>Ga0233431_1005852_pt1 | contig 11520 bp, 8 predicted proteins | sample SI_118_April2016_FD_179867 | JGI IMG/M metagenome (GOLD analysis project Ga0233431, IMG submission 179867) | Seawater microbial communities from Saanich Inlet, British Columbia, Canada - SI_118_April2016_200_MG | ecosystem: Environmental > Aquatic > Marine > Inlet | place: Canada: British...
TATAATTTATCATAGTTTATAAAAACGTAAAAAGGGAACCAGGAGTAAATCCTGTTCCCTTACTATTATTTATTCTTTCGTTATTTATTCAACTTTTCTAATTAAATCAAGTTTTTGTTTCTCGATCTTGATCCTTGTTCTTGCTGTTTCAATTTTCTTATTCACATCTTTGATCAAGGATTCAGCATTTTTTGTTTTTGCAAAGAAGCCAATGTTATTGTCCAATAAAACAATATCGCTTTCCAGTTGCTTGACGCGTTCCAATATTTTTTCCCGCTCATATCTCAACTGACGGGAACCGTTTTCCTCTTGTGCAACACCTTCGATTCTTTGCTTAAAGATAAGAACATTACGTTTAACCTCATCTATTTTCAGACTATCGAACTGTTTGTTTACAGCTTCCCTGAACTCCTTTTGAACCTTATCTTTCATCTTGAAAGGAACATGGCCAATCTCTGTCCATTGACTTTGGAATTCACGCAGGGTTTTCAAGGTCTCTTCAATATTCTCCTCATGCTTGAAGGCCTTCACTTGTTCAATCAATTCCTGCTTTTGTTTCAGATTCTGATCCTGAACATCGTCGATGGATGAGAAGAACTCCGACTTCTTCTCGAAGAACTCGTTACAGGCAGCTCTGAATCGTTTCCATAAAGCATCGCTATGCTTCCTTGGTACAGGCCCGATATTTTTCCACTCCTTCTGAATGCGAATGAGTTCGTTCGTAATATTTTTCCAATCGTTGCTATCCTTAATAGCCTCAGCTTTCATACAGAGTTCTGTTTTCAACTGAAGGTTATTGTTTTGTTCGTCTTTATATTCCTGATAATAGTCACGTTTATTGGCAAAGAACTGATCACAGGCTTTTCTGAATCTTTCAAAAATTTTGGTATTCTCCTTCTTGGTGGCAAAACCAATGGTTTTCCATAATTTTTGAAGTTCAATCAGTTCGTTGGATTTCTCGTCCCAGATTTTTGGTGAATCGATACTAAGATTTGCCAATTCTTCGGACTTCTCACAAAGTAATACTTTCGCTTTCAGATTATTATCCTGTTCTTCCTTTAAGCTCTGATAATAGTCCTGATGATTTTTATTAATTGTTGTTGTTGCCAATTTAAACCTTTCCCACATCTCTTCTCTCTTCTCACGAGGAACAGGTCCTATCTCACGCCACTGATCATGTAATTTTTGGAGAGCATTGAATGCTTTTACAGCTGATGGTTCGATTAACAATTCCTCTGCTCTTTCACATAAAATCACTTTCGCTTCCAGGTTCTTTTTAAGATCAAGGTCACGTAACTCTCTGTTTATCTTAATGTAGTCGTAGAATTTCTCGACAGTATGATGATAGGTTTCCCAAAGGTTTTTCACCTCCGACTGGGGCACCAGGCCGATAACATGCCAATCTTCCTGCAGGTCACGAAAATCATTAAAAGTTTTATTCAGTGATTCCTGGCTATTGATAAGTTCATTGATCTTTTCAATGATCTCATACTTCTTACTGAGATTGATGACCTTTTCTTTTTCAATGGTCTCAGCATATTCGAAGCGTAATCTTTTATATCTGCTTAATAGTTCTTTAAGCGTCTCCTCCAAGGGATCCTGCTCATACTTGAATTCCGTGGCATCGCCACCTTCATCAATGAACTTACGACGTTGCTCTTCAATCTCGCTGCGATATTTTTTATAGAAGGTTGATTTAACTCTGTCAACCTCACCCTTTATTTTTGAAATATGAACTGTATCCAAACGCTCAGTTAAGTAATTAATCAACTCGGCTTTAGACAATTCAGTAAAATCAAGCTCCACTTCAGGTGCACCCTCTTTTTCTGAACCTTTTGCAACGATTGTTTCTTCAGGAGCCTGCGGCGATTCTTCTTTTGTTTCCACTGCAAGATTTTTCTGCACAGGCTTATCCTCAACTTCCTTTGATTCTACAGCTGCTTCTTTAGTTTCTTCTTTTTGAGTAGCAGGTTCAGCTTCTTTAACTGCGACCATAAGCTCTTCTTTGGTTTCTGCTACGACATCTTCGTGGACAGGCTTATCTTTAACTTCTTTGGTTTCCGAAACAGGTTCAGCTTCTTCAACTACAAGCGGAGCCTCTTCTTTCGTTTCTGCTACAACTTGTTCGGGGGCAGGCTTCTCTTCAACTTCTTTCGTTTCTGCAGATGCCTCTATTATTTCTTCAGGTTCGGTGACAGGTTCCGTTTCTTTCGCCGGCTCATCAACCTTTATAGCTTCGACTTCCTTCGATTCTTCAACAAGCGCTATTTTCTCCTCCTTAACTTCAACAATGGCCTCTTCCTTCACTTCTTCGTTAAGTTCTTCTTTCGTTTCATCAACAGGCTCAACAAGTACTTCTTCCTTCACCTCGTTTACGGTTGATTCAGATGATTTCTCTGTTTTGGTTTTGCCTGATACAGCTGCTTCGTCTTTCGTTGGAAATTCAACTTTTTCCTCCTCAGTGCTTTCATCTGTTGCTTCGGCTTTCACTTTTACTGTGTCCTCTGCTTTGCTTTGCTCTTGTTCGTTAGTTAATTCCTGAGCTTTTTCGACTTTCTCCTCCTGATTTTTCAGGTTCATTTCTTTTTCTGTCATTTTTCAGTTTTTAATTTTCGGTTTCCCGAAATTCTACTCTATTGTATCAGATCCTGCAATTGCAGTGGATTCATTATAATTTATTCCAGCCATTTTAACAGCCTCATTCATTCAAACACACAGGTTCATCCGGATTTCTATCCTAATAATAAATGACCGACGAAAATAGACAATATCATGCACACTTGCAATGGTAATTACCTTTGATTAACCGACAATTCCTTTGTATCTGAATTTTAAATAACATTTAACATTCCTTCAACATCCATGCTGCTCCCGCGAATAGAAAACGCCACCCTGATGGTGGCGTTTTCATTTGCTAACTAACTATGATAAATCACTAAAAACTATGAGATTACTATTTCTTTTGCCGGCTTCTCAATGGCCTCTTCCTTTTTGGGAATTGAAATACTCAGCATTCCATTTTTATAGCTGGCACTAACCTGATCAGCATCCAGCATTCTGGATAATCTGAAGTTTCTGCTAAAATTACTGTAATCAAACTCTGGCCTGGTGCAAACCTCATCTTTTGATTTCTCACTCTTTTCCAGATTGGCTTCAATGGTCAGAATCCCTTTTTCAATGTTAATCCGGAAATTATCCTTTTCCATTCCAGGTGCGGCAATGTCAATTTTAATTTCTTTTTCAAGTTCAACAAAATTGGCTGGTGGAACTCTTTTAACGGTAGAGAATCCATTGTCGGTGTTAAAGAAATCGTTGAACAAATTATCGAAAGGATTTAAATCAAAATCTCTTCTCGCTACTGGTCTGAATGAATTGAATTTTACTAAGTTCATTTTTAGTCCTCCTAAAATTATTTTTAATTAATATTTTTTAAAATTCATACCCGGCATTAGTCAATTAATATGCCATCTGAATCTCTAGGTACAAAACTTCCGAATTCCGTTAAATTATACTGCCATTATAGCAGCTTTATTAGATATCAAATTACTCTTCTACCAATTATAAAGCTACGAGCCTTTACTGAATAGCCTTTTTAGTGAATTATAATATAATGCCATTATGACAGATCTATTTTGAATCTTAACCTTCTTTGCATCTGGTTCAATTCATCTTCAGCTCATATCACGAACTTATTAGTAGTTATTTAGCTGTATCTTCATGCTAACATTTGTTACTTTTGCTAAATCAAAAACAGGAATTATGCGCATTGATATTCTCACCATTTTACCCGAACTCCTCGAAGGTCCATTCAGGCATTCCATAATTAAGCGGGCAAGCGAAAAGGGTGTTGCTGATATCCTTATTCATAATATCCGGGATTACAGCCGGGATAAACATAAGCGTACGGATGACTATGCTTTTGGAGGCGGAGCAGGAATGGTTATGACCATTGAACCAATACTTCTTCTAATTGAAAAGTTACAAGCAGAGAGACACTATGATGAAATAATCTACACATCACCGGATGGTGAGAAATTCGATCAGAAGTGTGCAAATCAACTATCATTGAATAAAAATATCATTATCCTGTGTGGACACTACAAGGGTGTTGATCAACGTGTGCGCGATCATCTCATCAGCCGGGAGATTTCCATAGGGGACTTTGTGTTAACAGGCGGCGAACTGGCCGCAGCTGTGATGACAGATGCAATTGTGAGGCTTCTTCCCGGTGCTATGTCGGACGAAACTTCTGCCCTGAGTGACTCCTTTCAGGATAACCTTCTGGCACCACCCGTCTATACCCGGCCTGCAGACTATAAAGGCTGGAAAGTACCTGAAATATTATTATCAGGAAACACACCGGAAGTTGAGAAATGGCGCCATGAAAAGTCACTGGATCTTACCAGGCTGAAACGACCCGATTTACTGGATGAATAAATAAAGCTCCCGTATTGTCTGTTTATGCACCTCGTTTTGCGCGCTCCCAGTTCACCGATTGCTGTCCTCTCAGATAGCGGCGGAGTCCCAGAAAAACCGATAAGTTCATAATAAAGAAATAGTAAGGAATAAAGAGTACTTTAATTTTAATTCGTCTGTTCTCCAGAAACCAGCCTAACAGAGCTGCCGCATAAAACAAAATCTGACCCCAGAATAATATCTGATAAAGGCCGGCACCAAAAAGGCCGGCACCACTATTCCATGCGAGTATAAAACAAATTGGAATCATCAGGAGCAATCCAAGTGGAGCAAGTGTCCATCGAAGTACCCTGTGTGAGATATACTGAAACGACAGGATTCCATATTTAAATGGATTTAACAACGAACGCATTCTGATTACAGATTGAATCCCACCTGCCGAAATACGGATCTTTCTTTTCAGTTCTTCTTTCACATCAGCCGATGCTGTTTCAATAGCATAGGCTTCCGGGTTATACTGAATGGTATATCCTCTCATTGCAATGCGGAGCGATATAATGAAATCATCCAGAAGTGTATCTTTTTCAACATCCTCGAAGAGTTCTGTCCTTACAGCAAATAATTCGCCTGCCGCTCCAACTACCGAATAGAGTTCTGCATCCCACTTCTTTAAGGTTGATTCGTATTTCCAATAGATTCCTTCTCCTGCACCGGCAGCAGCATCTGCCTCCTTAGCGTATATTCTTTTCTCTCCGGATACACATCCAACCTTGGAATCGGCAAATAATTTAGCAATCTCCAGCATCGAATCTTTACCCAGCATTGTGTTGCCATCGCAAAAGGCAACCAAAGGTGTTTTAACGAATTGCATTCCCCTGTTAATGGCCCCTATTTTCCCACCTCTTTCCGGTTTATGATAAACCTCTACACCTTCATAGTTACGTAATAAATCGGGGGTGCCATCATCAGAACCATCTGTAACCCAAACCTGGTGCAACCTATCCTTTGGATAATTGAGTTCCATTGTATTCTTTACCTTGGCATCGATATAATCTTTTTCATTATATGCTGCCACAAAAAGGGTAATGTGCGGCAATTCATTTTCATTGAGTACCACCTCAGCTTTTCTACCTTTGAAAAGGCGCTTTAGCTTAATAAGAAAGTAAAGCAGGATGCCATAACCCACGTATGCATAGAAAACAATAAATATGAATATCCAGAATAATATTTGCAAGCTTGTCATGTTATAAATCTTATTTGTTTATACTTTTTCCCACTGCTTTGTTTCGTGGTTGTATTGTTTAATTACACGTGCCGGATTGCCAACGGCAACCGAATATGGAGGAACATTTTTTGTTACAACACTTCCCGCTCCCACCTGGCTCCGTTTGCCAATCTTCACGCCGGCTACAATAACCGAGTTGGCACCTACATGTGCTTCATCATCAATCAGGGTTTCACGAATATCAAGATCCTGAACACTTGAATTTTTATCAGCATCTTCATAGCCATGATTGAATCCTGCAACAAAAACATGCTGCCCTAATCCTGAGCCATTACCCATTCGAACAGGGCCAATTATAACTGAACCGATTCCAACACGAACGCGATTCCCCAGCAGGACAGCCCCACTTCCATTATTAATTGTAGTAAAATCCTCAATGGTTGTCAGCGCTCCAATTTCAAATCTGTTCCATGGAAATACGTCAATTCTCGATCGTCTTCTTATTTTCGATCCTTTCCCTTTCTTGTGAATAAAAGGATTCAGAAACCACCTCACCCATAGTCGAGGTCTTGGATTCCTGTTAGGCGCAATCGTCCACAATACGAATTTCTTGATCTTTGGATTTGATTTTATTTTTGAGACAATACCCATCTTCTATTAAATTTTAATTCCTTTTTCATCCGCTACCTGAAGCACATATTTGTAAATTTCATTTACATTATTTTCCCAGCTATGGCTTGTACCAACTGATCTACGTTTTTCCTGAAGTTCTTCATTATTCTCAGCAAGTGCCTTGTCAATCAGTTGGAGATACTCATCAGATGTTTTACCGAGGTAGGTAACTTCAGCAAAATATTCCATTGCTTTGGTTGCAGTAGCCAGTGTTGGTTTTCCCATTGCCAGATACTCATCAATCTTGCGAGGATAATTACCAATGGTAGCATCGTTGATTAGTTGAGGATTCATGGCAATATCAAAACCTTTAATGTAAGAAGGTAACTCTGATGAATCTCTGCTTCCAAGAAAATGAACATTGTTAAGATTGTGTAACTCAGAATTCTTAAAATTATCATCTTCCGGCCCTACTAAAACCATGCTTATTTCCGGTCTGTTTTTAGCAATTTGCACCAGCAGATCTATATCAAGTCGCCTGCTTGAGAGAAAACCAACATATCCCAGAACGGGTTTAGAGATTTTACTCAAATCAGCAGCAACTTCTATATTACTGACTTTATCATCAAACAAAGTTGTATCACAACCCTGTCCCACCATATACGAATGTGGCGTAAACTTTTTACCGTACTCGGTATAAAGCGTAGAGTTGTTGACAACAAGATCGGCTCTGGCAATTAATTCGGGCTCCAATCGCTCACCATGTTTTCTCCAATAGGGATTTCTGGTTAAATAATCCCGCATATAATAAATATACATAGTTGGTTTTAACAAGGCCTTCAAATCCTGTCCAAGAAACATGGTGCTGTCGTTAAAAAGCAAATAGTCCTTGAAGCCCAATCGCTTGACTGCACTTAATATATCAGAAGCATATTTTTTGGAATTTCGCCTGTTCAGTACATTGAAAAGTCCTTTTACCGGAATTCCGTTTATCGATTCGATTAATTTCTTTGGATAAAGGTTCCACATATTCTCACCAATCTGAACCAAATCGGATTCTTCACCACTTCGTACCTTTAATCTCTTTTTGACTTTTGGGGTATTCTTCTCTCTCTTCATACTAAGTCTGTCGAGAGGTGAATTAACATACAATACACGATTGTTCTTAGCAAACTCGCTCGCGATATTCTTGCAATTGCTGCCTATCTCTATATCCCATGCCTGGATACCTACAACTATAATATCTTTTCCTGTAATCATAGAGCTTCCTGTTTTTGAGCTACTTCCTGATAAATCTTAAGTACATGTTCAGCCATGGCTTTCCATGAAAACTTTTCGGCTTGTTTAAATCCTTTTTCCCTAAGCTCTTGCTTAAGAGCTTCGTTATCATGTAGTTTCAACATAGCTTCACTAATCTGTTCAGGCTTAAACGGATCGATGATAAGTCCTGCGCCGCCTGAAACTTCCGGCATTGACGAAGTATCGGAGGTTATTACCGGAGCACCTGAACGCATCGCTTCCAGCATTGGAATTCCAAAACTTTCCCGAAGCGATGGGTATAAAAACACTGAGCACAATGAATAGATTGCCGGCAGATCTGTATTCACAACGTAACCGGTAAGAATGATATGCTTTCGCAGTGTTCTGTCTCCAATCTCATTGAGCAGCTTCATCAACTCTGTTTCATCGTAATCAAGCATAACCAGCTTGTAATCATCGTTGTTCTGTTTTCTGAAATCTGAAAATGCCTTTAGTGCACCCCTGGTATTTTTCTTTGGATCGGTGTTTCCCAAAAAGAAGAAAAACCTGTCAGGTAAACCATATTTCGTTTTTGTGCTTTTGAGTACTTCTTCATCCGTAACAGGTAAAAAGTGAGTACTCACTCCGTTATATACAGCCCGGGTAGTATCACCATTCAGGCCGAAGAAACTATCGATTCTCTGCTTTTCAAATTCAGAAACCGTGATTAAAATATCACTTGTTTTTACAACTTTCGGAACAATCCACCTTCTGTAAACATTGCCAAACTTTTGATAAGGTGTTCCATTACCAGCAACAATTCCCATATATGATTTCTCCATGTAGATGATATCATGGAGCGTTACAACCAGAGGCATTCCCGGTTTACGCGGTGCTGTGTTACTGGTACAATGCAGCAGATCACATTTATCTTCCCGTGCCCTTTTGGGAAGCGCAAATTGCTCCCATTGAGGATATGAACCACCTTCCAGTTCCACGATTTTAAAATTGTCGGTTTCCTTCAGGCAACTGCGGTCTTCATCGGGTTTTACATAAATAAAATAGTTGTTCTCCTTATCTATTTGCTGAAGTTCACGTATGAGTTCCAGTGCAACCATATCCATACCATGTTTCTTGGTACGGAATAAGCGTTGGCCTTCTATTCCTATTCTCATAGACTTTTAAGTAATTTTTGCAGGTTGTTATGAACTGCGGTTTCATCGCCATTATACTCTAAGTCAGCAAAAAAGTTACCAGTGATTTTGGCATCAACAAGCTGAACTGACATTTTTGAAGAATCTAAATATCAATTATTAGAATTACAAAAAAGTGTCTTAATTCCAGGAATGGCCAAAATCAGCAAAACGTTAAAGGATAGAATCGTTTTGTCTCAATTTATCGTACCAGCTCTTCGTAATCAGCTACCAGTGGTTTGTTCTCTATGAAATTATACTGTGTTAGTTGTCGTAGTGTATAATAATTGCGCCAATAGTTTCTAAGGGCAGCTATATAGCCTCTTCGCTTTGAATCCTTCTCGGTTAGCGCAATGTTCAGTTCAAGCACATCGATCTTACCAATCAAAAACCTTTGTTTGGTTACTTCATATTTACTCATTGCTATGGTATCTGCTTTGGCAGCAATATCGAATTGGGTTTGCTGAATATTGAACTCCCGCACCTTTAAATAGATGTTCTGTTCAAACTCAATTTTATCCTGAATTACTGATGCATTAATTACCTCCTGATTAGATTTCGCAATTTTCACCAATCCGCGACCCATGCCCCAATCCAAAATCGGAACAGAAACACCTACATTGATCAGTAAGGAATTATCCAGCTCTTTATACACTTCGGGCACCTTGTCGCCCTGATCGGTTAATCCATAGGAAGTATACAGATCCGCCTGAAAACGATTCTGCGACTTAGCTCTGGCAACCTCTCTTTCTGCTTCAATCAGGCGTCGATCGAAAGACAGAACGCTGGGATTGTTTTGTTGTGCTAATGAAATTGTTTTATCATAAGTAACTACTGCACTGGGAGTTTCCTGTGGTATTAGCAATTCAATATTCACCAACTCATTGTAACCAAGAAACGACTGCAATTGAAATTCCCGGATCTCTAAATCCAACTTTGCACGTTCCAATTCCGATCTGGAATTGAGGAAATTAAGTTCCATTTGCAACAACTCATTCTTTGCAATGGTTCCAATATTGAAGCGCCCGTTAGCTATCTTGTATAAGGTATCGTTGTTGTTGAAGTTGACTTTAGCAATTTCCAGGTTAATCTGTGCCAGAGCCAGGTCGAAAAAATTATTGATGGCTCTTAAAGAAATTTGTTCTAAAGCCTCGATATACTTACGCTTTGCCTCTTCATACTTTACAGGTTCTATCTTTCTTTCCCATTTCAGATTGTTAAAGGAAAATAGCGGCTGCCTGAATCCTACGCTAATTGGTGTTGAGCTGAACTGCGGTGAGATTTGGCTTGAATCCGCAAGAAAATTATCCAGCCGGCCAAGATTGGATTGCATAAAAATGCTTCCGCCGGAAAATGGTACTGCCTGATTGACAGAGATATTAACGTCGGATGAGTTTTGTTCCTGATAAAAATAGTTATCGCCATCTTCATTTGTAAAAACATCAATTGAGTTTCTATAATTTAAGAGGTTAGTACTTAAATCAATATTTGGCAGAAGGCCTGATCGATAGGTTCTGTATTGCCAGTAACTTCCCAAATAGGTATGTTTGGCTATAAGTGCATCATAAGATTGTTCTTTTGCCAGTGCTATTACTTCATCCAGGGTAAGCTTGAGTTGCTTCTCCTGTGAATTGGACTGATAGGCGGTAAAACAAAAAAAGGATATAAACAGAAGGGATTTTATACAATTCATATTGCTTATAATTTGATTTTTCTGGTCATCTTGAACTCGATTCTTGATAATTGTCAGGGTACTTATCAGAATCTTGATTTATCTCAATAATGTTATTCGTAGTGAAGCGAAATAACAGGATCCTGCTCGCTGGCTCGTTTGGCTGGAACATATCCAAAAATAATCCCGATTCCGGCAGAAACGCCAAATGCAATCAGTATTGAAAAGAAAGATACCGATGTTTTAATATCTGCAAATTCTGCGATAACAACGCTAAGCACAATACCCAGGATAACACCGATTATTCCACCAACAATACTTATTAAAGTTGACTCGGCCAGAAACTGAACCACAATATCTTTTTTCGTTGCACCGATAGCCTGCCTTGTTCCAATCTCACGGATCCGCTCCATGACCGATGCCAGCATAATATTCATAATACCAATACCACCAACAATCAACGAAATACTTGCAATGGCTCCAAGAACAATATTGAAGATATCCTTCGTCTTCTGCTGCTGTCGCAGAAGAAGTTCCGGAACAGTTATCTCATAGTCGATTACACCACTGTGCCGGCGTAAAAAATAGCGGTTTAAAACCTCAACTGTCGGGTTTAAAAATTCTGTCTTACTTACCTGAATAATTACCTTGTCCAACTGATGATAGTTGGCACCCATACCTTCAGCTCCCATTGAAATCACAGTATTTTCTGAATAGAATACTGCACCACTCAATTTATCTGAGGTAATAAGAGCTCTGTTCTGATATCGGAGCAACATCGTTTTTACCGGAACAAATATTTTGCTATTGGTGTTACCACCTATCACTTTTCCTACACTCGAAGAACTAATATTTCTTTTCTCCAGAATTCCTATGACTTTGAGCCACACGTTTCCACACTTCAAATATTTTCCGATGGCATTTTCCTTATCGAAAAACTTACTTTGAATTTCAGATCCTATAATACAAACCGGCAAACCATTCTGTTCCTGATATTGGTTGAAATATTTTCCTTCGATGAGATTGTAATCGAACAGTTCAAAGAATTTGTTGGTAACAGCTTCAAGCTTTGCTGACTTTCTTCTACCCTTGAAAAGCACATAAGAATCGAGAAACACATGGGGGCTCACCTTCTCAACAGTCGGAATGTTTTCTACAATTCC
>Ga0233431_1005855_pt1 | contig 11504 bp, 11 predicted proteins | sample SI_118_April2016_FD_179867 | JGI IMG/M metagenome (GOLD analysis project Ga0233431, IMG submission 179867) | Seawater microbial communities from Saanich Inlet, British Columbia, Canada - SI_118_April2016_200_MG | ecosystem: Environmental > Aquatic > Marine > Inlet | place: Canada: British...
AACCTCATTTTTCTTAAAAATCTCATTCCTAAGGTGGATTAACACGTTTTGTCCAAATCCAATGATAACGAAAATCATGGAAATCATCTTTAAACTTCAAATCCCCCACAAAACGTTAGACTCAGATACATTTATAGGCATAGGGCTAACTGCTTTTATAGTGCTAAGGGGGATAGTGAATGGAATTGAGAAGTGCTCTAAAATAATGATGCCTTTTCTTTTTCTACTTCTTCTAATTTTACTTGCAAGAGCTCTTACGTTACCAGGAGCAGGAAAAGGTATAGCATTTCTTCTTACTCCTGATTTTTCAAAATTAACAGGTGGCGTCATATTGACTGCCCTTGGTCAGGCATTTTTTACCCTTAGTCTTGGTGCTGGGACGATGATAACATATGGTTCATATATTAAGAAAAAAGAACGATTAGGTTCTGCTGTTATTCAGATATGCTGTATAAATTGTTCAATTTCACTTCTCGCAGGCTTCGTTATTTTTCCAGCAGCATTTACTTTTGGAATTAGTCCTGGGCAGGGGCCTGGATTAGCATTTGTAACTCTTCCAATTATTTTTCAAAATATGACTGGAGGTTATTTCTTCTCAATTATATTTTTTCTTTTAATGTCAGTTGCAGCATTAACAACTACTATTTCTATGCTTGAACCTATTGTGACATCTATGCGGGAGCAAATTAGACTCACAAGAAAACAGGCAACATTTATAAGCATTACTATAATAGCGATTCTGAGTATTCCATGTTCTCTATCTTTTGGAGTTATGAGCGGAGTTAAAATTGGGGGTAATACTTTTTTTGATATTTGTAATAATATTACAGCAAATTACGGAATGCCTATTGGGAGTTTAATCTTCGCTATTTTTGCCGGTTGGTTTCTTGGTAGCAAAAAGATTAGAAATGAATTGTCGAATAAAGGTTTACTTCCTGTTAAATATTTCCCATATTACTTATTTGCGATTAGATTTCTTGTCCCAATTGCAATAATAATTATATTTTTAAGTGGTATAGGAATTATTAATTTTTAGTTCATTAGTGCAGGTCAAATCATAAAGATTACTTTAGGTTATTTATTTTTATGATTTGATTTTTATTCTTTCAAGAACAGTGTTATTTGGTCTTTTATAAGCTTTATTGAAAATGATTTTTTCAAAGGCTAAATTATTTGAATCACCATTATTTTTGCATAGGTAGATACACAAAGATTTAGAAACAATACTGCACATTATTGTTTTTTTCTTATAACTCATCAAAAATGTTAATTATTAGGAGCTAGTAATTAAATATATCAACTTGCATTCAAGGTTATTAATGCAACAATCACAGGCCCCCATAAAGTGAGCCAAATATTTGCAACTGCATAAGTTGATGTAAAAGGAATTATAGGAGTATCATTTCCGGCATTCTCAAGTATTACTCCAAAAGCAGGGTTTGCACTTCTACCTCCTGCAATTGCAGAAATAACCTCTATCGGATTTTTGATTTTTAATATAAAATATGAGATAATAAAAGTAATTATAATAGGTACCAATGTAATTAAGCATCCTAGAAAAAATATTTCAATGCCATACTGTTCTATTGCAGAGAGAGCGTGTGGACCAGCGGCAATTCCAACAGTAGAAGCAAAAACAGCCAAACCAGCATCTCTTAAAAAATTAGATGCACCTACAGGCAATTCTGCACGATTTTTGTACCGAGATCTCACCCAACCAAATATTAAACCAGATAATAAACACCCTAAACCAGAACCGAGAGCTATCGACACTCCTGCGATATGTATGGATATTAGTCCAAAAGCATAGCCAAAACACATGCCAATTCCAAAAAAAATAAAATCTGTCATTAAATTTTGAGGAATTGTATAACCTAAATTACTTGCAATTTTATTAATATTCTTTGTCTGGCCTATTAATGTAAGTTCGTCACCGCAATGTAGAATAGCTTCTGGATTACCTATAATTTCTTTATTATTTCTTATTATTGAACTAAAATAAACACCTCTACTTTTTTCATTTATATTTTTAATAGATATATTATTAAAATCTTTGTTTGTTATAACAACTTTTCTAATTTCTTCTACTAAATTTATTGTTTTAGGTGAAGAGATTTCATCACCAATTTTTTTTGAAAAACTTATCAGGTGAGATACTCTCCCTGTAACAATTAGTATGTCATCTAATTTAAGTGAATCTTTATTATCAGGTATAATATGCTTATTTTTTCTTATAATTTTTTCTACAGATATAAATGGATATTTCTTGTGTAAATATGAAATTGTTTGCTTTAGTGCAATTGATTTATCATGAATTTTATAGCATCTTGTAACTATTTTATTAATTGCTTCAAATTGTCCTGGCTCAAGTGTACAGGTTCCCTCAGTTTTTAATGATGCAAGTTTTTTAGCTTCTTTTCTTAAATCCCATCCCATAATGCCTGGTATAACTGCAGCTAACATTATTATTGGGCCAAATGAACCAAAAATATAACAAACAGCATAACCTACAGCTACGTTACTCTGCATAACCTGCTTAGCGTGAGCTGATACATTATGGAGAAGTGAGATAGCATTATCAGCAGTTCCAATAATAGCTGACTGAGTTAAGCCTCCCGAAGCAATTCCGGCAGCCAATCCTCTGTCGAGGTTAAACCATTTAGCTAATACTAGCACTGTAAATAAGCCCAGTAGACAGGTAATCGTTGCAGAAATAAGAAGAACAAAAGTTTTCTTGTTCAATGACCTGAAAAAATTAGCCCCTCCTTGATACCCTACGGCATATATAAATAATGCAAAAAATATAGAAGCAACTTCTGGATTAATTGATATATGAAATTGGCCTATAAGTACACCTATCAAGAGAGAACCTGCAACACCTCCTAAAACAAAATTTTTAATTTTAAATTTACCAATAAAATAGCCTAGTGCAATTGTAAAAAATAATGCAAAAATGGGCTTTGGTGCTAAAAAGTTATGGATATAATTCCAATATTCAGGTCCATTCCTTGTGCAAGTAAGAATTATGCTTATTAATGTAATAATCGCAAAGAAAAAAAAAGTTAATAATCCAATCTTATATGCATTTTTCATATCTATACCTAACAATTTTATTGTGCCATTCTTTATGATATTCGTTAAGTAGGTCGTTAATACCTTTTCCAATTTTTATGTATTCTGTATTTTCAAGATTAGCCAGTGAAACACGTACTGACATTTCTGGTCCGGCAAAGCCACCGCCATCCATTAACACAATGCCTTTCTTCTCGGCAAGGTTCCAAACAAAGTCTATAGGTTCGTGTTCATTCAACAGCCAGTTAGCAAAATCTATACCTAAACGCTGTTGGGCAAGTTTAAAAATATTAATATTTGTATAGTACATTGTATAACAAGGAAGTTCAGGAGCGCTAACGCCTAATGAATTATATAATGCTTCATAGCGAACTTTTATTAAATCCTTAACTTCTTTTTTATATAAATGACTGTTTGTATCAAGAAGTTCTTGCAATGAAAATAACATCATCATAATTTGCTGCGGTGTAGAGAGTCCAGCTGTATGGTTGAGTGCAACAGCTCTACTGTCAGCTACTAAACGGTCTATGAATTTAATATTATCAGGCTTTGTTGAAATTGACTCATAGCGATTATGTATTCCTTGGCGTTTGTTTTTAGGTAGCTCAGCTATCATTTCATCTATGATATTATTTTCATTAATTCCTATGAATCCGAGTCGCCAACCTGTACAACCATAATATTTTGAATATGAATAAACAAGTATAGTATTCTTTGGAGCTACGGCCGAAAGTGATTTAAATTCATCTACAAAAGTTCCATAAACATCATCAGTAAGGATAATAAGATCCTTTCTGCTTGTGTTAACTAAATCAGCAATTTTTGCAAGGGTTTTGCAGGATAAACTTGTGGAAGTTGGATTTGATGGGTTAACTATAAAGAAAGCTTTTATGCTTGGGTCGTTTAGTTTATTAAGTTCTGAATCTGGGAAATCCCAGTTAAGTTCTTCCTGCATTTTTATTTCTACTATTTCTAGATCATAATCATTAAGTACTGGAATCTCAAGGTAAGGGGTAAAAATGGGTGTGCCAATTGCTATTTTATCTCCAGGATTAATAAGAAAATTTTCTTTTAATGTATTAAAGATATATGTCATTGCAGCAGTCCCACCTTCAGTAGCAAATATATCTATATTGCCTAAAGGAGGTTGAGAATTAAACATTGTATTATTGATATAAGTTTTTACAATTTTCTCAGATATTCTCAACATTCGATCAGGTATAGGATAATTGTCACCAAGTATACCATTAGACATTTCCAATACAAAAGCATCACCATTAATACCTAGCTCTTCTGTAACATATTTATAAGAATCGGCAAGAAACTGTGTACCTACACGTTCTGAATTAAAGCGGCAAAATTCAACAAATCGTTCTCCTATACCTTCTGCCATAGGAAGGCCAGCAATACCGTAGCTACTTATATTTCTTCTTCCTTCATCCAGAGCAAAATTGCCTAATAAAAAGTAGGCCTCTCTAGCTTTAGTTGCTACCCAGTTTGGATTTCCTCTACCGGCATTTAAAATCATATGATCACTACGTACTGATGCCATCTTGATTAACTTGTCCTTCAATTCAAATGGACTAAGATTTTTATAAAATTCTTTCTGATTTTTTATGTTTATCATTTTAGCTATACACCTCTTATTAATTTGTAAAAAATATAATAAATCCTATTGTGGAGAGCAGCATGTCGCAAGAACTGTTGTCTTAACAATCAGATAATAATGTTGTTATAATATATTTGCTTATGAATTTTATATTTATAAAACTATAAAAAAGCTAAAGAAGAAAGGGGTAATAATTTTCCATCTCATATAAAAATATAGGATATGTGAAAATATTTTCCTCGGACATGGTTTACGTTTACTCTTATTCTAATGAGAAAGACAGAGTAAAGTTAATAGCCACATCCATGTAATGGCTATTATAATGAGGTAAAGAAAAAGGAAAAACTGAATTATTCAGGATTCACTAAATAATAAAGCTTACTTTAGAGTCTTTATTTTGAAGATTTAATTTTTATTTCTGCAAGAACAGTGTTGTTTGGTTTTTTATCAGCCTCACTGAAAATGATTTTTTTATATTTTTTATCATTAAGAGTTTTATAATATATTATTTTATTTTTTAAATCATAAACAGTTGACCACTTAGTAGGGGTGTCTACATTACTTGGTCTTCTTATTTTATGCATTAGTGAAAACATATATTTTATAGGTGGTTCATTATTATATTTTTTTAATAATGATGTTCCTCGAACAAATCTTTCAGTAGATTTATGCCCCTTAGGGACATCTTTTTTCCCACCAAAGCCTTGGTATTCTTTCAGTGATGAACAGCTGATTTCATACGTAGTATTTGTAAGAGCAGGGACCGTTAAAGGTTGTCCATAATTAACTACAAGGTTGCCGTTAATTGTTTCAAAAACAGCACAGTTACCTGATTCATCTGCTGCAAACCAGTGGGCATGAAAGTTATTAATTACTTTTAACTTTGTTATATCTGCAATTATTTCGTTTACATTTTTATAATTATCCAAACAATATCCTACCCAACGGGAGGACATAATAGCTGTTTTTGTTTTTTCAAAAGCTAGATTATTTGTGTCATCATCATTTACATAAAGTTGGCAAATAACTAAGCCTTCTGAATTCATTCCTCCAATTGATATTGAAACTCCTTTTTGTTTCATCTCAGAATGAAATGTGATATTATCAAATTTAGATGTCCATTTTTCCGGTGTTAGTTTATCTTTTTTAGCAGGGCCCCAAAATGTTGCTACTTTTGAAATTTCTTTTTTATGAAATTGTATATTTCCTAAATTTGCATTCCAGTCTTGATTTCTGCCAATTATTTTTAATGAATCGTTACAGAGAAACATTACTGAACATGAGTAGACTGTGGAGATTGATATCGCTGTAAAAAGTATAAAAGCAAGAATATATTTCAATGGGGATCTCATAATTAGATAATTCAATATTAAGCTAATTATATCATTATTTTTACTAAATAGTATTTTTATTTATTAGACACAAAAAAAGATGACTTTAAAAGTCATCTTTTATATAAAAAATAAATGAAGTTTTTTATTCAGAAGTTTCTACTTCTTCTTTGTTGTCAGCAACATTTTCTTCAGTAATTTTTTCTTCAACAACAGCTTCTTTAGGTTCAGCTTTTACTTCTTCTTTTTTAGTCTGCTTTGCCTTTGGTGCTTTTGTTGTGTCAGTATCTTCTTCTACCCATTGTAGAATACAGATAGGAGCTCCGTCGCCTTGACGTTGTCCTAATTGGATTATACGCGTATAGCCACCAGCACGATTCATATATTTTGGAGCTATATCATCGAATAAAACTTTTACTGCTTCAGGGCTGCGTAATTTGCTGATAGCCTGACGTCTACAATGTAAAGTGCCTTTTTTAGCAAGAGTAACCATTTTTTCCGCAACTCTTTTTGTTTCTTTGGCTTTTACAAGTGTAGTGCGTATTTCAGGTGCATAAATCAAACTACAGGTCTGATTAGCCAAAAGTGCTTTTCTGTGAGCACCTGTACGACCTATTTTAAAAGTATGTTTTCTGTGACGCATTTTAGTTACCTTCTTCTTCTTTATTTTCAGCCTTAATTTTGTCCAATTCCATTTGGAGGGCATCATTCATAGTTTCGCTTACTGTCATTCCAAGACCTAGGCCTAGAGATTCAAGTTTTACTACTATTTCATCTAATGATTTCTTACCAAAGTTTTTGTATTTCAGCATTTTTGATTCAGGTTTTGTGCAAAGTTCACCGATCAATTTAATATTAGCGTTATCAAGACAATTTTGAGAACGAACTGATAAGTTCATTGTTTCAACATCCTGTACTAATAATTTGAATAATGATTTTTCTTCATCACTTATTAATGAAGCAGCATCCTGAATTTCATTTTGACCAAGGAATGGACGTAAATGTTCTTTTAATATTTTAGCACTTTTTTCTAAAGCAGCTTCCGGATTGATTCTACCATCTGTCCAGATTTCTAAGATTAGGCTATCCATTTCAGTTTCTTCGCCAACACGGGCAGCACCAATTTGGTAACGTACTCTTTTTACAGGGCTAAATAAACTATCAACAGGAATTGTGCCTACTGGTTGATTATCATTTTTATTTTTTTCAGAAGGTTTATAACCTCTTCCATCAATAATGTCAATTTCAGCCCTGAAATCCATATCTTTATCAAGTGTGCAAATAATTTGTTCAGGATTTAGAATATCTACTGTACCATCAGTAATGATATCTGCAGCAGTTACTGTGCCTGCTGTGCTTTTTCTAATTTCCAAAGTTTTAGGTGTTCCGGAATGAACTTTAAGTAAAACTTTTTTAATATTTAGAACTATTTCAGTAACATCTTCAACAACTTTAGGAATACTTGCAAATTCATGAGATGCTCCGTCAATTCTTATTGCAGAAATAGCAGCTCCTTTTAAAGAAGAAAGTAATACTCTGCGTAAAGAGTTGCCTACTGTATGTCCAAAACCACTTTGAAATGGTGCAGCAACAAATTTGGCATAATTAGAAGTAGCTGTTGATTCGTCTATTTCAATACTTTGTGGTATTGGAAAATCGTTTGAAAGACCCATATTTATATTACCTTCAGCTATTATTTAGAATAAAATTCGACAACTAATTGTTCATTAGCAGGTACATGTAGTTCGCCTTCTTCAGGTAAACGAATTACTTGAGCTTTTTTAGCTTCTTTATCAAATGTTATCCATTCAGGAAGTTTATTGATGCTTTCAGTAATTTCAATACTTTTTTCAGCAGTAGCTAGACTTTTATCAGAACTCTTAAGCTCGATTACATCATTAGCTTTTAATGTGAAAGAAGCAATATTAACTTTTCTTCCATTAACTTTTACATGACCATGTGTTACAAACTGCCTGGCAGCACTTCTTGAAGGTGCCATACCTATTCTGTAAATAACGTTGTCCAGTCTAAGTTCAAGTAAAACTAATAATTGGAAGCTAGTCATACCTTCTTTTTTTACAGCCAATTTAAATGTTTTTCTAAATTGTTTTTCAGTCACACCATAAAAACGACGAATTTTCTGTTTAGCTCTTAACTGTTCGCCATAATCAGAAAGTTTAGTTCTTCTACGCGTTTTTTTTGCCCCTGGAATGGGTCTTTCTCTTTCTATTGCACATTTGGCCTTAAAGCATCTTTCGCCTTTCAAGAAAAGCTTAGTTTCTTCTCTGCGGCATAATTTGCATGATGGCCCTGTATATCTTGACATTTACCATATCTCCTTAAGATAATTAATTAAACACGACGCCTTTTTGGTGGTCTACAACCGTTATGTGGAACAGGAGTGATATCTTTAATTGAAGTAATTACTATGCCAGCAGCCGCAATGCCACGCACGGCAGATTCACGTCCTGGTCCTGGACCTTTAATTCGTGCTTCAATTTCACGCATACCAAAGCTTTGTTGTGCTTTCTTGATAGCATCTGTTGCTACTAATTGAGCAGCATATGCTGTACTTTTCCTTGATCCCTTGAAACCTGTTTTACCGGCAGTTGACCAGCAGAGTACGTTTCCATGAGGATCAGTTATAGTAACTTTTGTATTATTAAAAGTTGCTCTTATAAATGCAATTCCACTAGGTACTAAGCGTGTTCCTTTAAACTTACGTTTAGGAGCAGCAGCACTTGTGGCTTCTTCTGTATTTTCAACTGCTGAGTCTGCAACTTTAGTTTCAGTTGCTTCAACAGGTAAATCTTCCTGTTTCTTATTTTCTTCAGACATAAACATATTTCCTTAAATTAAAAGCAAAAGCCTTAGTTTTTAGCAAGCTTTCTTTGAGTTTTATCACGAATAGCTCCAACAGTGATCTTACGACCTTTTCTTGTACGAGCATTAGTTTTAGTTCTCTGTCCTCTGACAGGAAGACCTCTACGGTGACGTATTCCTCTATTGCTACCAATTGAAGAAAGTCTACGGATATCCTGAAGAATAGAACGGCGTAAATCACCTTCAACGATGTAATCATTTTGCAACATTGTTGTGATAGCAGCAATATGTTCAGATGTTAAATCATCTGCTCTTGTGCCTTCTGGAATATTTGCTTTTTTAACAATATCCAATGCTTTTGCCGGTCCTATACCATATATGTAGCGTAAAGCTATTTCGACACGTTTTCTTCCTGGAATATCAACACCTATTATTCTTGGCATATCTATTAACCTCTCTTTTACTTATATTAAATTTTTTAATTAACCCTGTCTCTGTTTATGTCTTTTGTTTCTTGAACAAATAACTCTCAAAACACCGCTTCTTTTTACTATTTGGCAGTATTCACAACGACGCTTTACTGAAGCTCTAACTTTCATAAAAATATCCTCAAATTTCAATATATTAAAATATTCACAAAAAAATAATGCAGATATTAAGCTTTCTAAAGCCTAAAATCTGTCTTTTCTTAATCTAAATCCTAGTTTTCACTTAAAAATACGACATAAAAGGTTTATAAATTAAACTTTTTAATAAAACAATCAAGAGAAGAAGGGGAAAAAATACAAAAAAATATTAAATGTTAGAAAGGAAAATCACTTAACAAACGCCTCTGAAATGCAGTTTTTATGTTTATAAAACGTTTAAATGTTATTTTTTTCTGTACGTTATTCTTCCTTTAGTTAAATCATAAGGTGACATTTCCATTGTTACAGTATCGCCTGGAAGAATTCTGATAAAATGTAAACGCATTTTTCCGCTGATATGAGCCAGTACTTCATGATCGTTTTCAAGTTTAACACGAAACATAGTGTTTGGTAATAATTCTTTTACAACTCCATCAACGCTAATTACTTCTTTTGCCACGTTAAAATCTCCGGTTTATCTTCATTTATTAATATCATATGTTCAAAGTGAGCTGATAACTTAGCATCTGCAGTGCGAACTGTCCAGCCGTCTTTGTCAGTTTTTACTATATGGGAGCCAAGGTTTAACATTGGTTCTATTGCAAGAACCATTCCATTTTGTAGTCTAGGACCTCTATTGGATGTTTTGTAATTCGGAATTTCAGGAGGTTCATGTAAATTAACGCCACATCCATGACCTACATATTCCCTAACTATTCCAAGATTAGCTTCTTCAGCAACTTTTTGCACAGCAATGCTGATGTCTCTTATAAAATTTCCTTTGAGCGCAGAGTTTATTCCGGCAAAGAGTGATTCACGAGTTTTTTTAAGTAAAAATTCTGTTTCAGAATCAACCGTCCCAATTGCTACAGTTTCAGCATTATCTCCAATATATCCATGCAAAGAAACTCCAATATCAACGCTGACTATATCACCAAGATTAATTATTTTGTTGGAATTTCCAATACCATGAACTACTTCATCATTTACAGAAATGCAAATTTGCCCAGGATATCCTCTGTAACCATGGAATGCACTTTTTCCACCGGTGGATTGTATTAAATTTTTTGCCAAAAGATCAATATCTTTTGTGGACATGCCTGCAGTGATTACTGATCTAAGTTCTTCTCTTACAAAAGCGGCTGCCTGAGCCGCTTTTCTAATCCCGACAATTTCTTTTTCAGTATGTATTATTGCTTTCTTAAGACTCATATTAAATTAATTTTAAAATATCTTTTAATACAGGCTCTTTTCCACGCTCTGAATTTACACTATAAAGGATTTTTTCTTTGCTGTAAAAATCTACTAATGGAGCTGTTTCTTTATGATATAATTCCAATCGACCTTTAGCTGTTTCTATGCTGTCATCTTTTCTTTGATACAATTCACCGCCGCATATGTCGCATTTGCCTTCTACTTTTGGAGGAGAAAAGATTTTATTAAAATTACCGCTACAGTCACGGCACATTAGTCTTGCAGTTAATCTTTGTAGTAATAGTTCATCACCGGCTTCAAAGTAAATAACAGCATCAATCTCTTTATTAATGTTTTTAATTGTATCTTTAAGAAGTTCTGCCTGATTTAATGTTCTTGGAAATCCATCAAGGATAAAACCATTTTCACAATCACTTTCTGATAGTCTTTTTGTAACCATGTTAGCAACAAGTTCGTCAGGAACCAATCCACCTGATTCTACATAGGCTTTAGCTTTTTTACCTAGTTCTGTGCCATTTTTAATTTCAGACCTAAAAATATCACCTGTTGATATATGTACGAGTTGAGTTTCTTTATTTAGCAAACTGGCAAATGTTCCTTTACCTGCTCCTGGTGCTCCTAAAAAAATTAAATTCTTTTTCATGAAAATTCCTTAAAATTAAATTAGCCTTTAAACTTGTTGTTTCATATATTTATTATTACTATATATATAATATAACGTAGTGTTCGACTTTTTTTAGTTAATGTTCTTTGAAAAGATGTGTCATAGCATAAACTTTTAAATATTTATTAGAGACTAATCAAATAATATTTAGGAGCAAAATGCTA
>Ga0233431_1005857_pt1 | contig 11502 bp, 10 predicted proteins | sample SI_118_April2016_FD_179867 | JGI IMG/M metagenome (GOLD analysis project Ga0233431, IMG submission 179867) | Seawater microbial communities from Saanich Inlet, British Columbia, Canada - SI_118_April2016_200_MG | ecosystem: Environmental > Aquatic > Marine > Inlet | place: Canada: British...
TTCGAGAACGTGCCCTCCGGCCCTGACATGATCTATCTCCCGACAGACCTCGGGCAAAACGGCTGGCTCCCCCATGTTCAGTTAGTAGTAGAAAACACAACACGGCTCAACAGCCGTCAGAGGTTCCGGTTTAAAACCACCCAGAACGCTATGCGAACATATCGGGAGTGGACATTTTCCGACGGAAGTAAAACCAAAAGCCGCATTAGAAAGAATGTAAAATGGCGGACGTTCATGGTCGATTTTTCCAAAGTCGGTCCGGTGAACTAAACTTTGCATGTTTCGCAATTGGTCAAAATCAGTAACGTTTCATTTTTCAGATAGTTTGTTTACAAAAGGATTGAGTATATTTCATACCATATGAGTTAATACTATGAAATGAATGTGAGCACAAAGATACGTTTTGCGAAGATATAATTTAACGTTTTAGAAATACATGAAAAAATTGCATATATGACCAGGAGGGGATATTATGTTTTGGTTTTGGGATCCGACAATGATACTGATGATACCCGGCCTCATTCTCACATTATGGGCGCAGTCGAAAGTAAAATCGGCTTTTGGAAAATTCAGCCGCGAGGGATCGCGTTCGGGCATGACAGGCGCCGAGACAGCGCGCCGTATTCTTGATTCGAGCGGACTTTCCGGAGTCCGCATCGAGCACGTACCCGGTCAGCTCACCGACCATTACGATCCGAGAGAAGGCGTACTCAGGCTTTCCGACGGCGTACATAATTCAAAAAGCATCGCGGCGTTGGGAATTGCCGCGCATGAAGCCGGGCACGCAATTCAGCACGGTGTCAAATATCCCGCACTCGTTATGAGAACGGCTGTCGCGCCTGCCGCGGCAACCGGTTCAAAGCTCGGGATCTGGCTGTTTATAATCGGGATGATCATTCCGTTCTTTTCGAGATCGGCGACAATAATGTCTATCAATGCGTCAACGATAATGGATGCGGGAATAATACTGTTCAGTTTTGCGGTCGTGTTTACACTGATTACGCTGCCGGTGGAATTTAACGCGTCCAAACGGGCGATCATTGTACTTGAAAAGGGCGGATATCTGACCAGCGACGAGCTTCCGAAAGCGAAAGCGGTGCTCGATGCCGCCGCCTGGACCTATGTCGCCGCAGCAGCGACTTCGATTATGATGCTAATAAGACTTTTGATCCTGCGGGGAAGCAGAGACTGACGGAAAGGTTAAAAAAACAATATGTGTGGAATTTTTGGATATGTGAGCGGTAAATACTCCTCCGACATTCTCGTAAACGGGATACGGAGGCTGGAATACAGGGGATATGATTCGTGGGGAGTCGCGGCGAACGCCGGAAACCGGCTTCACATGTTCAAAGCGGCAGGCAAGATCGAGGGCGACCTGCCGGATGATTTCCCTGATCACGGGATAACCTCGGGCATCGCACACACACGCTGGGCAACGCACGGCGCTCCCACGGTAGCGAACGCTCATCCGCATTTCGACGGTTCCGGGAAACTGGCGATCGTTCATAACGGCATAATCGAAAATTACCGGACGCTCAAACAGAAACTTGAAAAATACGGCCACACGTTCAAAAGCGAAACCGACTCGGAGGTCGTCGCGCATCTGGTCGAGCATTTTATGAACGAGGGATTGAGCCTCCGCCTTTCATTCCTTGAGGCGTTGACCAGTCTTGAGGGAGCATACGGCATTGCACTTATCTCGGACGATGCGCCCGGCACCATTCTGGCAGGGAGAATGGGCAGCCCCCTTGTTATCGGACAGGGAGACGGATTCAACCTTATCGCAAGCGATCCGTCGGCGATCATTCCTCACACACGGTATGTGGTGTATCTCGATGACGGCGAATGTGCAGAGATAAACGAGAACGGATTTGAAAGTTTCAACCTCGACGAAAGCGTAACGGAAAAAGAAGTTCAAAAGATCGCGTATGATCTGAAATCCGTTGAGCTCGGCGGATACAATCATTTCATGGAAAAAGAGATCCATGAGCAGCCGCAGACCATTAAAGATGCCATGCGCGGAAGAATCTATCAGCGCGAGGGTTCGATCAAACTCGGCGAAATAGATGAATCATTACTGAAAAAAACCAAGCGCATAAAGATCATAGCATGCGGAACGAGCTGGCACGCCGGACTGATCGGGAAATATTTATTTGAAAAACTCGCGGGGATACCGTCGGAGATATTGTATGCCGCCGAATTCCGGTATGCCGAGCCTATAATCGAGCCCGACACACTTGTCATAGCGATAAGCCAGTCGGGAGAGACCGCCGACACCCTTGCGGCGATCAGTGAGGCCAAAAATCTCGGCGCGGCAACCATGGGAATCGTCAATGTCGTCGGCAGCACCATATCCCGCGAATGCAATCAAGGTATCTTTCTCCATGCCGGCCCCGAGATCGGAGTCGCATCGACAAAGGCATTCACAAGCCAGGTGGTGGCGCTTTCTCTTTTGGCGCTCGAGGCGAGCCGTATGCGGAACATGACGCTCCGGGACGGATTGATGTTTATTGAGGCATTGAAAAAATTATCCGAACAGGCGGAAGAAACGCTTCTTTTGAACGACCAGATCAAATCCATTGCAAACGAATATGCGGAATATTCCAACTTCCTTTATATCGGGCGTCTTTTCGAATATCCTCTTGCTCTCGAGGGAGCGCTGAAATTAAAAGAAATATCCTATATTCATGCCGAGGGTATTCCCGCGGCAGAGCTGAAACACGGGCCGATCGCGCTTATCGACAATAATATGCCGATTGTCGTTCTTGCGGCACAAAAGAAAATTCTCGGCAAAATGATCTCGAACGTCAACGAGATCAAAGCGCGCGGCGGACGAATTATTTCTGTCGTAAGCGATGATTCGGAGGGGCTGGAAAGCATCTCCGAGCATGTTATAAAAATACCGTCGACACTCGATCCGCTGGTTCCCGTTCTCGGTGCGATTCCGCTCCAGCTGCTTGCATACCATATAGCTGTCGCACGCGATTGCGATGTTGACCGTCCCAGAAATTTGGCAAAAAGTGTAACCGTGGAATAAAAACGGAACCTATTATTTTTTAAGTCGTCTATTATGATAGGATTGGTACAGTATATAATAAATATATTATTTCTATCAGGAGAGAAAATAATCATCCGCGCGGATTTTTGATAAATTAAATAATTGTAATATTTTACATTAGCGCTTGACAAAATGTAAAATTATATGTAATCTTCAATAAATGCAGTAATTATTTTTTATTAGGGAGGCACTATGAAAAAAGCTGGTTTATTAGTATTTTTGATAATTCTTGTTATTTCATTATCACAATTTATGGCTGTGGCTGAAAATGCATATTCATATAAATCGGATATCAGCGGCATGATTAGCGCCAAGGGTTGTGCGAATTGTCATAGCTGGATGGGCGCATACTCCGACATCACGGGTAAAAGAATTCGTGCTTTGGATACTTATTGGGATCTTGTAGCGGAGGGAGAACCCGATTCAAGCGTTCTTATGTGGAAAATCTCGGGCACAGACATAAACGGTAATGCTGTTTTCGGCGGTCAGATGCCTGAGGGCGGACCTTATTTTACTGAGGCCGAAATCGCAGTCTTTAATTCCTGGATTTCACAGGGAGCGGTGTTTGAAGCTCCTGTCGGCGTCGAGGACACAAAATCCTGGCTGGAGATCAAATCCCAATTCATAAAATAATTGATCCATATACGAGTTGAGAAAAGGGCTGTGAAAATATTTCACAGCCCTTTTTGTTTTTATGCTCGATCTCCGTACACATAATACGAAGTATCAAATCACTACGCTTCATATTTTGAAGCGTCCCATCCGTACGTCATGTATTCGTTCGTTATTTCATCCTCGTATACATGTATCAGATTGAAACCCTCCGGGTGGCCGTCACGGGATCCGTTCCACCATCCCCCGGAAACTGCCGCCGTATCGATTATTTTCGCACCTTTATATTGATAAAGCTCATTCACATGAATATGTCCCTCGAGAAACCCCATGAAATTATATTCGGAAATGAGCTTATAAAATTCTCCGCCGTCGGTAATGACTGTTCCCCGGGCATTTTGATGTGTCGGATTCGTAATCTGGTGATAAACCGTAATCAGCGGGATATGCGCCACTGCAATGACCGGCGTTCCCGGCGCCATTGCAGCAAGATCGGTTCTCAGCCATGCGAACTGTTCGGCTCCGATCTCACCGATATAATTGAATGAGCCGTCTTCCTTTTTTTCGATCCCGACAGAATCAAGCAGCAGAAAATGGACGCCGTTATGGTCGAAACTTCGGTATGTTCTGCCGTCCCCGAGCCTCTTTTTAAACATTTCCTTTCCCCATTCGGGATGATTCCGCGAGACTTTCTCCGGCGCGGTAATGCCGAACACCTCATGATTTCCCATTACATTATATAGAGGCGCCTCAAAATTCTTAATGCACTCGGTATAAATACCATAGACCAGATTCGCCCTGTCCTCGTCCACAGCAAGAGAATCCATAACAAAATCGCCGCCGCCGATAACAAAATCCGGTTTAAGCGAGTTCATTTTTTCAATCGCCATGAGAAATCCTTCCGTCGCCCCTTTTTCCGGCTGCACGTGAACATCCGAAAAATGTATAAAGCTGAAAAGTTCCTTCTTACCCTCAACCGCTTGCTGTGTTGCGCATGAAGCTGCCATGAGACCGGATGCTCCGGCAATACTGCCCGAAATAAAATTACGTCGTTTCATGTTCCCTCTTTCCGTTAAAGTGTCTCGAAATAACATAGCATTATAACTCAGCTTTTTCCAGAAGCCTTTGAACAAGCGCAACCGATCTTAAAAAACATTCCTTCCCGAACTCGGCGGTCGCATCCCGCGGATCTTCACCGCCAACTCCCTGGGGCCATTCGGAGCGGTCGCCCGAAAGCTGCGACAGATCGACAAGATCCGGACGGTAATTCATCATAAGCGACGTCTCGTTGCGGGCGGCATGATCGACCTGGCTTTTCCAATCACTCGCGATGTCATCGGTCACACCGAGCAGTTTCAGCCCGAACCGCGCCTCTCTTTCGTTGATCCCCTCAACCCACGACCAGCGTGAGGGGCCGTGACCGTCGGCAAAAACAGCACTGAATCCGGCACGTTTTATCTGAGCGAGGATCGCATCGATGAGCGAATCGAACAGCCCGGCGGATATCCAGTAACAGCTGCCGTCAAGCTGATGCGGCGGAACGGTGCTATCGGCATAATCCATTCCGATAAGCTGCTTTGCCGAATTACCGTCACCCATGAGTTTCGATCTGTCCGGCCCGAGATGTATCGGCGGCATGACTATTCCGCCGAACCGCTCTGCACACGCGATCATAAGCTCTTCACTCTGAATGGCGTCGGAGCCGAGGGCAAGATGTTCACCGTGCCACTCGATGGTTCCCATCGGCAAATATGCCAGGGGCTTCTCCGCAAGACGGCTCCTGAATTCGTGCGGCAGAAGATCGGAAAATCTGACGTTCGGGCCCGGAGCACCGCCGGTATTCTCTGCGGCGTGAACAGTGTCCGTGCTTACAGCGGCAAAACCTGCGGCTGCCGTTGCTTGCGGTATACTTTTGAGAAGGGTACGGCGAGAAAATTCTTTTTTGTTGTCCATGAAAAAGCTCTCCGGCAAGATTATGATTCTGAGGAAATTGATCTACGGTTTATTACACGGACGTTCGGCAATATCCGCGTGAGCTTATTTTTCTTTTAATAGTTCTTCGGGAGTGATGTTCTCCACATCGTACGTTCCGAGCTGTGCATCGACATATGCATCAAGCAGCCCGAAAACTTTCGACACCATCCAATACAGTATGAAAGTATTTCTGTCGGTGCGGAGATTGTTTTTCTGGAAATCGGAATAGCCGCCGCTGTTGATCTCATGGTTTACATAGAAATATCCGCCGATACAGACCACCTCGGCGATAAAAAACATCGCGGCTTTTTTCTTTTTGCCGTTGTCAAGCTGCCCCCATCCGGCAAACATCAGCGAGTGATACATTGCCGTCGAGGGTTCGACCGCAGCAGCAGAAGAACCGGCCGGCCGGTCCGTATCCGTACTGCGTTGTTCGTTTTGTCTCAGAACTCCCGGAAATCCGAATCCGGCTTTCCCGGCATTTCCTGAGTTTCCGATAATTCCGGCAAGGCCTCTTTTTTCTGTGTTTCCGGCAAACTCTCTCACCGGCGAGAATGTCCTGACAGGCTGTCCGAACACAGTATCCGCAGCCGCTGCCGTCGGGGTAATAGCTGCAAACGGAAAAAATGTACCGAGAGAAAGAATTATAACAGCCGCCGCAATTCCGGTTTTCAGTTGATCACCTCCATATCAATGACCATTTTCGCGGCACCGAGAATCGCCGCGTTTCCGGGCAACTCCCCTCTCACGATACTAACCTCGGAATTAAATGTATTGAATCCCCGTTCCTCGAGCGCTCTTTTTGCGGGTGCAAATATTAAATCCCCTGCATCCGCGAGACCACCGCCGATAGCTACCCGCTGAAAATTAAGGATATTGAGCACATTTACGATTCCGAGACCTAAAATATATCCGCATGTATCAAACATTTCGATCGCAAATTCATCACCATTCGATGCCGCCTCGAAAATAATCTGTGAATTGAGTTCATCGCCTCTTCCGCGGTATTCGGTCAGCGTTGAGTGAACATGGCTGTTGATCAGCGCCTCATTTGTTATCCGCACAAGCCCGGTTGCCGAGGAATACAGCTCCAGACACCCTTTCTGGCCGCACCAGCATTGAATGCCGTTGCGGTCGATCGACATGTGCCCCACCTCGGACGCGTTGTCGTTAAATCCGGTAAGCAGCTTCCCGCCGCAGATCGCTCCGCCGCCGATACCCGTCCCGAGCGTCATGGCAAAGAAATTGTCATATCCACGTCCGGCACCTTTCCACCACTCACCAAGCGCATATACATTCGCGTCATTCTGGATATAGACATCAACTCCCACACGCTCCCTGACTTTTGCGGCAAGCGGGAAATTTTTCCAGTGCGGAAGATTACCCGCATTGAGGATCGTGCCCTCTTTCGCGCTGAGCGGTCCGGGGGTTCCGATGCCGATTCTGATAATATCGCCAAAACCTACTCCGCCTGAAGCAACAACAGCGTTGATCGAATCCACGATCTGATTGAGCGGCGCCTCCGCTGAAATTTTGGGGAGCGATTTTCGTTTATCTTTTGCTAATATCGTTCCTTCTTCATCGATAAGCCCCGACCGCACATTCGTCCCGCCGAGATCGACACCAATATAGAGTTTTTTCATAAAATTCCTTCCGAAAGCAATCAACCGTTTTATATCTGAAAAATAATGTTGGTCCGATTTAATATTTTATCTACGTAAAATAAATCAGAAATTGATTTGTTCCTCGCTCATTGTCCGTTCGTGGCGGGTCATAATAAAGACCCTTTTCATGAGCGCGATATCGCACTCGGTCTGCTCAACATCACGGCGCATGAACATGCGTTTTTGGGTTTTCACGATCTGGTCGAGGCTGATCTCGGTCACCTGCCCGAAACTGCGGGCAAAATTTGAAAAGCTCGGCACATTTGTGGTCACTGTCCCGTAGATCATGCTCGAAACGCCGATGATCTTTCCGGTGAACAGCGACGTATTCACTGCTGTTTTTGCAAAATCCCCGATTATGGAGCCGAGAAACTGCATATCGGTTTCCACTCTTTTTCCACCGTAATCGACACGAACCTTACCGTACGTATTTTTCAAATCGCTCGAGGACGTTCCGGCGCCGATATTCACCCATTGCCCCACCCATGAATGCCCGAGGAAGCCGTGGTGCTGTTTATTGGAATTGCATGATATGATACATCCCTCGACCTCACCGCCTATCTTGCAGCGCCGGCCGATCGACGTTGAGTCCTTTATGGAGGAATATTCGATGATGACCGAGTTCTCCCCGATGTGGATCGGGCCGTTGAGACAGGTAAAATGTTTCACAGTGACGCCGCTGTCGACGACGACCGGGCCTTTCGAGGTATCGATTACCGTGCTGGGCGAAAGCTCGACATTCTCGCCGACAAAAAAACCGGGCTGCTGTTCGCGGTAATTCCCTGCCGAGATAATTTTGTCCAGATTTGCCCTGAAGAGCCTGAGATGGGACGATATTACCTCATGCGGCCAGTCAATTGTCCTGAACATATTGCGCTCGATTTTCAAATTCAGCTCTAAAAGCTGCGGACCGATGTCACCGACCGAAAAGGTCTCGGGCAGCTGCGTATCCGGAGTCACAAAAGCTGCGGCGACACGGTTCCCGCTTGTGGTAACGAATGATTCTCCGGATCGAATGATATCTTTGATCGTGTCGAGATAATTCACGTCGGGTTCGATCGAGGCATTCAGAAAAAGAAGCGGCTCGTTATCCTGCGAGACGGCATCGTTTTTCGCGCCGTCGAAAAGAAAATGCTCCCGGACAATTTTCAGAACCGGCACATCGAGCAGCCCGATCAATGATTCCAGCGTCCAGGAACCGACCCGCAACCGGTATAAGGGCCTGAACAGCCCTATGGGATAAAGCCGTTCGCACTGGTCATCCTCGAATAATACGATCTTCATCTATGAATCCTCCTCAATATTTCCATTATATACATTAAATATTATTCTTTAATTTATCAGTTTCAAGCGCCGTTACAAAGGAAATTATTCAATAATCCGCCGAGGAACATATATATATTTCGTCAAACGTGCCTATATCCAGCGTTTTCTATACTTTAACATTATCACATTCCATTGTCAACTGTATTATGGATTCGAGAAACCAAACACTACGGTAAAACAGCAATATTTATCAGATATCCGAAATCCAAACCACATTAAAGTATAACGTATCGCATGCTATTACCACGCAACATACTTTTACGCCAACACCATATCTCTATACTTCGATATTGCTATAAACATCTCCCCGAAATAGCGTTAATGCATTCACACACAAGGTATTATATGGGTTTTTAGGAATACTATAAAAAAAAATGAAAAAATTGCAAATTTTGACTTGACATACACAATATATGCTATATCTTGTACTCCACGTCCGAAAGAGGCACAACATGTTGTCAACACATTATTAATACGTTATCCATATCTTTTTCACACTATTTCAACAATACTAATGTAACGAAAAATAATACATAATCATATATAACATTTTTGCATTAAGGATATTTAATGAAGTTAAACCAGTTTCTTCCGTTCGATGAAGTTCGCAAAAGAGACGGCAGGCGTGTCCCGTTTGACGCGGAAAAGATCCAAGTAGCGCTTGCCAAAGCCGGAAAAGCAACCGAGGAATTCGACAAGTACGAGGCGGAACTTCTGACCGCTCAGGTACTCAAAGTCCTCACACACCGCCAGCGCGCGGGTGTTCCGGAACTCGAACAAATCCAGGATATTGTCGAGCAGGTCCTTATCAGCTCGAATTATACCAAAACAGCACGTGCGTATATCATTTACCGTGACCAGCACAAGAAACTCCGGTCGGACAAGAAAACGTTCGTTGATGTCACAACGTCGGTGAACGAATATCTTGACCGGCTCGACTGGCGCATCAACGCCAATGCAAATCAGGGATATTCCCTCGGCGGACTTATTCTCAATGTGTCCGGCAAAATGATCGCCAATTACTGGCTCAATCACGTTTTCAGCCCTGAGATCGGACAGGCGCACAGAAATGCCGATCTGCATATTCACGATCTCGACATGCTTTCGGGATACTGTGCCGGCTGGTCGCTCAAATCCCTTCTCGAGGAAGGTTTTAACGGCGTTCCGGGTAAAGTCGAAGCCTCGGCACCCAAGCATTTGTCAAGCGCTGTCGGCCAGATGGTGAATTTCCTCGGCACCCTTCAGAACGAATGGGCGGGCGCACAGGCATTCAGCTCGTTCGACACATATCTCGCTCCGTTTATCCGTGCCGATAAGATGGAATACGAAGACGTTCATCAGCACATCCAGGAATTTGTCTATAATCTGAATGTTCCGTCACGGTGGGGAACGCAGACGCCGTTCACCAATGTTACGCTTGACTGGATCTGTCCCGAGGACCTTCGCTGGCAGAAACCCATGATCGCCGGTGTCGAGCAGGATTTCACATTCGGAGACCTTCAGGAAGAGATGGACATGATCAACCGTGCGTTCATTGACGTGATGAGCAAAGGCGACGCGAAAGGACGTGTTTTCACGTTCCCGATCCCCACATACAACATCACCGAAGATTTCCCGTGGGATCATCCGAATACATTACCGCTGTTTGAAATGACCGCAAAATACGGCATCCCGTATTTCCAGAATTTCATCAACTCCGATATTTCCCCATCGGACGTACGATCAATGTGCTGCCGTCTTCAACTTGATCTCCGCGAACTTCTGAAACGCGGCAACGGGTTGTTCGGTTCTGCGGAAATGACCGGTTCGATCGGCGTGATCACACTGAACTGCGCACGGATGGGATTTACCCATAAAGGCGACAAGGAAGGAATGTATAAGCGGATCGAGACCCTTCTCAATTATGCCAAGGAAGCGCTTACCATTAAACGTAAGATTATCCAGCGGCTCATTGACGGCGGCCTGTTCCCATACACAAAACGGTATCTGAAATCGCTTAAAAATCATTTCTCCACGATCGGAGTCAACGGTATTAACGAGTGCGTTCGGAATTTCTACGACGGTGAATTCGATATTACCGATGATCGCGGGCACGAGTTCGCGTGCGAGATGCTTGATTTCATCAGAGACAAGATGACCGAATTCCAGGAAGAGACCGGATCGCTGTTCAATCTCGAGGCTACGCCCGCAGAGGGAACAACCTACCGTTTCGCGAAAGAGGATAAAAAGCGTTACGAGGGTATTCTTCAGGCCGGTACCGAGGATGCACCGTATTATACAAATTCAAGCCAGGTACCTTCGTATTTTGTCGATGATCCTTTCGAGGCTCTCACCCACCAGGAAGAACTGCAGAGAAAATATACCGGCGGCACGGTGTTCCATCTCTATATGGGCGAACGCATATCGGACGCCGAGGCATGCAAGAAGCTCGTTCAGAAAACGCTTGGAAAATTCAGAATTCCGTATATCACCGTTACTCCCGTGTTCTCCATCTGTCCGAAACACGGCTACATTACAGGCAACATTAAATACTGCCCGACATGTGACGAAGAACTGATCTCAAAAAAATATGCAGAAGTCGAAATTAACGAACAATAGCACACACTCAAAGGAGATATAAAAATGGTACAAACTCTGGTTGGAACACACACAATCACTCTTAAAGACGAAGAACGCCAGGAATGTGAAATATGGACGCGCGTAATGGGATATTACAGACCTGTCAGCGAATTCAACATCGGCAAAAAAAGCGAACACCACGAGCGCGTATTTTTCAACGAAGACAAAGTGGTATAAGCGGAATAACATATGCCCGTAATTGAAAAATTAACAACCGGCATTTCCATTTCCGGGATTCAGAAAATGACG
>Ga0233431_1005858_pt1 | contig 11500 bp, 10 predicted proteins | sample SI_118_April2016_FD_179867 | JGI IMG/M metagenome (GOLD analysis project Ga0233431, IMG submission 179867) | Seawater microbial communities from Saanich Inlet, British Columbia, Canada - SI_118_April2016_200_MG | ecosystem: Environmental > Aquatic > Marine > Inlet | place: Canada: British...
TAACCATTTTCCAGCCGCCAAACACATGTACACAAAATATCCCGCAAAGAAAAGCAGCAATACCAAGCAATGCAGCAGACCAAGGGGCAAGGTATGCATAATCATAGCCGGTTACAGCCATGAGGGTTTGAAAGGATGCCCCCATTGAACCAAATGTAACAGACCATGAATGGCCGATTGCAGGAACTGCAACTGCAACAACAGGAGAAAAACCAAGACTGACAAGGAGCGGGGCAACAACGGCTATGGGGACTCCATAGCCGGCAACGCCCTGTAGAAAAGAGGCAAATATCCATCCAAAAATAAGAATCTGTATGGATTTATCTGCGCTGAACCTTTCTATTCCGATACTGATTGCTTTAATTGCGCCTGTTTCATTTACAACATTATATAATAAAAGTGCTGCCCAGATAATATAAAGAACGTTAAGGGAAAGAAGGACCCCTTTCATTTGTGAATAAGCCAATAATTTTGGATGTGCTCCAAAAAAAAGGCTTGCACTAATAAGGGCTACAAACCAGCCTGCCGCACCGGCACGTGAACCGCTCCAATTTTTAAAAATCATTAAAACAAGCACTGTGAGAATCGGTGAAAAAGCAGCAAGCCATTTAAGGATAAAAAAACCAGTCATATGAGTAACCAAAAGGTGAATAAAATTAAAAAACAATACATTCGGAACCTGGCCAATTTAATGCATATAAGTACAGATGTAAAATATTTTTTTAAATTTTACAAAAAAGTAAAATTAAAATCAGTCAATTAATAAATCCAAAGCATGACTGGTTCACCCATGATAATAAAGGCCAAAGTTAAGTTAGTTACTTTTGTAATGATACAAAGTAAAGTAAAGGACATTTTTTATTTATTTTTTCTTCTGGGTGTCTAAACAGCTTATACTTAAAACCATCATTCCAATTGTCTTGGATACATAGAAGAAAAATTTCCTCAAAAAAAATTAATAAACTTGTAAGATGAATGTCCATATCAGTTATGATATCAGATGCTGTTTCTTGCAGAGCACCATTATTCTTTGCGCTAAAGTCGTATCGCCAGGATGGATTAGAAAATTTGTATCCTTTTTGTTTTTTAAAATTTTCAATTGTGACTCTAAAATTCGGTTGAATGTGATTTGCATCAAGTGCATTTTTGTACCAGATTATTAATTGAATCCATTCTTTATTTTTTTCTAAAACTTTTACTAATTCTTTGCAATCAGGTTTAAAATTTTTTATCCAAGTTCTATAGGATTTGAATTTGGTCCCAAAATCCGGAGCATCATAAAATATACAGAACAGCTTATGCGACTCTTCCAAAAATAGTTTTGCATACCCTAAAAAAGAGACTACATGTTGTTCAAGATCTAAGTATTGTGGCAGTGGGGGAATAAAAATATTTTCTTTGTGTTTGGTTATTATTTCATCGCATTTGTTCATCAACTCGTTAACCTGGGTAAAAATTTTATTAAAAGAGTTTTCGCAACTAAAAAGCAATTTAGAACAAATCCATATTTGCTTCAAAATTTTTCCTTTATCAAGCCCTTCTCTCAATATCAACGAGTGTAAAATTTTGTTAGATTGAATAATTGTTCGAGCAACAAAAGAGTTACTGGTACCTATGTTGTACATATTTTGAAAATTATGGATAGTGCTTGGGAGATCCTTGTCTGTATCAATTGATTCCACAGATAAAATTTCTTTTATACTTTTTTCAGAAAAACAAAACAATCTATCTTCAATGGTTAGCATAGAGTGGGTTACATCTTTTTCATCGGAATTCAGATCAGCTAAGCTTATCGAAAATGCAAATTTTCTATCAAATATTTTCATTATGTCTTTTCATGAAATTTAAAAAAAATTTGGTGATGACAAAAAAAATACAGAAAACAAATTCACCAATTTTTTTCTGTGTATCACACACAAGTAAGTGATCGAATAATGCTCAACTGCTATCATAATAATATTAAGCGGGCAACATACTTTTTAAATTAATGAAAGTCTTGATTCATTTAGTTGTTTTTTCACTTTATATGAAACATTGAAAAGATAAATTTTCTTTAAATTTGTCGACACAAAATTATGCTGCACAGGAAGAGAAACAGGCCTATTTTGCAGGAATAGGGAAAAGAGTTGAATTTGTTTATAAGCTCTGATATATAGTGGTCCCAATGAATGCGCCCGTGGCTCAGTTGGATAGAGTACCTGACTACGAATCAGGGGGTCGGGAGTTCGAATCTCTCCGGGCGCGCCATTAATATCAAGGTTTTATCAGTTTTTCACCATCATTAATAGATTACATACTTTTTTTATTTTGCCTCTTTAATTGGTTTTGCTGCAATTTGATCAACTATAGATGGGCAATTAACCAGGTTCAGGTTAAAACGAATTTGAACATGAGTTTGAAATTGGTTTGTCACATTTGAGTGATAAGGGATATTACAAGGAAATTTCAATTGAGATAACTCAAGTGATTCTTAAACAAAATTACCCCCAAAATTGTCGTGTTGATTTTTTGGCTTTGAACCATTGTGTCTCAAGGTGGGTGTCCAGTATTACCTTTAGGCTTTTCCATATAAATTGGAACTTAGCACACCGGTAAAAGTGTGGACTCCCTTTTTTAAAAGCGTTAGGGCAAAGGCTAAATTACAATCACGGACATTTCAGGGGAAAAATTAAATTTACGACAACTTTTTTTTTCGTAAATTATATCTGAATTTAAAGTGTTTCTTATTCTAATTTAAATGATACTTTTAATTTGGTGCGGTAGCCAACGATCCTGTTATCCTCCAAACGCATATCCATCTTAACAACCTCAGCTACGCGCATATCTCGAACAGATTTGTCAACAGCGGCCACGGCAACCTTGGCAGCATCTTCCCAAGAAGTTTCAGAAAATCCTACCACTTCAACAATTTTGTAAACGCTTTCTTCCATGACAATCTCCTTTCAAAGGTTAGAATAAATTAAAAAATAAGATATGTACAACTTTTAGTGTGTGTAGAAAATTATTTACCCCCGTGTTTTAAGGATACAGATATCCAAGGGATTTGCATAGGTGTTTTTTAAAAAATTATTCAAATCAATATATTGTATAAAATATAAGGGATGAAATGACAGTCCAGAATCGCTATATATTATTTATGGAAAGGGATTAACTTGGTTGTATCGTTTATAGTTTTTATAAATCGTTTATTTATGAATAAATATTGTTTATCTAAAGAGCCTCTTGCAGAAACTATGATTTTTTTAATCCATTTACTATCCATTATGAAATTCCTTTTTTTGGATATTCATTTAACCTGTTAGATTATTCTATCAATTTTATGAAAGGTGAGTAAAGATAATTTTAAGCCAAAGGTTTTGCCAAAGGAATGTTTTTGTTTGAAAGTTTATACAGGAAATTGAAAAATAAATTATTAACGCAGTATTTTATTGGTTTTGCCATGACATATTGTTAATGTCTTTCGTATATATTATATAAAGTTCGGCAATAATGCCGGCATGGGTTTTCAACAAGAGGGGAAAAATGGATATTAAAAAAATGGCATCAGGCTGTAAAGCTGCTGGGATTTTTATGTCAGCACTTTCCAGTGACATAAAAAACGATGCGTTAAAAAATATTATCAAGGCCTTGGAAGATAATACTGAGCGTATTATTGATGCCAATAAAAAAGATCTTAGACAGGCGCAAAAGGACAAGCTTGAGCCGCCTTTGATGAAACGGTTGGGGTTTGATAGTATTAAGATAAAAGAAGCCTGTGAAGGGATTGCAAGCCTTATCAAACTTCAAGACCCTGTGGGCAGGACATTGAGTTCTACACAGCTGGACAAGGGACTTACACTTTTTAAGGTTAGCAGACCTATCGGTGTTATCGGAGTTATTTTTGAATCCAGGCCGGATGCCCTGGTACAGATTGCAGCCCTATGCCTGAAAAGCGGGAATTCAGTATTGCTCAAAGGGGGCAGTGAAGCCGGAGCAACCAACAAAATTCTGGCGGCTATCATTTCAAAGGCTGGTATTGAAGCAGGATTAAAAGATGGCTGGCTGGGACTGCTTGAATCTCGCAGTGATGTTAATCAGATGTTAAAGCTCGAAAAATCAATAGATCTGATTATTCCAAGGGGTAGCAATGAATTTGTACGCTATATCATGGACAATACGGTTATTCCGGTTTTGGGACACGCTGATGGGATTTGTCATCTTTATATTGACCGGTTTGCTGAATCCAAAATGGCAATTGATTTATCCCTGGACAGCAAATGTCAGTATGTGGCGGTTTGTAATGCCATTGAAACTATCCTTGTTCATGAAACCCGGGCAAAAGATATACTTCCTTCTTTGAGAAGAAATTTAGAAGAGCGGGGCGTGAAAATTTTTGGATGCGAAAAAACAAGAACAATCATAGACGTAGAGATTGCGACCCAAAAAGACTGGCAAACAGAATATCTTGATTTGATAGTTTCAATTAAAATTGTCCCTTCCATGGATCACGCCTTGGACCATATCAATAAATATGGATCAGGCCACACTGATGTCATTGTGACAAAGGATGAAAAAAGAGCATTGTATTTTATGGATCATGCAGACACGGCCGATGCTTTTGTAAATTGCAGCAGCAGATTTGCCGATGGATTCAGGTTCGGGTTAGGCGCTGAAGTAGGTATCAGTACAAATAAGATTCATGCAAGGGGACCGGTTGGACTTGAAGGCCTTATGATTTACCAGTGGCGCCTTGTGGGTGACGGGCATATGGTAAAAGACTATACGGGTATAAAGGCAAAACCATTCATTCATACAGCAGTAAAAAACAAGTTCAATTAAAGATAAATTATGCCAAAACAAAAATTGATTAACGCCCGCCGTGTGGTTGTAAAATTGGGTAGTAATGTGATCACTGCCAAGAATAGTTTGAACCTGGAATTGATTGAATCCATCTCCAACCAGATCAGTTGGCTTATGGATAAAGGGATTGAAGTGATACTTGTATCATCAGGAGCCATGGCAGCAGGCTTGCGCAAAATGGGAATGGACAGCCGTCCCGAAGAGATCCCCAAACGTCAGGCAATATCAGCCATTGGCCAGAGTGGTCTCATGAATGCCTATGAAAAAAGTTTCAATCATTTTGATAAAAAAGTTGCCCAGATTCTGTTAACTGCTGAAGATTTGAACAATAGGAAACGGTATTTGAACGCAAGGAATACGGTAAATACGCTCATAAAATGGAAGGTAGTGCCCATCATTAATGAGAATGATACCATCATGGTTGAAGAGATTAAATTAGGGGATAATGATAATCTTGCCGCCATGATAACCCTATTGATGGATGCTGATTTTTTATTTATTTTAACGGATATTGAAGGTTTGTATAATAAAGATCCAAGGCAATATTCCGACGCTAAATTGATCCCAAGGGTCACCCGTTTTAAAAAAGAAATTGAAGACTTTGCAAGTGACATCCCAGGCACTCTGGGCACGGGTGGAATGCTCAGCAAAATTCAGGCAGCCCAGAAGGTTACTTCAGCCGGAATCCCTATGATAGTAGCTAAGGGGAATATTTCCAATGTCTTGTGCAGTCTTTTTGACGGCAAAGAGTATGGTACTTATTTTGTTCCTAAAAAAGAAAAAATGCCCAGCCGGAAATGCTGGATAGCATACACACTTGCCCCCAAGGGAAGCCTTGTGATTGATGATGGTGCAGTCCGCGCTGTCCAGCAGAATGGAAAAAGCCTGCTTGCTATTGGAATCGTTGCTGTAGAAGGCAATTTTGAAGAGGGTGCCGCAGTCTCTTTTAAGACGGTGTCAAATGAAATTATTGGAATCGGTCTGGTCAATTACAGGTCTTTGGACATTAATTTAATAAAGGGATTAAAAACCTCTCAGATTGAATCCTGTCTTGGTGATAAACACTATGATGAAGTCATTCACCGAAACAATCTTGCCTTGAATGATAATTGTACTTGATGATAATTGTACTTGAATAATGTATGGTATAAAAAAATTTGCGATTAACCTTTGTGTGGAGACCTGTTATGAATATTCAACAATTTAGATACTCAAGAGATAATCTGGGATATCTGGTATATTCAACAAAAGAAGCGATTGCCATTGATGCTGGAGGCGTGAACGAAATCCTGACTTTTGCTGAAAAGAATAAACTTTTTATCAAATATGTTTCCAATACCCACTCCCATCATGATCATACTTCGGGCAATAATGAAATACTTGAAAAAACAAGTGCTCAATTTATTGATTGTAAGCAATTAGAACCGGATCAGACCCTATCCCTTGACACAGAAAATATAAAAATAATTCATACCCCCGGTCACACGGATGACTCAGTGACATTCAAGGCTGATGATTTTTTAGTAACAGGAGACACATTGTTCAACGGAACAATCGGCAATTGTTTTTCAGGAGATTTAAAAGGCTTTTTTAACTCCCTGAAACAATTGATGTCCCTGTCAAAAGAAACAAAAATTTATAGTGGTCATGATTATGTCCTAGATTCCATGAAAATGGCAAAAATCATTGAAAAAGAGAATCCGAACATTGAAGCATATATTAAAGATTATGATCCCAGGTTAATTGTGTCCACTCTTAAGGATGAATTAAAAGTAAATCCTTACATCAGGTTTAATGCTCAAAGTATGATAAAAAATTTGGAAAAAAGGAATATGCCGACAAATACAGAGTATGCCAGATTTAAATCGATAATGGACATATATTGAAGTTCTGATTTTAAATAACGCTATTTCCTATCATGCAGAACGTGAATTATACATGAAAGATATCATTCTGAACTCCTTGCGGTTTTTATGTTTGTCATAATTTTTAGGATTAAAAATAAAAATGATTTTTTCAAAACTTAGCCAAAGTAAAATTCCTGCCCTTGATCATTCATGGTTTAGGTCTTATTATTGCCTTCAATAATGTTTTGGATCATTTTGAAATCTTTCAGAATAAAAATAGACACTTTTATTCATTTTTGGAGAGAGCATTAATGCTTGGTAAAAATATTGAATTTGTCGGCGATTCTCAAAAAGAAGCATGTTTTGCTCTGGGAAGACAGCTGACCATAGAGTATTATGAGTGTGGAGAAAGCCTTCTTTTAGACGAGGATCGCGTTGAAGAGATATTGCTGAAAGCTGCAAATGATAGTGGGGCAACAATTATCAGCTCTTCGTTCCACAAATTTGAACCCCAGGGCGTCAGCGGCGTTGTCGTAATAGCAGAATCTCATTTTACGGTTCATGCATGGCCGGAACATGATTATGCAGCAGTAGATATATTCACATGCGGAGACAACATTGACCTGGAAGTTGCTATAAATTCAATGAAAGATTCTTTCCAATCTGAAAATGTTGTTATTTCTTCTGATCAAAACCGGGGAATTATTTCCAAGCCCTTTGAACAAAAAAAAGTGGGCCAGATTGTAAAAAATTCAAAAATTCATCCAATTTCCTGGAAAAAAGAATATGAACGTAAAAATCCCTGGGGTGTTTTAACTTCTATTGATATCTATGAGAGTGACCCGGAAATTATCAGGAATGCAAAACAAATTGAACGATTTGTATATGAACTTTGTGATCTCATCGATATGAAGCGGTTTGGTGAATGCCGGGTGGTTCATTTTGGAGAGGATGAAAAAGTTGAAGGATTCAGCATGACCCAGCTTATTGAAACCTCTTTAATTTCCGGTCATTTTGCAAATGCATCAAACAGGGTATATCTGGATGTATTCAGTTGTAAATTTTATGAACCAAGAGAAGTTGCTGAATTTGCCATGTCATTTTTTAAAGGGGACCATTACAAAATGCAGATTGCTTTAAGACAATAAAAAAATATGATCCAATTTACCTGGGAATTAATCGTTTTTAAATTTTAAGGCAACACTTTAAGATAACATAGAATATACAATACATCGCTATGGAAAATTATAATAAAATAATAAATGGATGGTTTTCAGAGATCTGTCCTATGTGGCCCGGGATATCATTATCACTTGAGATAAAAGATGTTCTTTACAGCAAAAAAAGTAAATTTCAGCAGATCGATCTATTTCAGACCACAAATCATGGGAAAATGCTTGTTCTTGACGGGATTATCCAGCTAACGGAGTCTGATGAATTTGCATATCAGGAAATGCTTACCCATGTTCCGTTGTTTGCCCACCCCAACCCTGAAAATATTCTGGTAATTGGTGGCGGAGATGGTGGTGTTTTAAGGGAAGCAGGTCGTCACGACTGCATACAGACCATTGATTTTTGTGAAATTGATGAAGAGGTCATCCAGGTATCCAAACAATTTTTACCGGATTTGAGCTGCGGGTTTGACGATCCCAGGGTAAAGGTTCATATTGCTGACGGCAATTCATATCTTAAGGAACATAAGAATGAGTATGATGTTATTATTGTGGATTCGTCTGATCCAATAGGACCGGGTGAGGCTTTATTTGAACGACCGTTTTACAAAGCCTTAAAAGCTGCATTAAGGAAGAATGGCATTATTGCCACCCAAGGAGAATCTTTTTTTCTTCACAAGGAGTGCGTTATCAATCTTGTGAAAATTACAAAAGAGTTGTTTCCGGTTCAGGCATATTCATATTTCCTGGTACCAACATATCCGGGAGGGAATATCGGTATTTGCATGGGATCCCTTGGGCCGGAACTTAAAAAGCCGTTTCGAGCCATTCCTGAAAATATTCAGAACCAATTAAAATATTATAGTCCAAAAATTCATGAGGCTTCTTTTGTTTTGCCATATTTTGCCCAGAAAATGTTTGAAACCATATAAGTAAAGAAAAAATATTTAAAAAATGTCAGATCAAAAGTCATTGAAACTTATCATAAAGACCATTAAGTCAGCTTCAAAAAAGGATTTGATCCGCCTTTACAAGGAAGCCGGATGGTGGGAGCCTTCATATGACAAACACCCTGAATTTTTAAACCACATAGTGGAAGATTCAGCAGTTTTTGTAGGGGCGTTTTTGGGGAAAAGACTAATTGGAATGGGCCGAGCCCTTTCCGATCTTGCAAGTGATGCTTATATTCAGGACGTGACTATTATAAAAGAATTCAGGGGTAAGGGAATTGGCAGGAAAATTATTATAAAATTAATAGAAAAATTAAAGGGAAATAATGTTGACTGGATCGGTCTTGTTGCTCAGCCAGGGACATCTTCCTTTTATGAGGAACTTGGATTTGAAGTGCTTAAAGACCATGTCCCTTTAAAATATAAGGATTGATAGAATGTATTCAGCCCGTGAAGCGGTGTTACAGGAAGTACAAAAATCAGGATTTCCAAAATTCAATCGTTTTACATTAAAAGATCAGGGATTGATCCAGACATATATTGATACATTTAAACCCGCGTCCTGTGAGTATAATTTTTCAAATCTTTTTGCCTGGCAGAATGCTTCTAAAATGTCATGGACTTTATACAACCAACGGCTTTTGATTTATGATGAAATCTCACAATGTTCATTTATGCCTTTGGGCGAGGATTTTTATCCTGAAGACCTGGCTATTTTATCATTAAATATGAAAAATGCCGGGTTTGAGCCCAATTTCAGTCTTGCAACGCTGGATTATTTGAAAAAATTTCCTGAAATTAAAAATTATTACCAGATCAAAGAGGAACGCGATTATGCAGAATATATTTATGATGTTGAAAGCCTGTGTGAACTAACCGGGATAAAGCTGCATAAAAAAAGGAACCTGATTTCACAGTTCAAACGAACTTATCCTGGCTTCAAAGTTTATCTTTTAAATGAAGATTTCAAAGATAAAGCTCAAGGGTTAGCACAAAAAATAATGAAAAGGCGCAAAAAAAGCTCAAAAACCCTTGATCAGGAATTTGATGCAATTAAGACATCGTTTGACAATTTTGACCAGCTGGGCTTGGAAGGGCTTGTACTTACCCTGGAAAACAGCGTGGTTGCTTTTTCTGTTTTTAGTAAATTGAAACACTCAACCTATGACATCCAGTTTGAAAAATCAAATCCGGATTTTAAGGGAGCGGGACAGTTGATCAACCAGGAGACGGCTCGATATCTTAAGGATAAATGCAAGTATCTGAACCGGGAGCAGGACCTTGGGATTAAGGGCCTTCGCCAGGCAAAAATGTCATATGAGCCTTTGCGATTAATTACCCCCTATAGTCTTATTTTTAATCCGTCCAATTAGTGTTTGAACGAAAACTCACCCATCTACTGCGTTGCTGCAAAATCCTGCCAAATTATAAATTGGGCCTCATGTGCAGTAGTACACTCCGGTTTCAAGATTTATTGCGCCTTGTATATGGGCAACTTTTCGCCCAAACACGGAGTTTTCGGGCAGGCTCTAATTAGACGAAAAATTTTCATGTTACACACACCTGGTCATAGGCTGGACAGGCCTTGTACTATTTAAAGCAAGAAAATTTATTTTGTTCTTGACTTTTCCGGTCATTGATATATTATTTCGCGAACTGCTGCTGCTGTATGTAAAGCGCAGAGGTTTCAGTCTAAAGGTGTATATCCCAATGAAAGAAAAGGTTTTACCCTTAAAGTTTGAAACTCGTATTATTTTTATTTTTATTACAGGAGATTGCCAACATGGCTAATGGTATCGTAAAATGGTTTAACGACTCAAAAGGTTTTGGATTTATCGAGCAAGAAGGCGGAAAAGATGTATTTGTACATCATTCAGGCATCAATTCAACAGGTTTCAAATCCTTGAATGAAGGGGATCGTGTTTCCTTTGATATTGAAGAAGGACAGAAAGGTCCTGCCGCAACAAATGTAACCGTGCTTTAGTTAGCCGTTTTATTTGTCGTGAAAAAGTCATCTTGGTGACTTGAAAAAATAAAGTCCCTGAACAGATCTGTGACCAGATCAATGTTAAGGGACTTTTTGCTTTTAGTGCCAATACAGTTGTAATAAAAAGTTGGAAAAGCCCAACTCTGATTTGCCCTGTCTTAATTTGCCAGTCTTAATTTACTGGGTCCTGATTTAAGAACCGGTTTCATTAATCTTCGCATGTTCTTCCTCTATAGGTGAGGTAGTATCAATATAGGTCTTGGCAATATTGGCGGAATATAACACAATCTGTTTCATCAGATCCATCAATTCCATGTGGATTTCAGTGGTGTCAATGGAGTTCTCTTTTCTTAGAATGATTCGTTTAAGATGTCTTGCCCTGTAGTCTGATTCCAGGTTAAGATATTTCCTTTCTTTTTTCATGATTCGGGCTGCAAGATCTGGATTGGTTTCTTTGAATGCCTGTTTAAGCCGGCTGATCTGTTTTGAAACCTTGCTGTGATATATGAGCAGCTCTTCTTTGCCTTCAGCGGAAAAATCATAGCAAAGTCTTTTTTTCCTGGAGATCAGAGGAATCATACTCCTGGAAATAATATCTCCCATACTTTCCATGTCTTTGACAATGGATATCATACCAAAAACTTCTTTGGCCTGTTCTTCAGTAATACTTGCCTGGGCAATATTTGTAAGATACTCACTTAATTT
>Ga0233431_1005859_pt1 | contig 11500 bp, 9 predicted proteins | sample SI_118_April2016_FD_179867 | JGI IMG/M metagenome (GOLD analysis project Ga0233431, IMG submission 179867) | Seawater microbial communities from Saanich Inlet, British Columbia, Canada - SI_118_April2016_200_MG | ecosystem: Environmental > Aquatic > Marine > Inlet | place: Canada: British...
TGATTAAATCTTCATCAGAAGTTTCGATTTCACAAAAAACAATCTTGTCTTTATTATATGCTTTTGTTTTCCATAAAGTCGATGATCCAAGCATCTTTTTTTTTCTTGCCAAAAGCAATTTATAAAAATCTATTTTTTTATCTTCAAGTCCAATACGAACCTTCAATTAATCATCCTCGTTTTCTACTATTGCATAATATAATATGCTTTTAAACTTTAACAATTTACTTATAGCTAGTATTTTTTCCTTAACTAAAAAAGAATCACGTGAAAACTTTTTGTAATAACTCCATAAATTCCAAAAAAAAAGAACAGCTGTTTATTAGCTGCTCTTGCATAATTAAATTTAATTATCATTTAATGAATTTCGCTGATAACATACCAGGATTGTATTTCATTAAATATATCTAACGAACGATAGTTTGTAACTCCCTTAATGCTGTCATCAAAGATAAGTGAGTTTGTTCTGAAATAAAGAGAAATCTGCGGCAGCTGTTTTAAAAACATATCCTGCACTCTAGAGTATGCTTTTCTTCTATCCTCTTCATCAAGAGTTGTTGCACAATCTTCTAATGCAATATCCATAAACTCGTCTTTATAATAACCATAGTTTGATGTTTGCTTTGTAGAATGAATCATGAATCTTGGGTCTGGGTTTCTATCAATATAAAAACTTACTAAAGCAAGATCAAAGTTACCGGCTTCAATACGTTTTGTATAGTCAGCAATCGAAAGTTCAGTTAAGTCAATTCTCATACCCATATCTTCGAGTTGTTCTTCAATTAAAGATGCGATATTTTGCTTATATGAATCTTCTATCTCTTTTGGGTATGTCAACTTAATAACTAAAGTTTCTAATTCTCCGGTTTCGTCATTTTCTTTTGCTCGAAATCCATCTTCATCAAAATGGGTATATCCCATTTCCTCGATAATTCTTATCGCTTCTCTTTTATTGTGTTCATAAATTGAAAGGGAAGTGTCAAAAAGCCATGAGTCCGGCGGAATAGGCACATCTGTCGCTACAGCATGATTAACTAAAACTTTAGAAATGATTTGAGATTTATTTAATGCATAGGCAATAGCTTGTCTGCCTCTTATATCATGCACAAACTTTGGTTCACCATTTTTCGCAATATACAAGTTTGGTATTAAACAATCATAATATTGGGTCATATATTCTTCAACATTAGTAACCCCATATTTACGATATCTGTTTGCAGAAAGATCGCTTGTCCCAACTAAATCAAGTTCTTGAAGATTATATGCTTTAACCTCAGATGCAGCATCACTAATAGGTCTTGCCATAATTGAAGATATAAATGGTGTTTTCTTCCACCAATCATCATTGACATCCATTCTTATTCCTGTTTCTTGCTGATAAGATGTAAATTCATAAGGACCGGTACCTATCGGCCATCTTGTATCCACATTTTCAGCTGTTTAATAAAATGCTTTGCATAAAACCGGGAATGTCATAGCATATTCTATATAGGCTGAAGGCTTAGGAATCGCTTCATCATCATATCTTGTCGCTGGATCTAACGTATATAAAACAAATGTATATTTATCCTGTGCATAGTATTCTCCGATTCTCTTGTTATATCTTGCATAAACGCTCTCATCTATTTCATACTTTGTGATTAAATCCATTGTGAATACGATATCATCCGCTGTAAGCTCTCCAAATCCGTTATGCCATTGAATATCTTTCCTTAAATTAAAAGTCCATATCATGCCCGTGCTGTCCGTTGTCCAATTCTCAACTAATTCTGCTCTAATTCTGCCATCGACGTCAATTGTAAGGGGGGATTCGAATATAAGTGTATATATATTTGCCATGTTGATATTTTTAACTTTAAGCGGATTAAATGCTGTTGGATTTGTCGGCATAGGAATTGTAATCTGTCCTCCGCTGAGAGGCGTTTCTGTTCTAACATTTTCCTCAATATCTTCAATATTATCAATATAGGTGTCCTCTTGCATAAAAACAGTAGCTACTGCTGAGCATGAAGATAAAAGCAGAGCAACAGTCACAACGAAAACTATAGCAACAAAAGATATGATTTTTTTACTATTCAAATGTATAATACTTTGTATATATTTCATATGCTGCTTTTACTCTCCTTACATAATCATCAGTTTCCTTTATAGGAATATTAACCAACTTATTTGCTTTTGAATATTCTTCATTTTCTAACCAATCAGCCACTCTGTTTGGTCCTCCGTTATATGCTGCTAAAACATGTACTATATCCTCGCCAAATCTGTTGTTCAAATAATTTAAATACCAGCACCCAAACCTAATGTTTAAACTCGGATCTTTAAGGACTGGTTCACTATAATCATCCACATCAATTTTTGATGCTATCCATTCGCCCGTGTCCGGCATAATCTGCATCAGTCCTATTGCTCCTGTGTTGGATACCGCTTCAATATCATATTTGCTTTCGACCCAAATAATTGATGAAACAAGATACGGATCTACATCAAACTCGTCCGAATATATTTTTATTTCGGATTGATATTTCAGCGGATATATTTTTTTAATTATTATATCTCTTATAAAATAGAACGCTATGATTAAAATTAGAATCACAACGACTAAAATAAGAATTTTACCAAAAAAAGATATTTTCATATTACCCCTTATCCCTTTTTATTGTCTGTTAAAGCAGAATAATATCGCTCTACTTGAAGATAAGTTTCTTTAATGCTAAAACTGTTATCTATAATTTTATCAGCATATTTCGATTTTTCTATATCATCCATTTGCGAATTTATTATTTTCATAATTTTATCATCATTTATATTATCACGTAATCTAAGCCTTCTGATTCTCTCATATAAATTAGCCACAACAAGCCAAACTTCATCCATTTTTTTATATAATCCACTTTCAATAAGCAAAGCCGCATCTACAAAAATCGTCTTGTCTTCTTGACTTGATTGGTTTCTTATCTCATCAAAAATAAGCGGATGCATCATTTTATTTAGCTTTTCAAGTAATTTTTCATCACCAAAAACGAGCTTTCCTAGTTTATTCCTGTCTACTCCGCCATCTTTTTTTAAATACTCTATTCCAAATTCTTTTTTTACAAGCTTGCTTCCGGCTTCTTTTGGCAAATATAATTTATGAGTAATTTCATCGGCGCATATCACTCTTGCGCCCAAGCTTTTTAAATAATTGGATACCAAAGACTTGCCGGATGCAATGCCTCCTGTTATGCCAATCGTTTTCATATCTACCCCCAAGTTCTACCTATTTCGCCTCAAACCACGTTTTGCCCGTGCTTACATTAGCTATCAAAGGCACGTTCATCTTTACTATGTTTTCCATTGTATCTTTTAAAATCGTCTCAACTTGATTTTCCTCACCTTTTACAGTATCTACAATAAGTTCATCGTGTACTTGTAAAATAAGTTTAGACTTTAAGCCTCTTTTTTCTAACTCCTCATAAACTTTAATCATAGCGAGTTTAATAATATCTGCCGCCGTTCCTTGTATCGGCGTATTAAGTGCTGCTCTTTCACCAAAAGATCTCATATTATAATTCGGAGAAGAAAGCTCTTTAATATATCTGATTCTGCCAAGGTTAGTCCTGACATATCCTTTTTCTTTAGCCTCTTTTTTTATTCTTTTCATATATCCAGCTATTCCACTGAATTCCTCGAGATATTTATCTATATATGCAGTTGCTCTGTTTACAGAAATCGATAGATTCCTAGCAAGCCCAAAGCCGCTTATCCCATATACTATTCCGAAGTTAACTGCTTTTGCATCACCTCTTAATCTTGATGTAACTTGGTCTATCGGTACATCAAAAACCTGTGATGCAGTTCTTGCATGAATATCTTGATTTTTGATAAATGCATCTTTCATGTTTTCATCATCAGCAATATCCGCTAAAACTCTAAGCTCAATCTGAGAATAATCTGCTGCTACTAACACACCGTCATCTAAAGAAGGAATAAAGACTTTTCTAATCTCTCTGCCCTGCTGTGTCCTAATTGGTATGTTTTGAAGATTCGGGTCTGTGCTCGATATTCTTCCTGTGGCTGTTGAAATCTGATTAAACGTAGAATGTATTTTTCCTTCACTGTCTACTAAGTTCAATAAACCATCTATATATGTGCTTTTTAACTTAGTCAGTTTTCTATATTCGATAATCTCTTTAATTACCAGGTGTTTATCAATCAGTTTTTCTAAAACCTCTACATCAGTAGAATAACCTGTTTTAGTCTTTTTTTGTACCGGTAATTTAAGCCTTTCGAATAAAACATCACCGAGCTGTTTTGTTGAGTTAATGTTAAAATCATCATATCCTGAAAGTTCGTATATTTTTTCTATCAGCTTTGAAATTTTTTCATCATATTCATTTTGAAGAAGATATAAAATTTCTTTATCCACTTTAAATCCGCTGCATTCCATTTCAAACAGAACCTTCATCAACGGCATTTCGATATCATAATAGATATTCACTAAATTATCTTCTCTTAATTTTACTTTTTGAATATCAGCAGCTTTAATAACTAAAGCAGCTTTTGTTTCTAAATCAAAATTTTCAGAAATAGCTTCTAAACTGAAACTTTTTGCAGTTGGGTCTAAAACATAAGCAGCAAGTTTTATATCAAAATCAAGGTTATTTAAACTAATTTCATAATCAGCCAACAAGTGTTTTAAATCTTTTGCGTTATAAACAATCTTTTTTATATTTTTGCTTTCAAAAAGCGGCTTAAGTTCGTTTAATACAAAATCAAAAGTAAAATCCGAATTTAACAAAGAATGCTCACAAATTATCTCGTATTCATTTTTATTATCTAACGCAACAAAAAGGTTGTTTTCTAATACTAACCCCATAATCTTTTTGTTTTCTACTTGACTAATAAGCTTTTTAAGCCCATCAATATTTTCAATTGTTTTTGCTTCTACTTTTGGTGATTTTGGCGGTTCTTGCCCGTTTACTCCAAACCTTCGAAGTAATGATTTAAACTCTAGAACTTCGAAAGCAGGTTTTAAGTTTTCACCATCAATAATTGGCATAATATAATCATCTATTTGCCCAATACAATCAAGCTTTGTATAGACTCTTCCTATTTCTTTACTTAAAAAAGCATTCTCTTTATCTCTAACCAACTTTTCTTTTAAGGCGCCTTTTGTCTTTTCTATATTTTCATAAACTCCTTCGAGCGTTTTATATTCGGATAAAAGTTTAATTGCAGTTTTTTCGCCTACGCCCTTAACTCCAGGTATGTTATCCGAAGCATCCCCCATCAATCCTTTCATGTCTATCATTTGATCAGGGGTCATAGAGTACATATCAAAAAGTTGTTTCTCATCAACGATCAAACTTTCTGATACACCTTTTTTTGTTAAAAATACTTTTGTTTTTTCACTAATAAGCTGAAACGCATCTCTATCACCAGTTAAGATAAAGATATTATCGCTGTTTTCTTCACCTTGCTTTGCAAAACTCCCTAATATATCATCGGCTTCATAGCCGTCACAATCTAAATATTTTATTCCAATCTCGCCTAAAGCATATTTTAAAAGCGGAAACTGTGGAATAAGTTCGGGCGGTGTTGCTTTTCTTCCTGCTTTATATTCCTTAAATTTTTCATGACGAAACACCTTGCCTTTTTTATCAAAAGCAACAACTATGTGATCTGGCTTCACCTTTTCTATTGCAGAAAAAAGCATCGTAAAAAAACCATAGACCGAATTTGTATAGTCTCCCTTTGAATTTTGCATAAGCGGTAAGGCATAAAATGCTCTGTGCATTAAGCTGTTTCCATCGATTGCGAGCAGTGTTTTGTCCATTTCATTTACCAGATTTCGTAATATTTTAATAAGACTTTGCCGTCATTTATCTTTCTATACTCTATCATAAAGGTAGTTCAATATCAATTATGAGCGTTTAAACTAATAATGCAAGAATTAATGCGATTATTCACCATATTCTTATCAAATATTTTAAATTTATTCATATGTTATTTACTATAATTTGTGTTATAGTTAAAAAAACAACTAAGGAGGAACAACTAAAAATGAGTCTATTTATTATAGGTTTGGTATTAGCAATAATAGCATTTATTGTTCTTGGGTTTAAATCAACCAGAGAATGGAAGTCAAATAAAAAGCAATTGTTTGCTATTATAGGCGTAGTAATTATGCTGTTTTCTTTTTTCGCAATAGTACCTGCGAATAATGTAGGAATTCTATATTCACCTTTTAGCGGTGGTGTTCAAAATGCAGTATATCAAGAAGGGTTTAATGTAAAAGGACCTTTTGATCAAATGTATATGGTTTCTACAGAAGTTCAATCTAAAAGAATTGAAAATCTTTCGGGACAAACAAAAGACAGTCAATATTTAGTTATTGCTGTTGACGTAAAATACTTTGTAGACAGAGACAAGGCTTTTGATGTTTTTAAGAAATTTAAAACCCTTCAAAATGTTAACAATTCTCTTGTATCACCTGCTGCTCAAAGAGCGATTGAAAATGCATGTGTAGATTATAACATCATTGAAATCTTAGGCTCTAAAAGAGGCGAGGTTTATAAAAAGATTGAAGTCGACTTACAAGAACGATTTAACAAAGACGGAATTACTCTTCATTCAATTACCTTTATCGATACAGATGCTGGTGATGATGTAGAGAACGCAATCCGTGCAGAAGCTGTAGCAAAAAAAGAAGTTGAGACTGCCGAACAAAAAAGAACAAAAGCAGAAGTTGAAGCTAGAACAAGAATTATCGAAGCTGAAGCAGAAGCTAAAGAAAAAGAAATCCTTGCTGCTGCAATCGCATCCAGCCCAGAAATCTTAGAACTTGAATGGATTAAGAAATGGGATGGTGTTTTGCCAAGGTTTATGACTGGCAGCGGAGATAGTGGCGGCGTTATTGTTGATATGAACAGCCTGCCGATTGGTGACCCAACCGAATAAACTTAACTTAATTGAATTTTAAGCAACTCCGCAGAATTTGCGGAGTTGTTTTATTATATTTACTATGTTAGAATTATTTTACAAATCCATTTAAAAGGCGAATTATATGAAAAAGTTTGTTATTTTAATCTTACTAATAGCTTGTCTGTTTACAGCTTGTATACCTGCAACACCTATCGAATCTAATGACGGCATTTCAAATGAATTACTACTTAATAGAGTTGAGTCATCAGAAAAAGAAACTCCAATCCCAAACCCAATTGAGCAAGCGCAAACCGAAGAAAGAGATCCGTTTGCAGATGTGCCTCCGGTTGTTGATGTAGAATTAAGGGAAGTATCGACTGATAATGGACTTATCAGTATTAAAATACCTATTGGGCTGGATGTCCATGAAGAATTTGACGGCACAATCTACACAGCCTATGGATATTTAAAAGATGCTGAAGGTGATGAGCAATATTGCAGAATTTATATTACCCAGCTTTATCAAGTTGAAGAGCCGCAGTTAGATTATGAAATGATGGATAAATTGGTGGAATTCACCTTGATTCTTTTTCATGGACAAAATATGAAGATTGAAAGGATTAAAGATATCACGCTTAGTGATTCTTCAAAAGGATATTGTTCTTATGTTAAATATCCATCAGGAATGTCTACATATTCCAGATATCTTTTTAATATTCAAAGTGAAGGAATTTACTATAATATCAATATCATTTCACCAAACGGTCTAATTAATAATGAACTCGCTTTAGATATTTTTAATTCAGTAAGTATTAACACGGATATTGAGAAGGATATGGTCAAAGGCTTTAAACTTAATATAAAAAATAATATTTATAACAGTTGGAGAGCAAAAGGTGTATCAATGGAAATCCCCCCAAATTGGAATCCCACCGAATCAACTGTCTTTAATTTTAGCAACTCTATATTAGGTATGACGTCCGAAGGTAACATTGGTTCAATTTCTGTTAGAAAATTTAATAAAGAAAGTAGCGATATTAGCAATGCGTTAGATTTTTATATGGTTATGGTAACTGAATCTATTAACGCAGGATTTATTGATATGGAAGCAATGGCTGATATAGAAATGTATACCGGTAAAAACGGGAGAGCATTTTGTGCTTATCCTACCCCATTTACTCTTGTACAATGGCTAATAGAATATGAAAACGACTTTTATTGCATTGACTTTAAATATTATGGTAACAGCCAAGAAGAATTCTCAACCGTTATGGCCGCAATCGAAACTTTTAAAGCCCCAGGGAAAGAAATATTATCCGAATAATTTATATAATAAAAGAGCAAAGCATTTTGTTATATGCTTTGCTCTTTTTTAGTTGAACAATTTATTTTAAAATTATTTTTCTTCTTTATCTTGTTTATCCTTCGACTCAATTTTAACTTTTACTTCTTCGCCTCGGAAAAGTCTGCCGATATTTTTCCAGTGATTTAAAACAGTTATTAAGAATATAATACCTACGGTAATTTTAAATCCAATAGCTGGAGGGCCTACTGTAAGGCCTAAAATTAACATCAAACCAAGCCCGACGATAGATGTGATTGACATTGTTTTAAATATTAGCGTTGTAAGCCCGCTTACAGCAAAAATAATTAGAGTCGGTATCGGCATTAAAAAAAGCATAGCTCCCAATGTAGATGCAACGCCCTTCCCGCCTTTAAAACCAGAAAGCACAGGCCAGATATGCCCGACTATAACAAAAATAGCTGCAAGATACATCCCAATTTCCCCGGCAATCAATTTACCGATTAATATTGCGATTACTGCTTTTGCTGCGTCAAAAAACAATGTCCCAAGTCCTGCTGCCCATCCGCAATTTCGTATCATGTTAGATGCTCCTGTGTTTCCGCTTCCAACATCACTGATGTTCTTTCCGATTATTTTTCTGCTCAGCATATTGGCGATAGATATTCCGCCAATGAAATATGCTATTACAGTGCTAAGGACATATAATAATATTATCATCTTCTTTTCTCCTCTAAATTAATATTTACTTCTTATCTTCTTTTCGGCTTCTCTTCATAGTTCTAATTGGTGTTCCACTAAAATCAAATGTTTTCCTTAAAAAATTCTCTATATACCTTTCATATGAAAAATGCATTAATTCTGGATTGTTTACAAAAAGCACAAAGCTTGGCGGATGCACAGAAATTTGTGTCGAGTAATAAATCTTTAAACGCTTTCCTTTTTTAGATGGCGGCTCAACAACAGATATCGCTTCTGTTATGCATTCATTCAGCAAGCCTGTGGTTATTCTTCTCATAGAGTTATCATAAGCTTTTTTTGCTGACTCTAAAAGTTTTGTAATTCTTTGTCCTGTTAACGCCGATATATACTCTATAGAAACGTATGGCATAAATTGCAGTTGTGTTCTAATCTTCTCGCTGTAACTATTCATTGTATGGTTATCTTTTTCGATTAAATCCCATTTGTTAACAGCAACAACACATGGTTTTCCTTCGTCATGAACATAACCGGCAATTTTGATGTCTTGATCTGTTAATCCTTCGTCTGCATCTATCATGATCAATGTAACGTCTGCTCTTCTAATCGCTGTAAACGCTCTTATTACACTATAACGTTCAATAGTTTTATCCGCTATCTTTGCTTTTCTTCTTATGCCTGCAGTATCTATTATTAACGCTTTTTCTCCGTTTAACATAAATTCGCTGTCTATAGCGTCTCTGGTTGTCCCAGGGATTTCGCTTACAATCGTTCTTTCTTCACCTAAAATCTTATTAACTAAAGACGATTTACCGGCATTAGGCTTGCCTACCACTGCTAGTTTAAACCTTTTGTCTTCAACAATTAGTGCTTTGTCTTTATCAAAATGTTTTACAACAGCATCAAGCAAGTCCCCTATTCCTAATCCCTGCAAAGCTGAAATTGAAAACACTTCTTTAAATCCAAGCTCATAAAAAGCATAGATTTCTTTGTCGAGGTTAATGTTGTCCGACTTGTTTGCAACAACAATAATCGGCTTTTTAGAGCTCCTTATAAGTTGTGCAACTTCTATATCCGTCGGCATAACGCCCTCACGAATATCAACAAAAAATAAGATTACATCAGCAGATTCTATTGCAACCTCTGCTTGAAGCTTCATCTGATTTAATATAGTATCTTCGCTGTTCGGGTCTATTCCGCCGGTGTCCACTACTGTGAACCCATAAGAAAGCCACTCGGAATCAGAATATATCCTATCCCTTGTTACTCCAGGGGTATCCTCTACTATCGAGATTCTTCTTCCCACTATTCTATTAAAAAATGTAGATTTACCTACGTTTGGTCTGCCAATAACGGCAACCAATGGTTTTGACATTTTGATATTCTCCTATTTATTTAAAAATGATTCTAAGAACTTGTCTCCTAAAACCGGAATTTCAATTATTTCACACGCCAAGCTATTTGACAAGTCCTTTACAGAAACATTATCCAATAGAACATTTTCGTTTTCTCTAAGTAATGAAGATGATATATACAGCGCCTCACCTAGTTCCTTGTCCTTTAATACTTTTATAATATCAGATGAAGTTAATAAGCCTGCTACATCTATTTTCCCGCCAAAAAAGACATTTTGTGCCTTGTAACATTTTATTTCAATATTAAATCTTTTTTCGATTTCTTTAAGATATTTTTTTACAAAGGGATAAAATGCACTTGCTGTCACTAATGAAGATTTTCTAAACTTAGGTTTTTCATCCTTTAAAGAATTAAATCGTTCATAAAATTCCTGTTCAAATTTTGCAACTAATCCAACACCATTTTCAATCTGTGGAAATCCATCATATTTTTCAGCACTCGGTATATCCATTTTTGCTTTTAGATACATCTCATCAGAAGCATATACAAAGCCAGTACCTATCTTGCTCCTGCATTCTTCCTGCCATTTCTCAATAACTTTAATTATATTTTCAGCTTCGATTTTAGTTATATCGCTTAATGGATAAAGACCTTCTCTATGTCCTGTTAGACCGACCGGTATAACAGAAACAGATTGAACATGAGGATATAGATCTTTTAAAAAATCATATGATTTCTTAAGATGATCTCCATCATTAATCCCTCTGCACAGCACAATTTGTGTATGCATGGTTATCCCTGATCTTGCAAAGGCTTTAAGCAGTGGTTTTATCGGTCTTGCTTTTTTATTTCCTAACATCATTGCTCTTAATTCATTTTCTACTGCATGAACTGAGATAAACAGATGAGATATTTTTCTTCGCTTTATCCTTTTAAGATCTTTATTGCTTAATCTTGCTAAAGTGACATAGTTCCCATAGATAAAAGAATATCTCCAGTCTTCATCTTTATGATACAGCGACTTTCGCATTCCATCAGGAAGCTGGTCTACAAAGCAAAATATACATCCGTTTCCGCAGCTTCTGGATTCACCTAAAAGATCTTTTTCGAACTCTAAACCTAAATGCTCCTCTTCATCTTTTCTTATAATAGCTTTTATCGGCTCATCGTTTTTATTAATATAGCCAATTGATAATCTCTTTTTTGATGCAAAATAGATATAGTCGATAATATCAA
>Ga0233431_1005861_pt1 | contig 11488 bp, 10 predicted proteins | sample SI_118_April2016_FD_179867 | JGI IMG/M metagenome (GOLD analysis project Ga0233431, IMG submission 179867) | Seawater microbial communities from Saanich Inlet, British Columbia, Canada - SI_118_April2016_200_MG | ecosystem: Environmental > Aquatic > Marine > Inlet | place: Canada: British...
GGACCTTCGGATCGAAAATAGACTTGTATGATACTCTTCAAAAGGTTATTATCCATTCATACATGATTTTAAGTCGTATTGTGTACAGAAAAGAATGTGATAAAAAGTATGTTCGTATGTGAAATTTATAATACCTTACTTTTAACAAAGGAGAAATGAATGGCTGCTAACCGGGGTTTGAGTGAGTATTACAAGTATTGTGTTTTTGCTTTTATTTTTGGATTTGGCGGAACTGTGTGGGGCGGTTTGACCTATTTTCTAGGGCAGCCGGTTGCGTATCTCAATTTTCTTAACGCCAGCCCTGTTCAGATTGCACTCATTTCGGCAATATTCTGGGCAGGTTTCGCTTTCCCTCAGGTCTGGGCGGCGTATAAATCAGAATCGCTGACAATAAAGAAAAATTTTATCGTATGGTCGATTGTGCTGTCGAGCCTCGGCTTTCTTGCCGCAGGTATTCATATTCTTGCGACCGGAGCGGTAAATTCAGCTGCGAGTATCTGGGTATTCCTGATTTGTTATACTTGGGCATGTGTAATTTGCGGATTATATATGCCGGCAAACTTTGCCCTGCTTTTTAAAATTATCCCCACCGAACGGCTGGGTCAGCTTCTCGGAAGAATGTTCGCAGTTCAATTCGGCGGTATATTTGTCTCTATCCTTGCGGTAACAGCCATTGCCAAGATATTCCCGGAACCAACAAGATATGCAGTTCTCTTTATCATCACATTTGTAATGACAATCATTGCCGCACTTGTAATAGCGTCCCTGAAAGAGCCGGAGGGTGAGGCTGTCCCAAACGCTCCCTCGCTTGGAGCATATATCGGCAAACTTATTAATATTTATAAAACCGACACACTCTTTGTTAAGTTTATTGCCGGAAAATGGCTTATGAGCGGTCACTACATAATGCAGGCATTTCTGCTTACTTTCCTTTTGCAGGAACGCGGATTCAGTCCCGATAATTCAAGCTGGTTTGCGTCATTTAACGGGCTCGGTCTCATGGTCGGCGGATTTACTATCACAAAGATCGCAGATGTATACGGTCCGAAATACATGTTGGTCACCTCACAGATTTTGGCGATCATTTACACTCTCATGGTATGGTTTGTTCCCTCGATCAATCCGGTGTTTGTTGTTGGGGCCTTTATCTTTACGGGTCTTTCACAGATATCCGATAATGTCGGCTATTCCAATATGACCATGTTCTGCTGTCCGACCGATGATAAATCAACGTATGTCGCGGCGGTAAATATCGGTATTATCCTTCCAATGGTTTTCCTGCCCATTATAATCGGGAAATTCATCGGTGCGGGAGTATTCGGATTCAACGGCGCGTTTGCCATTTCCGTGGCTATGATGGCTTCCGCAATTCTGTATATCTTTTTTGTTGTTGAGAATCCGAAATCATTTGTCGATATGAAAGCCGCGTCCGGAGAATAGTTCGCAGGTATCATTTGCATATTGCAGTATAAAATGAGTTACAGCGTTATAAATTGTTTAATATGTTTTAAGGATATACAGTGGGTTCTGAGGAAAAAGCATCACACGTCGGATTCATTCGGCGAAGCGGGATATTTATTTTTCTTACATTTATGAGCAATATTTTCGAGCTCGGATCGAACGGTGTCGCCGCCAGACTGCCGGAAGGCGGTTACGGGACATTCGGGGCGCTTTTCAATATATTTTTCATCATTATTGCGCCGCTGACAGCTGTTCAGCTTGTTGTAAGCAAAGAAGTGTCGACATTTCGCGCGCTCGGCGAGGAAGGGAAAGTCAGAACGTTTGCCGGGCTGTCTCTTCGGTATGTCGCCGGATTTTCGATAGTAATTCTTGCGCTGGGTGTGTTCGGATCGGGTTTTATCGCGGAGTTTCTGAGAATCGACAGCGCGATCCCGGTTATGCTTCTCATGCTTGTCGTACTATGTTATTTGCCGTTCCCCGTGTTCTATGGCGTGACCCAGGGGATGAAGAAATTTCTCCTCCTCGGTTTTTTGACATTTAACTGGGGCTTTTTCAGGTTCTTTTTCGGCGCGTTCTTTGTGTTTATTCTTGCCTCGGGGATTAACGGGTTGATGGCCGGGATGGTCATTGCCTCGGCCGCCACAACATTCTTTGCATGGATCCCTGTTCGAGCGCTTCTCAGGCAAAAAGGCGATAATATTGAAAAGAGCGAGGTATACAAAGCATACGGCCTCGTGCTCCCCATCATTGTCTCGCTGTTTTGCGTAACAGTGCTGAAAAACGCCGATATTGTGTTCTCAAAGCAGTTCTTCGCTCCCGCCGAGGCGGATGCGTATACCTGCGCGGCCCGTGTCGGTTCCGCATTTTTCATGCTGGGCAGCATCATAATGGTGATGTTCCCGTATGTCTCCGAGGAAAAGACACAGCGGAGAAACCCGATCATTTTTCTCTATAAAAGTTTCGCAGTCACGATCGGATTGTCGTTGTTCGGAATAATTGTCGCCTATTTGTTCCCCGGAATGCTCATGAAAATAATTACCATCGGGGGAGATATTCCCGGTTCTCTTCCGCTTATCCGGTATATCGGACTTGCCGTATTGCCGTTGTCTCTGGTCTATATCATGTCGAATTATCTGCTTGCGAAACACAGCCCGGGGTTTATTCCCATTCTCGTTGCCGGACTCATCCTTCAGATTGTGCTGATAAATGTAATGCATGAGTCAACAATGAATCTGCTTTCCGCTGTCGGGATATCAAACGCGGTAACATGCGCTGCCATGCTCGGATACATTATAAAAGAACACCGGCATTATATCAGGGGCTGAGCCCCCTATCAAGTCTGACAGGGGATAGCCGTTCTCCCGCACAAGGTGTTGCACGACCTTGTGCTGATATAACAAGATCACCATTTATATGATAAATAGCTTTATGGACGAATAATGTTCCATATTTCTTGACATTGAGCGAGTATTTTGTTAAAATCAGTTACATTACAAATCATAAAAACATTTTCAGGAGGCATTTATCAATGAAAACGCTGCAAAAAAATCTCATGCTTTTTCTCATTCTTGCGCTTACTGCATGTGTCGCAATGTCATGCGGTCAGCAGGCCGCGGTTGAAACTCCGGCAGGCCCGACAGCAAGCCTCGGCGACATTGTTCCCGCTGGAGCGGCTCTTGCGAAAATCACCGGCGATATTAAATTCGACACCGCCGGCTCTCCCTGCTATTTCGAGGGCAATCTCTTTTTTACCAACAATATGTTCGATCCGCGCGAGAACAGCCAGACCCATGTTCTGCACGGCATGAGCCATCACACGGTGATCCGTGAATACAACGGCGTGACCACAGCAATTCACCAGACCGGTTCCGGCACATTTTACTGCTGCGAAATGGTCGGGCACAGAGTGATTGAGATGGACAAGGACGGCAACATCCTCCGCACAGTCGCAGGTGAATACAACGGCGTCCGTCTTGACGGCCCCAACGATATGGTGATCGACAAAATGGGCGGCATCTATTTCACCGATTCCAGATTCTCACCCGGCGAAGAACTTATGCAGGATACTCCCGCGGTCTATTATGTGAAACCGGACGGCTCGATCATGCGGATCATCGACGATATCGATTTTCCCAACGGCATCGACCTTTCTCCGGACGGCAAAATTCTCTATGTCGCCAACACACGCGGCCCCAACAAGGGCAAATATGTCATCGCGTATGATGTGAACGCCGACGCCACAGTATCGAACCGCAGGAATTTCGGCGAGCTTATCCTTTCCACGGAAAACGAAGCAAATGCGAACGGCACAAGCGGAGCGGACGGCACAGCGGTCGACAGCGCGGGCAACGTCTATGTCGCCACTACCCAGGGAATCGGCATTCAGGTCCTAAACAGCGCGGGCACACACCTCGGAAGCATCACCTGCGAAGTCGCGACGAACAATCTCTATTTCGGCGGCGAGGACATGAAGACCCTGTTTGTGGCTGCCAAGGACGGCATCTACAGCATCGAACTGAGTGTCCCGGGATTGAAAATTCCGCTTCAGTAAGTAAGACTAAGACATTCTGAAAAATAAGAAAACCGCACCTGATAATGGGTGCGGTTTTCTTTGTTGAGGAGGTGTGAAAGAAAAGACTTGACAACTGAGTGACATATATTATACTATAAAAACGTCAATACTATGATAGTTAATAAGATAGGTGTGACAAATGAGTGACATTATTGATGATAAAGATGGAGTTAGAACTATTGTCTTGTCAAATAATGACAGGTTTTATTTTAGCCGGAAGTATGATGAGAGCGTTATTAAACCTCTACTTGAGGAGGCCCAATATCTGTATTTTACAATAGTTGACCTTCCTATACTTCCAAGTCTATATTCACAGCTTGAAGAAGAAATTATTCGTCGATCTATCCATGGAACTGCTGCTTTGGAGGGCAATCCGTTATCAGAGGAAAGGGTTGGCGAGATTATTTCTTCAACGGGAGCAACAAAAAGTAATCAAGGGGCAGAAAAAGAAATTGAAAATTTAAAAAGGGCCTATGATTATATAAAAACAATGGAAACTGACTTTGGATATTTTCCTCTTGTTGAAGAAATTATTAGACCGATCCATGCCTTGATTTCAGCAGGCATTGATGATGATAAATATAGACCCAGTTTCTATCGGATATCGAAAGTTAGAGTTGGAGATAAGGATCATGGTGGAGTAGATGTTCCACCTCAAAAACTCAAGGATATAAAATTACTAATGAAGGAATTTGTCAAATGGATAAATAGTGATAAAGTTATAGATTTGGATGCTGTTGTACGTGCGGCAATTGCGCATTATCATTTGGGACGAATACATCCTTTCGAGGATGGGAATGGCAGAACGATTAGAATTATAGAAGCAATGCTTATTCAAGGGGCAGGTTTTAAATATTTCCCGACAATGCTTTCAAACTACTATTATAGAAATATTGATGATTATTACAGGGCATTTTCGAATACAAGAAAAGATAAGGAAAAAGAAATAACGCCGTTTTTGGAGTTTGTTTTTAAAGGTGTTATAGAATCTCTCAAAACCATTAGAGAGAAAATAATGGGTTTTATTCGTTTAGCTACATTAAAAGAGCATTTTTCAAGTCTCAGAAGTGAGAAGAAATTAACTCATCGTCAATATGATTTAATGTCAATGCTGGTAAAAGACCATGATCCATTTTCATTGGCGGACTTGGCATATACGACGCCATTTAATGTGCTATATAGAGATGTGACTGAAAGAACCGCCCGCCGAGATGTCAACCATCTGGTGAAATTGGAAATTCTAAATAAAACCGAAGACGGAAAATATAAGCTCAACTTAAGAGCTCTCGGCTAATTTCCCCTTAAAGAAATTACTTCCTCCCAAAATCCAGCAAATGCCCGATAACAGCTTTCGCGCCTTTCGCGATGAATTTCACATCCGCTGGCGTCCGAATACTCATGATATACCGCAGAATGAACGACGGCTGAAGGAACGAGCGGTAAATGGAACTGCACATCTCGACGACTTCCTCCGAGGTCATGTCCGGCGTTTTGAAAATCGGCATGGACATGTCAAATTTTTCATATTCCTCAGGGCCGACCAGCATCCAGTCGTTCTCGACAGCGTCGCGGAACAGCGGTGTGCCGGGATAGGGGATCGTCACGGTCGACTGAAGCATGTCGGCGTACCCCTTTTTCATGAGGTGTTTCGCGAGGGCGAGTGTTTTTTCTGCGTCCGCGCGGGTCTCCCACGGATACCCGACCATGATGGTCAGATGTACCTCGAGACCGGCCTCTTTTGCGATCCTGCATCCCTTTTCGATGTCCTCGACATTGGTGCCTTTTTTCAGGCGGTCGAGCGTATCCTGATTCGCCGATTCGAGCCCGAGCTTCATGAGCCTGAAACCCGCCTCACGCATAAGCGCCGCACGTTCAGCGGTCAGATAATCGAACCGGAAATTGCAGGAGAGCCGTATCTTGCGGTTGTATCCGCGTTGTATCATGCCTTTGCAGAATTTTTCGAGCCAGCCGCCGGAGGGGAATGTGCCGGTATCGTCGAATATCTCTTTTACACCGTACCGGTCGATAAGCATGCCGATTTCGTCGAGGAGTTTCTCCGGTGTGGAAGTGCTGAATTTTGGAAACAGCGTGGTCCATGAGCAGAACGTGCATTTCGCCCACGGGCAGTCACGTCCCACCATGGTATAGGTGAACGGTTCGCGTTTATACAGAGGTTCGCCGTAGAGGTCCCATTTTGTCAGATCGCGGTCGACCATGGGAAGCGTGTTCAGATCGTGTTTCGAGTTGAATGCCCCGGTGTTTTGGACTGCGCCGTTTTCACGGTACCATATTCCCGGCTCGAGCTTTTTGCCGGATTCGAGATGATCCGCAATGCTCGCGAGCAGAAAATCATAATGCCCGCCGGTGATCGCGAAATCACAGCGTGAGCTGTTCATGGTTTCCTCCGGGAACGCGGTAATATGATCGCCCATGAGAACGACCGTCGTATCGGGAAGCTCCTTTTTGATGCGGTCGGTTATCGCCCAGTGCTGGCGGACGACAGGCGTTTTTGTTTCCATGGCGATAAGGTCGGGTTTGACATCGAGTAGATTGTCCCACCACGCGCCGCTTTCCATGGATGTGGCGATACCGTCGTCCCACGTGACATCGTGCCCTTTCTCTTGCAGAAGGGTCGCAGCCATGGCGGTAACCATGGGATAGATGAATGACGGATTATGGAACCATTGAAACTGACGGTTCTGGCCGAGCATCGGGGTTCCTTTGCCCTCAAGCGGGGGATAGCTTACAAATATTTTCATTAGTCTTTGATCTCCGAGGATAATAAGCCTGCAATGAACCAGGCGCCGTATACAAGATGTGTTATAAAAGTTCCGATACATGTCCCGAGTATGCCTGCCGGATTCCATGTTTTGATAGAAAAGATCACCGCGAGTGTGAAATAAAACAGCATAACCGCGCCCCAGAAAGAAAAGAGCGCCGTGTCGCTGAATACGCTCAGCCATCCGAAAACAGTGAACAGCGTGAATATGCTCGGCACGAAATAGCTGAATTTCAGCGAGGTTTCGGGGAATTTCCGTGCGAAAAAGCCGCGGTGAAACGCATAGCTTTTTATCTGACGGAGATGCGGGCCGAAAATATCACGGCGGTGATGATGTACCCTGACATCGGGATCATACACAATGCGTTTGCCGAGTTCGTGGGTCAGTTTCAGGCAGAGAATGGTGTCCTCACCCGGCCAGTATCCGGTGTCGAAACCGCCGGCCTCTATAAAATCGCTTTTGCGGATTATCAGGCTCGAGGTGGGATAGTCGTCCACATCCTGCAATTTCCCGGGCGTGTATCGGTAGGTGAATTTGCTGCTGACAAGGGGCGATTCATATATCCAGCCGGAGATCTTCTTTCGGAGATTATCGCCGGGTGGAGTCATGCCGGGACCGCCCACAGCCGCGACCGTATCGTCCGCAAAATGCACGGCAGCGTTCGACAGCCAGCTTGAGTCGGGATAGGCGTCGTCATCAATAATCGCAACGATTTCGCCGTTCGATTCCCGCACGCCCGTATCGCGTTTCTCGGCGGGCCGGACCTTTCCGGTCGGAATAATACGCACTGACCGGTCGGGATGGCTCCAATCTTCGTCGGGGAGAACGATTATCTCAAAATCCGGATAATCGAGCCGAAGGCAGTATTCGATACATTCCTCGACATATGCGCCGGGCACTCCGACCGCTATAATTATAGATATTTTCGGTGTCAATCTATGGAACTCCTCTTTGCTGTCAATCATTTAACACTTAAATGTACAGCAAAATCCGGCAGGAATCAATCAATTTGGGAGGTAATTTTTTGCGGAGTATCATTAAGAGGTAATAAGATTGAATTCTGTAGTGCTTATGGCGACAAAACGGTGTCGCATAAAACGTATAACGGTGTATACTCTGCTAAAAAAGAATTTTTAAAACATCGCTCTCAAAGATCGTATTGAATTTCTGAAGAGAAGCGTTTGCAGGGCCTTTCAATACTTCACCTGTTGTTGCTGAAAATAACGATTTATGGTTTGGGCAAAGAAAATTCTCTTCTGTATCAGAAGGTAGATTAATTTCTGTTCCTGCATGTGTGCAGACGGAGGTAAACGCAATAAAATCCGTTTCACTCAGTCTTACAATAATAACCGGTCTGCCGCCATTTTGATGTCCGAATGTTCTTTTTGCCGCACCACCAATTTCGGATAAAGCCGGTTCTTTGGAAATTTCAAACGCCTCAAACTCATCCGAGGTTTTCAGCGTGTCATTCTCGCATCCGGAGAGAAGAGAGGAAACGGCTGTTGCGCATAAGGAGACTCCGAGGAGTGAAGTTCCCTTTAATAAAATGTCGCGGCGATTTTCCAAGGAGACATTTTTTTTCATTTTATTCGATTTCCTCTCATGAATTCAACAGATGATCTCTATAATCCAGCTAAAGCCGCGCAGCACCTTGTGCGGGCAAACGCAAATCTCTATCAGACTAGCGAAATATATGAAGCTGCATCGAATATCGAGACGATCTAAACCGTTCGGTGTCGACAATCCGATATTCCGGCCTGAGTTCCACATACGGGAAAATTAAAATCTGCGCTCCGATAAGACCCTGATTTGTATATGTTTTCAGGTCGCTGCCTCCGATATTTGTAAATGTCCGTCCGCGCTCTGTTCGAAGTATCAACCTCAGCGGTTCGCTGACCGAATATCCCGCCTCCAGCATCAAATTGTTTGTGGCGCGCATATCGGTTTTTGCTGTTCGGGAATAATCGGCTGTAAGGGTGATTTTTTCAATAATTCCAATTCCCGCAAAGAGGTTCGATATCGAAAAATCATCGTTCACAAAATATGATCCGCCGGAAAAAACACTCACATTTTCGATATAGTTTTCAGGCCAGAATACAATCCGTCCGAGCAGAGACATATCCCCTTTATCGCTCATAAGTGAAACTTGATGTCCCGAATTATCGATAACAAAATTTTCGCCAAGACTTCCCGCGTCAAAAACACCCGCCGTAAAAGTAAATTTATCAAAACCGTTATAGGTGAATTCAGCGCCGTATTCCGCGTAATTCGGCGCAATGATCACATTGCCGTCCGCACCAGGAGTTCGGCGGACAAGCATAATATGGTCATCATACCTCAGTCCGATTGACGGCTGAAAAAAGCCCACACGAAGCTGTGTGTAGGAAAATTCAGGCTGATATATAATCGATGAGGTCCATGCCTGCTGTCCGTCAAACTTTTGAGGGCCGAAATTATACGACACTTCGGCATGTATCCAATCGGTGATCTTGAAATCGGAGTATAATGACGCCTGCATGGGGAATATCCGGCGGTCCGCATCGGGCGATTTATGGGAACGCGCCATCTGGACTCGAAAATCGCCGCCGTATGTGAGTTTGCCGTCAAACGCCGTGTTCGCATCGCCGTCGTGTGCGTATAATCCACCGAGTTTAACCGTTTCGGGCTTCACCAAACCGGTACTGCTGTGATACCGCCAGCCGCGGTAGTTTCTCAGACTGCCGCCCTGAGCGCTTATATGGCAATTTATGCATTGTTCGCCGTTCATCGCGGCATATTGGGGAAGAGATCGTGCGGGTATCGGATATAAAAATAAAGTCAGGGCCAAGAACGTCAAAACACAGCAGAATAACGATAACGTTTTAAATAAAGAAGCCATATAATCTCCGCGATTAAAATGCAAAAATAATCAGAGACTGCAAGGTGACTTGGTACATGTATCGGGCAAACACACAGGTTTGCACCTAAGTAATTTCCCGGTGATCCCACAAAATCAGCGTAAAACCTTGGAAAGGTTTTACAGCGGGCAATTTGCTCATCTCTCTCAGCCTCCCCGGGGTTGCAGGTGATCTTGATAAAATAGCGTAGATCGTAAAACGATCTACAGCGGGAAGACGGCACAAATCTTTCAGACTTTAGAAAACGCTGCCCCCTCAGATTTTTACAAGATCCTCGATCATGAACGGGCGCTGCTGTTCGATGCTTCTCCGTGCTGCGATCCCGATCATAATGGAAAGCGCACCCGCACGTGTTCCCGCGGTCTGACCGAGCGGATCGGGGACCGGGCCGCGGAAGATCATATCCTGCATTTTCTGATCGCCGCCCCAGTGGCCGGCACCGCCGCCGCGTATGGCAACCGGTCTCGATGCTCCGAAATTCTTCGTTATCCGTATATCTGCGAGCCGGTCGACTTCCCACGGCTGACTGTGATATTCGCGGGCATCGAGACGTCCCCCGGTACCGTTGAAACCGACCAAAAATCCCTCGTAGGGCATGCATGAGTTGAGGGAATAATTCAGCATAACGTCGTTGTGATACCGAACTTGTGCGGACATTGTGTCCCATATGTTGATCTTTTCGCGGAACAGGCAGGCGTCACGGAAATAACCGTCCTCGGTTTCGGGTTTGACGTACAGGTTCATGAGAAAGTCGTTTTTCGTGACATCCCAGAAATAGGGGCATGTTGCCGTGTGCTTACAGTTCATGCAGCGTTCGCCGCGGAACTGCGAGTTCCATCCGTAATGACGGAGTTTGCCGTGGGCATTGACCTCAACCGGTTCAGCGTTCAGCCACCAGTTCAGAAGATCGAAATGGTGTGTGGATTTGTGGACAAGAAGCGATCCCGATTTCTGTTTGAATCCGTGCCAGCGGCGGTAATACGATGCGCCGTGACTGGTGTTAAGATAATAGCTGAAATCCACCGAGGTCACCTGTCCGATCTCGCCGGACATAATTATTTCCTTGATCCTCGTCGCGGCGGGTCCGTAACGGTAATTGAACGTCACACGGACACGTTTGCCGGTTTTTCGCTCGGTATCGATAATATCCTGGCACATCATCTCGTCGGTCGCCATGGGTTTTTCGGTGATGACGTCGCAGCCGAGTTCCATCGCGCGGCAGATATATTTGGCATGGAAACAGTCTACCGTGGTGACAATAACAGTATCGGGGGAGGTCTTTTTGATCATGGTATCGAAATCGGTGAATACTGGGCAGTTCACACCCATGTGCCCTTTGACAAATTCCATCCGTTTGGCGTTCACATCGCAGAGACCGACAAATTCGACAACATCGCCGTAATTCTCATGAAGCTCCTTGCCCCATAATCCGCTTCCCCGGATCCCGGTGCCCACAAGGGCGACTTTCAATTTACCCGAGGTCTTTGCCTGAGCATGCGCTGAGCTCATGAGCGGTACGGTTGCTGCGGTGAGTGCGGTGCCGATGAAAGAGCGTCTGCTGCGTGCGGATGTTTTGTCTGCCATGGAAACTCCCCGAATGTAGATTCAATTATAATTAAAAGAGTTCCCCGATGCTTGCGTCGGGGCGGATATTTATTTGTAACGAGACCCCCCTCGGCTACGCCGTGTCCCCCCTAATAGGGGGGATGTCCGCAGGGCAGGGGAGTAAAATATGATGACACCTTACCGGATACCCCGATCCCTGGGTAGGGAAGCAT
>Ga0233431_1005862_pt1 | contig 11486 bp, 11 predicted proteins | sample SI_118_April2016_FD_179867 | JGI IMG/M metagenome (GOLD analysis project Ga0233431, IMG submission 179867) | Seawater microbial communities from Saanich Inlet, British Columbia, Canada - SI_118_April2016_200_MG | ecosystem: Environmental > Aquatic > Marine > Inlet | place: Canada: British...
TTTCTGGATCTTCGAATATCTTAGGAATTTCCATTGCAAGACTCGTTCCAAGCTGTCTCATTTCACCATTAACAAAAAGAAGATCTGAATCGAAAAGGTATGCTCTTGGGTCTCTAGTTGCAATCATCTTCATTACCTCTTTTTTTATAATAAGGCCCAGAACCCAATTTTTGGGTCTGGACATTTACGGGCATTGCCGCCGTAGCTGACAATATAGAAAGAACGTGTTACGTTTAAATACCCCACGCGCACATATGTCCAGTGGGTGTGCAAATTTCTCGACGACAAATAGAAAAACTATCTCACAAATATCATACTATCAGGCCAATCTTTTTTTATTGTGCCATTGGCAATGTTTCCATTAGGCATATAGTTGTGTAACATCCTTATGGTTTTGTGTATTGGATATGAGACACATGAATCAACTGAGCGTGTACCAAATAAATTATCAATAAATGGAAAAACATCTGCATTCATTATTTCAAGCAAATCCTCTTTTTTCCCGCTTTCAAGGAAAAAAATAACTTGAATTTGTCCATCTTTTTCTGCTACATGAGTTGACCTAACGTGCTTAGTTACAAACTTTGGCACACCCCCAAAACTCTTTAATTTTTGAGTAAAAGCACTTTTGGTTATACCTTTTCGCAATGTTACTATAAACATCTCTACTGCTCCTTCATTGCTATCTTCGTTTGAAAAATGGCAAAAACGCGTCATATATGTAAGCATCCCCGCCTCTTCTAGGCGCTTCCTTCTGCGACTAACTGTCTTTACTGGGAGACCTGTATTCTTAGAAATTTGGTTATCAGAAAGGCGAGAATCACGAATTAACTGCCGCACAATCATGTCATCTTTTTTATCAACTTGCATAATTATTCCCCACTTAACAAACAATATGTACCATTAAAGGTCATACTTGAGTCCTATAGCTGCATATTTATATACTTTGCGTTTGAATAAATAGATTTATAAACGAAATTCTAAATAATTACTACAAGCGCAGTCTAGTGAATTTTGCGTATTTATACTGTGCTGTGCTTAGGTAGTGCTTTTTGAAAAAGAGGATTTAATACTTGTAAAATGAAAGTCTTAATGTTTGGATGGGAATTTCCCCCTTTCAACAAAGGTGGTCTTGGTACTGCATGTCTTGGTCTAACGAAAGGTCTTGCTCATAATGATGTGGACGTAACGTTTGTCATACCAAAAGCCCCAAGGGGTATCCAAGCAAAACATGGTCATGTAAAACTCATGATTGCAAATAACGTAAAAGGTGTTGGATACAAAGGTCATGTTGAATTTGAAGAAATGAGAACACTTCTTGCGCCGTACATGTCAGAAGAGGAGTATCTGAAAAAATATGCTATAACTAGAGCTACCGGTATTACTGAAGTCGATGATGACGGTGATGAGGAAGTTTATGGAAAAGACATGTACGCTGAAATCGTTCGATATGCCAATAAAGCTACGCTTATTGCACGAAATACTGAATATGATATTATACATGCACATGACTGGATGACATATAAAGCTGGTATTGCTGCAAAGAGTATATCTGGAAAACCACTTGTTGTTCATATCCATGCAACTGAATTCGATCGAGGTGGTGGTAATGGAGTAAATCAGAAGGTGTACGACATAGAAAGAGAAGGATTCCATGCTGCTGATAAAATAATTGCTGTATCTCAATTAACTAAGAATACTGTTGTATATCATTACGGTGTACCTGAAGAAAAGGTTCAAGTCGTACATAATGCTGTAGAGTTTAACGAAAAAGAGGTTAGCCATGAATCACGTATTTCTGAAACTGATAAAATTGTACTATTCCTTGGACGATTGACTTTACAAAAAGGTCCTGACTATTTTGTTGAGGCTGCTGCTAAAGTGCTAGAAAAAGAACCTAATACAACGTTTGTCATCGCAGGCGATGGCGACATGGAGCACTACATCATAAACAAATGTGCTGATCTTGACATCAGTAACAAAGTACTATTCACAGGATTCCTAAGAGGAGATGATATCGATAAGGCATACTCGATGGCAGATTTATATGTCATGCCTTCAGTTTCTGAACCGTTTGGTATCACGCCTCTTGAAGCACTTCGGAATGGCACACCTATACTTATATCAAAACAAAGTGGTGTCTCTGAGGTCGTGAGCCATGCATTGAAATGTGATTTCTGGGATATCAACCAGATGGCAAACCAGATGCTTGCGGTAATACAATATCCTTCATTGCAAGCAGACCTTACTGAAAATGGTCTTAATGAAGTCATGGGATTCAGCTGGAATACAGCAGCAGCAAATTGTGTGAGTGTATACAATTCAGTGTTATCAACAAGATAAATAACGTTTATAATAAAATGGGGAATGATAAATGGTAGGAATTTGCTTTTATTTCCAGGTGCATCAGCCTTGGAGAATGCGACAGTACTCGGTTTTTGAGGTCGGGAATAACTCTAACTATTTCGACGAGGAAAAAAATCGTGAGATTGCATTAAAAGTAGCTAGAAAATGTTATCTTCCAATGAATAAACTACTTCTTTCTCTTATAGAGAGGCTCGATGGCAAATTTAAAATCTCTTTCTCGGTCACTGGAACTGCGCTTGACCAATTTGAAGAATATTGTCCAGAGGTAATCGAGAGTTTTAAGAAGCTTGCAAAAACTGGTTGTGTGGAGTTCTTAGCAGAAACTTACTACCATTCTCTTTCTGTGTTAGAATCAAAGGAAGAATTCAAAGAACAGGTCACGCTACATCGAAAACGAATAAAGGACCTTTTTGGTGTGACACCTACGGTCTTCCGAAACACTGAACTGATATTCAATAACGATATTGCTCACACTATCGAGGAACTGGGATATAAAGCGATTCTTGCAGAGGGCGCAGATCACATATTGGGCTGGCGTTCGCCAAATTTCCTATATCGACCTCATACCTGTGAGAAGATAAAGCTTCTATTGAAAAATTATAAATTATCAGACGACGTTGCTTTCAGATTTTCAAATAAAGGTTGGGAAGAACATCCTCTGACATGCGAAAAATACACTAAATGGATAAATTCAGTGAATGGTAACGGTGATGTCATAAATTTGTTTATGGATTATGAGACTTTTGGAGAGCATCAGTGGGAGGATACTGGGATTTTTAAGTTCATGGAAGCACTTCCATTCGAAGTATTGAAACATCCTGATAATTACTTTATCACGCCTTCAGAAGAAGCAGAAAAATACGAGGTACGTGATGTGCTTGATATACACAACACTATGTCTTGGGCTGATGTAGAACGTGATCTTTCGGCTTGGCTTGGAAACAGAATCCAAAATAACGCTATAAAAGAACTTTTCTCTATAGAAAAACTTGTGAAGAAGACAAAGGATAAAAAAATCATTGAATCATGGCGAAGACTAACGACGTCTGACCATCTCTATTACATGTGCACGAAATGGTTCGCTGATGGTGATGTACATAAATACTTTAATCCCTACGACAGTCCTTACGACTCATTCATCAATTTCATGAATGTCATAAATGATATCCGTATACGATGTAATGATATTCTCAAAAAAGATACCAGTAAAACTGCTGTCAAGGGAACAATAGAGGCGAAAGCATAAATTTATAAATATTCATGGTTGTTATTTCCACAAGGAAATACAGTAATACTGAGTAAGTACGCCAACGAAAACTGGCAAATATTAAAAAAAAGGGGAGTAAAATGGCAAAATCAAAGACTGCAAAGTCTAAAAAATCTACTGTGAAGAGGAAGGCTGCACCAAAGAAAAAAGCAGTTAAAAAAACTTCTTCAAAGAAAAAGACTTCTAAACCTTTTGCAAAAGTCAGTAAAACGGTTTATTTCATCCGTGTGGATGGACAACCTATAACTTCGCTTGTAGACCTTGCAAAACAAGTCGATAACATGGCTGATGATGTTTTCTACCATCATGTAACTGAAGACCGAAATGACTTTGCAACATGGGTTGATGATATTATTAATGATAAAACTCTAGCTAAATCAATTGGCAAAATGAAAGACAGAGAACGTATGTGTTATACAATAATGCATAATATTTTACACAAATTATAGTTTTTATGTACAAAAAAAGAGGGGAAAAATGGTATCCGACCAGAAGATTATGAGTGATGTTCTTCCTGAACACGCCTTTACCTTTTCAAGAAAAGGCAAAATTCACAACTTGTTTGACATGATTGAAGCACTTAGTACTGCATCGTCTGCTGATTTTGCACATCACGTTAATCCTCAGAAAAATGACATCGCAAATTGGATTTCAGACATATATAATGAACCTAGGCTTGCATCCAAATTAAGGCAGACCATGGATCGTGCTAAAATAATTCAGATTCTTAAAGAACAACTTGCTGTGTCTGAAGAACACTTGCAAAAACACATCAAAAAGATAACAACGGTACGAGAGGATGGTTCTTTACATGAGAATGTACAAAAACTCGGTACTCATATCCAACATCTTGAGGATGAACTGCATCACATGACAAAAAGGAAAACTGAGACTGCCGTAAAAGAGAAAACTGGACCTATTGAGGTTGCTCTTTTACATGAAACTTTTAGGAAGGGAATCGCAGAGTTCGGATTTGGAATGGTCATCGGTATATTCATCGGGCTATTGATAGCAAAAGTAATGGGTTTATACTAATGGAACCAGATGCAACAACCGTCATAGAAGTCAGCTATGAAGTTTGTAACAAGGTAGGTGGTATATACACCGTTGTTTCAAGCAAAGCGGACCTTCTTAACGATAAGTATGAAAATTACATACTGATAGGACCATATTTTAAAGATAAAGCTGATATCGAATTCTCTCCGGTTGATGTTCCTACTGAAATACAACCTGCAATTGACCATCTTTCTTCAATTGGCATCACTGCCCACTATGGTAAATGGTTGATAAAAGGCAATCCTACTGTAATACTTATTGAGTTTGACTCGCTTTATTCACATACTAATGAATTAAAGAAGCAACTTTGGGAAAAATTTGGTGTTGACTCGCTTTCTGCAGGGCATGATTTTGATGAACCTTTGATATTCTCATACGCTACGGCGCTTACTATAGAAGCACTTGAGCAAAAAACTCCATTTGATTCTAGTAGCATGGTTGCACATTTCCACGAGTGGATGACTGGAATTGGACTTCTTGTGCTAAAACAACGAGAATCACCTGTAAAGACTGTGTTTACTACGCATGCAACAATGCTTGGTCGAGCTCTTTGTAGTAGTGGTTCTGACTTGTATGGTATGCTAGATTCAATGGATCCTTACAGGGAGGCAGAAAGATGTAATGTCATGCCTAAGTTTACTGCTGAAAAGGCATGTGCACAACAGGCAGATGTTTTCACGACTGTATCTGAAATCACTGGAATTGAGGCTGAGAAAATACTTGGAAGAAAGCCTGATGTACTTGTACTAAATGGTCTTGACATGAGTCATTTCCCTACTTTTGAAGATATTGCCATAAAACACCGTCTGAATAGAGATCGGATGAGAGAATTCTTATCATACTACTTTTACCCATATTATTCATTTGAAATGAAGCATATGCAACACTACTTCATACTTGGGCGAAACGAATACAGGAATAAGGGTGTAGACATTACAATATCTGCACTTGCAAAACTAAATGAACGCCTAAAAGAGCAACAAAGTTCACGACAAATTGTCTGCTTCTTCTTTATTCCTATGCAGGAACATGGTATCAAAAAAGAAGTTATCGAAAATAAGGTTTACTACAGAAATATCAAGAACTTTGTGTTACGAAACATCGGAAACATAGAACAGGAAATGGTTGATACAGTTGCTACTGATATGGGTTGGGAAGATTATGAAAAGTTTCAGGAAAACTTTGAGCAAACTGCGAAGCGTTTATCTATTTCATTTAAACGTAACGAGGATCGGCCTCCATTATGTACACACTACCTTGAAAATGAAGATAATAATGAGATCATTCGTGGTTTTAAGAATGCTGGACTGCTTAATCGTGAAGAAGACAAGGTAAAAGTTATACTTTATCCTGTTTATCTAAATGGTGTTGATGGATTACTTGATCTTGATTATTATGATACTATACTAGCTTGTCACTTAGGACTTTTCCCTTCATACTATGAACCATGGGGCTATACTCCTCTTGAGGCGGCTGCTCTTGGTGTAGCTGCACTTACAAGTGACTTGTCTGGCTATGGAAGGTTCCTAAATACGCAAGAGACAAGAGATGAATCTCCAGGTGTATTCGTGTTGCCACGGTTCGGAGTAAGCGATAGTGAGGCTGTTGATACTTATACTGATTTACTTGAATTATCTGCTAAATTCACACACAATCAACGTGTTGAGAATAAAATTGCTGCAAAGCATGTCGCAAGGCTTGCTGATTGGAAAATATTGGTTAATAACTACATTGAGGCTCATAATAAGGCTCTTAAGAAGTAAAATCATCTATAGCAATAAGCAAAACAATGAGCGAATAATAACCATTCGCGAATCGGTTCCCACGAGCCAAGGTCACGTTGTTAACGGGATGCATTGTGAAGCAATGCACGAGTGGTATAATCGCTATAGATGATTGTGAAGTAAAATGTCAGAACTAAGAAAAGATTACATACTGGATAGATACGTCATCATCGCAAATGACCGTGCTAAACGTCCAAGCGATTTTAAAAAAAATGACGACGATGTTAAGCCAGAAGTTGATCCTTTTGCTCCTGGAAATGAAGGCATGACGCCACCAGAAACTGATCGTATATCTAATGGAAATGACTGGAAAGCAAGGGTATTTCCAAATAAATTTCCAATCGTTAAACCTGCTGATGACAATAGCAAGATTACATTAAGAACAGACAACACGTTTTTTACTTTTGCTGATGCCGTTGGGAGACATGAAGTCCTTGTAGAGCATCCTGATATTGACACTTTTTTCCATGATTTATCAACAGAAGAAATAAAAGACATTCTTTACATGTATAGAAAGCGGATTGTTGAGATATCATCAAAGCCAGAAGTAAAGTATGTGATGGTGTTCAAAAACCACAAAAAAGCTGCTGGAACTTCCCTTTATCACTCTCATACGCAAATAATTGGATGGAATACTATCCCTCCTACTATAACTGCTGAAGAAGATGCATGTAATCGTTACAAACACTGTCCTTATTGTGACATAATTGACGCTGAAAAACTTTCTACCAGATGTGTCTGGGAAGATGAGTGTATTGTTGCATTTACACCATATGCTTCACGTTTTGTGCTTGAAGTCTGGGTGTTTCCAAAAGCACATGTAAAATCTTTATGTGATCTTGACGATAAAGAAATGAGAAGTCTTGCTGCTTGCATGCGAGATCTAACGTCAAAACTTAAATCAATCGATGCTCCATATAATTTTGAATTACATAATGCACTGGATAAATCTCACTTTCATATACAGATAACTCCACGGCTTACTACGTGGGCTGGTTTTGAGATTGGTACAGATATAATAGTTAATCCTACACCTCCTGAGGAGGCGGCAAAATTCTATAGAGGAGAATAATTATCGTTTACGCAAGAGATCATTTATACTATTTACTCCAATAACTCCTGGTCTTAGTATACGTCTTCCTTGAAAGGCATCTGGATTGACATATATAACGCCAACTTTTGCTGCTTCTGCACCCCTAATCATGCTTGAATCCTGCGTAACGTATGCTCCTCTCCATTTACCATGTTGTTCTGCAAAATGGTTATACCTTTGAGAGCCTGGCTTACTAGCATGAGCATTATCTTTTAACCATCGTTCCATTTGATTGGCACAAACAATATATTGAAAAGCTTCAAAATCTTCATTTCTGTTAACTAAATGTAAATCCAAACTTAAATTTCTTAATCCTGCTAAAACTACATTTACGCCCTTGTTTAATCTTTTTTGCTTGATAATTTGGTCGTATGCACCAGCGCCAAGTCCATGCATGCTCACTTTTAACGGTGTGGGAACAGTGATTTTTAACTCTGGATCAAACAATAAATCATGTGTGCTTCTGCATATTTCTGTAAATCCTGATCTAGAAAACCTATGACCCGGATATTGCCTAACAGCTTTTGCGTATGCCTCAATGATTGCTTGTGTCTCAGGCATTTTTAGACCACGGCCGAGACGAATTTCTGGATCTTCGAATATCTTAGGAATTTCCATTGCAAGACTCGTTCCAAGCTGTCTCATTTCACCATTAACAAAAAGAAGATCTGAATCGAAAAGGTATGCTCTTGGGTCTCTAGTTGCAATCATTACTATGTAAATTATGCTCCTATTTTTAAAGGTATTGGTTATTTTACTACTTAGATGTAGTTATTTAACTTATTTTGCCAAAAATACTATATAGACACTTCAGCTTCCTGATTTTTTATATCATCTAAAGCTGCATCCGGCGCATAATCATCGTCTAGATCAGGAATATTCTCATCTTCTGGGGGAGGAACATCATCGTCTGAATCAGAATTGTTGTCATCTGGAGCGTCGTCGTCTATAGCAACGTCGACTGGGATTGGAACGTTTTCTACTGGAGCAACTACAGGTTTGATTATTGCATCATAACCTGAACTTGTACTGCCTAAATCATTCCATATTCTAGGAAGTTTCTCAATACTCTTCAAAAACCACGTTTTAGTTCCCGGCTCTCTGTGAAGAAACCTATTAGGTTTAAACTTTACTTTTGGTGAAACAACCACTATATTTACTCCAAAATCTTTAATAAATTCAATATCAGGGTCAGATGCACTATCAGTTACATAGGTTACTCTACCCACATAGTCTTTTATTAGGTCTGGAAGAACACTATTTGCCTCGCCTAGTCTCTTGACTTTTGTAATATCTGCACCCCTCTTAAAATCTTTATTTCTAGGAGTTATTCTTCTGATGAAATTTATTGCAAAATAATCTCTACCAATTCCTCTATCAATGGCTTCAAGTCTCATTGGAAGATATGTAGGCTCATCACAACGTCCAAATACAATGACGTCATTTGCTCTTGAAACAAATTCATATGCCTCTAATGCCCCCTTAAGTAACCCCATCTCTTTTTGTCCTTCTTGTAAAACATGACTCTTTGGATCTAAAACGGCATCAATGCTTGCATTTGATAGTTCTCGTGGTAATGTTTTTCGCTCATTCGTCATTCCCGATTTCACATCATACCTAAGAAGTGCTGAAATTGCTACACGATATGCAGTTCTCGATGTGATTTTTTTTGTTGCAGTTTTTCTTGCTACATCGGCACATACTAATTTGTATACCTCAAAACTACTTATACCTGGTTGTCTATACTTCTTTATTGCTCTTTGAAATCTTTCTGCGATAATAACTTCACTATACTTTTCACCAACTCTTTTTTTCCTAGTTTTCTCACGTCTGCTGTCGTCCTTATACATCCCCTTAACTTCCAAAGATTCTTTGAGAACAACAAGCAACCGTTGATCATCTAATGCACGAACTTTTTCAGCTTCGGTTTTATGTTTTTTTTCTACTCTTTTTAATTCCCTTCTATAAATCACGCCTAAAGACTCTGCTAAATCTGTTAGATTTCCACTTTTACATCTTGCTACTGCTCTGTCATAGTTAGACTTCGCTCCATTAAACGCAACATCATTTGCAAGCATTTCTTCTAAAACTTCATCTTGTATTAGAGCATCATAACTCAGTGGATCATCCTGAGATACGAAGAGTGCTGCAACATGTTCACATACCCCTTGATATACATCAAGAGCAGTAAGAGAAGAATTCCTATATCGCTGAAGTGCTTGAGAATATTGTTTTTTTGCTGCTTTGCATTTTTCCACAAAAGCTGTTTTTTTGCCATATTTTGAAGCTTCGATAACTCCGTGTGTAACCATACCTATAACAAGTTTTTCTAAAACAAGACGATCATCTCCTCTGTAGTCAAGAAGTGCGTTAACGTTAAAAACAACTAGATTTTTGTTTGCGTAGGCCACCTTACCATTGAACTGTGATAAAAGTGTATTTAAAGATTTGTATCATGAATTCGGTAAGTTTTTTATAGGTGCAGTTTGTTAACCTCTTTATGGAATACCTAGATATAGTAGATGAAAATGATAATGTAATCAAAAATGCTCCAAGAAATGAAGTATATGAGAAAAAACTCATACATAGAATTGTTCATGTGTTAGTTTTTGATAAATCTGGGAGGATGGCTATACAATTAAGAACTCCAAATAAATCTTTTTGCCCTGACACATGGAGTACAGCTGTTGGCGGTCATGTAAAAGCTGGCGAAACATATGAGGAGGGAGCTTTAAGAGAATATCAAGAAGAACTTGGCGTCACAAGTGATATTGAACTTGCTTTTAAGGACTTTTATAATGATGGCCGAGGGTTACGAAAATTTGTAGCTACGTTTAAAACCACGTTTGAAGGTCCTTTCCATCCTAATCCTGATGATATACAGAGATTTGATTTCTTTACTATGGATGAGATTGGGGAATTAATTAAAAAAGGAGATAAATTTCATCCTGAACTTTTGTTTCTGTTAAAGAAATATTATAATGTTGGTTAAGCTCGTCTTTGTTTATCAAAATCTGGTACTATGGTAGGTTCCATGCCAAGTTCTGTCATCTTTCCAACTAGATATTCTTTACCTTTACATCCGAATGCCATATGCCCTGAATGCACATGATAATCATAGGCAATCAATGGTTTACCATCTACTTCACCTATATGTTGCATTGGAGTTTGCCATGCTTTTTGTGCTAACATTGCTGTAGCCACCCATATTTTCATAGCATCTCCTTCTTGAATAAGTCGTGCTAGACAGTAGCGCGGTACATTATTATAGTCATCCGTCCTGGAACTACTATCTTTTCCTCTTCTTGATACCATTCTAACGGCATTACCAACATTTCGAAACACAGGACCTTCCTCAACATCCATAGCATTAATAGCATCTTCTCTTCTTGGGTCTGGGTTGGCATACCGACCTGGCCCTGTTTGTAATGATATACCATATTCTACAACCTCTTCAGGTGTAAAAATATAATGAGAGCCAGTCGGTTTTACTATGGTTTCTGGAGTCCATATTCTATGAGCTCTTGGAGTTACTGATAAGACTACTTGTCCAAGTAAGGCGTTCATTCCTTCCCAGGCTTCACGAACATCATTGGTTAATTCTCTCATAGAAACATGTCAAATGCTAAATGATATTTAAGTATTGCCTACAATTTTGAAAAATATGGATGATTTGTAGCTATTGGAGATTTTTTATTTGTGTCTTTTATTACTGCTTTAAACCAACCATCTCCAAACTTTCTTTTTCCTGCATATGCAAGTGCAGCGTGTCCTGGGGGAAGAAGATTTTCGTAACGATCTAATAAATAAGCTCCAAGGCCATCTTCTGTGAATGGAATAAAATTAATGCCCTTATGTTCACGTGCTCTAGTCCACGTGCCTTCTATATCCTCACGTTGTATTCCGGTATCCCAATCGT
>Ga0233431_1005865_pt1 | contig 11485 bp, 10 predicted proteins | sample SI_118_April2016_FD_179867 | JGI IMG/M metagenome (GOLD analysis project Ga0233431, IMG submission 179867) | Seawater microbial communities from Saanich Inlet, British Columbia, Canada - SI_118_April2016_200_MG | ecosystem: Environmental > Aquatic > Marine > Inlet | place: Canada: British...
TGGGCTTGACGATGTGGAGCCTGGCGTCGACCGCGCGGGGCATTTTTTCGATGAATGGCGGCATGTGTATCAATCTCGATTCAAGAAGAGAAGTCGATCGTTTTCACTCTTTGATGGCGATGATTTCCGCGGCCTGCTGCTGTAGCTGCACCAGGTCGTAGAAGCGTCCCTTTTTTTTCAACAACTCGGCGTGCGTGCCGGTCTCGACAATGCGGCCGTCCTCGAGGACGAACAGGCGGTTGGCGTTGCGCAGTGTCGATAGCCGATGAGCGATGGCAACGGTAGTGCGCCCTTTTGTCAGGCGGCCGATCGCCTCCTGGATTTGCTGCTCGGTCTGCACGTCGACCGAAGAGGTAGCCTCGTCCAGGATCAGGATCCGCGGATCGTGGAGGATGGCGCGGGCGATGGCGATACGCTGGCGCTCTCCGCCCGAGAGACCCGAACCGCGCTCTCCGACCTGGGTCTCATAGCCATCCGGTTTGGCCATGATGAAGTTGTGGGCGTTGGCGATACGCGCCGCCTCCATGATCTTTTCAAAACTGGCGTCCGGATTGCCGTAGCCGATGTTTTCGCCGATGGTGCCGGAGAAGAGGACCGGATCCTGCGAGACGATGCCGATCTGGCGGCGCAGGTCGCGCAGCCTGATCTGGCGGATGTCGGTGTCGTCGATCTGAATACTCCCGTGATCGATGTCGTAAAAACGGGCGACCAGGTTGACGGTGGTGGTCTTGCCGACTCCCGATCTACCGACCAGACCGACCATTTCGCCGGCCTCGATTTCGAGGGCGATGTCGTGGAGCACCGGTTTGCTCTTGTCGTATCCGAAGGTCACTTCGTCAAAGTTGATTTTCCCCCGCATATCGGGGAGGGAGACGGCCTGGGGATCCTCGTACGCCTCGGGCTCGGTGTCGATTACCTCGAAGATGCGCTCGGCCCCGGCGAACGACTGAGTCATCCAGGCGTTGACCTGCGCGACCCATTCCAATGGGCCGTAAAATAGCCACATGTAGGAGTAGAAGGCGAGTAGAGTGCCCAAAGTGATCTGGTCTGTCAGCACCTGGCGTCCTCCCAGCAGCCAGACGATAAGCACTCCCAGACCGGTCAGAAAGGTCATGGTCGCGAAAAAGATGCCGCGGTTGAGCTGGGTTTCGACCGCCACATCGCGCAGCCGTTTGTTCGGTTTGGCAAAGGCGTCCATTTCCCGCTTTTCCTGGGCGAACGCCTTGACCACGCGGATGCCGTTGAGCGCCTCGTTGGTGCGCTCGGTCAGCTTGGACCAGACCTCGCCCCAGCGGTGGAAGAAACGGCGCATGCGCTTCCAGAAGAACATCCCCCAGATGACCATCAAGGGGACTGGAATCATAATGTACAGGCTCAGGTCCCAGCTCAGGTAGAACAGGAAGCCGAGGATGCCGACGATCATCAGGCCGTTGATGACCAGATAGGGCAGGCCGTCGACCAGGAATTCCTGCAGGCGACCGGCGTCGCGGGTGACGCGCGACATCAGCGAGCCGACCTGGCGCTTGTCGTAGAAGTGGAGGGACAGCATCTCCAGGCGCAGGTAGAGCTGGCTGCGGATATCGGCGGTCACGCGGGCTCCCAGCCAGGCCATGATCCAGCCGTGGACCCATTCGGCGCACCAGCTAACCAGGCGCATGCCGATCAGGGCGAGGACCAGCATGCCCAGGAGGCCGATGCGGTCTTCCAGCGTGGCGGCGCTCTCCTCCGAGGGAACCAGCACCTCGTCGACCATCCAGAGGGTGATCATTGGCGGTGCCAGTTCGGCGACGGTAATCGCCGCCGAGGAGACGGCCAGGACCGCTCCTCGAACCTTGTAGGGAGCCATGTAGCCGGTGATGCGCTTGAGAGTGGCCAGCTTTTTGATACAGGCCGGGCAGATGCCGTTCTTTTCGGGCAGCAGACGATGGCACTTGTCGCAGCGCAGCCGGTCCAACTCCGGGTTGATGTGGAACGGCTCCCCTTTGCGCAGCTGTTCCAGGCCGCGAGCTACTTCGGAAAACTTAGCGCCCATGGAGCTGGAGTAGGGCAGGAGCAGGGTGGGAGCATCGACCCGCTCGATTTCCAGGCACCCTCCCCCTACCAGGGGTTCGGTGCGAGCCAGCTGGATTTGATCGACGGGGACGTCGACTGCAGCAGCGATCCCATCTGCGGGTACGACGAGGGCCCGGCGAGGGGTGACGACGATCCACTGCCGGCCAAAGCAGCCGTCCTCTTTCATATCGGAGGAGGCGCGGATCAGCATCTCCTCTCCAGCCGGTAGGGCGTTGATGATCTCTTCGCCGATGCGCTCTTCTACGGGTTCCAGCAGTCTGGTCTGGTTGTCTATTGCCATCTGTATCTGTCTCTATATCTCAGTAAGAAATTTCACTGCGATGAACCGGGCGACGCCGACGGTGGCGCCTGGCGTGCGGGGTTTCGATCCCGTACTGGCGGCAGAGGCGGCTGAAGGTGCCGGCGGCGATTCCCAGCGCCTGGCAGGCATCCTGGTTACTGGCGTAGATGCGAGCCACGCGTTCGAGTCGTTCTCTGGCGATCTTTTCCATCACATCCCTCGTTATTGGATGCACGTTCTCAGTTCGAGTATCCAATTCGGACTGTCGGGCAAAAAAGAAAGGCTGCAAACTCTGTTTCAGAGCCTGCAGCCTTGTCGACGATTTCTGTGAAAAAAAACCGTAGGAGGAAACCCTACGGTCGAGAATAATCAGTTCTCTAACCTCCGGGTTTGCCTCGGGCTGCAGGGATTAGGGCCGAAACGTCGACCCGTTCCATCCGCTGCTGCGCTCTATGTCCGCCGGCGAGCGGGCCCGTCTCGTATGCGCACACAGTGTTGTCCAGACGGGAGAATGCGGTCTCGCCGCGCTGGCCGCAACGGTCGACCCACGTCCACCGGGCGCACTGCCGACCGGCGTTTCGCAGCCGGGACGGGTGTGCAAGCTGGTGCGGACGTGCGAATGCACTCCGGACGGGATACTGGACCCCGCCATGTCTGGGATTGAGCCTCATCGCATTCAGGTCAGTGGAAGAAAAGTCGGTTAATCATCTGACACCTGTTTCGCGCTGCACTGGAAGTGCGTCACTCCTTTGAAGGAGGCCGCGCTCTTCTTTTGTTCTGACAAAGAACTTCCTCCGGTTCGACAATGTCAAGAGAAAAATGGAAGGGTCCCGCCTTTTCCCGATCTTTCCAAAAAGGTCCTCGCCTGTATATTAGAAATCCTTTTTGCGAAAACCGAGCTGTTCGATGGAGATAAGGGGCAATGGCCGAAGCGCAGGTGCGACGGAGTAGACCGCAGGAAGAAGAGCCGGTCGAGATGAGAAACCGGCAGCTGGAGCAGTACGCGCGGGATCTGGCGTCCGAGTCGATGTCGGCCGAGGAACTACTTGGCTGGGCCAGCCAGGCCTTTCCGGGGCGGGGGGTGATTAACACCAGTTTTCAATACACTGGCACGGCGATGATCCATATGGCCTGTGCGCTGGGGTTGGATTTGCGTTTTGCCACCATCGACACGCTGCGTCTGCAGCCGGAGACCTATGCTTTCATCCGCGAGATCGAGGCACACTATGGATGCGCCATCGAGATCATACGGCCCAAGGAGGAGATGGTCGAACGGATGGTCGAGCGTTTCGGAGAGTATTTGTTCTTCGATTCCAAAGAGAAACAGGAATACTGCTGTCAGGTGCGCAAGGTGAAGCCGAACAACGAGTTATTGAAAAGCGTCGACTGCTGGATCACGGGGCTGCGAAGAGATCAGTCAGCCCACCGGCAAGAGACGGCCAGCAAGGCCGACCTGGTGCCGGAATACGGCACCAGGCGCAAGATCCTCAAACTGAGCCCCCTGGCGGATTGGAGTGAGGAACGCCTGCTGCAGTATATCGAGAGAAACGACATTCCGGTCCACCCGCTCTACGAGCAGGGGTATCCCAGCTTTGGCTGCGTCATTTGCTCGACGCCGACTCGTCCGGGCGAGTCGAAGCGCGCCGGACGCTGGCGCTGGTTCAACGAGAACAGCCAGCCGGCCGAGGGCGGGGATCACAAGGAATGTGGGCTCCATTACAACATATAGCTTTACAGAGGTTCTGCTTTTGTACTGCCCTGACGCATTACTTCATTCCTGAACCGCTCTCCTCTGTCTTTGTAATTGGCGAACATGCCGAAGCTGGCGCAGGCCGGCGACAGCAGAATCGCGTCTCCCGTCTGTGCGTGTCGCCGGGCCGAGGTGACGGCGGCCTGCATGCTGTCGCAGCTGGTGTCGATATCGCCGGTGAAATTTCCGGCTGTGCGGATCGCCGTCTCGATGCGGTCGGCCTCTTCTCCGATGAGGATGACCGCTCTGATGGATGCGCCGACGATCATTCGTCCCAGTTCGGCGAAATCGGCTCCTTTGGAAGAGCCGCCAGCGATGAGGACCAGCGGTTGATCGAAGGCGCGGATGGCGGCCACGGCCGCATCCGGGGTGGTGGCCAGGGAGTCGTCGTAGCAGGTAATGCCGCCGAAGGTGCCGACTTTTTCGAGGCGGTGCGGCAGGCCTCTGAAGCGGCGGATGCCGGCGGCGATCTGTTCGGTGGTCGCACCTGCGGCCATGGCCGCTGCCGCCGCTGCCGCCGCGTTGCTCCAGTTGTGGCGGCCTTTCAGGAGGATCGCTGAGAGGGCACAGACCGGTTCGCTAACGGAGTCTGGGCGATGGAGCTGGAGGTGGTCTGCCGAGGTCCAGGCGCCGGCTTCCACCTCGGCGACGGCGCTGAAGGAGAGCTGGCGGGCCCGGCTGGTGTCGGCAAAGGTGCGGGCCGTAGGGCAGTCCCGGTCGGCGATCAGCCAGTCGTCGGTGGTCTGAAAGCGAGCGATGTTGCGCTTGGCGGCGATGTATTTGTCCAGGTCGGCGTGGTAATCCAGGTGGTCGCGGGTGACGTTGAGGGCGACGGCGATGTGGGGACTGGTCTCCCAGTCGATCAGCTGGAAGCTGGAAAGTTCGAGAATGACCAGATCGCGATCGCTCAGCTGGTCGAGGAAGGCAATAGGTGGCTGTCCGATATTGCCGGCGAGGTGGACTTGACGATAGGGGCCGTCGCACAGCATCTCGGCTATGAGGGAACTGGTCGTGCCCTTGCCCTTGGTGCCGGTCACGCCCAGAAGGGGCGCGGGTGAGAGGGCGGCGAAGAGGCGGGTCTGGCTGGAGATGTGAGTACCGCGGCTCCGGGCGCGCTGTAGTTCAGGTCGAAGCGGACTGATACCCGGGGTGCGGAAAATCAGGTCGAAGCGGTCGAGAGTGTCCAGATACGCCGGTCCCAGATGCCATTCTCGAAGGGTATCGCCGTATTCCCGCTCGAGGTCATTGAGATCGTCTGGTGGTCTTGCGTCGCAGATGGAGAAGGAGAGGTGGCGCTCCTGCAGGAAGCGGGCCAGGGCGCGATTTTCCACGCCCAACCCCAGAAGGGCGATGCGGGAATTGCGCAGGTTGTCGAGCGGCGAGGCCATCGGTACCTACTCCAGATTTTCCAGGTAGGCGAAAAGCGCGGCGGTCAGGTGCTCAAAGACGCTCAGGCGGCAGAGTTCGTAGCCGTGGGAGTTGGCGCGCGGATAGCCGACGGTGGCGGCACGGGGGGCCAGGCCGCTGCCGATCACGCCGGTGGCGTCGGAGGCGGCTGCGGAATAGACGGCGTACTGGAATTCGGTGCCGGCCCGTTTGGCCGCAGCGGCCAGATCGCGGATCAGGCGCTGGTCGAAGTGGGCTCCGGAATCCTTGGACCAGATCGCCGGCCGACCGTCGAGTTCCAGGGGTACTCCGGCCGGGATCGGCGAAGAATCGACGGCGATGAAGATCTCGACCGGATTGCGATGAGCCCAGCCTTTGGCGCCGAGAAGGCCGCCCTCTTCCTGAACGGTGAAGCAGAAGTGCGTGGTGCGGTGGGGTATTAGGTCGGTCTCCTGAATGCGCTCCAGCAGGCGGAGCAGGGTGACGCTGCCGCCGCGGTCGTCGAGGATCCAGGCGGAGACGAGGGGATCGTCTTTCGGTCCCAGGAGATGGGGACCGCGCACGGCGGGGATGGGCACGGCGCAGGAGCCGATGCGGACGCCGGCAGCGCGCAGCTGCTGTGGGGTCAGGCCGGTGATGAGGTGGCAGTCGGACCAGGTGATTCCCCTGCTGCCGCTGGCGAACTGGGTGATCGGGTCTTTCGGGTCGTTGGTGTGGCCCGAACCGAAGCTCAGGTGGGCGGGGACGGTTGCCTCGCCGTCGCCGACGATTTCGACCGGGCACTCACCCAGCTTCCACGGATGGAGCCCGCCGCTGCGCTGCACGCGCAGCCGCCCATCCGGCTCAATGGCGGTGATCACCATGGCGAGTTCGTCCATGTGGCTGGCGACGGCGACGGCGCCCAGCGATGGTTCGCGGCCTTCGATTGTGGTCCATACGTTCCCCTGAGGATCGGTTTGTGCCTGGCATCCGAGGGTGGAGATGCGGTGGGTGATTTCGGCGGCCATGCGTTCTTCGCGGCCGGAAGGGGCGGGGATCTGCAGCAAGTCTGTTAGCAGGCGGAGATCGGGGTGCTGGTCGAATGAGTTCATCTGATTTCCTCGATGGGAGACGGTTCCTGGCTGAAGGATCGGTTGTGGGAAGAAGGTGACCACTTCCTCCCGCATAGATGAAATTTAAAGCTCTGGCGAAGGATGCACCAATGCCGTTTTTCAGCGCACGGCTCTTTGCTTGACACTTCTGCGGCAATGCGTTAATATGCCAATGTCTCACGTCGAGTCAGTCGTTGGAAATGGCTGTAGATGCTGGATGTAGCGACATCTGTCGCTTCGCGGTGAGGAGGGAAAAGTGGCGGTAACCATTATGCGCGCTGTGCGTCCCAGTTCTCAGTGGCAGGACAGTTTGATCCGTCTGGAAAAGGGGCAGCGGGTGGTCGTTGATGTCGAAGGGGTGTGGTCGCCGGATATGCGCGACCAGATCGTCTGGTGTGGGGCGGACGGGGTCTACCGGCTACCGGCCGGTGAGGATTATCTGATGCCGGGTACCTGCGTCGGGGCGCTGATCGCCCGCGTCGGGGACGGCAAACCGTTCGCCGTAGGCAGTCGATGCGATTTCGTGGTCGCCGGCGACGGCGTGCTCTTTCTGGCGATGAACGAGAATCCGAAGTTAAATTGTCAAGCGGGGCAGGTGATGGCTCAGGTGATCGTCTTCGACGAGCCCTGAAGATGAGCGCTGGCCGTGCGGTCCGGAATGTCTGCGAAGGGGAATTGCGGGGGCCGGAAGGTTATTTGAGGAAGCGGGTGTCGGCGCTGTTACCGGGGCAGCCGGCGGTCGTGGATGTGGAAGAGATGGACGTAGACGTCTGGCGCGTCAACTGCGCCGACGGGCGGTGCCTGGTGGCCAAGCAGCAGCTCTTCGGCTGGATGACCCGAGGGCGTCCCCACGATCTGCTCGTTGTGGAACGGCGCGTTCTCGACTTGCTGGAAGCGGCCGGTTGTCCGGTGCCGAGAGTCTTGGGGGGCGATGACGATCAACAATTTATCTTTTTGGAGCACTGTGGTGATCGAACTCTGGACGATGTGGTGCAGGATGGGGGGGAGAAGGGGCTGGAAGACTGGACCGAGGCGCTGATTCGGGGTTTTTGTTCCATTGAGAGGCGTTTGCAGGAGCGGGAAGAGGAGCTGGCGCCGCACATCGCTCCGGGAGCTGATCGACCGGCGCTGGCGGCGAACTGGGAGGCGGCGGGGAAACGGGCCGGGGAGGGATTGAGATATCTGTTGGCCGGCGCTCCATCTCACCTGATCGAGGCGCGGCAACTGCTGGGGGAACTGGTGGTCCGGCTGGGCGCGCGTCGGCCGGCGCTGGGAAGCACCGACTACAACGCTCGCAATGTAGTGGTGGATCTGGATACGGGGCGGCTCAGCTTTATCGAATTTGCCAAGATCGGCTGGGATTGGTCCGAGCGACGGCTGATGCAGTACTCCACCAGTTTGGGGAGCGGGCGTGCTGACGGACGTTTTCGGTCGCTGCTGAAGCGGCGGAGTGTGGAGTTTTACGAAGCCCAAGGTGGCGATGCCGGTGTGCTGGACGGTCATCATCTGGTGTTCTGTCTGAACGGGGCGGCGATGCTCGGTCGGGCGCTGGCGAGACCGGATGAACTGACCAACGTCCGGTTGATGGAAGTCTGGCAGAACCCCCGGCAGCGTCTGAAGCAGCTGCACGCCATGCTCGCAGAGCCGCTGAGCGACGAGCCGCTGGTGGGGCGCTTGCGGGCTTTTTTTTGCTGAACAGAATCAACTTAGCGCTAGCAATATTCACCATCACAGGAGTGGAGTTCGGGTATGAGCGATTCGCAGGTCTTCGATTTCAAACCGCGGGCTCGGGGTATGGTCATCGGCGACATTCCCTGGCTGGCGCGCATTGCCGACAAAGCGCGGGCCAAGCTGGCCGATCGCATCGGCGACTACATCTATCCCTGTCCGGCCGATCAAAATTTCCTGAAGGAGGTGGAGATGTCGGGCGAGGAATTCCTCGAGTTGGTCGCCGGGAGCGCCGACGACGATGAACTGATTGCGAAAATGAAGGACCACCTGGCACAGAAGCAGAAAAGCTGAGAGAAAGGGGTCCCCATGGCAAAAAAAGCGCTCAATGCCATCGTTGCCCAGCGTAGCGAGGTCGCTCCGGGGTTGATCATCATCCGCGTGGTGCCCGACGGTTGGGAGCTGCCCGATTTCAAACCGGGTCAATTCGCCGTGCTGGGACTTCCCGGGGCTGCGCCCCGGGCTCCGGGCACCGATCCGGAGGAGGAAGCGTCCGATCCCGAAAAGATCATCTCCCGGGCGTATTCGATCGCCTCTTCCTCGGTGGCCAGGGAATATCTCGAGTTCTACATAACCCTGGTCTATTCCGGGGCTTTGACCCCCAGGCTCTTCAACCTGAAAATCGGAGACCCGGTATTTCTGGGGCCCAAGATCACCGGTCGTTTCACCCTAGATGAGGTGCCATCCGAGGCGAACGTGGCTCTGGTCAGCACGGGGACCGGGATCGCTCCGTATATGAGCATGGTGCGCACCATGTTGAATCAGGAGACCCGGCGGCGCCTGGCGGTCATCCACGGGGCACGCCATTCGTGGGATCTGGGCTACAGCTCCGAGCTGGTCATGCTGGAGCAGGCCTGGTCCACGCTCGCCTATATACCGATCATCAGCCGTCCTCAACAGGAACCGACTCCGTGGAACGGCCAGAGTGGCTACGTGCAGGATGTGTGGACCAAGGGCATCTTGAAAGAGGCCTGGGGGTTTCATCCGGAGCCCGGGAATACCCACGTACTGCTGTGCGGCAATCCGGCGATGATCGAGACGATGGAGGAGATTCTCCAGCGGGAAGGGTTTTCCGAGCACTCGAAAAAGTCGCCCGGCCAGTACCATTTAGAGCGCTACTGGTAGAGGAGAATTCCGCAACTCATGAAGCTGATCGTCCAGATCCCCTGTCTCAACGAAGAGGAAACGCTGTCGGCCACTATCGCCGACATTCCGCGGCAGATCGAAGGGGTCGACCAGGTCGAAATCTTAGTGATCGACGACGGTTCCTCCGACCGCACCAGCGAGATGGCGGAGCAGTGCGGAGCGGATCACGTGATTCGCTTTCCTCAGAACAAAGGACTGGGCCACGCCTTCAAGGCGGGTTTTGATCTCTGTCTCAAGCTGGGCGCCGATATCATCGTCAACACCGATGGCGACAATCAGTACTACGGGGGGGATGTAGATACGCTGGCTCGGCCGATTCTCGAAGGACGGGCGGAAATCGTCATCGGCGATAGGCAGACCGGGGAAATTGGCCATTTTTCGCCGATCAAACGGTTTCTTCAGAGCTTCGGCAGCCGGGCGATCAGCCGGATGGCGACCATCGACCTGCCGGATGTGGCCAGCGGTTTTCGCGCCTTCAGCCGCGAGGCGGCACTGCAGTTGACCACCTTTACCGGCTTTGACCACACTGCCGAGCACGCGGTGCAGGCCGGCCAGCGGCGATTGGCGGTGGTCAACGTGCCGATCCGCACCAATCCCAAAGCGCGGGAATCGCGGCTGTTCTCCAACATCGGCGAGTTCGTCTTCAAGTCGGGGCTCATCAGCCTGCGCTCCTATACGCGCTATCGGGCGCTCAAGGTTTTTTCCGTCTTTGGGGCGTCCACCTTTGCGCTGGGGCTTTTTTTGGGGCTTCGCTTTCTGTATTACTTCCTGTTCACCGACGAAGGGGATATTCACATCCAATCGGTAGTCCTGGCCGCCATCCTGCTGCTGGCCGGGTTTCAGATGTTCCTCACCGGCATCGTCGCCGATCTGATCGCCACCAATCGCAGTCTGCTCGAGGAAGCGCTGACGCGCGTGCGCAAGATCGAGCTGATGCAGCGAGAGGAGAAGGATGGGGAGGATATTGGATCTTCCTGAGTGATTCTATTTTAGACCGAGACTCGTCCGTTCCGCTGTTTTTGGGCAGGACGGTTTTTTTGTGCGAAATTGCCAGGAGGAACGGATTGCCCGCCCTCGATTTTTAGCCGAGCTCGCACGTCGTCTGCAGGATCCTGGGTGGGAGGCAGATGATGGTAGTGGCTTTGCTGTCTGCCGGATGGACAAAGCGCACGCGCTGGGCGTGCAGGTGATAGCCGCAGTCGCCGGGTAAGGGGGCTCTACCTATGGGTGGAGGATCGGTCGGCAGGCCACCGATCCGATACAGAGGGTCGCCGACCAGGGGATGGCCGGCGGCGGCGAGGTGGATGCGGATCTGATGGGCGCGGCCGGTGTGGATGTCGACTTCCAAGAGAACGGCGTTGGGGCGGCGCTCCAGGATCCGACATTCGGTGCGGGATGGTTTGCCGTCTGGAGAGACGGCGTGCACCCGGCCCAGCGGTGGATAGGGCACCTGGCCGATTGGGGCTTCGACGGTGAAGCGGTTTTCTGCGGGAGCGCCGGTGGCCAGGGCCCGGTAGGTTTTGCGCAGTTTGCCGGTGCGCAGGTCGGCAGAGAGTTGGCGGCGGGCGATCTGCGAGCGGGCGAAGATAACGATGCCGGAAGTGCCCCGGCCCAGGCGATGGATCGGTGCTGGTCGATCCGGGTAGCGCTGGCGCACCAGGAAGAGCAGGGTGTTTTCCAGAAACTCTCCTCCGGGGATGGTAGGCAGGCCCGAGGGCTTGGCCACGGCGATCAGGTGTTCATCTTCGTGGAGGATCTGGAAATGGGTGGGCACCTCGTCCTCGTGCCAGGGGGGGCGATGATAGGTGAGCAACTGACCCGTCTGAAGTTCCTCATCGGAACGGGTCTGTCTGCCGTCGATACTGACGAGGCCGGCTTCGATGCGCTGTAGCCAGATTTGTGGCGAGGAGTGCGGATAGCGCTCGGTGTAGAATTCGAGGACCGACACGCCTTCCGCTCCGCGCTGAATGCGATCGGTATAGGTCCAGCCCTGATTGAGATGTCCCGTGGATCGATCTGTAGAGGAAGCCA
>Ga0233431_1005866_pt1 | contig 11483 bp, 8 predicted proteins | sample SI_118_April2016_FD_179867 | JGI IMG/M metagenome (GOLD analysis project Ga0233431, IMG submission 179867) | Seawater microbial communities from Saanich Inlet, British Columbia, Canada - SI_118_April2016_200_MG | ecosystem: Environmental > Aquatic > Marine > Inlet | place: Canada: British...
GCGGTCACCGGGACGGCCAGCAGTAGGATACAGTAGAAGACAAAAGGCCGTGCCATCGAACGATAGGAGTTGGGGATGGCCATGATCGATCCCTCCCGCGGAAGGTTAGGGTTAGAAGAGGAGGTACAAACAAAAAACCGCACCTACCCAAAAGTTCTTCGGCAGTGCGGCTATCTTGTGCGGATCGGCCTACCCGTTCCCGAACCTATGTCACCCCAGGTCGGTCTGACGAGGATCCGTTCACTTTGTGTCCCACGCTTTCGCGTGGTTTGCCCTTATCGGCCGTCTGTTATCGTGTATACAGATGGCACTTCTGGAGATGCATGTCAAGAATAAAATTTCAACCTTTGCGTATAACAGAGCCTAAGACTCGTCGATGATCTGAAATCGGGAGCCGACGTCGGCGTGTTTGGTGACTTCGATCTGCACCGGGAAGGCGTTCTTGAGAGCGGGGAGGTGGGTGACTACCAGGACTTTGTCGAAATCCTTGCTGATCTCGTGGATTGCTTCGATGAGCTGTTCCAATCCCTCGCTGTCCTGGGTGCCGAATCCCTCATCGATGATCAGTGTTCGCAGGCGGGTGCCGGCGCGCATGGCCAGCACCCTGGAGAGGGCGATGCGCAGGGCGAAGTTGGTGCGGAATGCTTCTCCTCCCGAGTAGAGCTGATAGGAACGCTCGCCTATCTCGTCGGCGATCTTGATGTCAAGGGTCTCGCGGGTCCCTCCCTTCTTGAGATCGCGCAGGGATTCGATGGAGACCTGAATTCGGTTGTCGGTAAGACGGGTGAGAATGGCGTTCGCCTCTTTCTCGATCTCGGGGATGGCGTTTTCTATGATCAGCGCCTGGATGCCGTCCTTGCCAAATGCCTGGTCCAATTCCTCATAGACCCAGAATTCCCGCTGGTTTTCGGTCTGCTTCTTCCGGAGTTCTTTCCGCTCGGAAGCGAGTTCGATACAGCGGTCGCACTCGGTCTGCAGTGCCCCCTGGCGCTGGAGTAATTGGTCCCGCGACTGGCGGGACTGGTGCAGACTCTCGGCCAGTTGCTCAAACTGTTGCTCCACCCCTTCCAACTCGTCGCGGCGTTCCCGTAGCGAGCGATGGCGCTCTTCCTGCTCAATGCGTCGCTGGCGGCGAGAGGCGAGTTCGGCCTGATTTCTGGCGATCCTTTTTTCGCTGTCTTCGCGGCGCTGGCGGGCGGCGAGCAGGCGCTCTTTCTGGGCGACGATCCCCTCCAGGTCCTCAAGGCGCTTTCTGAGTTCCCGATGGGTGTCCGGATTGTAACCGAGTCGCTCGAGCAGGGTGGCGTTGGTTTGCAACTCCTGTTGTTCACTCTGGGCGTACAGTTTGTCGTCGATGTACTGCTGGGCAAGAGCGCGTTTCTGTCCCGCCTCCTCTTGCTCATGGCGCAGGTGGTCTGCCTGGTGGTGGGCATCCTGTAGACGAGTGCGATCGGTCTCCACTGAGAGCAATTCCTGCAGCTCAAGGCGCAGCTGCTCGTGGTGCTCGGATCGGTACCCAAGTTGCTCGCACTCGGCGTCGAGTTGGGCGAGCTGACGTCGCTGCGCGGCGGCGAAGGTCGCCTCGGCGATCTGGTGCTCGAAGACGGAGAACTGGTCCTCGATCTGGCGGAGTTCCCCCCGCCCTTCCTCCAGCTGGGTGCGGCGGGCGATCAGGCCGGCCAGCTCCTGTTGGAGTCCCTCAAGGGGAGCGGTTTCCCTCTCCAGATGCTGGTACTGCCCGCGCATTTTTTTTAGTTCCGCTTCCTGGTTTTCCAGACTGCGGCGATGCTCGTCGCGAAGATCGATTCGCTCCCGCTCCTGGCGCTCCAGTTCCTGGCCCAGCTGGTCGCGATGGGGCTCGTCCAACTGGCTGCCGCACAGAGGGCATTCGGCGGCGGAAGAGGTTTGCAGGATGTGGACCTTTTCGCGAGCGTTTTCTATATCTTCTTCCCCGCGCTTGATCTGTTCTTTGAGCTGATCGATCTGGAGGCGCAAACCGCTCCCCTGGTCGCGGAGCTGGTTCCTTTCTTCCGCCTGCACCCGCAGTTTTTCGATGGTGGCCCCCAACTCGGAGACGCGCGTCTCCAGCGCCTCCCATTGGTCCAGGCGGCCCCGCAATTCCTCCAGACGTTTCTTCAGAAGGTCGCGCTGACTGGTGAGGCGCTGCTGTTCCAGGTCGATAGTGTGCTGGAGGCGGTTCCGTTCTTGCTGCAATTCCTCGTTGCGGAGGCGCATTTTTTCCAGATCCTGGTCCTGCTGGCGCAGGTCGACGAGGTGAGAATAGCGGGTTTCGATGGTCTGTGCCTGTGAGAATAGCGCATCGAACTCCGCCAGCCGGCGCTCCAGATCGCGGGTTCGCGTATCCCATTTTTCGCGCCGTTGCTCCACCTCGTGGCGGTCCTGCAGAATCCTCGCTTCCAGAGCGCTTTGCGCGCTTTCGAGGGTGCGCACCTGTTCGAGCTGCTTTTCCGTCTGGGCGGTCTGTTCCCGAAGTTGCTGGAAGGTGTCGAAATCTCGCTTGATGGCTTCCTGTGTCGACAGAATATTGTCGTCCAACTGGCGCTGTTCCTCCAGTTGGCGCTGCTGCTCTTCCAGATCCTTGAGGCGTTCGTCGAGTTGCTGGCGTTCCCGGTCCAGCGCTTCGAGCTGTTGCTGAAGCTGGGTGCGTTCCAGGCGTTTTTCGCGCAGCTGTTCGAGCGTCTTCTCCTCGGTTTCCAGGGAAGTTGCGAGGGTTGCGAGTTGGGCGGTGGTCTCTTCGAGCTGATGTCGATAGCTCTTTTCTTTGGTTAGCGACGCGTCCAATTCCCCGAGCCGGCGCTGAAAATCCTGGACCTGTTGACTGCGTTCCTGGAGGCGAGTTCGGGCGAGTTTCTGGAGTCGATCATAGCGGCTGAGACCGAGAATTTCGGCCAGGATCTCCTTGCGCTGGCGGGAACTCTTTTGGGTGAATTCGTCCGCCTTGCCCTGGACGAGAAAGGCGGAATTGATAAAGGTGTCGTAGTCCATCGAAAGGAGCTCTTCAATGCGCTCCTGGGTCTTGGTCGCCGATACTCCTTCGGAAAGGGAGCGGAAACCATCCTGCTCTGGATCGAATATCTGCAGCTCGAGTTGAACGGTTCCGCTGCGCCGGGTCTTGCGGAAGCTGCGGATGACGCGGAAACGCTGCTCGTCCAAATCAAAGCAGAATTCCACGCGCATCTCATCGGTCCCGATGCGCAGCAGACCGGCGTCCGGTTTGCGGTCGTGGGCGCTCTTGCGAGCCTCACCCCACAGGGCGTAGGTGATACCGTCTAGCAGGGCCGATTTGCCATGGCCGTTGTCGCCGGTCAGGCATGCCACCCGGAAGCGGGTGAAGTCCAGAAGGGGGACGTCCTGGCCGTAGCTGAGAAAGTTGCTCAGAGAGAGAGAGACGGGAATCATCTAGCGATCTTCAGAAAATGGCGTTTGCTTATGTCCAGCGTTCTGGCTGGTGAGGGTTCTGTAACTCCGCAGAGCATGGAGCCATTCCTCCAATGAAAAGTTGGTTTATGCAAGCTATTCCGGTTGTCAGTCCGAATGACTGTGGGGCCGGTCTCCAGCGTCGACGGGAGCGAGATCGATCTGGCGGTCCAATTCGTCGGCGTAGCGCTGCAGGGTAGCGCGATGCTCCTGGAGATGCGGATTGTTGTCGATGTAGCGATCCAGAGCATCGCCAAGCCCCATCTCCTCGCTGACCCCCGCTCTCCGCAGGCGGGTTGTCGGCTCTTTTTGCGGCAGGATGCCGGCCACGAAAAAGGCGGGAGCAAGAGCCTGGCGCACCTGTTCGAGATTGATGGGAGGAGCGGTTTCCGAGTGCAGGGTGTAGGCGATGCGGACGATGGCATCGTCGATGTCGGTTTCGGCAATGGCCTCGACGATCGCCTGAGTCGGGTCTTCCTCCTCCAGCACTTCCAACTGGATGGTAACGAAACGCCGGGCGTCGGTGGGCGCGAATTCAAAGCTGGTGGTGCGGCCCGTGGGAGAGGTGGGATCGTCTTCGATAGAGACCAGACAGACCCCCTTTTCCTCTTTCTCCTCGCCAAAATCGATCCGTTCGATGCTACCGGAATAGACGACGGGGGGGGGCTGTCCGGAGTGCAGATCTTGATGCTTGTGCACGTGTCCCAGGGCGACATAGTCGAAAGCGGGGTTGGCCAGTGTGCCGGTCAGCAGGGTGGGATCCTGGCCGATGATCGCCGTGCGTTCGGAACCGGAATAGGTCGCCTCGGCGGCGGCGACGTGGGCGGCGAGAAGGGAGGGGATACCGGGGTCGAGTTGGCGCGCAAATTCATCGATCTGGGTGGAGCAGATCTCCCGGATCTTGGTCGCCAGTTCCTCCTGAGGGAGATTCTTGAAATCCTCATGGGTGCGCAGGACGCCGCGCGTGGGCCAGGGGAGGCCGGCGATCTGGATGGGGCCGCTGCGAGTTTCCAGACGCAGCAGGTCGGGCCGACGGATCACGTAGGTGTTGTCCAGTTCGAGAGCGCTGAAAATATCGACCGAAGTCGCTTTGCCAAAGGCGACGGGAGTGTCGTGGTTGCCCACCACCATGACGATGGGAATGCCGGCCTGGTGGAGGCGGCGCAGATGGAGGGCGAATTCCCGCTGGTGGGTCGGAGTTGGATCGCAGGTTTTGTAGGCATCGCCGGCGAAGACGACCAGATCGACATTGCGCTCGATAGCCAGGTCGAAAACGAAACTCAGCGAACCGACGAAATCGCGGATTCGGCTGTGCAGACCGGTACCCGGATCGAGGCGACCGTAGTTTTCGATGCCCAGGTGGAGGTCGGCAAAGTGCAGGAAGCGCAGAGGCATATTCCCAAAGGTAGAGATAAGGTGGTTGGGGGCAACGCAGTGGACTAATATAAAGACGGGAGAAAAACCGCGTAAAGGGGAAATCGAAGGAGGGGTGGAAAATCGGCTAAATCACGCCCGTGAAGAGACTTTGCTTGCATCCTCAGCAAGTTTTCCCTATCTTTAAAAAGTGTAGCGGAAGCGTGCGACGCTTCCGCTTTTTGTGTGGATTTGAGCGCCTGTGCGGGCGCGATTTGAATTTTTGGGCTCAAAGTTTACGCGTGCATCCCAAGTCGCCTAAAAACTAAAGAGTCTTGAGCGACTTGTCCGATGGCCGATAGGAGAACGAGAATGAGCGAGGTTTACCTTTCCAGAGAGGGATACCAGAAACTTCAGGGGGAGTTGAAGGAACTCAAGGACAAGGAGCGCCCCGAAGTGCGGCAGTCCCTGCAGCGAGCCAGGGAGTTCGGCGATCTTTCGGAGAATGCAGAATACGCGGCGGCCAAGGAGCGCCTGCTCTTTCTCGAACAGCGGATCAGCAAATTGGAAGAGACGCTCAGTCGGGCGCATCTGTTTGAAAACGAAGCCATTCCCGACGACAAGGTCTACATCGGTGCCACGGTGGAACTTCTCGATCTCAAGAAGAAACGAGAACTCAAATATACGTTAGTGGCCCCTGAAGAAGCGGATTTCGAAAGCGGCAAAATCTCCACTGTTTCTCCTATCGGCAAGGGGTTGCTGGGGCATGAAGAGGGGGAAGAGGTAGAGATCCAGGTGCCGGCGGGAATACTGAACTACAAGATCGTCAAAATATCGCGCTGATCGCCTTTCTACAGCGCAGAGGACGAGACTCCCGGAGGCATTTCCTCCGGGGGTCTCGTTTTTATCACCTGTCCTCGATTGGGATTGCCAAGAGTCATGAAGCAGGCAACGGATCTGGAAACGGCGCTCTGGCGGGGTGCTCTCGAATGGGTAGTATCGCCCCCTTCGCTGAAAGAAGGGTTGAATGGGATTGCCCGACTCATCGTCGAGCAGTTTGCCGTTGACTCCTGTGCCATCTATCTGTATCAGCAGCAGGCCGAAGGGCTATTGCTCAGTGGGTTAGCCGGGATTGAGGAGGGGGTTGAAGAGAGGTTGCGCATCGGACAGGGACTCACAGGATTGGCGGTGTACCGGCGGAAATCCATACAGGTGGCCCATGCGCTGGGGGATCCTCGTGCCGATCTGGGAGAGCGAAAGGGCACGTTTTTTCAGAGTATTGCCGCCGTTCCGATCCACGATAGAGCCCAACTGCTGGGCGTTTTTAATCTGCAGCAGAGGGAGGCGCGTCACTTCTCATCCGAGGAGATGGAGATTCTCGAAGGAGTCGTGCCACAGATAATCGCCGGTGCAGTAAAGACGGCGCAGGCTCTCGAAACCGCGCAGCGCCGCACCTACGAACTGCAAGCTTTGAACGAATTGGGCCAAGCGATGAATTCGGGGCTCGGGTTGGACGAGACGCTGGAACTGATCGCCGCCCGGGCGGCCGAGGCGCTGAGAGCCAAAGGGTCTGCCGTGCGTCTACTCGTCGAAGACGGCACTCTGGCGCTGGCGACGATGGTGGCCGAATCCAAGGCCCTGATCGATTCCCGCTACGAGAAGCGGATCGCCGAATACGTCGCCGCCACCGGGGAACCGATCCTGATCGACGATGTGAGGGAACGCCGCGATCCCGGGGCGCCCGGTACCTCCATGATTTGCGTTCCCCTGGTGCTGGAAGAACGGGTGGTCGGTACCCTGGCCCTGTTCGACAAAGACGCCCCTATGGGCACTCAGCGGAGATTGTTCAGCGTCGACGATTTGAACATGCTTTTTGCTCTTTCAAGCCAGATCGCTGCCGAGATCGAAGAGATTCGCATGAATGTCCGCCTGCAGGAACTGGTGCGCACGGAAAAGATGCAGGGAGAAGCACTGCGTGGGCTCTACAACCGCTCGCAGGCGCTGCTCCAGTCGATTTCGGATGGCTTGCTGGCCATCGATCGCGACGGCATGGTGGATGAAATCAATACAGTGGCGATGCGGATCTTCGGTTTCGAAGAACCACTTCCTCAAAGGCTCCACATCAAAGCTTTATTAGAAGATAAACCCCCTCTGGAGGAATGGCTGGAGAGCGGGGGGCAGTTCAGCAACCGGGTCATCACCCTCAAGACCACTTCGGGGCGCGTGGCGGCCATGGCCAACCTGCAGCCGATCATGGATACCGAAAGAAGAGCGGCCGGGGCGGTTCTCACCTTTCGCGAAATGGGAGAAGTGGGGCGGCTGGTGAATCGCGTAATCGGCGTGCAGCGCATCTTCTCCTTCGATGATATAATCGGCGGAAGTTCGAGCATCCAAAAGACTACGGAATTGGCGCGCATCGCCGCGGGAACCAGTTCGAATATCCTGATCCAAGGAGAGACCGGAACCGGGAAGGAAGTGTTCGCCCAGGCAATTCACAACGCCAGTGCCTTCAACGAAGGCCCCTTTCTGGGGGTCAACTGTGCGGCGATCCCCCGCGATTTGATCGAGAGCGAACTGTTCGGGTATGTCGAAGGGGCGTTTACCGGAGCGAGCAAGAAGGGGCGCCTGGGCAAGTTCGAACTGGCCAGCGGGGGCACCATCTTCCTGGATGAGATCGGAGATATCCCCCCGGAAGTTCAGGCCAAACTCCTCCGGGTATTGCAGGAAAAGGCGATCGTCAGAGTGGGGGGAGACCGAACGATTCCGATCAACTGCCGCCTGATCGCCGCTACCAACCGCAATCTCAACCTGGCAGTAGCCGAACAGCGATTTCGTCGAGACCTGCTCTACCGGTTGAATGTTATCACCATCGAACTTCCTCCGTTGCGGGAGCGGAGGGGAGATATTCCCCTTTTTGTCGACCGATTCATGCAGGCCTTTTCCGAGCGCAATAACAAAGTGGTGGACGGGGTAGCCGAAGGAGTGATGGAGCGTCTGGTGAACTACGAGTGGCCGGGCAACGTGCGAGAACTGGAAAATGCCATCGAACATGTCGTCGCCATGGTCAAAGGGCGGCGCATCGGCTGGGAAGATCTGCCCTCTCATTTGCAGATCCATCCCGATGAGGGAATGGCCATAGCGGAGGAAGATCTGCCTACTTTCGAGCGAGCCAACCGGGAATACGAAGTGGCGATGAGACAGCTCTTCATCGAAGCTCTGCGCGCCGAAAAGGGGGATATACTGGGGGCTGCCCAATTGCTCGGAATGAGCCGGGCGACCTTGTATCGCCGGCTGAAGAAATTCGGTTTGCAACGCGAAATTTCAAAAATGAGATTTGAGTATCAGATTTGATACATATTTGTAAAGTTTGTAATTCGTTGGAAAAGAAAACAATACTCCCTTTTTTTGTTTTCTTCTGTCTCAAATTTGATATTTCGGGAACTTTAAGACTCAGCAGTGCGTCCGAGTTATGCCATTGCGCTGAAGGAAATCCCATAACTTTTTGTATATAATGGGAATAAGTAGATAAAATGAATGCAAAAAAGAAGCGGATAAACCAATTTTTTCGAATGTGGCATTGTATTTGCTTATTTTTAGGCAAAATGAAGAGATTCCCAAAAACGAGGCGAAATGGAAACAAAAATTATCAAGGCCCAGTGGCGGCCTGTTTGCAAAGCAGAGGGGTGTGGGCGGGAAGCTCGCACGGCCGGGTACTGTCCCCGTCACTATCAACAAATCCGCCGGCATGGCCGGCTTACGCCCGAGCGCGAATACAAGAAACGGGGTGGAGGGTGCCTGGTAGAGGGATGCAGTGAAACCCAGATCGCCAAAGGGTATTGCTTCAGGCACTACCAGCAAGTGAGGCGATATGGCCGGCTCACTCCAGAGCGAGAGCGGGTCTATGGCCGCAAGATATGCCAGGTTCCCGGTTGTGGCGAAAAGCACTCCTCCAGAGGGTATTGCAAGAAGCACTATATGACTGAATACTATCTGCCCAGATTGGCCGAACGGGAACGGGCCGCGCGGCGCACTGCCTAAAGGGATATCCCCTACCAGGCCGGAAACAAAGCTCTGCGGTGACAGCGGAAGAAGGTAGAGGGAGAACGGGAGCCGACTGAGCTAACCCATTGTAGATAATCGGAAATGGCCAGATAGTTCACCTCGATCTGGCCATTTCTGTGCAACCAACATATATATCGCCCCATGCTCTTGACAGATAAAAAAACCTATCTTACTTTTCTAAGTCTGTGAATAAAGACTTGGTGCGGTAGATAGAGGTCGATTCGGGATATGAGGCGGGAATAGCTCAGTTGGCTAGAGCGCGAGCCTTCCAAGCTCGATGTCGCGGGTTCGAGTCCCGTTTCCCGCTCCATAAATTATTTCAACGGCTTTGGGCCGATGTAGCTCAGTAGGTAGAGCGCGTCCTTGGTAAGGACGAGGTCACCAGTTCAATCCTGGTCATCGGCTCCATTTTTTGATTACTCTCCCTTTCAAAAGGCACGAATAGGATGCCAAGAGAGCAGATAACGCTGGAATGCGAAGCCTGTAACCGGCGTAATTATACCGCTACTAAAAACCGGCGCATCCATCCAGGGCGGGTGGAGTTTAAAAAATACTGCCGGTTTTGTCAAAAGCATACTTCGCATAAAGAAACCCGGTAATTCGGTAGGGCTGTAGCTCAATTTGGTAGAGCACCGGTCTCCAAAACCGGCGGTTGCAGGTTCAATTCCTGTCGGCCCTGCCAACAAACGCCAGGTGGCTGCATCTGTCAACAAACGCCAGGTGTCCGCAATCACGACTCTGTTAAGCAGGAATTGACATCGGGGGATGTGGGAAAAACTCAGCAGTTTCATCAAAGATGTTCGGGGTGAATTCGCAAGAGTGAGCTGGCCGACGCGTGAAGAGCTGGTCAATTCTACCAGTGTTGTACTGGTTTTCTCCGCCGTGTTTGCCGTTTTCATCGGCGTCTTTGATCTGCTCATCTCCTTTGTATGGGGAATGCTGCTCGGGCAGTAGAGGTTTTGCGAATCGAATACGAACATAGCGGCGTGGATTTCCGCCGCTAATTTTATGTTTTGCTTTTAGGCGTTCCTCAAGCCCTAATCTTGGATTGGCATCATGGCGAAGCGCTGGTACGCGCTGCATACCTATTCCGGACACGAGAATAAGGTGAAAACTTATCTCGAATCCCTGATCGAATCCCAGGCAGCTCAGGGAGCGATCGCTCAGGTCGTCGTGCCTATCGAAGAAGTCGTCGAATTGCGTGGCGGTAAGAAGAAGATCACCAAGAAACGCTTCCTGCCGAGCTACGTGCTGGTCGAGATGGATATGACCAAGGATGCATGGCACGTAGTCACCAATATTCCCGGAGTGACCAATTTTGTCGGTCCGGCGCGCAAGCCCCAGCCACTGCGTCAGGAAGAGGTCGACCATATCCTCGGACAGATCGAACGGCGCAAGGATCCGGAGATCGAGGAGATTCCCTTTGCCGTGGGCGATCAGGTAAAAGTCAACGATGGACCTTTCAAAGATTTTATTGGTACGGTACAGGAAGTAAATCCCGAGAAGCGTCGCTTGAATATCATGGTGAGTATTTTCGGCCGCGGCACCCCTGTCGAACTGGACGTTCTGCAGGTGGAGGCGGTGGATGAAGCACAGAATTAGTAGGGAGATATAGGTCGAATGGCAAAAAAAGTATTGGCCACTATCAAGTTGCAGGTGCCGGCAGGGCAGGCCAATCCGACTCCGCCGGTCGGTCCGGCTTTGGGGCAGCACGGCGTCAACATAATGGAATTCTGCAAGGCGTTTAACGCCCAGACGCAGGACAATCAGGGTTTGATCATACCGGTGGTAATCACGGTTTATGCCGACCGCACTTTCACCTTCATCACCAAGACCCCCCCTGCTTCCGTGCTGCTCAAAAAGGCTGCGGGTATCCCCAAGGGATCCGGAGTGCCCAATCGGGATAAAGTTGGTCAGGTCACCTCCCAGCAACTCCGGGAGATCGCCGAGCTCAAGATGGAAGACCTGAACGCCAGTTCGGTCGAAACCGCCATGCTGATGATCGCCGGCACCGCCCGCAGCATGGGCTTAACAGTCGCGTAAAAGAGGTAACAGCAGATGGCCAGAGGTAAGAAATACAAGCAGGCGATGGAGAATTTCGATCGCGCCCAGACCTATTCCTGGACGGATGCGGTCAAACTCCTCAAGGAATTCCCCGAACGCAAGTTCGACGAAACCGTCGAACTCTCTTTCAGTCTTGGTATCGACGGCCGTCAGGCCGAACAGATCGTGCGCGGTACGGTCATGTTGCCAAACGGCACCGGCAAGGAACTGCGCGTCCTGGTCATCACCCAGGGCGAACTGGAGCAGGAGGCCAACGAGGCGGGTGCCGACTACGTTGGAGCTGCCGATATGGTCGAGAAGATTCAGGAGGGCTGGCTCGACTTCGACGTGGTCATCGCCTCTCCGGATATGATGGGGCAGGTTGGCAAACTGGGGCGCATCCTGGGTCCCCGCGGCCTGATGCCCAATCCCAAGACCGGCACCGTCACCCGCGACGTGGGGCAGGCGGTTCGGGAGGCTAAGGCCGGGCGCATCGAATACCGGGCCGACAGCAAGTCCGGGAATAATGCCCACATGCCGATAGGTAGGCTCTCCTTTGACGATGCGGCTCTGATCGAAAATGCCAG
>Ga0233431_1005869_pt1 | contig 11479 bp, 9 predicted proteins | sample SI_118_April2016_FD_179867 | JGI IMG/M metagenome (GOLD analysis project Ga0233431, IMG submission 179867) | Seawater microbial communities from Saanich Inlet, British Columbia, Canada - SI_118_April2016_200_MG | ecosystem: Environmental > Aquatic > Marine > Inlet | place: Canada: British...
TGGTCAGTTCACAGTCTTTTGCTCAGGTAATAAGCACCCAGGCTGGCGGATCAGGCACAACTATTAATGTGCCGGATACTAACGGAAATGGCCCTGGATTGAATTACAATCCGTCGCCTAATATTTTTGGGGTTGTAGTTAGTACAGAGGTCAATTACGCAATTCAGACCATGAACTCCAGCATTGCTGATGATGACAGGAATGAGTATGCGGTTTGGAATGCTAATACTGGTTACTATATGCAGACAAATCCGGATATGGCTGGTACTACAGTTGTTGTAACAGACTTTACTGTAGATCTGGCAGCAAACACTGATATTACCGCAAGCCCTTACACAGCATGGCCTAATTTTGGTGGTGGCGGTTCCTGATAATTATCACCTAACAACTTAATAAATAAGCCCTTTTTGCAATATGCAGAAAGGGCTTTTTTTTGTATACTAATTTTATGAAAGAAACAGTTATTACATATGATCAGGTTTTTAAAACGTACAAAGCTGATATTCGGATAAAGAAAAAAGCTCTCACAGGATTGCATTTTCAAGTCCAAAAGGGTGAAGTTTTTGGTGTCGTTGGACCCAATGGTGCCGGGAAAAGTACAGCGCTGAAAATTCTTATGGGTTTTGTCCGGGCCGACAAAGGGAATATTGACTTGAATGGTCAATCTCCTACTAATCCAGCTTCCCATAAGTTTGTTGGTTTTTTGCCTGAGAACCCCTGCCTGTATGAACATCTGACTATAATCGATCACCTTAAATTCTGCGCCAGGGTAAATGGGTATAGTTCACAAGAAAGTGTTCAAAAGATACAGAACCTTATTGACCTTGTTGATTTAAGTCACTCTGCAACAATACCTATTAGAAGATTTTCTAAAGGTATGACCCAAAGGGCTGCGCTGGCCTGCGCTCTTTTTCATGAACCGGAAATCCTCATTCTTGATGAACCGATGTCGGGCCTCGATCCTCTCGGTAGACAACTCGTTATCGAAATTATCAGGGAGTATAATAAAAAAGGGCATACTATTCTTTTCTGTTCTCATATTCTCACTGATGTAGAACGTATGTGTGATCGTATTGGAATAATGTGTAACGGGAAACTAGCCAGCATTATAAAACCTGAAGAACTCGCTCAGAATGTTTATTCACAAACGACAAACGGTGAGAAGAAAACACCCCTTGAATCTTTTTTCCTGAAGACAGTTGAGGAGCAGAGTCTATGAATAATATTTTTGCCGTCATTTCAATAACTTTTAAAGAGGGGCTGCGGCAACGTATACTTTACGGAGTTATTATTTCTGCATTATTTGTGATGTTTTTCGCTGTTCTTTTCAGTGGCTGGTTCATGCGAGACATTTCAAAAATTATTCTTGATTTTTGCCTTTCTGCCGTTAGTGTTGGCGGATTGCTTATTCCCTTTTTTCTTGCGGTAAATCTTTTGTCAAAAGATATTGAAAGAAAAACCATTTATGCAATTCTTGCAAAGCCGATATCGCGTACTCAGTATATTTTAGGGAAATTTGGAGGGCTTATTGCTCTTGCAGCTGTTGTAATGTCAATCTTATCTGCATCATCACTCGTATCAGTATGGATTGGCAAATTGTTATATGGGGCCCGTTTTTTTACTGATTTTTCCCTATTGGCATTTACACAGGCTGTATTGATGAGCTGGTTGAGTGTCGCTGTGTTAATCGCTTTGGTCGTTGTATGGTGCTGTGTAACTACAAGCGCCTTTTTGGCGACACTTTTAACATTGTTTACCTACATTATTGGCCAGACCATAGACGATGTTGTTCGGTTCCTGTCCGTTGATACTGTTGGCGTTGAAATTTCAGCGACCGTTGAAAAGACTGTACAGGTTGTCAAATATATTTTTCCGAATCTTGCTGTTTTTGATCTCAAACTTCAGGCTGCACATAACGTCATTCTGCCCTTTGGTGAATTCACCACCATTGGCATGTATGGCGTATGTTACTGTATAGTTGCCTTGTCTCTTGCTGTTCTCATTTTTCAAAAAAGAGATCTTGCTTGAAAATACGAAATCTTTCATACCCTGTCATTATTCTCGCTGCTTTCCTGACAGTTTTTTTTACAAATCCTGCTTATAATGTCAGAGGAAAATACTTAGAGGAAACTATCAGCCACCTTGGGAATTTGCCTACTGAATTGTTACAGTCTGTATCTCTTGAATTTAAAGGTGTTATAGCTGACTTCCTTTTGATGAAAACCATATCCTTTATGGGTATGAAAATCGTTGAACAGGAAAATCCGGATAAAGAGGAATGGCAAAGAATTAATCAAATGCTCATCAGGATTACTGATCTGGATGGTCGTTTCAGAGATCCATATGTGCTCGCAGAAATGTCCTTTGTATGGCAGGCTGGTATGATTGATGAGGCCAATATTCTTTTAGAAAAAGCTGTAAAAAACCGTCCTGATGATTACACCCCACTTTATTTTTTAGGGTTCAACCATTTCTATTTCCTGAATGATGCAGAAAAAGCAGCTGTATATCTCAGGCAGGCCGCTTTAAAACCAAATGCTCCTGATTATGTAAAAGGTTTGGCAGCGCGATTTAGTTTATACAGCAAGCAGACCGCGCTGGGGATACTTTTCCTTGAAAATTTGTTGCAGGATACCCAGGATAAAAACATCAGGATGTATCTTGAAAAACGTTTAACAGCCTTAGAGATAATCGATAGTCTTGAAAAAACTGTCATTGCATTTAGAGAGTCTTTTCAACAGATGCCAACCTCGCTTGATGATCTTGTGCGATCCGGTTTACTTGAAAACATCCCTGCTGACCCATATGGAGGAACATTTTTTCTTATGGATAACGGACGTATTTATACAACAAGCAAGCTGGTTGCACCTCTTAAAAAATAGGACTAATCAATAACTATGGTGGATGTTGATACTCAACAGAAAGATTATATGTCTCAATATCAGGAAAGGGCAAAAGGGCTGCGTAGACTCCTGCTTGCTACCAGGAATTCATGGGCCGGACTCAAAACAGCTTTTGTTAATGAAGCTGCCTTTCGACAGGAAATAATACTTTCTCTTTTTTTAATTCCAATTACATTAATATTACCCATTTCGGTTCTATTTAAGGTCTACCTGTTTTGTTCTATTGTCATTATCTTAGTGAGTGAGCTACTTAACAGTTCAATAGAAGTCATTGTTGATGCGCTATCTCCGGAATACAATCTGTGGGCCAAACAGGCCAAGGATCTTGGAAGCGCAGCTGTTTTCTTGAGTTTAATTAATTCGTTTATCTCCTTTCTTGCCGCAATAGCTACTGCTTTTTTGTAATGGCATTATGAAGACATGAAACTTTCAGTTTTATTTTCTTATATCTCTAAATATTTCCCATTAGTTGTTCTTATCATTATTCCCTTTTGCGCTCTGTGGATTCGTGACTCGTTCGCCATATTCAGTTCATCTGCAACGTATCGTGTCCTTATAGTGTGGCTTGAGATTATGTTTGTAGCAAGTTTTATGGCCTGTCATCTACGTTCGGTCCCATCGTTGCAAACTGTTTTAAAATCTCGATTATTTCTTTTGTTTCTCCTCTGGCAAACTAGCGCGTTTGTTTCAGTCTTAGTTGCACCTTTTCCCTGGCCAGCACTAATAAGGTATATCGAAATCCTTTCTCATTGTGCATTCGGTTGGTGTCTTTATCGCTACCTTTTAATTTTTAAATCAAAAAGACGTTTTGTTGTCAGAGGATTGTTTGTTGCTTTTATCTATGCCGTGTTTTTAATAGTATTGTTATGGAATGTTTTAGACAAACCGCAGAATTTCAATTGGGCAACAGAGTTACCTTGTTTCGATAATATTCGTCATTTTGGTTATTTTATAGTGGCAATAATTCCATTAGGATATTTGCCTTTGCTGAACAATAATAAAACGAAATTACCGCCTATAGCTAATTTGGTTTTAAGTTTTCTTATTTTGACAACTGCATGGGGTGTTGTGTTCTGGCAGGGCGGCAGAGGATGTCTAATCTCAGCTGTTTGCGGAGTTTCTTTATTGTTATTATTTGAGAAAGGAAAATGGCGGAAATTTCTTATTTTTAGTTTGGTGTGTGTTATATGCGGATTTCTTTTTTCTAAAAATTTTCAATATAATGCACAGGTATCTGCTGTGAGCAGAATGAATATTGCCAAAATAGATAATTTGAACTCCTTTTCAAGTTCACGTTTGGTGATGTATAAGAAAGGATTGCAACAGACCTGGGAAATAAATCCCTGGTTTGGGGTTGGCCCGGATGGATACAGATATTTACGGCCAAGACCATTACCTGTTTATGTACAGCCCCACGGAATTATCCCTCAAATTATAATTGAATGGGGTTTATTGGGTAGTACCTTTTTTCTTCTGTTTATAGGCGCTTTTGTGAGGAAATGGCACCAAAGAGAGCAGAATGATGCGATACACGTTCTCTCAAAGGCGTCTCTTTGTGCTTTGGTCATTCACAGCTTGGTGGATGGGGTTTTTTACCATCCATTTTCTTTGCTTACAGTAGCGTATATTATCCCTCTTACTGCCAATATGAATTCTGAAATTACAGAAGAAAAGCTTAAAGGTAAAAGCTGGAGCTTGATATTTTTGATATTGTTTTCTTTTGTCATGCTACTACACAGCTACGTGGTTTATGTGCAAAAGGAAGGGCAGCCTACCGACTTTTCAACATCACTGATACAGGTGTTTCCTTCTTATATAGACACTTCATGGTGGATTTTTAAAGATGACTCAACTGAAAATAGAAGAAAATATATAGAAATAGGTAGAAAATTCAGCAGCTTACCAGGATTCTACGACACGTTAGAAGAAAGATATCTTTTGACTGATTGAATGAAAAAATTTTCAAATGATAGTTAACCAAAAATAATCGTATATGAATAAAGATACCACTCATCAACTAAATAAAATTGTCACCTATACTGTTATTACGTACCTGCTTTTGTTTTTTGTGGAGCTTGCCAATAATGTGTTATTTTTATTGTCGGGAGCGAAAACAGAGAAGGTTCTCTCTTCTTTGTATGGAGACTATCTAAATATTATAGGGGCAATATGGAATGAACTAATATTATACATATCTGCACTTCTAGGTGTATATCTTGTTTTTGCCTGGATGACTGCTAAGGTCATCCAGCAAATAATTCGAAAGATTTCCCAACTAGGCAACATAACAATTAATTACGCACTGATTGTGCCAGTATTTTTTCTGGTAAACCTGTCTTTTATTTATCTAAATTATTTTTTTGTTTCTCTACTTTATCCTCTTTCTCGGCAGGATTTTTTTAATATTGACACCTTGTCGACAATTGATACAGGTCATTTAATATTTTACCTGTTTATATCTGTTTTTTTTCTCCTGGTTTACTTTTCCTTAAAGAGATCTCGTAAAATTATTCGTAATGGGTTTGTAATTATATTGCTGGGTGTTGTTTTTTTTAACAACTGGACTCAATTAATCTCCTATACCTTTTCAACACAGTTATTTGCCAGTGTTGAAGAAAGAGGAAACAAAGGCCCGAATGTTATTTTGCTTGGTATTGACTCATTAAGGCCGGATCATCTGACAAGAAATGGCTATGCCGAATCAATTGCTCCTCATGTAGAGGAGTTTTTGAATAATTCTATTATCTATACGAATGCCCATACTCCGCTGGCGAGAACATTTCCATCATGGATGTCAATATTAACCGGGGAGTACCCTGTTGAAACAGGGCTACGTTATAACCTCATTCAACGGCATTATTATAATAAAATCCAACCAACCCTGACTGAACTATTGAAAAAAGAATATGGTTATTATTCTTTTCAAGCCATGGATGAAACCAGATTCTGCAATATTATTCCAGAGGATGGATTTGATGAATTTGAGAGCCCTGTAACAGGTGTTGTTGATTTTCTTTTTAGTGGAATGCATGATTTTACGCTCACCAATCTCTATTTTAATAATCGAATTGGTGGTGTCCTTTTCCCGTTTATAAAAAATAACAGAGCAATTTCACACCTATACGATGGAAAGCTTTTTGTTCATGATATCGCAAGTAAAATTAAATCGTTAAGAAATGAAGATCGATTGTTTTTAGCTGTTCATTTATGTGCAGCTCACTGGCCATATACGATGAGAGGTATAAATACTCATTCGGGAAATAAGTTGATGTCTGACTATGAAAGATATCAGGAGGCAATTAAAATAGCGGATACCCAGCTTGGTATAATTTTAAATGAGATTAAACGAATCGGGCTATATGATAATTCGATTATTATTTTACTGTCAGATCATGGTGAATCCTTTGCAAAACACTGGGGGCATGGAACTTCGCTTCATGATGCTAATCAGAATCATATTGTTTTAGGTGTTAAGCCAGTTAACTATTCTGGTTATGTAGAGAATGACAGTCTGGTCAGTACGATAGATATTGCACCGACGATAATAGACCTGCTTGGGTTGGAACCTGTTTCAGACTTTAGGGGTAAAGCTTTACTTTCAAATAAAGATGAAGATCAACATGATGAAAAAAAGAGGTCAATTTTTATGGAAACAGGGTTCCATCTGTTCCATCCCTTTGGAAAAGGTTTTACTATTGACGAAATGGTGAACGCAGGAGCTAAGTTTTACGAGGTAGATCCTCAAACTGAAAAAATAATTGTGAAAGATCAATACCATGAGCGTATTATCTCAACCAAACAATTCGGCCTTTTAACAGAAGAGTGGAGGCTTATTGCCCAGAAAGACAGGCATGAAAAATGGAGAGTTGAGCTTTTTGGTATATTGGATAAAGAATGCACCAACAATATAAGTGAACAATTTCCATCAGTTCTTCAAAATTTGATCCATCAATTGGAAGAGCATTTTGGAATTGATATTGCGCGAAATGAGGTGGAGACATAGAAATATATCAGGAGCTATGTCCCTTGTTGGGATTTTACAGCGTACTTGCTGCACTTAAAACAAAAAAAAAGGGCTTAGCGAAAACGCTAAGCCCTTGAATTTGCTTGGCTGGGAGACAGGGATTCGAACCCCGATAGGCAGCGTCAGAGGCTGCTGTCCTGCCGTTAGACGATCTCCCAGTTCTGAGTGATTTGAGGCCTACAATTTAGATAATTTCCCTGAAAAGTCAAGTAAAATTCAGGAAATTACACACCCTGCATAACCAACAACCTGTTGCGTATCACCGCTTGTCTCCCCTGAATCGGTATATCGTATGAGCTCAGCCTTTGTTGCCCCAAGTTCTATAGCTGCAATAAGTGCTATTGTTGTTGGCATAATTCCGCACATTGAAATACGTTGACCAACCACAGTATTGTATAATCCTTCTGGGTCCAGAGAAATAATATGTTCCAGGGCAAGGTGATCTTTGTGACTGGCTGATTTTCGGGATTCATAATGGGTCATATCCGTACTTGCCACCATCAAAACGGGTTTATTATATTGAGAAATTGCGGCTGCAATCTCTTTACCTGCATTGAGACAATCAGAATAAGGGATATGTGAAACAACTAAAGGAAGAATCGTAAATTCTTTTTTTAAATACTGCAGAAAGGGGACTTGAACTTCGAGGGAATGTTCGTAACTGTGAGCAATATGGTCTTGTTCAATAACTGTGGAATGAGAGAGGAGGTCGCCGAGTTCAGAGTTAAGATTGATGTTTCCCATGGGCATCTGCCACTCCCCCTGACTCATCATGGCGACACGGGCGCCTCTGCCGCTGTGGTTTGGGCCCAGGATGATAATAGTGTCTGGAATTTCTACCTGGGAAAATGTTTCTCCAGCAACTGACCCTGAGTAGATATAACCTGCATGGGGTGAGACAACGGCAAGGGCTTTTTTCTTTTCTTTAGACGATGTTGGCGTAAGTTCTGCGAGGGTTTCCCTGAGGATTCGAGGGTCACCTGGATAAAATTGGTTTGCAACGACTGGAGTACGGATCATTATTGTGTCCTCCGTGGGTTGGTTGCTTGAGTTTTATAGTTTGTTGGGTTTATTGAGTTTCTTGTGTTCTTTGGGCTCAAGTCAATAAACGCTATAAACCCAACAAGCCCAATAAACTTATACTTTCACCTGCCAGGAAGTACCTTTGGCATCGTCTTTTATCTCGATCTGCATTCCCAGCAATGTATCACGAATTTCATCCGCCTTTGCCCAGTCTTTATCGTTTCTGGCCTGGTTCCGCTTTTCAATTAATACGTTAATCGCAGATATATCAATATCAAGCTGCTCTAGAACTTTTTGCTGTTTATCCTGTATATATTGAACTGCATCCTGCTGAAGTAAGCCCATGGATGTTGCAAGTTTTTTTATATCCTCAGCACCTTTATGAAGCAGATCAAGGTCTGACTGTGATGGGGCAGGTGGAAGAGATTGTTTGATCGTGTTTAAAGATTTCACCACGTCGAAAATATGGCCTATGGCCTGGGCAGAGTTAAAGTCGTTGTCCATTGCAGCGGTGAAACGATCTTCAATGGTTTGTATTTTTGTAATGTTTTTCTTTCCTGCTACCGTATGTTTGTCTGATTGTCCTTCGGATGGTAGTTTTTGGATTTCTGCCAGACAGGAATAAAGACGATCCAAACCAGTTTCAGCATCTTGCATTGCGTTGTCTGAATAGTCGATAGGGCTTCTGTAATGTGTTGAAAAAGTGAAGAATCGTAAAACTTCAGCTGAATATTTCTCTAAAATCTCTCGAATGGTTAGAAAATTATTAAGGGATTTTGACATTTTTTCATCTTTGATGGTGACAAAGCCATGATGAATCCAGTTTTGAACAAAGGTCTTATGTGATGCAGCTTCACTTTGGGCTATTTCATTTTCGTGATGGGGAAATATAAGGTCTTTTCCCCCGCCATGGATATCAAAAGTATCACCAAAATATTTTTTACTCATAGCTGAACATTCAATATGCCATCCTGGCCTGCCATCGCCCCATGGACTGTCCCAGACAGGTTCACCTGGCTTACTTTTTTTCCAGAGAGCAAAATCCATGGGATTATGCTTATTCTCGTTGATCGTAATTCTGGCTCCTGCCATCATATCTTCAAGGTTTCGTCCGGAAAGTTTGCCATATTCGGAGAATTTATCCACCCTAAAATAGACGTCTCCATCAACCTCGTAAGCAAAATCTTTTGCAATCAGATCCTCTATGAGTGCGATCATTTCGGCAATATGTTCGGTTGCTTTTGGTTCCAGTGATGGTTTTATGTTGCCGAGGCTTAGCATGTCTTCATGGAATGCGTCGATAAACCGGTTGGCGAGCTCTTCAGTCGTAGTATTCTGTTCCTGGGCACGTTTGATGATTTTGTCATCAATGTCTGTAAAATTGCGGACATAGGTGACATCGTATTCACGGAAACGAAGGTAACGAACAATCATGTCAAAAACCAGAGTTGACCTGGCGTGACCAATATGGCAATAGTCATACGCTGTGATGCCGCAGACATATATATTGATATGATTGCTATTTATTGGTATTAGCGGATTTTTTTTCCGAGATATTGTGTTATAAAATGTGACGGGCATAGCATCTCCAAAGTCGTCTTTGCTAGTTGCAGTAAAACGATTTGTATTACTTGGGTTAAAATTGTTATTTCGCCCAAGGGTAAAGTCTGTGATTTTTGATGTCAGATCTTTATACCCTTTTCGTTATTCCCAGGCAACCTTGATGGCGTCGTAAAAAATTCGATCTACTGTGTTGTTGAAATTTTTTCGACCCTCAACAAACTATAGTATTATCGAAACCCGAAAAAATTACCACTCCTCGGAGTCTCGCAAGAGTTAAGCGCTGACTCCGAATACTTTTGGGATGCTCGCTTCCATGTATATCAAAATTTCAACTTAGGTATCTTAATCTGTACTCAAGATATGTTATGAGTTTATCAACCTTACGGAAACAAATTATGAATAGAAAAGATATATTGAACGATCCGATAAAAAGTTTAAATTTGAAAAATAATGTGCAAGTTGCATTTTATGACTTATCTAAAACAATTGCCGGTGACAGGTGGTTTGTCCGGGTGTGCTGTGTTGCTAAGTTGCCCTTATTGGATGTTTTTTTTGAAGGGCTGGAAGAGGATAAAGAAATTGTCAATGCAATGAAAGAAGCCTGTGACGCAGAGTTGACTATGGAAATTGTCAAGGATCGTAATTTTATAGATGAGCAATTAAAAGATGATGTTGTGAAGCAGTTTATTCTTCAAATTGAAGAAAACTCTATTGGATATATGAGTAGTGACATATTTCCCCAGAAACTTTTTCTCAGCAAATTTGAAGAATTTAAGAAGAAGCATTTGCTGACTAAAGCTTCAGAAGGCAATAGCGCTTCAAGAGATGTTTTAGATGAAGATGATGGCCCGACAGATTTTTCTGCCTGTTTTCAGGACTGACACAAGGTGAGGTACTGGCACGCTCACTGATTTCCCCTTGACAAAGGGGCATGATAACAGCATATTTGCATCTTTTAATGATGCGTAACCTATAATGTTTAACGTTGTAGTAATGGAAAATGATAATACTCTTAACGTTATTTAATCGTCTTATACTATTTCAATTATATAATTTCTAGGTTCAATAAGATAGAAAAGGGAGATTCAATGAAAGTTCTTATAAGTGATAATCTTTCGCCGATTGGTGAGGAAATACTGACAAAAGCAGGGATAGAGGTGGACGTTAATACAGGATTACCACCAGAAGAATTGAAGAAAATAATTTCTGCATATGATGGCCTTGTTATCCGCAGTGCCACTAAGGTGACTGAGGAAATTATTGAATCTGCCGAAAATCTTAAAGTTGTAGGAAGGGCAGGAATTGGCCTCGATAATGTAGATATTCCTGCAGCCAGTCAGCGCGGTATTGTTGTTATGAATGCCCCCGATGGCAATGCAACAACTGCAGCTGAGCATGCAATTTCAATGATGATGTCACTCACCCGTAATATTCCTCAAGCTACAGCACGTATGAAAGAAGGCGGCTGGGATAAGAAAAAATTCCAGGGCAGGGAAGTCACCGGAAAAGTATTCGGCGTTTTTGGCATTGGTCGAATTGGAGCTATAGCAGCCAATCGTGCCCAGGGTCTGCATATGAAGGTTATAGCCTATGATCCTCATATGCCTAAAGAAATTGTCGACAAATTAGGTGTTGAACTTGTCAGCCTTGACGAGCTTTGTGAGCGTTCTGATTATATTTCAGTTCATGTTCCCTTAACAAAGGAAACAAGCAAGGTTATTTCAACCAAACAATTTAAGCTCATGAAAAAGACAGCCATGTTTATTGATTGTGCCCGTGGTGGTGTTGTCGATGAAGAGGCGCTTTATGAAGCTTTAAAGAATGGTGAGATAGCAGGAGCTGGCCTTGATGTATTCGAGAAAGAACCAACATCTTTGGAAACTACCCCACTGCTCAGCCTTCCTAACTTTATCTGCACCCCGCATCTTGGGGCTTCAACATCTGAGGCTCAGGAGAATGTAGCCGT
>Ga0233431_1005873_pt1 | contig 11474 bp, 12 predicted proteins | sample SI_118_April2016_FD_179867 | JGI IMG/M metagenome (GOLD analysis project Ga0233431, IMG submission 179867) | Seawater microbial communities from Saanich Inlet, British Columbia, Canada - SI_118_April2016_200_MG | ecosystem: Environmental > Aquatic > Marine > Inlet | place: Canada: British...
AAAAGCTACTTTAAATGCAATTAGCATTCCTGGTGCACCTACTGATGGGACTGAAGATTTGCACCAAACTGCACGTGATGCTAAAGCAGCAAAGCTAGTAACATTGAATGCAATCGAACCAGCTCTTACAGAAGAAGCAAAGCCAGTAGAAGCAGATGCAGCAATAGTTCAGTCCCTTAACGACCTTGTTCCTACTAATAACACCACCAAGGATAGCGCTGACGACTTTATTAGGAATTTAGCCGATAAAAAGTCAGCAGTAATACTGCAATCCTTGAACGATTTCTGTGCTGTTGCAACAGTGGACAACACTGTTCGTGATACCTTCTGTAAAGCTGAGACAGGCGTCTCTAGCTACAGTATAGAAGAGATAGAGAATCTTACTGGAGAAACTTCAGAAGAAAATCCTGAATAAACCTAACCGTATTTAAAACAAAACTTAGAAGGCCCTCCTTTTTGGAGGGTCTTTTTTTTATCTCCCTAGCATCTAGCGTAAGTATTCTGATATCAATTTGTATTAATAGATAAAATAAATTCTGTAGGAATATTTTGACTCTTTATAAATAAGGCTGGGGTGCACATGACACACAGAGAGCGCCACACACAAAAACCCCCCCCTTCTCCTTCCTCTCAATTGAATTGACTATCAAGCAAGGAAACTTGCTTTGTGACCCATATCAACTACCTTCATCATTTCATTTGCTGATAAAATATCGTTATCCAAAAGCAAACTAATTTCTTTTTTGATAGTTGTATCCAGTAACTCTGGACCATCAGTGTTAATTGTAAAACTAACTCCAGTGGTAAAAAATGTTCTTAGTATTCTTTTGAGTTCCTGCGTGCCTTTTATCACACCAATTTTAAGGTTGGAGGTAGGACACACCTCTAGTGTTATATTTTTATCAATCAACTTATGCATAAGCTTTTTGTTGTCAGCAGCCTTTATGCCGTGACCTATTCTTTGGAGTGGTAAATTGTCTACTACCACTTCCATTTCTTCTGCAGTGCCTTCTTCTCCTGTATGGATAGTGGTATTTAGACCTTGAGATACAGCTTCTTGGTATAAATCCTTGTACTCTAGGTAATTAAATTCTCCTTTGCGAGGACCTGACATATCAACGCCTATTACTCCTCTATTTTTGTATTTAAGCGCTTTTTCTAAAATAATTGAATTTTCTTTTTTAGAAAACCTTCTGTCGAAGCTAAAAATTAAACCCACTTTTACCTCTGGGAATGCCATTATGCCTCTATCAAGAGCATGTATAGCAGAGATGATGATTTGATCTAAATCATGCGCGCCCTTGTTATTCCTTAGCATAGGACAGAAGCGAAGCTCAAGCTTTGTGATGTTATTTGCTCTATAGGCCCCACTAATTCCATCGTAAACTACTCTATTCATTGCATAAGGGCTGGATTGTATTTTTTCTGTTATATCAAAGAATTTCAAATACTTATTTAACCTAGTTTCTTCTGTTGCTCCTTCTAATTTCCCTTCTATAGAAAGCATGTCTTTAAAGGTCCAGTAATTTTTCATTGGTAACTTTAGTCCTAATTCGTGCGTTATATCCCACAATAGAGCGGGGTGACTAATACTACCTATATGAACATGTATATCTACTAGCTCTGGGTTTGATTTAAAAAACTCTTCTGTTTGTTTATGCATAGTTTTTTTCCTTTTTATATCCTGACAACGTATGTGGGTGGCTTTCTTTTAATCCAGCTGCAGAAATTTTGATAAAGTGAGATTTTTTATACATTTGATTAATATTCTCTGCACCTATCAGTCCCATCGCAGCTTTTAATCCTCCGACTAATTGATTTATATGATCCTTAAGCTCTCCTCTATAAGGTACAAGTCCAGAAACTCCCATGGATATTTTTTCTGAAGCATTATCTTGTTCATATCGATCCGAAGCAACATTGCCTTGAAGCACGGCCGTTGATCCCATTCCTCTATACGTTTTAAAACATTCGTTTTCAACAGTAATAACTTTGCCCGGCGTTTCTTTTGTTCCTGCTAATAAATTGCCCAACATTATACTATCAGCACCTGCTGCAATGGCTTTTGCAATATCACCTGAATTTTTTATTCCGCCATCAGCGATTACTGGAATACCATGTTCTTTTGCGATCTTTATTACTTCTTTTATAGCCGTTAATTGCGGAACCCCAACTCCTGTGGTTACTCTCATAGTACATATAGAACCAGGACCTATACCAACCCTAAATCCATCTGCAAATTCAGAGTAAACCTTTGCTCCTTCTTGGGTCGCTATACTTCCACAAATCAGATCACACTTTAGTTTCTTTTTTAATTCACGTGCGCTTTCTATGATATCTAATTTCATAGCATGAGCTGCATCTATTAATATTACGTCCGCACCAGCTTTTTCTAAAGCTAAGGCTCTTTCGTGGTCAAATGCTCCAATTGCTGCACCTACCTTTATGCCATGTTTTTTTACCTTTGAAACTATTTCTACTTCTTGTTTGGCAGACATATTACGATGTATTATTCCCATTCCCCCTAGTCTGCCTAGCTCTAGTGCCATATCCAACTCTGTTACCATATCCATAGGAGAAGAAATAATAGGTATGTCTAAAGAAACATTCTTTGATACTTTTGTTTCTACGTTCCCTTCATCAGGTCCAATTGATGACACATTAGGCAATAGCAATACATCATCATAAGTTAAAAACGTTTCTAAATTATCCTTTAACATAAATTATACCTTTTATTTATTCCCATCTTATGGTTCCGGGGGGTTTTGTGGTTATGTCATACACTACCCTATTTACTCCAGGAACTTCACTGGTAATCCTATACGAAATTTTAGATAATATTTCATAATCAATGCGCGACCAGTTACTAGTCATTAAATCTGAGGGATCAACTGAGCGTATGGCAAGTAACCACTCATAAGATCTAGCATCTCCTTTTACGCCTGTAGTTTTTACTCCTACAAAATTAGTGAATATTTCGCCGATTTTATTATAAAGACCTGCCTTTTTTATTTCTTCTATGACTATATCATCTGCGTGTCTTACTATTTCAACTTTTTCTTTTGTTATTTCCCCAATAATTTGTATTGCTAAACCTGGTCCAGGAAATGGATGGCGATTTGTTATGGTGGTTGATAATCCGATTAAGCTGCCTAATTTTCTAACCTCATCCTTAAATAACGTATCTAACGGCTCATAAACCTTGAGATTCATTTTTTTAGGCAATCCTCCAACGTTATGATGACTTTTGATATTACTCGATAGCGCAGAAACGCTGCTTTCTATTTTGTCAGAATAGATAGTGCCTTGAATTAAATATTTTATATCACCAATTTTCTTTGCTTCTTCTTCGAAAATTTTAATATACTCATGGCCTATAATTTTTCTTTTTTCTTCGGGATCAGAAACATTTTGTAATTTACTAAAAAATCTATCCTCTGCGTGAACTACTTTTAAATTTAAATTATGACCATGGAGAATTTCAATCACCTCTTCAATTTCATTTTTCCTCATTAGACCAGTATTTACAAAAATACAATGTAAGTTTTTTCCAATAGCCTTTGAGCAAAGTACTGCTGCGGTTGTTGAATCTACTCCTCCGGACACAGCGCAAAGCGCTTGTTCTGTAGCAATTGTACTTTTAATTTCTGTAATCTTGTTATCAACCCAGTCTTCCAATTTCCAATTTTTTTCTGCCTTGCAAATTTTAAAAATAAAGTTCTCCAGCATAATTTGACCATAGTCAGAATGCTCTACTTCTGGATGAAATTGCACTGCATAAAGTTTTTTCTGATGATCTGCAAAAGCAGCAAACTGGCACTGTTTTGTAGAAGCGCTAATGCTTACTAAGTCAAGGTTGGAAGCTTGATCTTCGTGATTCATCCATACCTGAATTTCATTTGGAATATTTTCAAAAAGCATGTCTTGATTTGAGATGGTTAATCGAGTAGGTCCATACTCTTTTTGTTTTGTATTGATAATCTTACCGCCTAGATGCTCAGCAACAATATATAGTCCAAAGCAGATACCTAATATTGGCACACCAAGATCAAATATTTTTTTATCTATTTTAGGATAGTGCTCTTCTTCGTTTAATGAAAAAGGGCTACCAGATAAAATAATTCCCCAAGGGTTGTGTGATGATAATTCTTCAGCGGATGTGTTATGGGAAACGACTTCTGACGCTACTCCAGCTTCTCTAATTCTACGCGCAATAAGATTGGTAGTTTGAGACCCCAGATCGATTACGATAATTTTATGCTGTTCCATTTTAGATTAGTAACAAAATCTCTTTCTTTTGTCAAGCATGTGTTTGAACTTTTTCAGACACAACTTTTCAAGCTTTTTCAAAGGTAGGTGCGTTTAAATCAGAGTATTCGCATTTCGCTATGCATTTTGATCCTTCGATTTTTGGATCTAATTTCTCTATCATAACATACACATGAACACTTTTCGGAATATTGGATTTTATTAATTTATATACCTGAAAACATAAGTACTCTAATAACTTAAATTCCCTACTATTACAATATTCTCTTATCTTTACAGCTAAATCTGCATAGCATATGTATTCCTTAGAATCATCATTATTGCAGCATTCAGAATTTGTTGATTGATATAGCTTAAATGTAGCTTTGATTGTTTGCGGTTTTTTCCTTTCTTCGACAGTTACACCAAGATGCAATGAAAGCTTTAAATCATGTAGGGACGTAACAAAAAAATTCGTCATTTTGTAGTTTTTTAAAGGGTGGTGGAAATTAGCTGCTGTGAATATACCCGCTCTAGAGCAGTCTCAGATTGCAGTACAAGTTCATCTAAAATTTCTTTTACCGTTTGCTCTTCTTTCACCATGCCTACACTTTGTCCTGCCATTATTGAGCCAGTCTCAATATCACCATCAATAATAGCACGGCGAAGCGCACCTGCCCAAAATTTCTCTATCTTTAATTGAGCATCAATTTTGCTCAACTCTCCTTTTTTATATTGCTCTATTGCTTCTATTTGCACTTTTGTAAATTCATCTGTCGATTTGTTCATAAGAGCTCTAACCGGAATTACATTAAATTCAGGATCAATTTGTACTGAAGCCACCGCATCTCTGGCATTGGCTTTAATAAAAGCTTGCTTAAAATTAGGATGAGCTATTGATTCGCGAGAGCATACAAATCTTGTGCCAAGCTGACACCCCGAAGCTCCCATATTCAAGTAATTTGCAATAGCTTCGCCTGTTCCAATCCCTCCGGCAATAAAAACAGGAACCTCCTTTATATGTGGTAATATTTCCTGTGCAAGCACAGAAGCCGAAACCGGGCCAATATGTCCACCTGCTTCCATCCCCTCAATTATCAAAGCATCTACTCCTAATTTGACTAACCTTTTTGCCAGAGATAAAGCTGGAGCAAAGCAGATAACTTTAACTCCCTGATTCTTTAAAGCCTTGATGCTAGAAGATTTGGGTAGCCCTCCAGCTAATACTATATGGGATACCTTTTGCTCAATGCAGATGCCAATTAGTTCCTCGATCATGGGATGCATTGTAATTAAATTCACCCCAAATGGCTTAGAGGTATTTTGCTTAGTAAGCTGAATTTCTTTAAGAAGCAAATCAGGTGTCATGGCTCCACATGCGATCACACCAAAACCCCCAGCGTTAGAAATTGCTGCCACTAAATTATGCTCAGATACCCAAGACATAGCACCACACATAATTGCGTATTCAGTACCTAAAAATTCAGCACCTTTTTGCCAGAGTCTATTTAAATATTTATTATTCATTTATTTAATCCAACAATTTTAAGTGAAATTCTAATATTTTGACATATTATAGCCAGTTTCTATAAATTTGTAAGATATATTTTTTTGTTTAAATTTCTTTACTTTTTAATTTCGCAATATACAATGCCTTTCTTATATTAGTATACACTAGCTAATAATTAATAAGGGAGTAAATTATGGGAAATCAGTGGTCAGCAAGTTATGATGTAGACGGTATAAAACAAGGTGGGGTTAAAGAAGCCCTTAACGATGCAAAAGAAGATTTGCCTTTTATCGTTTGCACTATAATCGTAAAAGATCCCTCCGACGAAGGATTTATAACAAATGCAAAAGATATACTTTTTAGAACAAGTTTTAGTATTTTCGAAGGAAAAGATATAACTACATTTTCAAGAGACTGTAACAAAGCAGCCGCAAAAGTAGTTGCACTAAACAATCCTAACCTTTGGCTAATAATAGCTAATGGCGAAATACTGGAGGAAGCGGCTGTGTTAGCTAATGGCCAAATATCCACTGAGAGTTCAAATCTTGCTTTTACGAATATTTCAGGACATTATCTTGAATACCCTGAAGATCTTTAAAACTTTATAAAACTCACCAAACACTTGCACCATGTTTAATTATCCACTCCTATATCTGAGCAGGTAAGGATTTATATTTAAATAAGTCTTTTAGCTTGTCATCAAGATTCTTAGATGCTTCTTTAATATCAAAGCTTGGTCTAAGTTCGTCCGCGTAATTTTTATCTATTTTAACTCTAGCTGAGACTAGGTCTTCAAAAGTTTTAATTATCAACTTAAGCAATTGGCTAATAGAAATAGAGCTCCCAATTTTCTTCAAGTTACGCTCTACAACCGTATCCTGACCAGAAGCAAAAGGTTGTATAATATCTTTGTCAACTTTCTGCACAAATTTATCGAGCAAATTAATAACACGATCAAACAAAGTGATAAGTTTTTTGACGCTGGTTTCTTTATTATCGGACATTATACCCTCTCTATTTTTTTGTGTGGGGTAATAAATCTGAGGCCTCATATCGTCCCACAAATACATTGATAGCATGCAAAAATCGTCTATGGAACCTATCTGATAAAAAATATAGACAAATACCGTAACACCACTGTCATGCAGCCCACGGATGGGATACACTTTAAATAGATCAACTGACAATGGAGAATGTTATGTTAACCTCTTTTATGCCTAATAAAAAAACTGTAATACCTACTATAACTACTATTGTAGCAGCGGGTTTTGTTGCCTATATACGCACTCTATTTTCGAAAGGAACTAAAGAAGCCGATAAACTAGCCGATTCATACGAAGATAAAGTACAAGCTTTCACAGATGTTGCAATTGGATTGCTTTTTGATAGAGGAGAAGATCTGCTTAAAGCCAGTACAATCGATGAGATGGATCCCATAATTACGAAGATTTTGGCTGTTTTAGAAGAAAAAACTCAAGAGTATTCAGACGAAGCTGTTTCATTGATATTTGATATGGTTACAACTGCGATAAAGGATGCAACTGCAGATTTGATAAATGCCCAAAAAAGCGATGAAGTAACAGGTGTTACTGAAAAACTAAAATCTCGTATTAAGGACGAAATTGAACCTGCCGTTAGAAAAGAGGAAGAACAAAAAATTGCTGAAAAACTAAAATACGAAGAAGAGCAACAAACGGCAAGTGATGATGACGTTGAACCTTCTAGTGAGGAAACAAGCTCTAGTGAATCTTCTATAGAAGACTTGACATTGAACGGAGAAGCTGAAGAGTTAATGTAACGTGTAATATTAAAAAATGGGACTTGTCATTTCAGATGCAATAATTTATCATTCTTTCATTATTATTAAAATTTGATATTTATGTCTGATATAGTTCAAGATATTAATTCTCGCAGTCTTATAGAACAAACGCTTTTCCAGATAAAGCCATATATAAATAATACTCAAATTATTTCTTCCTCAACTTTGAATGAATTTTTAGGTCACGAAATATATTTTAAGCTAGAAAGCTTACAAAAAACAGGTTCTTTCAAAATCAGAGGGGTGTTAAACAGCCTACTTAATTTGCAAAATAAGAATAAAATGCCTAGCAAGGTAACTACCTATAGCACGGGGAATCATTCGATTGCACTTGCTTGGGCGACAGCAAAATTTTTTAATGTAGAAACTGAAATATACTTACCACGCTTCACCTCAGATATAAAACAATCACTAGCGCAAGCATACAACGCTAAAATTATATTAACAGAAACGAGAGCAGAAGCAGAAAGCCGAGCCCTGGAAGCAGCTAAACAAGATGGTTGTTTTTTGCTTCCACCCTCAGATCACGACGATATTATTGCAGGAGCCTCAACTGTATCCTATGAAACTTTAAACGAGATGAGAGAGATTGATGCTATTTTTGTACCTATTGGCGGTGGAGGCCTAGCATCAGGGACATTAATTACAAAGCAATTATTCTCACCAAATACAAAAGTATATGCCGGAGAACCAAAGGTTGCTAATGACGCTTCTATATCTTACCAAACCGGCAAGATATTCAGGTTTAAAAATTCACCTGAAACAATAGCAGATGGCGCAAAAACTCTTGGTCTCAGTGATAAAGTTTTTAAATATATAAAACAGCTTGACGGCATATATGAAATCTCAGAACGTGAAATTCTATACTGGACCAATTGGTTTACTCACCTTACTAAAATATCCTGCGAACCTACAAGTGCCCTGGCCATAGCTGCAGCCTATCGGTTTTTACAAAATAAAACAGACAAACAACGCATAGCTGTAGTAATATCCGGCGGTAATTTAGAGCAAGACACTTGCCAACAAATATGGGCAAAAAATTATTTAGAAATCTCACCAGAACAATTTAATTGTGAAGAAGAGTAAAATGAAGAGTTGGAAGTATATACTATTAGTATTTATTTTATATGCATCCCCCATTTACGCAAAAGAGTTAAAGATATTAGTTACTATAACACCACTTTATAGTTTAGTAACAAATGTCTCAGGTTCTCTGAATACAGTAGAGTTATTAATAGAGCCTGGCGCTTCCCCACATCATTATCAATTAAAACCTTCTGGTATAAAAAAAATCAAAAACTCCGATGTGATTTTTGCAGTAGGTCGAGGTTTTGAAGAATTCTTAAGCAATAATCAGAACAAAACGCTATCATTAATCAATACTCAAGGGCTTCAATTATTATCTATTAGAAACCAAGGTAATGAAGAAAATATAGACTTGCATTTCTGGGGCAATCCTTATAATGCTCAAATTATTACTACAAAAATCGCAGAAATCTTAAGCGAACTTGATCCAAAAAATAAGTCGATTTATTCCGCCAATGCGGCTAACACGATAAAGAGAATAAATACTATGGATCAGAAAGTAAAAAATATTATCAACAATTCGCGTAAAGAAAAATTTATAGTCTCCCACGATGGATATCAGTACTTTGAAAAATATTATAACTTACACAATGTAGGGATAGTTGAAACATCTCATGGAAGCTATGGTGCAAAAACTATACAACGAATTTCAAAAATCGTACGCGAAGAAGATGTGAAATGCATATTTGCAGAACCTCAATCTTCCTCTCATGTAATAACTAAAATTGCAGAAAGCTCAGGAATAAAAACGGGATTCTTAGACATAGAAGGTGAAGGTACTTCAGGAAGAGTAAAGCCTCAGGACATCTATTTTTCGATGATGGAAGGAAATGCTAAAAACTTTAGTAATTGTTTTTACCAATCGCAATAACAAAAAAGGTGTTGCAATTATGTATCACTAAGTGGATAATTTAAAACTTATATAAAGACTAGTTAAGTAAATGCTTGACAGCAAATTTTGTTCAACATACCATCCACTCAACATTGACATTGATCGATGTCATTTAATTAAAATAATAAATAAGGAGTTAAATAATGAAGAAACTATTATGTACATCATTAGTTGCGCTTTCTGTTGTGGCATCTGGCGCAGCATTCGGTGCACCATCTACTGCTGCAAAAGCAAAAAAAACAGGTTTCTACGTACGCGGTGACGTTGGTGGAGGCTCTTTCAAATCCGAAGATATGGCTAAAGCAAAAATTGGACCAGTAGCTGGAATTGGTGTTGGTTATAAATTTGACGACATGTTCCGCGCTGATATCATCGGTCAGTATAGATCTTTTAAAGTTAGTGCTGATACAATAACATTTAGTACTTATGCATTATTAGCAAATGGGTATCTAGATATTTCTAACAGCACACAATTTACACCTTACCTAACCGCTGGTCTTGGAGTTTCGCATAATATTCTTAGCGGCGTCCCCCAATATAATGGGGATATGAAGGGCACTAACTATCCTTGGCAAGTAGGAACAGGTGTTAGAATGAAACTATCTGATGATATAGACGCAGACTTGGGCTATAGATATGCAAATTATATTGGTAAACTTAAATTAGGAAATGCAACAGTACTAGCAGAATCTAGAGATAACAAAGATCTAGGAAGTCACCAGATATTACTCGGTGTAGCTTATAATTTCTAAGTATAAAAAAATACTACTCTAAATATTAAAGAGCCAAAATCCAAAGGAGCTATTTTTCTCCCCAGGGTTTTGGCTTTTTTAGTCTATAATACTTCCAATTGCTGCTATGCATAACCGAAAAAAGTGTTGCATCCCTGTCTCAGTTAAGTAGATAATTTAAAACTTGCACAAAGACTAATCAAATAATTATTTGACAGCAACTTTCATTCAGCATACTGTCTGCTCAACATTGACTTCATTCGACATACTATTCGCTCAGCATTGATATGGATTAATGTTATTACTTTAAATAATAAATAAGGAGTTAAAAATGAAAAAACTATTATGCGCATCATTAGTTGCGCTTTCTGTTGTGGCTTCTGGTGCAGCATTCGGTGCACCATCTACTGCTGCAAAAGCAAAAAAAAATGGTTTCTATGTACGCGGTGACGCTGGTGTGGGATTCTATAACAGCATCTTTACTAATAACAAAATAAAAGTTGGGCCAGTAGTTGGAGCGGGAGTTGGTTATAAATTCAACGATATGTTCCGCGCTGATGTAAGTGGTCAATATAGAAATATTATATTTCAATCTGGTCCAAGCAAAGTAAATCTTAGTACTTATGCATTATTACTAAATGGATATTTAGATATTCAAAACAACACAAAATTCACACCTTACTTAGTTGCTGGTCTTGGAGTTGCATACGCCACTGTTGATATAAACGGCTCTAGAGTAACTAAAAAAGGCAAAACTACTGTTCCCCTTCCTTGGAATATAGGATTGGGTGTTAGAACAAAATTAACTGATGATCTAGATGCAGATTTGGGTTATAGGTATACGAAGATTTCTAATACTTCTTTTCTAAACGAACGCTCAAATATTCTTGCAAGCCATCAAGTTACCCTTGGTGTAGCTTATAATTTCTAAGCATAAAAAAATACTACTCTAAATATTAAAGAGCCAAAGTCCAAAGGAGTTATTTTTCTCCCCAAGGCTTTGGCTTTTTTAGTTTTATATAAAACAAAATTACTGTATTACCATTCCTTGAGTTAACCAATGGCACAGTCAAAGTTCTAACGCAACAACCGAAAAATAGTATCAAGAGAAAGCTTCAGCAGGAGTAAGATATCCTAACACTTTCAAGGGAGTATTATTGATGATATATTGAATCCAGTCAATGTGTT
>Ga0233431_1005875_pt1 | contig 11473 bp, 5 predicted proteins | sample SI_118_April2016_FD_179867 | JGI IMG/M metagenome (GOLD analysis project Ga0233431, IMG submission 179867) | Seawater microbial communities from Saanich Inlet, British Columbia, Canada - SI_118_April2016_200_MG | ecosystem: Environmental > Aquatic > Marine > Inlet | place: Canada: British...
ATAATAATATACTTCCCCGACGCTTAAAAGCAATGTGGAAAACGTTGAAATATCAAATTTCCAAAAAAAAAAGAGGCACCCAGCGGGTACCTCAATTTATAATAAAATTATCAGCTATTCGGCAGGATAAACACTGATCTGTTTTCTGCCGCGGGCAATATTCTCAAAAGTAACTTTGCCGTCGATAAGAGAGAAAATTGTATAATCTCTTCCCATTCCGACATTTTTGCCGGGATGAAACCGTGTGCCAAGCTGGCGTACAATAATGTTTCCGGCAATAACGTTCTCACCGCCGAAATGTTTGACGCCCCGTCTTTGGCCTCTGGTGTCGCGGCCGTTTCTTGAACTACCCACACCCTTCTTATGTGCCATGATATGCTCCTTCGAAAATCAATATATCAAAAGTCTATTGCATTATTCACCGGTTGTTCCAATTGGAGCCGGGGAACAATAATTATTTTTCGGTTTTGGGCTTTACCGCTTTTTCGGTCTTTGCTTTTGCTGCTTTGGGCTTCTCTGCCTTCGGTGTCTCGGTCTTCGGCGCCTCTGCTTTCGGTTTGGCGGCGGCTTTTTTCGGTTTGCCGATTGTTATCTTGTCGATAACGATCTCGGAAAACTCCTGGCGGTGACCCTTTTTAACAGAATAATCTTTACGGCGTTTTTTCTTGAACACGATGACTTTTTTGTCTTTATCGTGTGATTTTACCGTTGCCTCGACAACTGCGCCCTCGACAAACGGAGTTCCGACAGTTACTTTGTCATTATCGGAAACAAGAAGAACCTCGGGAATTTTGATCTTTTTCCCGGCCTCGACATCCTGCTTTGGAACTTGAAGGGTATCGCCTTTTTCGACTTTGAATTGAAAGCCTTTTATGTCTGCTATAGCGTACATCAAAAATCCTCCGGATGAAAATTTACTAAAGAATGTTAAATATAAAGAATATTTATATGGGTGTCAAGTGTATTTACACGATTAGGCGATACTATTAATATTTATTACACAACACTTTCATTATTTGTACCGAACAGTCAATACATAATGTCCGATTCAGCAAGTAAAAGTGCCGGCGGCCAACTTCCTACGATATATACGTCAGGAAATTCTTCGCCTTTTCGAGTTTATCTTTGATCTCGTCGGTCAGAAGGTTCGAGAGCGGCGGAGTGAGCCCCAAAAGCTCGAAATATTCTGCCGGAGGTTCGGGAATGATGTTCTTTTCGCCCTCGAGGACATTCACGATCTGATCCGAGATGCTGATGACCGCGATGTCTTTGGCATACTCTTTCGGGATGGCGCCCGGGCCGTAGAAAGAGGGATAATGGTGATATTCGAGTATGGAGCATATCCGTTTCGACAGTCCCCATTTTTTTGCGATCATCGCGCCGATAATGGCATGATTCGTCCCGAACAGCTCCTGCTCTTTTTCGAGGACATAATTGCAGTCGGCCATGCTTTTTACACCCTTGAGCCGGACCCGTTTTTTCCGCATGATTATTGCGGCGTTGCAGAGCGCGAATTTCCCGATATCATGCAGCAGCCCGAGTGTGAGCAGAATACCCGCGCGGTCGGAATCCTTGTCGCTTACGAACGTTTCGGCGCACACCGACACAAGATACGAATGCCTCCAGAGCGCCCGTGTGCTGTAGCCTTTATAGTTTCCGCCGTTTCCCATCACTCCCGAAATTCCGCATTTCAGCGCAATGTTGCGGATCTCGGCATAACCGAGAAGAACGATCGCGAGCTTGATATTATCGGTCTTTTTCGAGAGCCCGTAATAGGCGGAATTGACAGCGTTGAGGATTTTGGACGCCATCACCGGATCGCTCGACGCCAGACGCTCGACTTCCCTGGAATCGCTTTCGTAATCGGATACGATCCGCAGAATTTCGTGCACATGGGCGGGAAGATCGGGGAACAGGTCTATCATCGCGATGATCTGTTTCAACAATCCCGGGTCAACATCCCCGGCGCGCATAGGATTCCATGAATTTTTGCATGTGGTGTTTTCGTCTGGCACGTTCGTCTTTCTTTAGTATAAATATTATATCTTTCAAATATTGCTCTGGTATGATGAAAAAGCAATACTAATTTACCACATACATTCCTCTCAAATTGCGCGTATCCTTACTGAAGCAGCATAATTTTGCCGGTTTGCGAATAACCCTGTGCCGTGAAGCGGTACAGATACACTCCGCTTCCGATCGTTTTTCCGCCGGAGTTGATTCGGCTGTCCCATACGGAGTCATACACTCCGGGAGACATGCGGCCATCTGCAAGAACTGCGATTTTCCGTCCGAAAACGTCATAGATCTCAAGCCTGACATCGCATTCGACCGGCACCTCATATCGTATCGTCGTTGACGCGTTAAACGGATTTGGGTACGCGCTGGATACATTAAATGCGTTCGGAAGATTGTCCTCGACACCGGTAACTTTAATCGCTACATCAATCATTGTCTCGAGAATATCCTCGCTGCCGGGCGTGTATACCCGAATGATTACATTGCCAATATCTCCTCCCGGCATACCGCCGAGAACGCCGTCATCCGAAATGGTGAGCCAGTCCGGGCCCTCAACAATTTCGTATGATAATATTTCATCACCGGTGTAATCTACTTCGATTTTCATCGAATATTCTTCTTCGTCAATCGCGATATCAAGGGAATCGGTGAGAATTGTTACCTGCGGTGTGTCGGAAAGATACGAGATGGACAGCGTGTATGAGCCGTAACCGCTTCGTGATTTGACAGCGGCATCGTATGTTCCGGGAGTGACATAATAGGCGATCTGAGTGGTGTCGCCATAGTCATAATTGTAATCGTTTGCGATTGTCTTCGCTTCTTTCAGAAGACTTAAATACAGTACCGGACCCTCGCCGTATTCGTTCTCGGAGATAGCTGTGACATAGAGCGTTTCTTCTTTTGCGGCATAAAATGTCCAGTAATCCGTTCTGTCCTCATACTTTTTGGTGAAACCCAGATGTCCGGTGCCGATCCCGTCTATGGGAAGCTGCGTGGCGTCCGCGAGAAGATCGTTCGGATTGTCCTGATTGGCGTCGCCCTCAAGCGCTGGAGGTGTGAAGGTGCCTGATAACGTGTAGGACCCGAAGCCGTCAACATGCTTGATCTGGACATAGATATACCCGGCCTCATGGATAAGCGGATCGATCTTCATAACGCCTTGGTCACTGTCGTATTCGCTCAGGATAAATGTTTTATATTCATTATATACATGGATATACGTTGAGAGAGTGTCTTCAAAATCTACCTCGGCGGTCATAGTCAATTCCAGCACGGTGTCCTGCTCGTATGAAATTTTCCAGTAATCGTAGCTATCATAAACATTGTATGGGCCGTTGAGTCCCGAGCGGGTGTCGGTGATGAAACCGAGATGTCCGGTGACCGGCTCTTCGAGGGTAATCTCGACAGCGTCATCCATGGTGTCGTTCGGTTCGGTCTCTGCAGCGAGCGTTGACGGTTCCAGGTCGCAGGCGATGACATAGGAACCGTATCCTTCTTCCCATTTCACATCGATAAAATAGGTGCCCGCTTCTACCTCGATGGAGGATTCAACTGTCAATTTTTCATCATAGTTGTAATTTGACTGCATCAGTATGCCGTCAGCACTGTATACGTATACATGCATGAACGGCCCTTTGTCGAATTCAACATTTGCTGTCGTTGCAAATGAGAGGACACCGTCCTCGGTGGTCGTTATTTTCCAGTAATCATCGGTGTCGTAGACTCGATAATAGCCGGTGATGGAATCTTTGGCATCGGTCGCGAAACCGATGTGTCCGGTATCTTCACCGCCGACGGGAAGGACAGTGGCGGTTAACGTCTCATCGTTCGGCTCGGGATCATTTTGAATATTCATCGGCTCAAGCGAGGCTGTAAGCATATACGAACCGAAATTGGTGACATAATCTGTCTTGATATAATACGTGCCTGCGGCAAGCTGATGCTCGACATTTGAAAGCGCATCGGATTCAGAATATGAGAGCATTAATTGATCGTCTTCGTCATAAAGATAGAGGACGAATTCCAGCGTTTCCGCCAGCGCGGAATCCACAATTAAATAGCCGTCTTCTTCGGTTTCGATTTTCCATACGTCTTCAGTGTCTGAACGGTTATAGACCGGCATTCCTCCGTATGCGTCGTATGCATATCCGTGATGTCCGTATACTTCTGCGAATTCCTCGCCTTTCAGGAGAAGTGTAGATGCCTGAGCAGCAGTGTCGTTCGGTTCCATATCAGCCGAGAACGTCGGAGGGGTGTATGAATTTGTCATTGTGTAGGATGAGGCGTCGCCGTAGGGTATAACTGATATTTTATATTGACCTGCACGGAGCGCGTAATAACTTATATTATCTTCGGTGTTATATGCGATAATGTTTTCACCGCTGCCGACTTCCGGATTCGCGGCATACAGCCTGATAAAAACGGAACCTTTGTTTGGGGCTGATGAGATGACGACTTGACCATCGCCCGAAACGGATAAAAGAAAATAGTTCACCTGAATGTCTTCGCTGAACCCGCCGCTGACAGTGCTGTCCTGAGAAAATCCTTCCGGTTGGGTAACATCGTCGCTTACTGCGAATGAAAGAGTGGCTGTAAGAAAGAATAGAAGTGAAAGCGCAGAGCAGATGGATGATGTTTTCTTGAGCATAATCATTCCTTTACAGTTTTGTTTCGATTTATATTAGTAGGAATTATATCAATTATTTCAGGCAATACATTTGTATTGCCTGATGTTTGTATATAACATGAAAAGAAATGTATAACATAAAAAATGTGCGCTATATCACAAAGGAAGAAGAGATTAACTCTCAGACAGATATTTGTCTGCGGATTCCGCCGCTTTTCTTCCCTGATCGATTGCTCTGACAACAAGCGACGCACCCATAACGCTGTCGCCGGCAGCAAATATCCCCGGCTCGGATGTCATAAGACCGGCATCGACTTTTAAATTTCCGCGTGCATCTGTTTTTAGCCCGAATTCATTAATGACCGGTCCCTTTTCGATATGAAGGAATCCCATGGCAAGCAGCACCAGTTCGGCTTTCAGCTCAAATTCCGAGCCGGGGATCTCTTTGAAAACGTGCTTGCCGTTTTCTTTCGTCCATTCGATCTCGACCATCCGTACAGATTTAACACTGCCCTCAATGCCTTTGAATTCTTTGGTCAGAAGGCTCCACATTCTTTCGCAGCCTTCCTCGTGTGAGGATGAGGTACGCAGAATGATCGGCCATGACGGCCACGGATTGTCGGTCGCGCGGATTTCCGGCGGTTTCGGGAGAATTTCAACCTGATAGATCTTCTTTGCCCCCTGACGCTGGCTTGTTCCGACACAATCGGATCCGGTGTCGCCGCCGCCGATGACAAGAACGTTTTTGCCTTTCGCGGAAATTTTACCGCGTTTCGGGATCTTGTCTCCGGCATTTTCCTTGTTCTGCTGTGTCAGGAAATCCATCGCGAAATGGATGCCGTCCAGCTCTCTCCCGGCCGCTTCGATATCGCGGGGAACACGTGCTCCCGCGGTGATAATTATCGCATCGAAAGAGCGTTTGAGATAACCGGCGGAAATATCGACCCCGACATTGACATTCGTTTCGAAAGTAACGCCTTCCGTTTTCATTTGCTCGACACGTCGGTCGATCACATGTTTTTCGAGTTTGAAATCGGGAATGCCATACCGGAGAATTCCGCCGATGCGGCTTTCTTTTTCGTAAACGGTTACCGTGTGTCCAAGGCGCGCAAGCTGCTGAGCGGTTGCGATACCTGCGGGTCCCGATCCGATGACCGCAACTTTACGGCCTGTTTTGACCGGTGCGGATTTCGGTTTTATCCAGCCTTTTTCCCATCCCATCTCAGCGATCTGAAGTTCGATATGTTTGATCGACACCGGAGGCATGTTAATGGCAAGCGTACAAGCCGATTCGCACGGGGCGGGACATATCCTGCCGGTGATCTCCGGGAAATTATTGCAGGAATGAAGGCTCTCGAGCGCCTGTTCCCATGCTTTTCCCATGACCATAAGGTTCCAGTCGGGTATTTTGTTTGATACCGGACATCCGAATGAATGGCAATACGGAATTCCGCAGTCCCTGCATCTGGACGCCTGAAGCCCGACCTCTTTTTCCGGAAGCATCTGTTCAATTTCTTTATAGTCGCCGATACGCTCTTTCACTGCCCGTTTCGGCGGATTTATCCGTTTATGCTCCATGTAGCTCGGAAGGAACACTTCCTCAGTGGCGGACAATGTCTCTTTATCGGGATCTTCCTTGTATTGAATTCTTTCGAGAGACAATCTGTATTCGATCGGCATTACTTTCGCAAACAACGGCAGAGAAGATTGCCAGTCGTCGAGAATTTTCTTCGCAAGCGGACTTTTCGTGTATTTATAATGTTTTCTGATCAGATTTTGAAGGAAGAGTTCGTCGTCTTTTTCTATTACGCTTTCGATATCGACCATGTCGAGGTTACAGCGGGTATCGAACAGTTCCGACTCATTGAAAATATACGCGATTCCGCCGCTCATTCCGGCTGCGAAATTGTTTCCCGTTTCACCGAGAACAACCACGACGCCGCCGGTCATATATTCGCAGCCGTGATCTCCGAGCCCCTCGACGACGGATACTGCACCGCTGTTCCGGACACCGAACCGTTCGCCGGCAGTACCGTTAATGTATATTTCTCCACCAGTTGCGCCGTAGAGCACGGTGTTTCCGGCGATGACATTATCATGCGGCTGGAATTTTGAATCTTTCGGAGGGAACAGTACGATCTTTCCGCCGGACATTCCTTTCCCGAGATAATCGTTGGTGCTTCCCTCGATATTCATTGTTATTCCTGATGCAAGAAATGCTCCGAAACTCTGGCCCGCGGTTCCTTTCAGATAGATAGATATCGTATTGTCGGGAAGGCCCTTCTCTCCATGCCGTCTTGATATTTCACCGCTTAACTGTGTACCGATTGAGCGGTCGATGTTTCTGATAGGGAACGATACATTTATCTTCTTTTTATTTTCCAGTGACGGGGCGCAGGCCTGACGGATCGCATCCTCGAGATTGGATTTCTCAATTTTTATCGGGCCTTTGTTGCTATTATAGATAACTTTACTGTTCCCGTCGCCCGTTGAGGATAATATTGCGCTGTAATCAATGGTTTTCGCTTTATAATTTTCAATTTTCGACTGGACTTTAAGCAGTTCCACATGGCCGTTCATTTCATCGAGCGTCCTGAATCCGAGGTTCGCCATGTTCTCGCGGAGATCCTCTGCCAGGAATTTCATCATGTTTATGATATATTCGGGTTTGCCGGCGAAATTCTTCCGAAGTTTCGGGTCCTGTGTCGCCACACCGACCGAGCATGTGTTCAGATGGCATTTCCGCAAAAGCACACATCCGAGCGCAACAAGAGATATTGTCCCGAATCCGAATTCATCCGCACCCATGAGAGACGCAATCGCAAGGTCGCGGCCCGTTCGAAGCTGCCCGTCAACATGAACGCGGACATTGTCGCGTAATTTGTTGATCGTGAGCGTCTGCTGGGTTTCGGAAAGGCCGAGTTCCCACGGAATACCCGCGTGCTTGATGGATGTGAGCGGAGACGCTCCCGTTCCGCCGTCATGGCCGGAAACTACAACGATGTCCGCTTTCCCTTTCACAACTCCCGCGGCAATCGTTCCGACTCCTGCTTCCGATACGAGCTTAACGGAAACAAGCGCGTGGGGATTGACCTCTTTTAAGTCGAATATGAGCTGGGCAAGGTCTTCGATGGAATAAATGTCATGGTGAGGGGGAGGCGAAATAAGCGTGACTCCCGGAGTCGAAAAACGTATCCGGGCAATATCCTCACTCACTTTATGGCCGGGAAGCTGACCGCCCTCACCGGGCTTCGCACCCTGCGCGATCTTGATCTGAAGTTCTCTTGCATTGACAAGATAATGTGTCGAAACGCCGAAACGTCCCGAAGCTACCTGTTTGATTCCGGACATTTTGCTGTCGCCGTTTGGCAGATCGATATAGCGTGCGGGATCCTCGCCGCCCTCTCCGGAGTTGCTTCTCGCGCCGATCCTGTTCATGGCGATCGCCATGGTTTCGTGCACTTCCTTGCTGAGCGACCCCATTGACATTGCCGAGGTAACGAACCGTTTCATGATGTCTTCGGCGGGTTCGACCTCTTCTATCGGGACCGGCTTGGTTTTCTTGAATTCGAGCAGACTTCTCAGTGTGATATTTTCGCCGGACTGATTATTAATGATCTCGGAATACTCTTTATAGAGGCCGTAATCATCGGTTTTGACAGCCTGCTGAAATTTTGCAATTGCTTCGGGAGACCAGAGGTGTTTTTCTCCGCCTTTGTTGACATGATATATTCCTCCGACATCGAGCGGTTCATCATTGTTTCCCGGATACGCTTTCTGATATCTCTCGAGCGTTTCACGGACGATCTCATTGAGACCGATACCTTCTATGCGGGAGACGGTTCCGCAGAAATACTCGTTTATCAATTTACTGCTGAGCCCTATAGCCTCGAATATCTGCGCTCCGAAATAGCTGCGGAGTGTGGATATACCGATTCGGCTCATAGTTTTCATAAGGCCTTTTTTGATCGCGGTGATATATGCGTCGACTGCGAGATCGGGCGAGGAATGCTTCTCATATATGCCGTTCTCGCTCAGGTGACGGATCGTCGAAAACGCGACATGAGGGCACACCGCGTCGGTACCGTAACCGGTCAGAAGCGCAAAATGCATGATCTCGCGGGCCTCGCCTGTCTCCGCGATAATAGAGACCTGCGAACGCAGTCCTTTTCTGATCAAGTGGTGATGGAGCCCCGAGGCAATAAGCAGGATCGGAATAGGCGCCATTCTCTCATCCATGTGGGTGTCGGTCAGGATGAGGAAGGTGACGCCGTTCTTTATATGCTTTTCTGCCTGTTTGAAACATGAACTCAGCGCTTTTTTAAGCGTTTTACCGTCCGCATTGCCGTTATCGTCAAGCGGAAACAATGTGTCGATCTCTCCGATCGTTATGCTCGGGTGCTCTGTTTTGCGGATACGTTTCATATCTTTCGGTGTCAGAATCGGATGATGAAGTTTCAACTGACGGCAGTGTTCGGGCGTTTCTTCGAGGAGGTTTTTCCCGCGGCCGGAGAAACGTGTCAGAGACATAACAAGCTCTTCTCTCAGCGGATCGATCGGCGGATTTGTCACCTGTGCGAAAAGCTGTTTGAAATATGAGAACAGGAGCTGCGGACGGTTCGATAGTACTGCAAGGGACGTGTCGTCTCCCATTGAACCCACCGCTTCCTGTCCATACGCGCCCATGGGAGCGAGTATCATTTTCAATTCTTCCTCGGTGTATCCGAATGCGTGGTGTCTCCGGCGGAGAAATTCAGGATCGACAAGCGGAACATCGGTCGGCGTCAGAAGCCCCCTCAGTTCTATGCGGTTGTTTTTCACCCAGTGACGGTATGGCCGCTGACGGCAGATCTGTGCTTTTATCGCGTTATCGGGAATGATACGGTTCTGTTCGAGATCGAGCAGGAACATCTTGCCGGGCTGAAGTCTGCCGTGCGACCGGATCTGATCCTCGGGGAAATCAAGCACGCCGGTTTCGGACGCAAGCATGACAATCCCGTCGCGGGTAATCGTGTATCGTGCCGGACGGAGTCCGTTTCTGTCGAGAATGCTGCCCACATAACGTCCGTCGGTGAACGCCATAGCGGCAGGGCCGTCCCACGGCTCCATAATTGAGGCGTGATACTCGTAGAATGCGCGTTTGTCGTCGCCCATGAAATATTTCGTTCCCCATGCCTCGGGGATCATCATCATCATGGAATGCGGAAGGGAACGCCCTGCCATGACGAGAAGTTCTAGCACATTATCGAACGAGGACGAATCGCTGCCGTCCGGGGTGATGATCGGTTTGATTTTTTCGATATCTTTTCCGAAAAGCTCGGATGCGAGATCGGCTTCTCTTGCGGTCATGCGGTTCTTGTTGCCGCTGAGCGTGTTGATCTCGCCGTTATGAGCGGAAAACCGGAACGGCTGTGCAAGATTCCAGGACGGGAACGTATTTGTGCTGTACCGCTGATGAATAATGGTGAACGGGCTTTTGAAATCTTTATCGTTGAGATCGTGATAGAAATTCGGAAGGTCTTTTCCGTTCATGAATCCTTTGTAATTGATTGTCCGGCTCGAGAGGCTGACAATATAGAACTGGCTCAGGTCACGGCCCTCATACGCAAGGATCTCATTTTCGATCATCCGGCGGATAACGTAGAGTTTTCTTTCGAAATCCTCGGCCGCCCATGCGCCGCGGGAAAGAATCAGCTGACGTACCCCGGGCTGAGTTTCGCGGGCAAGCTCGCCGATACCGCCGGGATTCAACGGAACATCTCTCCATCCGATAATTTCACATTGCTCGCCGGTTACGATCTTTTCGACGATCTTCGTGCATATGGCCGCGCTTTTTTTGTCTGCGGGCAAAAAGAGCATAGCAACGCCGTAATCGCCGAATTCGGGAAGCCGAAGCCCCAGATCGGCACATTCGCGGTGCATGAAAAAGTCCGGAATACGCATGAGAAGACCGGCGCCGTCACCGGTTGCCTGATCGCTTCCGACAGCACCGCGGTGCTCAAGATTTTCGAGAATTCTGATAGAACTTTCTATAATTGAATGTGCGGGATTTCCGTCAATTCGTGCAATAAATCCGACTCCGCAGTTGTCATGTTCGAACGCCGGACTGTAAAGATTATTCGAATTGATCATTTCTTTTAGAGTAGCCAATTGGAATGCCTTCGTCGTTAATATCTTTATAATTAAAAAGTTAGTTCATAAGTGAAGCTATAGTTTTGCTGCGAAATATTTCGGCGGATTAAACCTCAAGTATACGAAAAAAATGTTGAATAATCAATTGATTCGGCTTAAATTGATTGAAATATATTAATTGTTGCGATCCGGAAAAACTTTCCTTTTGGGGATTACATTGAAAAATATCGAACGATTTACGAAAACGATCAATTTTAAGCCGGTCGACAGGCTCATGACCTATGAAGTAATGGACAACCTGGAAATTCTTAAGCGTTACGGAGGTTTTGATCCGTCAAAGAAATACACGTTCGAGGAGCTTGTTGAAACGAATGCTCGTGCCCTGAAAAAAATCGGGATCAATATCACCCGTAACATATATGATCCCGTCGATCACTGGATGGGTGCAAAAATATCAAACTGGGTACGTTTTTTCGGCGTTGATCCGGATAATTGGGCTGTTTCGCAGGCGGGTGATACTGCCTGGATCTCAAAGCGGCCGTTCTCGACGCTGAGCGAGCTTGAAAAAAACATGCCGAATCTCCCCGTATTTGAGGATGTCAGGGATTGGTATGCGCCGGTCATCAAATATATCCGCGAGGTTTTCGATTCGTATGATATTGTCTTTATCGGCGGTGTCGAGGGCGCGATTTGCGA
>Ga0233431_1005876_pt1 | contig 11471 bp, 10 predicted proteins | sample SI_118_April2016_FD_179867 | JGI IMG/M metagenome (GOLD analysis project Ga0233431, IMG submission 179867) | Seawater microbial communities from Saanich Inlet, British Columbia, Canada - SI_118_April2016_200_MG | ecosystem: Environmental > Aquatic > Marine > Inlet | place: Canada: British...
CGCGAGATGGCCAAAATGTTGTCCAAACCGTACCTGTCTGTGCCGGCCTGGCTGCTTAAAAGCGCACTTTTTTTATTGAAAAAAGTGGGTTTGACCCAGTACGGGCCCGAACAAGTCGGATTCTTGCGCTATCGCCCGGTATTGAGCAACAGACGCCTCAAAGATGAATTTGGATATATTCCTAAAAAAACAACCCGCCAAACCTTTGAACATTACCTTACAAGCAATAAATGATACCTATCGAGCCAATTTCAAAACGTTTCAGTTTAGTCAAGGTCCCCCGCAAGGATACGGGACAAAAAAGGCGGACGAATATTTCAACCGGAAGAATACATTGAGTATTTTGAGGATTGAAATTTGAGCCCTTTGCTGCGATTGGCCAAAGTGGGACGTTTTGAAACTGGCTCTATCGCCAATTCAGTTGCAGTTGGAGAGAAACATAATGTTTAAACGTCGTGACTTTAAAAACAAAGTTGTCGTCATCACCGGGGCCGCCGGTGGGATCGGTTCCGCTTTGGCTGTGCGTTTTGGAGCAGCCGGGGCACGGCTGGGGCTTTTGGACTTAGATGGCGACGGCGCCAGCAGCCTGGCTAAAAAGCTTTCACTTAAAGGGGTAAAAAGCAGGGCCGTTGGGGTTGACATCACCGATGAAAAGGGCTGCCGTGGGGCCATAAATGAAGTCATTAGCCATCTGGGCGAAATCGATCTTTTGATCAACAATGCCGGTTTGACCCACCGCAGCGCGTTTGCCACCACTGAAGCCAAGGTGTACGAGCAGGTCATGGCGGTCAATTTTTTTGGTACGCTCTACTGCACCCAGACCGCCCTGGCCAGTCTGGTGGCCCAAAAAGGAATGATCATCGCCATCAGTTCCATAGCCGGTTTAGCGCCGCTTTATGGCCGCAGCGGCTATGCCGCCAGCAAGCATGCCATTAACGGGCTTTTGGGGTCTTTGCGTTGTGAGCTTCAGCCCGACGGAGTGGATGTGATGATCGCCTGCCCCAGTTTTACCGCCACAAATTTTTCTTTTAAGGCCTTAGACGGTGACGGCGCCATCACCGCGCATCCTCAGTCAACGGTGGGACGCGTGGCCACCCCGCAGGCGGTGGCGGCAGCCATCTATGAGGGTGCTGTGCGCTGTCGCCGGCTTCTGGTTTTATCGCCCGCAGGTATCGCCTCTCTGTGGGTGTCGCGGTTGTGCCCGGCGCTTTATGAACGATTGATGACGCGTTCGTTGGCATCAGAGCTTAAGCGATGATAACAGCCATAAATTATATCCCATTTTGTTTTCTCATTGGTCGGATTTGCAAAACCGGTGTGTTCAGGGATTTTAAGCATTCGGGGTTAAACCAATGAGTATGGCTGTCTTGGTTTTAGCACCGATTGTTTTTCTGGCATACGCCATTCAAACGTCCATCGGTTTTGGGGCCATGCTGATTGTGGTCACCCTGGGCTCGCATGTTTTGGCCATCGACGTCCTGGTGCCGGTAGCGGTGCCGTTTAGTATCTTTATCAGTTTTTATATCAGTATCCGCTACTATGGTTTGATCGATAAACGCCTGCTGCTCAAACAGGTATTTCCACTGATGGTGGCCGGCATCTGCATCGGGCTTGTCTTGTACCCGCTTATCAAAGGCGATCTTCTCAAACGGATTTTCGGCTTGATTGTAACTGCCTATGCCGCCCGCGAGCTGTATTTTTCCCTGCGGCCAACAGCGTTGAAACTGAGACACCTGTCGCGTTTTGAGAGGGTTTTGTGGTTGATATTGGCCGGCATCACCCATTCCATTTACGCCACCGGTGGTCCCATGCTGGTTTATGTGGTGGGCCGCATCGGTTTGACCAAGTCGGTTTTCAGGGCCACCCTGTGCACGGTCTGGGCCGTGCTCAACACTTTTTTAACCCTGGCGTTTATCGCAAACGGCCGTATCGACAGTGCCAGCCTGATACTGACGGCGGCGCTCTTGCCGGCCCTGTGCCTTGGACTTGTAGCGGGTGAGTGGCTCCACGGCCGGGTGAGCGAGGAACATTTTCGGCGCATGACCTGCACCATGCTTTTGGTGGCTGGTGTTGCCTTGGTACTATAGCTGCATTTTGTAGCCTGTTGTCACATCATTGGAAAAGCAAATTTGGTAGAAACAGCGCAATTTGAGGGAACAGGACCAAGAGCATGACACAGACTACCATGCAAAAAAAGAAGGGAACGACGCCCTTGAATATCTCTTGCATGGGAACATCTTTGGCCACACTACCGATGGCAAAGACATTCACACCAATGGGTGGAGTAATCTGTCCCATTTCCATTGTCAGCACGCATACTACCCCAAACCAGATAGGATCAAAGCCCAAAGCTGTAATTGCGGGAAAAATTGTGGGCAAGACAAGCAGGATCATCGGGATAACATTCAGCAGACATCCCAGCAGGATGAAAAAGAGTATAACGCCGGCAAAAATAAAATACCGGTTTATCGGCAAACCGGTAACAAAATCCGCCAGTACAAAAGGCAGTCTGGTCGAGGCCAGAAAGTAACCCAAGATACCCACCCCGATCAGAATCAAAAGCAGTTTACATGTTATGTTCAAGGCATCTTGCAGAGATGACATGATCATTTTCTTGTTTACACGTCTCCGAAAGAGTGCGTATACAAAGGCACCTACAGTTCCGATGGCACCCCCTTCGATAGGACTGAAAATACCGCCCAAGATACCGCCTAATATGAGCACAAAAAGCAGCAGCATGCCGATGACGCCTTTTAGCGAGATAAGCTTCTCTTTTAGGGTAGCGGGCGCACCCCGGGGTGCTAATTCGGGATTCATTCTAGCGCGAATATAAACATAACCGCAAAACAGTAGCGCAAGGAGTATCCCGGGAATTATACCGGCCATAAAGAGTTTGCCGATGGATTCTTCAGTAACGATGGCGTAGAAGATAAATCCCACACTGGGTGGAATAAGTATCCCCATGGTTCCGCCGGCAGCTAAACAGCCGGTCGCCAGGCTCATGTCGTATTTATGTTTTCTCATTCCCGGGAGGGCAACGGTGCCCATGGTGACCGCCGTGGCCAGGCTGTCGCCGCAAACAGCCGAAAATCCGGCACATCCCGCCACGGAAGACATGGCCAAGCCACCGGGCAGGCGCCCCAGCCATTTATTTGCAGTCTCAAATAGGTCTTCGCTGATCCCCGAATGGTACGCAAGCTCTCCCATGAGAATAAACAGGGGCACTACCGTCAACATGTAGCTGGAGGCAGTGTCAAATGGGCCGATTCCCAGCATAGCCAAGGCAGGCGGCGCTGCTCGATAGACCACAATCATGCCCAGCAATCCCGTAAAAGCCATGCCAAACCCGATGGGCATGCCTAAAAACAGGAGTACAAAAAGAAAGCACATTCCCATAATGCCGGCGGTCCCACCGCTCAAACCCGTGGGTGCCAGACCGGCCAGCGGTGCAACCAGAATGAAACAGGCGGCTGCCAAGGTAAAAATTAACCACGGCCAGCGTTTATCTTCAAGAGATTGCTTCAAAGCCCGCAAAAAATCGAGGGCCACCACAATAGCTAAAAGCATAACGCCAATGGCGCCGACGAACCAAAAAATCCAGACGGGGAGTTCAAGTTCATAAGTTATTACATGGTCGACCATTTTGGTAAAGCCTTGCCTGAAAAGCTGGTAAGACATCATGCTAAAAAATAATGCGCATACAAGATAATGAAAACAATCAAGAAGGTTTTGGACCCATTTCGGAAAACGTGAGGCAATGAATCCTATTCGAATATGGCCTTCCTTAAACTGTACAAATGCAATACCTAAAAAGACAATGATCAGCAGAATAAAGCCTTCAATCTCGATGGCGCCCGGTATGGATCCTTTAAATGTAAGTCTGGCGATGACATCAATAAAAACCGGCAAGGGCATGAGCAATAGAAAGACGAGGCTGATGTGGTTGGCGCTTCGACTTGCCAGGCTGATGTATTTTTCCAGCTTTGTCGTTATTGAACTTAAGCTATTTGCCATATGATCACACATCCTTCATACCCGTTATACATTTAGAATGGAACCTATCTCAAAATAATCTAAACGCCCCTGGCGGGGTTTCAAAGCGGCTCAAAATGCTCACATACTACGTGTATGCTCTGCTTTTTCCTAAGCTTTGCGCCTTACCGGGAACCTTTATTATTTTTTTTGAGATAGATTCCAGAAGCTACTTCAAAAATAACTTTTGGTCTAATCTCTGTCTTGAGGCCGCACATTATGTGCCCTACAACCCCGTGGTTCCACGAGGCTGTAGGGTATTGAATTGTCAAATGCAAAAAATTCGAATAAAAAAATTATCAGCCCCTATTACTTATATCCGCCGACCGTTTTTTGTGAATACGCTTTCCCTGTTTGCATGACATCATCAAGGATTTTTTGGGCATTTTTATAGCCTTTCTTTTCCATGCTCTTTACCCAGGCCGCATTCATAGACTGCGTTGTATCTGCAAATCTTTTTTTCTCGGCCGGTGACAGTACATAGAATTTATGCCCCTTACTCTTCATCCAGTCTGAATCCTTAATGGATCCTTGATCGAGTGTCTGGCCGCATTTTTGGGCCATCTTTTTACCGGTCGTGTCGATGAGTATCTTCTGCAGATCAGCCGGCAGGCTGTTGAATTTGTTTTTGTTAATCGCCCCATAAAACGGATCAACCAAGGCGTCTATGATAGTGTGGTACTTGGCAACTTCGGAAATTTTAAAGGCTTTCATCGGTGCTATGGGAAAAGCCATGCCTTCGGCCATGCCTCGTTCCAGGGCCAGATAGGAATCGGGTGGCGATATATCAATGGGGTTCGCGCCGAACATTTTGAGTACTTTCCGAATCTGGGGATTGATGCCGATTATCTTCATACCTTTGATGTCATCTAAAGAGAGGATTTTCTTTTTAACGGTATGGAGGTTAAAGGGTGCTCCGGTCCACTGCCACAACACTTTAATGTCTTTAAACTCTTTTTGCCAGGCCGGGTATTTATTGTACATATCCCAAACCGTGAGGCTTCCGGCCTCGGCCCCGTTAAAAAGAAGCGGCGACTGGATCGCCGTATTTAAAGGGAATTTACCGTGGACCCAATGACACGGAGATCCGGTCATGTCAATAGAACCGGCTACCAGGGCGTCGTAGACCTTTCTGGCGGGTGCCAACGCGTTGGGGTTAAAAAAGTGGATTATCAATCTGCCGTTGCTAAGTTTTTTGACCTCTTCTATCCAGGGCAAAATAGCGTTTCTGACCGTCGGATGTTTGTCCGGATACTCGCTGGCATATCTCAATTCATACTTATCCGCCGCCCATGCATTTACGCTAAAGATCGACAAAAATAAAAAACCGGTAATAATGGCCAAAATGGATTTTGAAACTAGCCTCTTCATTTTTAACCCTCCTTTAGATGTTTGTTGTTATCCACGTTTTAGAGATTCGTGTCTAAGTTTTTTGAAAAACAGATACTACGAACAAAACATAATATTGTTCGCAGATCTGGGTTCAGGTTCAGCTGGTTGAGCCCATTTATAACAAAATGCGAAACGACGTTTTTCAATCGTCAAAGGGGGAAAGGGCGCAACTTTTTACTCATCCACATCCGCCACACATAAGGCCGAATCGCCTTGATACGGCAAAACTCCCTCGACTTCGGTAATTTTTTTCGTGCCTATTTCCGCTGCACCGGGAACTCTGAAGCTTGTGACCTCGATCCGCTGGATGGGTTTTTCAACCGGTTGCTCCAGTTGCGGAATCCATTCGTACGGAACTCTATAGGCACGATAGACCATGTTAATGTTCATCTGTTTGCCCCAGTATGGGCTGATATATTCCCAGACGGTTTCGTGTTCGGCGGTGACCTCAAAGATGCGTCCTCCCGAACCTTCGGCTATTAACGTGTTCCCGTTGGGCAAGCGTTGCGCCGAAGAGATAAAAGGGCTGTAGAACCGGTTGGCGTCAACCGGTTTGATAAAACCGGCCTCAAGGGGTGTGTACTGCCAGACAATACTCAAGGTCGTCGGGTCAAATTCCAACACTCTGGAATAATCCCTCAAAGCGTTTTGAAAACCGGTGGGAGATCCCGGATTTGGCGCGCCGTACCCGGCCCAGCCGCCATTATCAAAAACGAGAATGTTGCCGGCCCCGGGCAGCCCCTCAGGGATCATATGGGCATGGTGTTGGCCGATGATCCAGCCGAGTCGACATAACTCCGGAGTGGTATCGTAATCAGGGCCCACCTGCCAAACAATATCACTGCTTTTTTTATCGATAATGGCAATGATGTCAGTCTCGCGTCCGCACCAGATGATATTGTCGGGATGAAAGCGTTTGTCCCCGGCACTGTACCATTTGTTGGGGCCGAGCAATGACATGGAATTTATATGCATCCAGTCCCCCACACCGCCATCGACCGGCCGCATGTTGGGGTTACGGGATAGGATGTTTTTGGCTTCTTCCGTAAAACCCATTTGCTTATAATGTTCACTGCAGACCCATTCCCAGACGATATCGCCTTCCCAGTTCACCTCGATAATGGTGTCATCGACAAGGCGTTTGTCGCTGATATCCGGATTGACTAAATTTTTATGGGAGATGAGCATGGTATTGCCTTTATCTACCAAAGGATCCATGCCGGGAACGTAGTATCCGACCGGATTGCCCTCGCGCTGAAAATCGTGATGCTGTCTTGCCATCCAGCGACCTTCTTCGCCCGGGTCTTCGATGTATTCATATTGATCGAATTTCCAGACGATATTGCCCTCCCAATCCACCTGGACCAGGTCGATCTGGTCCTGCATACCGTATTTGTTATTGCGCTCCCCTAGACTCCCCATGACATAACCGCCCGGAAGTATTTTGTTGGGAAAGCCCTGCAGGCCTTTCCACAACTGTACCTCACTGCCGTTCATGTCGATTACCATGGCCCCGACCTCTTTGGCCTGAAAGACGGTGTAACCGCCCCAACATTTCTCGGGATTGTAGATGGTTGCGCCGGTCGGATATATGCTTGGATACGTCACTTTGATTTATCTCCTTTTTCTTTTGTCACATAAGAGTTTTTTGGCTTATCATTTAAGCAATTTTGGTGGCGACCTAGTATCGCCTGGCTGCACCGCGATATTAAAACATCGCGCTTAAAGAGAGACTCTTGTCAAAGCGCCATGTGTTTCGCATCTTCCGGATAATAGAGCTGGGCCGAAATTTTTTCTGCCGTCTTTTTTAAGGCATTAACCGTGGTTAGGGTACCCTCCCATTGGATGGCGTGGGATAGGCCGGCCGCGATAACAGCGGCAACGACATTTTGTTCCATATCGAAAATAGGCACCGCCACGGCATTGATCCCGATATTGACTTCTTCGCAATCAACCGCAAATCCTTGTTGGCGAATCTCCTTTAATTGTTTCCGCAAAATCGAAATATCGGTGATGGTGTTTGGGGTGAATTGAGACAATTTTCTTTTCAAAAGCGCTTTTCTGACGGCTGCGGATGCAAAACCCAGGATGGCTTTGGCGCCGGCCGAGGCATGCACCGGCCGTGTATCACCCAGGGTTCCCCTGATGCGGATCGGTCCTGACCCTTCGACGATATAGGCCATGATAACCTCGTTTTCGTTCAACACCTCCAGGACGATTGTTTCTTTGAGTGTATCCCTGAGCTCATCCAAATAGGGCAGGGCGATATGAACAACATTGTTGCTCTGGATAGATTGGGTGACGGCCTGCCCAAGATTGAAGGCGGATTTTCCGAGTTTGAATTTTTTGGTTACCGGATTTTGTTTAATAAAGCCTAACTTGGAGAGGCTGGCCAGAATTCTGGAGACAGTGGCTTTATGAAAGGCTAATTTCTTGCTTATCGCGACCGTGCCCATCTCACGGTTGTGAGGGGTAAACAGCAATAGGATTCTTAGAGCTTTTTCAATGGCGTTGTTCGAAGGTTCCATTTTGTGTCTCACATTATGAAACTGACGTATTGTAATGTAAGACTACATTAAATCAACCGTGTCGTCAAACCTAAGTTCTATCGATAAGGCCTAATAAGTTATGAGTGCATGTGAATATTTATGATATTGGCTGCTTTACGCAGTAATTCGCGACATTTCTCTGATTGTCTCGATTTGCATTGATTGGAAGGGCATTTGTCTCGGTCAAGCTTTTAGACAAAAATGCGTTGTGGCGATGAGGTTTCAGACAAAACGCAAGGTCTGAGCATTTTCGGGGTTGACACTAGTTGCGCCTGTAAGGTTTGCCCAGGGCAGATGGGGCTTGGCCGGTTAAAAATTCTAAAAGCGGTTTTAAGCGCAACCGGGCCATGTAGGCGGCAAAGGTTTCATTTCGGGCCAGATGGGTCAGGACAAGGGCAAAAATCATCAGCGGAAAAGGCGCCACTTGAAAGACCTGGGCCGGGATGCCGGGTAGCCAGTTTTGAAAATAGATCCCCATGACCTGTAAAAAAGCGAACAGATAGGCGCCGATAACAGCCTTGACCGGGTGCCAGCCGCCGAAAATAACCAGAGCCAGTACGATCCAGCCGGTGCCCTCGGCCCCCTGGGGCCTTCCCCAACCAGGTTTGGTTAATAGGGAAAAAGTTGCCCCGCCAAGACCCACCAGGGCCCCGCCAATGAGGGCATAAACCAATTGCCAGCGTTGCGGATTGATGCCCCGGGCAAAAGCGGCTTCAGGATGCTCGCCGATGGCTCTAAGGGTGAGCCCTGCAGGCGTACGATATATATACCACCAGCAAATAAAAACCAAAAGCAGGCTGAAGTAAACCGGCAGGGAGTGATTGAAAAAAATTGGTCCTATTCCCGGCAGGCTTTTAAGACCGTAAATGGGCAGCGGGCTGACTTGGGGGCCTTGTAAGCGCGTGTAGCTGTTGCCAAGAAAATAAGCCAGATCGCGGGTCATTAACGTCAGCACAAAACCCACTGCCACCTGGGATTGGCCCAGCCAGATGCCGAAAACCGCCACGATTGCGGCCACGGCCGCCCCCACTAAAGCGCCACTTGCAAACCCCAAAAAAAGAGAATGGCTTTCATAACTGACCGCAAAGGCCACCATGGCACTCAATAGGATCGTGCCGTCAAGGGATAGATTGACGATCCCCGCCTTTTCGGTGATGGTTTCACCCAAAGTGGCCAGAACGACAGGTGTGGCAACAGCCACAATGCTGGCCAAAAGAATTGTCAGATCAAGCTCAAGCATGAATTTTCCTGTTGCTGCCGGCGGTTATGCCGCCGGTTTGGCACGCACGGCCCTTAAGGCCAAAATGGCCAGAACCAGCGCGCCCTGGATGACGCCGCTAAAAGATGAATCAAGCTGCAACACAATAGGTAGTTGAATACTGCCCACGTTTAAACAGGCAAAGCCGAAAGCAACTATTGGGACCAGCCAAATATTGTAATTGCACAGCATGACCACCAAAAGGGCCAGATAGCCATAGTTGCTGGAAATGGCCGGAATCAGACGGTGATAGAGACCGGTCACTTGCAGGTTGCCGGCCAATCCGGCAAAACCGCCGGCAAATATCATGGCCAAAATCATGTAACGATTCGGCTTTAGACCAAACAGAAATGCCGCGGCCAAATTGCCACCGATGGCCCTCAATCTGAGCCCGAAACGCGAGTAACGTAACATAATCGCTGTTATCATGATGGCCAGAAGTGCTATCCCTATTCCCACCGGTGATAATCTGAGGGATTGGATGGCCGGCAGCCAGAGTGCAAAATCGAGCGGTTCGGTACCGCTCATGGAGGCCACTCCCGGTCGTCGCCAGGGGCCAAAAATCAACCACAGGATGAGGCCCTGGGCCACAAAATTTAAACCCAATCCGGCAAAGATTTCATTGACGCCGCCTTTTGTCTTCAAATAGCCGGTCAAAAGCGCCCAGAAGGCCCCACCTAAAATTCCGGCAAACATGGAAGCCGTTAGAAACAACACCGGCCATTGACTACTTAAACCCAAACGTAAAACCGCGGTGGTAAAGACCGCGCCCATCATCATCTGCCCCTCAATCCCGATGTTCCACAAATTGATGCGAAAGGTAAAAAGCAGACCACAGGCACAAAGCGTCAATGGAACCCAGGTTTTAAAAACCTGGGACAGCTTAATCCAGGAGCCCAGTGATCCTTTCAGGATATGAAGATAGGGTGTAAAAGGCGGTGCCCCGGCCAAAAGCAAAACAGCGGTGGCAAAGCATACCACCACCAAAAAGGTCAGCCCGATGGCCACCATGGGGTTTGTGATGTTCGCGGTTATTTTTTTTATAAAAGACATAGGCACTGACGTAATGTCAAATTTCAAATTAAAAATGTCAAAAAGCAAGCTGGCTGTTATTTAATGCAACCAATGTTCACCCAGAAATGGTAGCTTTTGGTTCCTGACAAGGCTAGAGCATTTTTGAAACCGGAGGAATAGCCTTGCTATTTTGAGGATTTCAAAAAAGCGAAAAACGCAGTCAGGGGCCAAAAGATGCCATTTCTGGGTGAACATTTATTTGCCGGCAATGGCTTGTCCTAACTCATTTACATCAATTTCGGTGGCTTGAACATCCTTGACGATGCGACCGTTGAAAAAAACCAGTACACGGCTGGCCATCTGGATGATTTCATCTAGCTCCGAAGAGGCAAAAATGATGCTGGCACCGTTTTGACACGTATTGAAAAGATGTGACCAGACCCACTGGGCTGATTCCACATCCAGGCCGCGGGTAGGGCTTTCCAACAGCAACAGATGCGGTTTGGCCGGTAGAAAAGAAAGTTGCAGGCGTTGCTGGTTGCCACCTGAAAGTGATTCAGCCGGCGTGTCAGGCGTACCTTTGATGCGAAAAGCCTCAATTTGTTTGTGTGCCAGGGCCTGGGCTTTGTTCCAGTTGAGCCAAAAACCGCTTTTTTTTCTAAGGGCCACATGTTCGGTGATGGTTAAGGGTGCGATCAAGCCTTCTTCCAGACGGGCGGCCGGGACAAACATGACCCCTTGTTGTTGCAGGTCGTGGTAATTAACGGCTGTTTTGATCTTGTGGCCGAATTGCAATTTGCCGGCGGTCGGTTTCTTTAAACCGGCGGCCAGACGCAAAAAGACAGACTGGCCGCTGCCTTCAAGACCGGCCAATCCCACAACCTCGCCGGCATGGATTGTGACGCTGCAATCTTTAAGCCCGGTCCTGCCACCACTGGCACAGGCAGAATGAAACTGAAGCACTCTGGCTGTATTGTCGCCCGCGACACAGGTGGTGGGTGCCGGCAGAGTGGCGAACATCATCTTTAAAAGGGCATCACTGTCAAACGGCGCGGCCATAAAGCCGCTAACTTGCCCCTGGCGTAATACCGTCACATGGTCACACAGGGATTCGACATCTTTGAGCTTGTGGGATACCAAAACGACACTGCGGCCTTGGGAGACCAATTTTTTTAAAGCATCAAACAAATGTTTTTTTTGCTCGGCGGAAATGCCGGTGGTGGGCT
>Ga0233431_1005878_pt1 | contig 11464 bp, 6 predicted proteins | sample SI_118_April2016_FD_179867 | JGI IMG/M metagenome (GOLD analysis project Ga0233431, IMG submission 179867) | Seawater microbial communities from Saanich Inlet, British Columbia, Canada - SI_118_April2016_200_MG | ecosystem: Environmental > Aquatic > Marine > Inlet | place: Canada: British...
ATTGGACCTAAAACTGCCTGACATTGATGGAAGAAACCTCTATCCACTTATTATGGAAGCTAGATCGAATCTGAAGGTGATTGTTTTCAGCGGTTATTCAATTGATGGTCCCGCCCGGGAAATCCTGGATGCAGGCGCTCAGGGTTTTATCCAAAAACCGTTTTCGATTGCCACATTGTCGGAGAAGCTGAAGGAGGTATTGGAGGGGGAATAGACCATAGAATCAGCCGATTTCTTTGAAAATCCAAAAATCACACGTTCCTATATAAACCATCCGTTTGATATCCCTTGCAAAACATGAACAATACATCTGCCAGTCTTGCGAAATTCTGGCTATTATGATACGCAATGATCATGCACGTTATGTTGCCGGTTAGGTTATGTTGCGTGATTTGATTCCTTCCATTTTATTCTGTTGCTGTTTTCCGTATAATTCTTTCCCCGTTTGAGCCTTTTTTCCCATCCCTTATTGAATTCCTTTCCTTATAATTCCTGTAATTGAGAAAAAAGAGAAAAGCTATGGTTCTTTCCTTTTAATTTATCTTCATTCATCTTGGTCCTTTGATTTGTTTGGTTCGTGTGGTTCCTTTTTTCAAAGGAGGGTCAGGATGAAAATCGGTGAGCGCCAGGTCACATGTGGAAAACCTGCCTGTAAAGCAGCCCTGAAATAAGATAACAACAGAAAGTGGCGGAAAAAAATCAATTTATGACATTTGGTTATATTGTGTGTATTAAGCATATATATATCCATATAAATCATTTTATTTTTGTATTGCTTTTATTTTATGATCATGTTACGTATAATATTAAGCTTGTTTTTATGGTCGTTCTTGCACTCTTATTATGACCGTTGTAAACAATGTGTGTTATGCATTACCGTACGTCAAACCACCTTCTCTATAGGAGGTTATCCGATATGAGACTTTATGAAAGACGTAGGCCCGCTCGCTTGATCCAGTAGCCCTCCCCAGAGCAGTTTAACCCCTGGACCAGAACATAGAAGTATGTTTAAAGGATTATTATTATGTTGCGAGTCTTTTTCTTCGACCAACCTATTTCTTACGTAACCAGGTGATATTAATGGGAAATCGCGATATCTCAAGCCCGCTCCGAATTTAGCTTTACTTTCAATGGGTTAGGCCAACACACAACATAATGCACGTATTGGTGACTCTGTGACCCTGAACCAAGCCTCCGGGTTTCGGGGATCGTGGTACGTCTGAAATGATATCTGTTTCTTTTATGACATCAGACCTCGTTACGTTAAAAAATTTTCAGTTCCAAAATTATTTGGGAATACAATCGCTTCAGGCAATAAAACATGTTTTAATACAGAATTGGACAGTCATAGTTTTTCCGAATTGTATAATATCAGGAAGTTACGTTTTTTAGAGCTGAATAAATCGTTGCATTTGACGGTGGGTGTCCATTTTTTAGGCCCTAAAATGGGCTGAAATAACGAGATCTAGACATAGATGGCTCGTCGATTCAACATGGGTATTTCCCTGGATTCCACTATCCTTTTTTGCTCATATATTGGCTAAAGTTCAGCCTTTGTGTCAGAATAATTTCTAAATTCCAGTCTGACTTAACGAGTACATCAAGAAAAGCATCCCATCAGGCGCTTTAGTTGGTTTTTCTTGGTAGCATCGATCTAAAGGTCGTCGTTCGGAACTTTACACTTCAATTTTGTTGAACATCTTTTGCAAGTTCTGGTATGTTGCCGAGACATCGGAACATGAGAGTGGAGGAATAAACATTATGCATACAAAAGCTGGCGTGGGAATGAGCCATCATCGCAATCCGATGATGGCCGGACGAGAGGCAGTCGAAATGGCACTCAAGGATGGCGGTATTGAAAAACCTGACTTTGTCTTCATGTTTGCTACGGTGGGTTACAACCAGCAGGCCCTGCTCAAGTCCGTACGGGAAGCCAGTGGCGGAGCACCTCTCTGCGGGTGTTCGGGTGAAGGCACCATGATGCGGGGCGAGGTGGATGAATCCAATTTTTCCCTGGTGGTGATGGCCATCAGCTCGGATCAGTTGGGTTTTATCAACGGGATGGGCACGGGTCTTAAAATCGATTCGGGCGGGTTAGGGCAGAATGTCGCTGAGACCATTCGGGCCGAGATGGGTTCAGATGCGCTGGCGCTTTTTCTGTTTGCGGACGGCCTTACCTTCAACTTTGATCGGTTTCTCAGCGGTCTTGAAGGTGCCCTGAACCTGGAGGGCCTGTTGCCGTTGATCGGAGGTGCCGCCGCAGATAACTGGCAGCTCACGCGAACCTATCAATACTGCGACGACAAGGTTTTTTCCGATGGCGTTTCCTGGGCATTGCTTTCGGGCGATGCTCGGATTGCCTGCGCCGTCAATCACGGCTGTATCGCCACAGGTGTCGCGCACAAGATCACCCGCTCTGAAGAAAACACCATCTATGAGATTGACGACCGGCCGGCCCTTGAGGTTCTCAAGGAGTATCTGACCGACGATGAAATTGTCGATTGGGCCAAGGCCGTCATTCACCTGACCCTGGGGTTTGAGACGCCGGGGCACATGGAAGGCTATGATGATTACATGATTCGATTCATGCCCACCAAAGATGATGAGAAGGGGTCTTTCACCATCCCCACAGAGGTGGTAGAAGGCACCCGTATCTGGATGACACGCAGGGATTACGATAAAGTGACCCAAGGGGTTGATCATTTGGCAGCCCGGATCAACGAACAGCTGGGCGAAAATCCTGCTCAGCTGGTATTCCAGTTTGACTGTTGCGGCCGGGGCAAAGTGTTTCTGCGTGAGCACCAGAAGACTGAGCTACTGGATCGGCTTCAGCAACAGATACCGGATGCCCCGTGGGTCGGCTTTTATACGCTGGGAGAAATCGGTCCCGTGGGGAAGTTCAATTGCTTTCATAATTATACCGCCGTCATCGCAGCGGTTTACTAACCCTTCGAACGCAGAACCTGAAAGAGGTTTTCTGTCATGGCAACAGTGGATCCTGAAAAGGCGTTGGCGGCGCTTCGTTCTCAAGTTGAAGAAGGCGAAGGCCGGATAAAAGAACTTCAAACGGAAAACCGGCAGTTGCGCGGGCAGGTGAAACGCCTGAGCAAAACCGAGGTTGAACTTTACGGCATTCAGGGGCAACTGGATGCTCAGATGCAGTTTTATCATCAACTCTATGAGGTGGGCAAGCAGCTCACCACCACCACCGAGTTGCCCGAAATCCTTCAGATCACCCTTCAATTTGTTCTCTACGAACTCAATTTCGAGCGTTGCCTCATCCTCATGCATGAAACCAACGAAAAGGCTTTCCGGGTTCAGGCACTGGACGGATACTACGATGAGGAGAAACGTGAGACCATAGAAGCCCTGCGCCTGCCAGAAGATAATCTCGTGGTGCTGCAATTGCGGGATGCGCCCCAGCGGGTTATCTGTGCCGAAACCAGCCATGAGGAACCGTTACAGGCCCTGGGCCGAAAACTGGATATGGACGATTACATTCTGTTGCCCCTGGGCGGGGAACCGGAGGAACCCCTGGGTCTCCTGGCAGCTGGAAATACAGCCGGCATGCGATCATTTCAGGCTGCGGTTGAGGCGGAAAGCGATGCAGACGTGGGGCTCACCAGGATGGTGAATCACGTATCCGCCGCCATCAACAGTTTGAGTTTCTATGGGGTGTTGCGGGAGAGCGAAGAAAAATACAGGACGATCCTCGAAAGTATTGAAGATGGCTATTTTGAACTTGACGTTTCAGGAAATTTTACCTTTTTCAATGATTCCCTGTTCCGAATTCTCGGATATCCCAAGGACGAATTAATGGGTATGAATTACCGAACCTATATGGATCAGGAGACGACCAAAAGTGTATATCAAGTCTTCAACAGGGTGTATACAACCGGAGTGCCGGAAAATGGCTTTGACTGGGCGATTACAAAAAAAAATGGGGTAAAGATCAATTTGGAGAGTTCCGTATCCCGAATGGCGGATGCAGACGGTCGGCCAATCGGGTTTCGGGGTATCGCACGGGATATCTCCGAGCGGTATCGGGCCGCGGAAGCGTTACGGGAGAACGAAGAGAAGTACCGCGCGCTCTTTGAAGAGTCTCGGGACGCCATATTTATCTGTGATCGCGTCGGTGAAATGCTGGATGCAAATCAAGCCATGCTGGACCTTTTTGGTTATACTCGATCCGAGATGATAGCGATGAACGTTTGGGATACCAATATGAATCGGGAAGATTTGGCCAGATTTGCAGCCGCAGCCGACCAGGAGGGTTCAGTCAGGGATTTTGAGACAACGGTTCGGAAAAAGAACGGCGAACCGATGATCTGCTTGATCACCGCCACTTGTCGGCGAACCGATGACGGGCGCATCCTGGTTTATCAGGGAATTGCAAGGGATATTACGGAACAGAAACAGGCGGAAGCGGATCTTCGACAGTACCAGGAGCGCCTGGAGGAGTTGGTGGAGGAACGCACGGCGGAACTGGCGAAAGCCACCCTGGAGGCTCATCAGGCCCGGAAAGCCGCCGATGAGGCCAACCAGGCCAAAAGCAGCTTTCTGGCCAATATGAGTCATGAACTGCGCACGCCCATGAACGCAGTGCTTGGCATGACGCACCTGGCCCTGAAGACGGACCTGACGCCCAGACAACTGGACTATCTCGGTAAAATTCAGAGTTCCGCCCGTTCTCTTCTGGGGCTTATCAATGATATTCTGGATTTCTCCAAAATCGAGGCCGGGAAACTGGATATGGAAGCCGTCGATTTCAGTCTGGATGACGTCCTGGAAAACATGTCCAACTTGATCACGGTGAAAGCCCGGGAGAAAAAAGACCTGGAGGTCTTGTTTGATATTGATCCGGATATGCCCCGGCGCCTGGTTGGGGACCCCCTGCGTCTGGGGCAGGTTCTAATTAACCTGGCCAACAACGCTGTTAAGTTTACGGAATCAGGGGAAATTGTGGTTTCCGCCCATTTGTTGTCACAAGACGAAGATCGAGTGGCATTGGAGTTCAGGGTAAGAGATACCGGAGTGGGTCTCACCCGGGGACAGATCGACAGGCTTTTTCAGGCATTTACACAAGCGGATGCCTCCACCACCCGAAAATTCGGCGGCACCGGATTGGGACTGACCATCAGCAAGCGCCTGGTGAATATGATGCAGGGCGAAATCCGGGTTGAAAGCGAGCCGGGGGAGGGCAGCACCTTTGTATTCACGACTGTATTCGGCCTCAGGCGGGGAAAAGATGAAAGCCGATTTATTCCGTCGCCGGACCTTCGGAGCATGAAGGTTCTGGTGGTTGACGACAATGCTACTTCGAGAGACATTCTGGAGGGCATTCTGAGTTCCTTCTCTTTTAAACCGACCCTGGCAGCTTCCGGAGAAGAAGGTTTGACCGAGCTTGCCGGCGCTGATGCCGATAATCCCTACGAACTGGTGATCATGGACTACAGGATGCCGGGCATGAACGGTATTGAGGCGGCCCGGCGCATCAAGCAGAACACGCAGTTGAGCCGAATCCCGGCGGTTGTCATGGTGACCAACTACGGCAGTGAAACCGTCATGCAACAGGCAGAAGAAGCCGGGCTGGACGGATTTCTCTTAAAACCCATAAACCCCTCCGTACTCTTTGACGCCATTATGCATGCTTTAGGGAAAGAGACGCTCCGACCTTCACGAGCTGTTCAGGAAAATACTTCGGGATCGGGGGCGCTCAGCCGAATTCGGGGTGCACGGGTGCTGCTGGTGGAAGACAATGAAATCAATCAGCAGGTTGCCGGCGAAATCCTTCAGGCCGCAGGTCTCAATGTCTCCCTGGCCAACAACGGTCAGAAGGCGGTTGAAGCGGTGCAAAACGGCGATTTTGACGCCGTTCTGATGGATGTGCAGATGCCGGTCATGGACGGATATACGGCCACCCGAAAAATCCGCAACTGGGAAAACCAGATCCGCAATCCGCATTCCGCAATCCGCATTCCCATCATTGCCATGACCGCACACGCCTTGGCCGGCGACCGGGAAAAATCCCTGGATGCCGGCATGGACGATCATGTTTCCAAACCCATCGATCCGGAGTTACTCTTTGAAGCCCTTTTGAAATGGGTCCGGAAATCCTCCGGGGAGAGCTCGGTCCGGGAGCCCCCCGTTGAAACGGACATGACACCCCCTGACCCATCTGATAGAGTGGACTTCCCTGAGCTTGACGGCATCCATGTGGCCGCGGGTCTCAAGCGGCTTCTGGGCAACAAGAAATCCTACCGCCGGATTCTCTTGCGATTTCGCCAGGATTTCGAAAATGCCGCCGACACCCTCCGGGACCTGGTGAATGGTGAGAAATATGAAGAGGCTGAGATTCTGGCCCACTCCATTAAAGGTGCCGGCGGAAATGTGGGGGCTGAGGCGCTCCAGGCGGCGGCGGCAGCCGTGGAACGGGTCTTAAAAGATGGCGGAAAAACTTTGCCGGAGGATAGGTTTGTCTATTTTCAAAATGAACTTGGCAGGGTTATAACCGCCTTGACAGCCCTTAAGGGGGATGATCCGCATTCGCCCGAAGCGAAGATAACACCGGCAGAGATTGATCCCCGTGTGGCGGAGGAAGTTGCAGTGCGCATAAAAGATGCCGCCGAAATGGGCGATGTGATGGAACTATCCAAATTGGGCGATGAATTGACGGCTCGAACGGACGGGTTACGTGAATACGGGGCAAGAATCAGCCATCTTGCGGATGAGTTCGATTTTGATGCCCTTCTGGAAATGGCAGATTCCCTGGCTGCGGCAGCCGGGTCTTGAGGAGCTTAAAATGACGAGCGACACAATGGAACCTTCAAACAACCCTGAAAAGCCTGAGCTCATTCTGCTGGTGGATGATAACACCACAAACCTGCAGGTGTTGCATGAAACCCTGGCTGGCACCGGTCACAAATTTCTCATTGCCAAGAACGGTGAAGCTGCCCTTACCATTTCGAAAAAGGCAAAACCATCCCTGATCCTTCTGGATATCATGATGCCGGGGATCGACGGGTTTGAGGTGTGTCGCCGATTGAAAGCGGATCCCGGAACGGAGGCCATTCCGGTCATTTTTCTGACAGCTTTGGACGATACCAAAGACAAGGTCAAAGGGTTCGGGCTGGGGGCGGTGGATTATGTATCGAAACCGTTTCAGCCGGAAGAGGTAATCGCCCGGGTGAACACCCATCTGACCATCAACCGATTGAGAAAGTCCCTTGCAAAGAAAAACTGGGAATTGACGTCCGCAAACGATCTTTTGGAAGAACGTGTTCGAGCGAGGACACAGGAACTGGCCGAACTGAACCGCATTTATGAAAGGTTCGTGCCGCGGGAATTTATCAGTTTGCTGAAGAAAAAAAGCATCCGGGAAATTCAGATGGGAGACCAGATCAAGCAACAGATGACGGTGATGTTTGCCGATATTCGCGGCTGGACAACGCTTTCTGAGACCATGTCACCCCAGGACAACTTCAACTTTATCAACGGGTATCTGCGGCGTGTAAGCCCGGTGATTGAGAAGCATAATGGCTTCATTGACCAGTATTACGGGGATGGTGTCATGGCCCTGTTTCCCGATAACCCTGATGATGCGGTAATGGCGGCCATCGCCATGCACGGGGTGGTGGATGAATATAATGAGGAACGGCAATCCTACGGCCTTCTGCCCATGGGCATCGGAGTGGGTCTTCACCTGGGCGACCTGATGCTCGGTATTATCGGGAGCGAAAATCGTATGCAGGGCGCGGTGGTGTCGGATGATGTCAATCTGGCGGCACGACTGGAGGGATTAACCCGCGTTTACGGCTCTTCTGTTACCTTAAGTGAGATGACCTTTTCCCAACTCAAAGATCCAAACCGCTATATGCACCGCTTTGTGGACAAGGTTTCCGTCAAAGGCAAAAAAAAGCCTGTATCCGTGTATGAGGTTTATGATGGGGACCCCCGGGAAATGGTTGCACTGAAAGAGGAAACAAAAGGAGAATTCGAAGCGGGTTTACAGCTTTACTATGACAAAAAGTTTTCCGAAGCCAGCGTCAAATTCAGCCAGGTGCTGCAAAAAAACCCCGAAGATAAGGCTGCCCGCATCTATCTGGAACGGTGCGCTCTCTATATGGTGAAAGGCGCCCCCGAAGACTGGACCGGGGTAGAAGCTTCGACCAAAAAATAAGACCAATTCCATATGATTTACCGCGCAGACGTCCCTTATTGGCAGCTGCCAATTTTTCTGGAATTGACCCCTTTTGTATATTTCGATCATGCATATAAATTCCCATCAGTTTTTCTCCGTTTGTCAAAAGCAAGCAAGGACGGATCTTTTAGAAAGAAGACGGCAAATTCAGACATCAAGGAGTCTGCCATTGAGATGTCGGGATCATCACGGCAATCTGATACTCCCAAAAAGTCTTTGTGCAGACCCTCGAACAGTGGATCTGCACTAAGATGCTTTCGAGAAGCTAGCTTTCCCTTTCTTGGTTGGCTTTGATGTTTCATGACTTCATAGAATAGCGTTTTATCAATCGTTGCACCCAGCGTGAAGCACGGATTGGGACAAACCACATTATTCTGATTAAAACAAGAAGTTTGAATTAACGTACTGCAATGATTGATAAAATGGTGAACTGAAACAGACAACAGGCAAGATTGAGAAGGCCGGGATAGCGTCGGAGGACACACCTCTCCTAACTACGGGTATTGTATGCTCCCTACAATACGCGCGCCCGCCGTACGCGATCATCTCGGTGATCGTGAAATTTCAACTGTCCTCTTCCTTCTGGCCCAAAAAAGGAGCAAGGCCAGCGAGCTTCCTCGGACTTTAGCAGTATCTCAGAACAGTAAAAACTCAGTATTATACTCGATGATACGAAGTCAAGAGGAACTTTGAGAGAGTTCCGCGAAGCGGTTCAGTTCATTTCCCAGTCTTGCATAATGCTGGGGGATGTGCGATGCTGACTTAATGCACGTACTCTTTTTTTGTGACCGGATAATCGGAAAACAGGTTGACCCCCATATGTTGTGGTGGTAGGACCTTCCGGTTTAGATTCAAGAACGTGAGGGTATTTTCAGATATGCAAAGCGTATTGCAGGTTTTTGATGGCGTGAATTCTTTGTGATATTCTCAATCTATGTCAATCATGGCAAACTTGAGATATCAAATCGATATCTCAGGTTTACCAGTTACCCCGATTTGAATATATCACAGACTTTTGACCCGCCAGTAAATGGGTACATTGTCAAGATAGTCCCAGAAAAATGTGAAGAACTGAACTGGCAGTCTTGCGAAATTCTGACCTCTATGCTACGGAAGCATCATGCACGTTACGTCTGACATTAGAGCTGGGGGCTCACATTCCAACCATAAATCCACGAATTTTCAGTGACCACGCTCAATCTTAAAATTTATGTATGAAATATTTTTTGTGACGAAAAGGGCCTGACCGGTGTACGAGTTAGGAGTCCGATATGACGATTCCGAAACTATTTACGTGCCCATTTTAATTATAAAATGGATAAAGGAGGCAAATAATGAAGTGGATTATAATCTGTATAATAAGTTTTCTATTGGCCAGTTGCTCTGGTGATGACAATCCCTCCACCCAGAATTCATTTTTTGAAAATTCTAAGGCATTTGATGGTTTTTTAAGTGAAGCTGATTTTAAGAAATTATTTCCGCATGCCAATCATGGAAAAGCATCTTCCATTCCAGATGCCGCCGATAACTTGTATTCCTATGATAATATGAAAAAAGGCTTAGAATTGAGTGAAGAATTTTCTGTCTTTATGAGTGAAGGTGATGATACTATTAAACGTTTGGAATTAGCTGCGATTTTAGCCAACTGGGCTCAAGAAACCACTGGGGGTTGGGATACAGCCGAAGATGGTTATACGAGTTGGGGTTTATGTTGGTATGAAGAATTAAACAAGAGAGGTGGCGATGATTGTTATTTTAATCCTGACAATAAATATCAACCCACAAGAAAACCTGCAGGCGACACCTGTTTTTTTGGAAGAGGTCCTATTCAATTAAGCCACAACGCCAATTATGGTGCTTTTTCTGAATTTTTATATGGAGACATGTTAGATTTGTTAGACAATCCCGATGCGATTTTAAAAAACGGGCCACTGGCCTTCGCTTCTGGGTACTGGTTCTGGACCACATATAGGGGAAGCCCAAACGTTCCCGATAGAACCTGCCACGAAGTGATGGTGGAAGAAGGCGCTCAAGGATTTGGTAAAGTGATTAATATTGTAAATGGGGGAATTGAATGCAACGTAGCGCTACGTCCATTGGATACTGAACTCGGGAAAAAAATTCGAAATCGAGCCGACCATTTTCATTATTTTGCAAAATATTTAGGGGTAGAAACTGAACTCCCTGGTCGCCCAGAAGGTGAACGAAAAGATGATAAGATTTGGAATGATTATTATAGGGCGATTTTAGTGGGATGCATTCAGTAATTGTAAGGCTAGTGGGTCCACACTTGAAATAGGACATCTTGTTGGTAACTTTAATACATGAGTTTCGGCTATTATGACAGATTGACCAGAACATATTAGACTATATGGAGAATTGTAGTAGACGACCTTCGGCGTTTTGTATCTTCATTTCATTAAGTTTCTTGATACCGGCTTCGAGTTTCTTCATGCCATTTGGCTCCTTCGGGTTTCTTTGCAACTCTATAGTTTTTTGTCGGTCTGTAATTCTTGCATTTCCGCCAAGCTGAAAAATTGATTCGAATAAGGTTAGCAGTTCATACCTTTCATGATTCATACACTCCGTCAAAAAGAAGCTGCACAGATTTGCAAACGACAGTTTGAAACAGGCCATGATTTCCCGAGGAGGGGTATAATTGCACATTTAGGGTAAATCCGTCATTGGAAAGTTCCAACAAATTTGGGAAAGCTGTGTTCCATGGAAATAATCAGGAATTTCAACTGTCCACCAAGGAAGAACAGTTGATTGCGGACGGATGCAAACGACTTATTGAAAATGCGATTATCTGTTGGAATTATATGTATTTATCCAAAAAAATAAATGACGCCAACTCTGATGCAGAAAAGGACACCATGATCAAGACAACCAAAAACGGTTCCGTGATTACCTGGCAACACATCAACTTGCAGGGAGAATATGATTTTTCTGAGGAAAATTTAAAGAATCCGATTGAATTTCAACTTCCAGAATTATTGGATCTGCAGGTGTTTTAAAATGGGAAGTGGAATTTCAGCGTAAAACCTTGGGTGTATTGACATTTGATGAAATCCTATGACGGATTTACCCTAAATGTGCAATTACACCCATTATGGCTCAGATTTATCCTATCCGCAGGGGCAAGGGTGCAAGCGGCAAGAGCTTCCTGACGCCAATTTTGGCGCCCTGTTCGCCAGACAGGGGATTAATACGGTCAAAGCGATCTATCTGAGGAGGGTGAAGCAGATCCTGAAACATTATGCC
>Ga0233431_1005879_pt1 | contig 11463 bp, 9 predicted proteins | sample SI_118_April2016_FD_179867 | JGI IMG/M metagenome (GOLD analysis project Ga0233431, IMG submission 179867) | Seawater microbial communities from Saanich Inlet, British Columbia, Canada - SI_118_April2016_200_MG | ecosystem: Environmental > Aquatic > Marine > Inlet | place: Canada: British...
CCAAGACTTTGCTTTAGAGTTTTCATCTTCAAATGGTTATCATTACACCCACAAACCTAGACTTGGCCATGTGTATATTGATAACAAAACAAGAATTGATGAAGCTGCCATAATGTTCTTCAAAGTAGAATTAAAACCAACCATTATAAAATTATGGGTTGATGGAACAGAACACTTTTTTGAATTGGATGATGAAAGCCCAAGCGGTCAGGACAAATGCAAATCATTGAAAGCCAGATACTTTTTCAAAGGGCAATCAGTTGCGGAGAAGAAATCACCTGTGTCTTTCAAGGCAGCATTTGGCAAGTAATTGAATTACCGCCGTATCGACAGGGACCAATGGGAATATCTTGTAAAAACAGGAAATATTCCCGTTGGTTTTCAATGGCTTCCAAAAACGAAATTCGTTGTCGGCATACTTGGGCACTGCCGCATTGAAAATTGCATGAAATCAGCCCTGACAAGCCCATAAATATGATCGCTGCCACATGTACCCGATCACTGCCGAAGGCTACTGACACGCTCGTCAAATTGCTTAGAGCCTATGTTATTACAAAGGGCTGGGACGTGGCAGTGGCACAGAGGTCATTTGCCAAATACAAGTTTATTCCCAGACAACATCAAAAACATCAAATTTTGATAAATACAAATGAACGATGAGCTCGAACTGATCCCAAGGATCGGCAGCAAAAGATCGAACGCACACTGATCCGGTTCATCGACATTTTGGTGTGCGACGAGTGTGCGTAGACCAGTTTACAAGATCGATTTGAATTACCGCACTCCCAGACAAGGGAGATTTTTCATGAATGAATTATCCAACAACAATATTGAAGAAGCCTTAGCAAAAATCAGGGCTGAATTTGAAAAACGAAACAACACAACAGGCCTCGAAATCCTCACTAGTTATGAAGAACAGTGGGATGCATATGGCACGATGAGTGACCGCCAGAAAGGCTGGTTACAGAAACAACTTGATAAAAGTTGGCTGGCCAAAGGCAAGAAGGCTGCCATTGCCAACGCTGTAAATATAGATGAATTGAGGTTGAAAAATACCAATGCAGAAATTGAAGTTCCAACAGAAGATGCCGACGATTTACTCGATGCAATTATCGAGCAAAAACTGGCGGGGCAAGGCAAGGTTATTATTGATGAAAAGCAGGTAGCAGCATTGTTGTCGGCGTTGGAGGAATTGAAATCTGCCGCAAGTGAATTATCACGCAAGTAGAAGTAGAGCTAGAATGAACCTCGATATACGTCAGAACGGGTACCGAAAGCGGACATTACTGGCAGGCTTCGAGAACGGAGATTGTTAGCCAATAACGGACGCCAGCTCTGAAAAGTATTACCTTTATGATAATGATGGATGCGCCAATACTTTTCCACCGCCTTTGATACCCAAATCTAGTTCCGTAGCTTCGGCGGCCCTTCTGGTGTGATTGTCACGGCGCTGCTGTCACAATCGTCGGGGTCAATTACTTCCGATGTGCCACTGAGGACAATGGTATCTGCGATGATCTGAAGACAAGATGATGACTGCGAACTGGTGCCGGAATAGGAAACTTCATGTTCTGGCGCGTAAATGGCTCCGCTCAGTGCTGTCGTCGAGGTACCACCGATGGAAAAATCCGTGCCGGAATCGGCATCAGGATCAATAAAGAAAAGGACACCTGCATAGGTTCCTGATGTTTGTGCTTCCAGTTCAATCGTACCGTTGCCCGTGAACGTAATGCCGTCGAAATCTGATCCATCCGAACTGGTATTGTAGATAAAAACACCACCAGCACCGTCGTCCTGGAAGGTGCCGCCATTGATCGAAATACCGCCGCCATCAATAATGTATTCGCCAGATTCCAGCGTCACCGTGTTCCCGTTTCCCGTCACAGAAATGCCGCCGCAATAGACGCCTGGCGACAGAGTAACATTGTTACCGCTGCCGGTGACACTGAAATTTGTCTCATCACAGGCACCGACTTCAGGTTCTTCCAGGTCCTCAAGCGGATCGTCCGGAATATCCGAGCAATCATCGGTTGGTGACGGACTAACGGATGCATTATTACCAACAGAACTGCCGCCAGCGACACAAACAACAGAAGCTTCAAGATCACCTGTCCCGTTCACGATAAAGGCTGAATCATCGGAAGAAGCCACAGCAACGCCGCAATCGGGCATGCTGAGGTCCGGTGTACCGTTAAGAGTCAGTGCACCTGAATCATTGCTATCCAGGGCCAACAGGCAGAAATTGCTGCTGCTGGTCGATGTGCTGGCTGTGGCTGTGGCCTCGACGTCGCGGGATTCAATGCCCAGAAGTTGTGCAAAATAGAGCGGAACAGCATTTCCGTTCTCTGTTGCCCGGCGGACAGTTACCTGCACGGCATTTGAAGGGGAGCCGGCTTCCGTAAACGAACTGGTGCTTTCGTCCCAGTTACCCATGATCACGTCATCAGGGTCCAGCACGTTACCGTTTTGTGAAACCGGCATATTAAGTTCGGCGTAGGTAACCGCAAGGGATTTAACCTCGTCTTCGTCGTCAAGGGCGTCAGTCCCGGCAAGGGCAGCGGCGTCCGCAGCGGACTGAAGTTCAGCTTCGATATACATGAGCTGACCAATATCGACAGATATTGCAGCTGCACCAAATATCAGGGGTATGGACAGCGCGAACACAATGAGAACGGCACCGCTTTGGTCCCGGTGCAGCCGAAACAAATTGCGAATCATCTTGTTGAACTTCAACATAGCGGACCTAATCCTCCATGCGCATCTTGATCGTTACTTCAATGTTGCCATCCATCAGTGATCCACCAAGGGCGTCGACAATGGCCGCTTCAGACATGGGCAGGACAATATCAATTGTCGCATCTGTGCCGTCATCTGTAACATCAATCGTGTAACTCAGGGCTTCATTGTTAAGGAGTTCAGTTGCCATCGTTTCGGCCTCGTCGGCGGTCGATTCACCAATGGCATAGCTGCGAACAGCAACCCGTGCGGCGTGGGTCATAATTTGGCGGGTATTAAAAATCATGCCGTACTGAAGAATAGCAAACAACAATATGATGACCAGCGGCATGATGACGCCAAATTCGATCGCGACGACGCCACGTACATCGCGCCCAAATTGCGACATTTTCAGTTTGAAGCCAAGAAGTGTTCTTGAAAGTTGCTTTTTCATTTGCGAAAATAAAGGGCCTCACACCGCCCCCTCAGTTTTGATACCATCGATGAACAATCGTAGATATCGTGTATATGACGGGATCAATCATACCAGAGATTCTATTAACCACTAGTAAACCCAACAATAAAGGGTCTACACGTTCCATTTACATTTGTTGACTACTGTAAAACCTTGATATTTGTGAAGCAAAAGGCCAGAATTTGCTTGAACGCACCCCAACAATAGAGTCTCTGCGATGAAGTGCATTGGAAGTTTCCTCCGCAATACAGGCGGCGGTGTGGCGGTTGAGTTTGCTGTCATGTTGCCAATTGTATTGTCTATGCTGTTTGGCATCATTCAATACGGAAATATCCTTTATATCCGCCAGTTGATGACCCAGGCCGCAGAAGAAGCAGCGCGTGCCTACGCGTTTGACAGTATGGCGGCGGCGGATGCAGAGACATTAGCTGAAGAACGCCTGGAGAATACCGGATTAGTGTATACCGTGACCCTGTCGGAACCTAGTTCAAGCGAAACCAATGTGAAGGTCGAGATCACAACCCCGATGGAAGATGCCGCGCTGGTCAACATGCTTGGCAGCGTCATGGACGGCGACATAGAGGTGTTTGTCATTCTCAGAATGCAAAGTGCTGATTGCTCGTCATCTTCCAGCAGCAGTTCGACATCCTCCACGTCGTCGACGTCGTCAACGTCATCGACATCCTCCACGTCTTCAACATCCTCCACGTCGTCTTCCGACGAAGATACTGAAATGTCGACGGATTGCTCAGCAACCGAATCGTCTGATGAGTCTTCGACCTCATCGACATCTTCAACGTCGTCAACGTCGTCGACCTCATCAACAACATCCACTTCTTCGACGTCATCTACATCATCAACCGACTAGGCCGTTACTGCTTCCCTTCTTGCAGGGAAGACAGCACAAACCAGACGATGATGCTGAGGACAATCATTTCACCGCCTTCCTCAACTGACGCGATGTAGTGCCTGACCCATTTATCGTCGAACAGGTGATAAATCCAGTCGATGATAACGGCGAACAGCGCCAGCAGCCCCAAGAGCACAAACATACGTACGGAGAAATATATCGCGTCTCGTCCGCGCATGAACGCCAGCAAACCCGTTACGCCGAAGAATACAAATGCCAAAACAAAGGCATAAACCACCTGCCCTTGAAACTCCGGATGCAAGCCAAACATCCATGGAAGTTGAAGCATGTTGGCGACGACCAGACCCATTTCTTCATGCCACTTGAGACTGTCGTCCGCCAGGAAATAAAAGAATATCAGGGACCACATGACCAGCATCGCGTTTGCCCGCTTGATGCCAAAGTACATAAAGAGAACGATCAACCAGAATTCCTTGAGATACTGGAAAAGTTCACCAATGCCGCCCTCACGGGTGATGGCGAAGTGATTGGCCTGATAATAGATCGTTTCCCAGCGCAGCAGGTGAATAATGATCAACAACACGTCTGCACATAGCAGCAGCACTAAAATCTGATCTGCAACTGGACGACGACTAACGCCCAGAAGCTTCGCAAGTTTGTTCACTGACCACTGCCTCCCGCCATATGATCTAGGTCCAGCAAATAGATTCTGTTGTTCAGCTTGGTGAGGTTTTGCTGGATTTCAGTATCTAACCAAAGATAGTTTCGTTCCGGGCCTGTCGCTACATATTCGTATATCACTGCACGCTTCAGACCGAGTTGCTCAATCATCTCATGTTTCCAGTATTTGGCGTAGTGAATGTTTAACCCGGCAGACAAATCACCGGTTTTTTGCCAGACACCAAATGATCCGTCCCCGTAATACCGGCTGAGGAAAATCACTGTGTTATCGTGACTTGCTGCGTGTCTGCGGATCAGGCGCAGATTGTTTTGTTCTGCGAACTGCTGTGCCGTCAGACGTAGATTATCAACAAAGGGTAATGGTGCGTATTTGTAAACGAGGCGATGAAATGACGGAACGTTATAAAACAATGTCGTACCAAGATTGAAGGCCAGAAACACCGAAAGCCAGAGGATTTTTCCAGCACGGGACAAATCGAAAAACAGGATCGAAATTGTCCAGGCAAAGAACGGTGCGATGGCAAGGAAGTATCGCATGTTGTAGCCAGTGCCATTGTAGACCAACAACGTAACGACAAAGATTGTGGCGGCCAGAAACCAATCAGGTTTGATACTTCTAATGTGCCGCCAGAACGGTGTGACCAAAGGCAAGGCGAGAAGCACGCTGAAGGTCAACAACATATATGCAAGCCAGCCTTGCAATCCTTCCCTTACAACCTGATACAGACTGAAGCCCCGTAAAAAACTGTTGTGATCGCGCGCCAAATTGAACGTAGGCACTTGGCCCTGCCGCGCTAGCAATATGACCCCCAAGGCAAATGCCAGCGGCAATACCCACGACCAAAACAATGGTCTGTTTTCACGCCACTGCCTTGCGACAACCCTGTGCCGCAAGAATAGAAAAACGACAGCAAAGGCAATCAAGACGAAACCATGATGCTTGATCCAGATCGCACCAATCAGGGCCGCAACCCAAACAAGGCCATCACCTGTTCGGGCATCTTCCGAAAGAACCCGGTCCATGTAAGTCAAGCCAAACAAGATCAAGGCCGCCAACAAGGTGTCCGGGTAGGCCGAAGAAAACTGATAAATTGCCAAAGGATTGAACAGGGTAAGAACAAGGCCAAGGCAAACAATCTCTTCAGAATGACCAGCCACACGCCTGAACAAATTCAGGCAGGCAAAGCCCCATAGCGCCGTCGTCAGCACAGACAGGGTCTTCAACCCGGTTGAGAGGCCCATTAGCTGGACCAGTGGCCAGGCCAAAATGGAAAAGCCCAAAGATTTTTCATGGGCCTGTTCTGACAGTCCTTCTGATAGGAGGCCATATTCGGAAATGGCATCAACAATGCCTGCGTAGATCAGGCTGTTGCGGACAATGGGATAGTCGATATGCGTGATTGTAAGAAGAATTCCCACCATGATGAAGACGACCAACAGCCATGTTGAGAACATGAATGGCCCAATCGTGCGTCGGTCTTTGGTAAGAACTTCAACACTCATGATTTGACAATTATCCAGCAACGGCGGACGGCAATCAGGAACAAAGTTTCAGCAGCAACCTTTAATGTGTCTTCCGCGACCGACAGCCAGCTATGTAGGTCAATATCCGTTGCAATATCCCTGCGATTGGTCAAAATATCGAGGCCGATCATCATAAATGCCAAGGCAAAACCTGATGCGACCAGCCTCCTCACCGTCACGAATCGAACCAGATTTCTCCGCCCCAGAAAAAGCGCCGCTGCACCAAACAAGGCATAGAACAGAACAACAATATCGTCGAGGCGATCCGATACTGCTGTTTCTTTCAAGCCCGTCCATCGGTGAATGGCAAAATCAAGGTTTTCGTGAATCATGAAAAATTCGTCAATCGCCGCAAAGCAGAAAGCACTGACAAGAAATACCCAGATTGCACCCGAAGAAAATGGTGCGGTTTTGATGACTTCGCGAAAGATGGCGGTACAGTGGGATGCGATCAGGATAAGTAGTAGCGTTGACAGGTAAGTGACAATCCGGCCTTCAGCGAAGTAAAATTTTACGTCCCCCTGAAAGTGCCCAGCCAATATGGCAAGACAGATCGTTGCACTGATCAGGGCAGTTAATGACAGGGTAAAAGACGCTGATTTGCGGATGGGATTACTCTTTAATGTTTGGTATTACCTGACGAGTGAAACACCGGTGAAACGCTTGAAGAACGACTTATGAACGATCAGGACACATCCAGGCGGCTTTATACCCTGCAATTCCTGTCAAGCCTGACAGTCGTGGTAGCGGTCGTCTTTGTTCTGGTCTTTGAGAGTGGAATTCTAGCGGCATTTCCGGGTTCCGGGCAATCAGTCTGGCCCTTGTGGGCACATCTGTTGGCCGGTTTCCTTTACCTGGCACCAGTATTCTATTTGCTACAGGTAAACAAATGGCTGTTTGCCTTCGCCCTTCCCTTGCTGGCAATCCTCGCGTCAACAGCGTCGTGGTACATCAAAAAATTTGGTGTTGTCGTTAATGGCGAAGTTCTGGCGGCAATAGCAGCGACGAACACCGGGGAAGCAACAGAATTCCTGTCGCCTGATATCTTTCTCTGGATTATCCCTGCTGCCCTGTTGTCAGCCGGACTGGTTTTTTGGCGTTTCAGCCAGTCCCATCCAGCCAGTCCCAGGGCTTTGCTCACTGTCATCGTTACTTTGTTTTTGATTGTACTGGTGTTTACCCGCATCTGGTTTGTCCCTACTGATTTTTTGTTCAGGCCCTTTAGCCCCGGAATCATCGAGGCCCCTGGGGACGCACAACAACTAACAGACTTGGCCGCCAGACTATGGCCTGATGACGCATACTCCCCGGTCAAGAAAATCAAGGTGCGTGGCGGGCGGATTAAATATGAAACCGTGAACCAGCGAAATGCCCACCGTTTACGCCTGTATGCAGGTAAAAGTGATTTTTCCATTCGTGAAAAATACCTTGAGCGTACTTTCGACCACAGTGGGAACCACCTTGAAACCAGGTTGATGCAATCATCCTTGTGGCGCGGATTGAGACCAAAGGATTTTTTGCTGTATCGCATGGGCGTTGCGTTTCAGCAGTTTGCCTCTCATCAAGTGGCTCTGGTTCGTGCCAGGTCTTCGTTGATTGACATAAGCACCCTGCCATCAACGCTGAACATGGATCAAGCAAAGGATTTGACGATTGTGCTGGTGATCGGTGAAAGCGCCCGGTCCGACCGCTTCGGCCTTAACGGCTATGTCAGGCAAACCACACCAGAACTTGCCTCAGATTCAAATTTGATTAGCTTCCCGAACGCGACATCTTGCGCCGCCTCATCCACCGTCGCTGTACCCTGCATGTTAACCCGCATGGCAACAACAGATTTACCTGAGGAATACCAGGAGTCAGATCAAAAAGCCTATGCCTATGATCTGATTGCACGGGAAAATTCCTTCATCAGTCTGTTTGCCAAGCATGGCTTTTCAACGACCTGGCTTTCCTTGAATCCTGTTGGTGGCCGCAAGAACGAGCCTGTTTCGGTTTTGCTTGGGGATGCCCATCAAAAGCTATTTCTCAGCGACCTGGATGTTCCATATGCCAAGTCCAAAGACGATCTGCTGCTCAAACCCTTGCAGGACATACTCGCAAAACAACAGGGTCGTTCGCTGATTGTTCTGCACACCAGGGGCAGCCATTGGCGCTACAGCGCCCGATACCCTTTTTCCTTCAAACAGTTCACGCCTGATTGCAGTCGTGGCGCACCAGCAGACTGCACCAAGACCGAACTGAATAACGCCTACGACAACACGATTCTTTATACTGACCACTTTTTGTCACAAGTGATTTCATTGCTGAAAAAGCGAAAATCAGTGTTCCTGTATTCTGCGGATCACGGCGAGTCTTTGGGCGAAGGTGGTTTTTATACGCACTCGGTCATGAGCCGCCCTGAGCAGCGCCATGTGCCATTTATCTGGTGGGCGTCTGATCGCTTTATTGCCAATAATAAAACCATTCAAGATCGCCTTGTAGCCAGGAGGCTCGACAGGATCAGTCATGACAGCATTTTCCACAGCGTTTTGGATTGTGCTGGTATTTCCTCCGTAGTTGTTGACCGGCAGCTAAGCCTTTGCGCCGATTAGTGATGCGTCAATTTAGAACCGCGTCCATTCCTGCCCCATATTGTCTTCGGTGATCAGACCTAGCCGCCCTGCCCGTTTCAGAATGATCTCCCGCCGCGTCATGTCATACTTTCCCGGATTATCCGATTTCAAACTATCCGGCAATGCAACAAGTTCGCGGAATCGCTTGGCGTCCTGATTTTTCTGAAGGTCAAAGACCGGTTTGCCGTCGATTTGATAGTCAGTCAAAAACTTCCGCCAACGCGTTTTGTCTGGCTGAAACGCTTTGTCGCTGACGGCAACAATCCCGGCAACACTGAGCGCGAATGGAAAAAATATAGCGCCGGTCTTCTGGGCCCGCAAGGAACGGGTGCTGTTGTAATACAAAACACCACCCGGCCTGAGACGGGATCGAGCCAGCGCCATGAATTCCTTTGACAACAAATGGGTGGAATGCGCCCGCCAGTGATGGATTGTATTCATGACGATGAGATCAAATTTCACATCGTCGTGCCTGTTCATCCAGCGTTTGCCGTCATCTGCAACAATCGTGACTTTGCTGTTTTTCACCAATGACGCCACAACAGGCTGCTTTAGTACCAGGTTTCCATAACCCGGATTGATCTCAACAATTGTCAGCTTATCGACCACGGGATTGTTGGCGACAACCTGTGCCCATGATCCTGACGCCAGGCCTATCATCAAAACGTCTTTGGGTGCTGGATGTATCAAGCCCACAGCATAGGCCCGGAATATTCCGTTTCGATCATTGACCGGATCGGTATTGAAAACACCATCATAAGCACCGCCGCCAAAAACCCGCCCGCTTGGCGTAACGGCAATAACACCGCTGCGGTTTTCAACAAGCTCACGAAATTCATAGTCTGTCGTGTAACCCGCTTTCTTTTGCAGCCGTTCAAAATGATTGCCATAAGTCACTGGCAAAGTCAGAAGGACTGCCGCCGCAGCGCCTGACAAAGCCAATGATGAAAATTTGCGGTGCTTTCCGCGTTTCAGCACGACAGCCGCAGCAATCAGACCGGCGAGCGTCAGTGCTACGGCTATTTCCTGCAGCGCCAGAATATCAAACAAGATAAATCCGGTCAGAAAACTGCCCGCTCCACCACCAATTACATTGAACAAATAGATCACACCTGTGCGTAAACCAGTATCATCACCGGGACTGATACTGAGATGCGTGATCAAGGGCAATAAACAGCCAAACAGGATCGTCGAAATTGACACCAGAGGCAGGGTCCACCAATAATCGACGCTGGCAGCTGCTAAAGCTGCGACAGGGACAACAGCAAATGCGACGAGGCTGGTTCCGATGATAATACTGGCCAAGACTATCACCATGGCATGTCGGCTTGTGTTGCCACCGCCAGCTGGCCGAGAGAGCCTGTTGCTGATCAGTGATCCAACGGCCAGCCCGGCGAGATAAAACCCCAGCAACAGAACGACACTTGAGGATGTGCCCGAACTGGCAAAGTGATAGGCTCGTATCCAGACAATTTCCCAAGACAATGAAATAAATCCGGTTACCGTGACCGCGACCAGGGCCGTCGTGGGAGAGAGCATGGGTTTGGAATTGACAGCCTCGATAGTGGTTGCCCAAACATGCTGTTCTGCTTCTGCCACAAAGCGTTCGGCGACCACAGCCAGGACAGCACCTGATCCAATCAACAAATTCAGTAGAGCGGCTAATGACACACTGCCTTGCTGACCAGCAAGATCAAACAGGAATATGGCACCTATGAAACAGGCTACAGCCGCGCCGAGTGTATTCGCCGCATACAGCCCGCCAAACGACTGGCCAACATTGCCGGTTCGACGGACCAGAAACTGCACCAGAACCGGCAGCGATGCGCCCATCAACACAGTGGGCGGCAACAAAACCATAACACTCCAGAAACACACTTCTGTCAGTGATGCACCCGCCGCTATGGCGGTTACCTTCGCGATCATCTCAAGGGAAAAATATCCATAAACACCCACAGCGATTTCCAGAGCCGCAAACAATCCCAGCAATACCCTCGAAAACCAACGCGACAGGAAGCCACCAAACAGACCGCCCAGACCCAGACCTAGAATAAAGATCGTCACAACAATCGTGATAGATTCGATGTTAACGCCGAAGGCACTGAACAAGGCTCGTTGCCAGATCAGTTGATAGATCAAGGCAGGCAACCCGGAAAAGAAAAACAATATGTAAAATGCGATAGGTCTCATGATGAGATAATTCTGCCATGAGAGGAGACGGAAGTCTTCCTTTGGCAACGCAAATCAGATAACCCAGTCGTCGAAGAAAACTGGGTTGGACATTGGAGTTTGGTTTTGATCGAAATGATGTGGTTCTTGATTTTAGTCGCATGCACCGTCTTTGTTTACACACAACATTTGTATGCGACCACGTTGGCGCTAACACTATGCACAATTATTTTGTGCTTCCAAATTTATGATAAAACGCAGAGGAAGAAAGCTCGACCTAAGCGCGACAAAGATTGAATCTCTTTTTCATTTTTTCAACCGTTGCGACAGATTTTCAGGAAGTAGCCTTGATGCAGCCACTCTCGTTATCGACGATTAGCGGAGTATCAAAATAGGCTATTCCCGGTTCCACACCG
>Ga0233431_1005880_pt1 | contig 11463 bp, 9 predicted proteins | sample SI_118_April2016_FD_179867 | JGI IMG/M metagenome (GOLD analysis project Ga0233431, IMG submission 179867) | Seawater microbial communities from Saanich Inlet, British Columbia, Canada - SI_118_April2016_200_MG | ecosystem: Environmental > Aquatic > Marine > Inlet | place: Canada: British...
TGTGGCCCGGTCCGGCATGATGCTCAGATAAAACTCCTTGGCAATATCAAGACCCTGTTCCACCAAAACCTTTTTGACCTCACGGCCCTCTGGGCCGGTCTGGTGGGTGACAAGGGTCATGCCGATAATTTCGGCGGCCATGCTTCTGGCTTCGGTTAGGTTTTGCGCCAATTTGACGCCCCCGCCTTTGCCACGCCCACCAGCATGGATCTGGGCCTTGATAACCACTGGCAAACCACCTAATTCGGCAGCTACTGCAGCAGCTTCATCGACACTGAAGGCCACCTGGCCCTGGGGAACGGCAATATCACGCTTAGCAAAAAGGGCCTTTGCCTGATACTCATGAATTTTCATTTATGAAATCCCCTACAAACGATCTTCCCACTTAAAATGCAAAGAGCAAAGGGCCTTTACGACCCTATGCTCTATTTATTATTTTTATGCTAAAAAAGCGCTATTCGATAACACAAAGGACATCACCTTTTTTGACTGAATCGCCGCTACTGTAATTAACGGCCTTGATGGTGCCGCTGACTGGTGCCGGCAGGGCATTTTCCATTTTCATCGCTTCCAGGATAACCACGGTTTCGCCTTCGCTGACCTCATCGCCGACCTGTTTCTCATAACCAACAATCAAACCGGGCATGGGTGCTTCCAACGTCGTTCCCGCCACCGCAGCTGCCGGCGGCGGCGCTGGGGCTGCTTCTGCAGCTGGAGCGGCCGCTTTGGATTTGGCGGGTGCTGCAGCCGGGGTGGCCGGCATGGCGGGCGCGGCCATCTGCATCGGTTGCGCCGGCATTTGCATCGGCATCTGGGGTGGCATCTGCTGGATATAGCTGATCACAGGTGAATCGCCGACTTCCTCGACGCCCACTTCAAAATAATCCTCATCCACAAAAACGTTGAATGTGCGAAGCTGTTCGCCTTTTTCCGGCGCCTGTTTGGCGGCTTTTTCCACCAAAAGCCCTGCTTTGGCCTTCTTCACCAGCTCATCTTCTGCAATGGCTGTTTCCATGGTTCTGGGCATTACTTCGGCCGGGATATCCTCCTTGCCGTATTTCCAACCTAAGAATTTACGGCCGGTAACCGGATATATGGCATAAAGCACCAAATCATCCATGTCGGCCGCCAGGTCGCCGATCTCTTCTTTGGCTTTTTCCATCTCCGGCTCCAGCACTTCGGCCGGACGACAGGTGATGGGCTCTTCTCCGCGCGCATATCCTTTGAGCGCTTTTTTCTGAACTTCTTCATCGATGGGCACCGCAGTCTTGCCATACAAACCGTAACAGAGATCCTTGACCTGACCGGTCATCCGTTTGTAACGCTCATTTTCGTCATCAAAAAGAACATTGTTGACGGTCTGAATGCCCACAATCTGGCTGGTGGGCGTAACCAGCGGAATCTGGCCCAGTTCTTTTCGAACCCGCGGAAGTTCTTTGTAAACTTCATCGATCTTGTCCAGGGCATCCATCTCTCTGAGCTGATTGACCAGGTTGGACAGCATCCCCCCCGGGGTCTGATGCAACAAAACATTGATGTCGATGATGGAGACTTTGGAGTCGTCCAACAGATGTTTGTATTTGGGCAGTACCTCTTTTTCGAGTTTTTCATTGATGGACGCCAGGGCCTTGATATCAAACCCGGTATCGCGGTTGGTGCCCAACAGGGTCATCACCAGCGGTTCAAGCGCTGCATGGGAGGTACGGTATGCATAGGGCGACATACAGGTGTCGATGATATCGACGCCGGCTTCGATAGCCTTCAAATGGCTCATGGGCGACATACCGCTGGTGAAATGGCTGTGCAGATGGATGGGGGCTTTTACCGCCGCCTTGAGCGCCTTGACAATGGCGTAAGCATCATAGGGCGCAATCAGTCCAGCCATGTCCTTGACACAGATGCTGTCGGCGCCCATGGCTTCTAGGTCTTTGGCCTTGTTAACGTAGTAATCGAGATTGTACACCTCGCCGCCCAGACGGGGCTCGGTCATGGTATAGCAGATGCACCCCTGAAAATGCTTGCCGTACTCTTTGATCTTGGGCACCACGGTCTGAAAGTTGCGATAGTCGTTAAGCGCATCAAAGGTGCGGAAGATGTCCATGCCATTTTCACAGGCGCGATCCATAAACGCGTTGGCCACGTCATCGGCATAGTTGCGGTAACCGACCAAATTCTGAGCGCGCAAAAGCATCGAAAAGGGTGTTTTTTTCATATAGCGTTTGAGGGTTCTGATACGCTCCCAAGGATCTTCATTCAAAAAACGGTGCATGGTATCAAAGGTCGCCCCACCCCAAGTCTCGGTGGCCCAGAAGCCGACCTCATCCATCATTTCAGCCACCGGAATCATATCCTCGGTACGGCCACGGGTGGCAAAAAGACTCTGATGTCCGTCACGTAAGGTCAGGTCCTCTATCAATACAGGATTGGCGGCCTTGGGTCGTTCGACGCCATAATCCATCTGGGTCATCTTGACTTGATCGTGATCGCTCATTTTAAGGTTCTCCTTATTAAAAAATATAAATCATTTAAAAAAAATGTTTGCGGCCAAACTTAACACTCTGATGCCAATCATTAACGCATAACTTTGAGTTGTAGCATACTACGAAGTTGCATTTGGGCCTGGCGTCCGCTCAGCGCCCATGGACTATAACTTACCGGTGGTAACGCCTGAGGCTGTTGGGGCACCGCCGGGGCCAATGATTGCATGACCATATCTTCTTCGGTTTTGAGATAATTCATTACGGCCGCGGCCGCGGCAATTATTTTGGCTTTGTTTTCCATATCATTTTCACCCTGGGCCCGTCTGCAAAAACAGGCGCTTTATTCTATTTGCCTTGGTTAGGCCGAATTTTCGATAGGCCCCATGATCTGCCCGACCAACTCAGTCTGCTTTTTATACCGGGATGTTACCATGTTTTTTGGGCGGCCTTTGCTCCCGTTTGGTACTCATGATCTCAAGCGCTTCAATGAGACGCGCCCTTGTTGTACTCGGTTCAATCACATCATCAATATAGCCGCGTTGCGCCGCACAGTAAGGATTGGAAAATAGGGCTTCATACTCAACAACTTTTTCCTTGCGCGTGACCTCCGGGTCTTTGGCCTTTTTAATCTCACGGCGGTGGATAATATTGGCAGCACCTTCTGCACCCATGACGGCGATTTCAGCCGTGGGCCAGGCAAAAGCCATGTCGGCCCCCAAATCCTGCGAGCACATGGCTAGATAAGAGCCGCCATAGTCTTTGCGGGTGACCAAAAGCAGCTTCGGCACGGTGGCCTCGGCATAACACCACAACAGCTTGGCCCCGTGGCGAATGATGCCACCCCATTCCTGCTGGCTGCCGGGCAAATAGCCGGGTACATCGGCAATGGTCAGCAAGGGAATGTTAAATGCGTCGCAAAAGCGGATAAAGCGCGTGGCCTTGTCGGCCGCGTCAATATCCAAACATCCGGCCATAACATCGGGTTGGTTGGCGATAATACCGATGGTGCGACCGTTTAATCGCGAAAGTGCCACAACAATGTTTTTAGCGAAATACTGATGCGGCTCAAAATAATCGCCGTTATCAACAATTGCCGCGATGACGTCTTTGATGTCATAGGACTTATTGGGATTGTCCGGTATGATGCTGTTTAAATTATCAACAACACGCCTGGGGTCGTCCGTGGGCGTTACAATCGGAGGATCTTCCAGATTGTTGGCCGGTAAATAGGACAACAAAGTTTTGATTTGGGCAATGGCGTCCTCATCGCTTTCGCAGGCAAAATGGGCCACGCCACTTTTTTCACAGTGGGCCATGGCACCACCCAAATCTTCAAAGCTGACCTCTTCTCCGGTGACCGATTTTATCACTTCCGGGCCGGTAATAAACATATAGCTCGATTCTTTCACCATGAAAATCCAGTCGGTCATGGCCGGCGAATATACTGCACCGCCGGCGGTGGGTCCCATGATGGCGGATATCTGGGGGATGACACCCGAAGCCAGTGAATTGCGGTTGAAAATCTGTCCATAGCCAGACAAAGCGTCGACGCCTTCCTGGATACGGGCACCGCCGGAATCGTTCAAACCTACAAAAGGCACGCCGGCCTTTAAAGCCAGATCCATCACCTTACATATTTTTTTGGCGTGGGCCTCACCCAGGCTGCCGGCCCGGGAGGTAAAATCCTGCGCAAAGGCAAAAACCGGCCGCCCATCAATAAGGCCGTGGCCGGTGATAACCCCATCGGCCGCAATTTCAGTCTCGGCCATGTTAAAATTGACACAACGGTGCTCAACAAACATATCGATTTCTCGGAAACTCTCTTCATCAAATAAAAGATTGAGCCGCTCGCGGGCGTTCAGTTTTCCCTTTGCCGCCCTCGCCTTAAGGGCCTTGGCGCCCCCCATCTGGCGAATTTTCTCCTTGCGTTTGTTTAGCTCTTTGATTTTATCGGCCACAACTCCCATGGGTCATTTCCTTTCTATCTTCAAAATCGACGACTTTTTGCCATCGCCTTTTTTAAAACTCCACTCGACGCTATTTAGGTTTTTTCACTTTTAACAGGTAAATTTTTAAGGTTGTCGACTGCCTCTCTTTTGTCAAGTAAAAAAAGAAGCTCGGCTGCCGCGGCTGAAGGTGAGACGGTGCCGTTTTCAACAGCTTTTGTCGTAACCAACAAGCGCTCCTTTATAAGGGGATGGTCATACAGGCGTCTTTTTAAGCCTGATTCCAAAAGCGCCCACATCCAATCCACGGATTGACGCTGATGCTTTAGCACAAGTTCGCCGGAAGCCGTATGTTTATCGTGATGACTAATTACGGCTGCCCAAATTTCTTCAATTCCAGCGCCGGTCATAGCGCTTGCGGTCATCACCGGCGGCGTCCAGGTTGGGCTGGCCGGTGTTAAAAGGTGTAACGCCGAGGCATAAGCTTTGCGCGCCTGCTTTGCCTTTTCGATGTTATCGCCGTCAGCTTTGTTGACGGCGATGGCATCGGCCAGTTCCAAGACACCCTTTTTGATGCCCTGAATTTCATCACCGGCGCCAGCCAGCATCAGCACCAAAAAAAAATCGACCATCGAGGCCACCGCTGTTTCGGATTGACCCACCCCAACAGTCTCAACAATCATCACATCATATCCCGCAGCCTCGCAAACCAGCATGGTTTCTCTGGTTTTGTGGGCCACGCCACCCAAAAGCCCCCCGGCCGGTGACGGTCGGATATAGGCCTCGCCCGAAAGCGCCAGCCGCTCCATGCGGGTTTTGTCGGCCATGACGCTCCCGCCACTGCGCGAACTGCTAGGATCAACAGCTAATACACCCACCCGCTGCCCTTTTTCAACCAGCATCAAACCGAGTTGCTCAATGAAGGTGCTTTTACCCACCCCCGGCACACCTGTGATGCCCAAACGGACCGCCTTGCCGCTGTGGGGCAAAAGCGAATCTATAATTTGGCGAGCCAAATTCCGGTGTTTTGGCAGGGCGCTTTCGATCAAGGTGATGGTTTTGGCCAAAATGCGCCGGTTTCGGCCCAGGACACCCTCGACATAAAATTGAACATCATCCTCTGGTGTGGATGCCATCAATCTATTTTATCCAGTTCATCCAGTATGCTTTTAGCCGAATCGACGATGGGCGTTCCAGGCCCAAAAATCAAAGCGGCGCCTTTTTCGTGTAAAAATTCATAGTCACCCGGCGGAACGATACCGCCCACCACAACGATAATATTGCCGCTGCCCTCGGCCTTGAGGGCTTCGACCAGCTCTGGTACCAGCACTTTATGACCTGCAGCCAGACTCGAGGCACCCACCACATGGACATCATTTTCAACGGCCATACGCGCGGCTTCAGCCGGTGTTTGGAACATGGGGCTGATATCAACGTCAAAACCAAAATCGGCAAAGGCACTGGCCACCACTTTATAACCACGGTCGTGGCCGTCCTGACCCATCTTGGTCACCAGCATGCGCGGCCGCCGCCCGGTTCTATTAAAAAAAGCCTCGGTTCTTTTTCGAAGTTCGTCAATTTTTGCACTGTCGCTATATTCGGCTGCATAGATGCCGGAGACAGAAACACTGGTGGCCACAAAACGCCCAAAAACTTTTTCCATGGCTGACGTAATCTCCCCCACTGTTGCGCGTGCCCGTACTGCGGGAATACAGACTTCAAGCAGGTTGCCGTCTTTTTCAGCAACATTTGAAATGTCTGTAAGACAACGCTCAACAGCCTTGTTATCACGTTTGGCTTTGATGGTTTTTAAACGGGCAATCTGCTCGTCACGTACCGCCGCCGGCACCTCTAAAATTTTCAGGCTGACATTTTCTTCAAGGATATATTTATTGACCCCTACAAGGGTCTCTTGGCCGCTGTCGATTCGGGCCTGACGCCGGGCAGCGGCTTCCTCGATGCGCAGTTTGGGCATACCGGTTTCAATGGCCTTGGCCATCCCACCCAAATCCTTAATTTCGTCCATCACCTTGGTGGCCGCGTCGATAATCTGACCCGTTAAAGATTCAACATAATACGATCCGGCCAAGGGATCGACAACCCGACAAATTTCTGTTTCTTCCTGTAAAATAAGCTGGGTGTTTCTGGCAATGCGGGCTGAAATTTTGGTGGGCAAGCCCACGGCCTCGTCAAACGAGTTGGTGTGCAACGACTGGGTGCCGCCCAAAACAGCTGCCATGGCCTCAAAGGCCGTGCGCATGGCATTGTTGTAAGGATCCTGGGCCGTTAAACTCCAGCCGGAAGTCTGCACATGGGTGCGCAACATGGTTGAGCGCGGATTTTTTGGATTAAAAGCACTGACGGTTTTATGCCATAAAAACCGGGCCGCCCGCAGCATGGCGATTTCCATAAAAAAGTTCATACCAACCCCGAAGAAAAATGAAAGTCTCGGGGCAAAAGCATCGATATCGAGCCCGGCCGCAAGGGCAGCCTGCACATAGGCCAAACCGTCGGCCATGGTAAAGGCGGTCTGCAGCACTGCGTCGGCGCCGGCTTCCATCATGTGGTAGCCGCTGATACTGATGCTGTTGTATTTGGGCATATGCTTGGAACAGTAACCGATAATATCGGAGACGATCCGCATGGAGGGCTCAGGCGGATAGATATAGGTATTGCGGGTCAGATATTCTTTTAAAATATCGTTCTGGATGGTTCCGCCCAATTTTTCCTGGGAAACGCCCTGTTCCTCGGCCGCCACAATATAGCCTGCCAAAATGGGCAACACCGCGCCATTCATGGTCATCGATACGGTCATCTGATCAAGGGGTATCTGATCAAAAAGGATTTTCATATCCTCGACCGAGTCGATGGCCACACCGGCCTTGCCGATGTCACCCACCACCCGGGGATGGTCGGAGTCATAGCCCCGGTGGGTCGCCAGATCAAAGGCCACTGAAAGCCCTTTTTGGCCAGCCGCCAGACTGCGCCGGTAAAAATCGTTTGATTCCTTGGCCGTGGAAAAACCGGCATATTGTCGGACGGTCCAGGGCCTGCCCGCATACATCGTAGCCATGGGTCCGCGCACATAAGGTGGCAGACCCGGCAGGGTATTGAGATGGGTAAGTCCTTCCAGATCCTCGGCAGTATAAAGCGGTTTGACCCGAAAACCTTCAGGGGTTTGCCAATCGAGTTCCTCTAATGATTTACCTCTTAGCTGTTTGGTGGCCAGGTCGGCCCAGTTTTGTCGATCAGGTTGCTCTGCGGTAGGTTTTTTCATTCTCTTTCAATATCCTTCATTTAAAATGATCACCACAAATAGGTTTTTATGGTGATCGAATTTAAGCCACACCGAAAAAGATGGGTTAACGTTCGCAAATTTCCACCAGCACGCCATTAGTTGCTTTGGGGTGCAAAAAGATTATTTTTGCGCCACCGGCACCGATACGCGGTTTTTCATCGATTAGGCGCACCCCTTTGGCTTTTAGCTCAGCCAGGGCGGCTTCGATGTCTGCCACGCGAAAAGCGATATGGTGAATGCCCTCTCCCTTTTTTTCGATATACTTTGCCACGGGTCCGTCAGGGGCGGTTGATTCGAGCAATTCCAGCTCGCTTTCCCCTACCGGCAAAAAAGCTGTGGTAACTTTCTGCTCGGTCACGGTTTCCATGCCTTCCAGAGGCAGGTCAAGCACGTCGGACCAGAAATTTTTGGCCCCGGCGATCTGGTTTACAGCAACGCCGAGATGATCGATACTTAAAATTTTCAAAGCATGTTCCTTTTTGATATATACGCCGCTGACGGCATGCTATGTCACAAATGAAACAGTTAACGATATTGAGCCATTACCCGTTTAAAACCCGGTATCGAATTAATGACGGTTTTTTCGTCGACGCAATAGGTGATACGGATATGCCCGGCCCGCCCGAAGCCGCTGCCCGGCACCGTCAGAATCAATTCTTTTTGCAGGGCATTGGCAAAGGCCGCATCATCTTCGATGGGGGTTTTTGGAAACAGATAAAAAGCCCCGGGTGGTTTTTGAATTTCGAACCCGGCCTCGTTCAAACCGTCGCATAAAAGATCACGATTGCGTTTATAGACATCTACGTCCACACATAGACCCTGAACCTGGGCCATGACCCGCTGCATCAAGGCCGGTGCATTGACAAACCCTAAAACGCGGTTGGTCAAGGCAAAGGCGTTTCTCAAGTCCATTCGATATTGCGCCGCCGGACTGATGGCCACATATCCCATGCGCTCGCCGGGAATGGAAATATCCTTTGAATAAGAGGATGTCACAATGCTGTCCGCGTAACACTCAAACAGGCTGGGTACCTCAACACCATCATAAACGATTTTACGATAGGGCTCGTCGGAAATCAGATAGATCGTGCGACTCAACTGGGCTGATTTTTCGCTCAGCAGTTGCCCCAATTGCATCAGGCTCTCTTTGTCGTAAATCTGGCCGGTGGGATTGTTGGGGGAATTGATCAAGACCGCCTTTGTTTTGGGACCTATGGCGGCCGCCATGGCCTCTAAATCAAGGGTGAAATCAGAGTTGGTGGGAACCGTTTTTAAAACCCCGCCATGGTTGCTGGCATAAAAATTATATTCTACAAAAAAAGGTGCCGGCGTGATGACTTCATCACCCGAATCGAGAATACCTTTTAAAATAACATTAAGCCCCCCGGCCGCACCGCAGGTCATGACGATATCTGCTGCCGCTAGATCAGCGCCCTGTTCTTTTGAGAGGTAATCGGCCACTGCCTGGCAGGCATTGGGCAGACCGGTGTTGGGCATATAGGCATGATCGCCAAAACCGATTTTGTTGACGGTATCACGAAGTGTTTCACTGAATTTTTCCGGCGGTGGCAAATTGGGGTTGCCCAGACTGAAATCAAACACGTTCTCCGGACCGTGCTGGGCTTTGAGTTGGGCGCCTTGTTCAAACATCTTACGAATCCAGGAGGAACGGACAATGGAATCTTCAACTTGTTTGGAAATGGTCATAACTTATCTATCTCCTATCACAATCGGTGCTGGGTTTTATCTTATAGGGAGTGCTTAAACCGACTCGACGGTTTGCACTTCGGGAACCTGCTCTTTTAAAATGCGCTCGATTCCGTTTTTTAGGGTCATCTGGGACATGGGACAGCCGGCGCAGGCACCTTGTAGCCGCACCTTGACCACGCCGTCTTTGACCTCCACAAACTCGACATCGCCGCCGTCTTTTTGGAGCATGGGACGGATCTTATCGAGGGCATCTTTAACTTTGGTCTCCATCATTTTTCCTTTCACAAAAAAGTTTGAGTTCCGAGCCGGTTTCAAAACGTCCCATTTTGGCCAATCTCCGCGTTAGGCTCAAATTCCAATCCTCGAAATACTCAATGTATTCCTCCGGTTGAAATGTTCGCCCGCCTTTTTATCCCGTATCTTTGCGGGGGACCTTGACCAAACTGAAACGTTTTGAAATTGGCTCTTCCGGAAAAAATAAATCCGATAGTAAATTGAACTTATCCGCCGCTTTGACGGCGGGTATGAAACGCTTTCTGAAATTCGGCGAATTGATCGGCTTTTATGGCCGTACGAATTTGAAGCATCAACTGATTGTAATAAAAAATATTATGGATGGTATTGAGCCGATAGGCAAGCAATTCTTTTGACATATAAAGATGCCGCAAATAGGCCCGCGAAAAGTGCCGACAAGTATAGCAGGTACAGTCGGCATCGATGGGCTTGGTATCGGTTTTAAAACGGGCATTGCTGATATTAAAATTACCAAAAGGTGTTATGAGCTGGCCGTTGCGGGCATTGCGGGTAGGCATGACACAGTCGAACATGTCCGCCCCGCGTGCGGTAAGTTCCACCAAGTCTTCGGGGGTGCCCACGCCCATGACGTAACGGGGCTTTGCAACAGGTAACTGCGGCAGTATAGATTCGGCAATTTCCAACATGATATCGATGGGCTCGCCCACACTCAAACCACCTACAGCATAACCGTCAAAATCAAGGGCCCCTAGTTCGTTTAACGATCGCTCACGCAAATCCGTATACATCCCACCCTGTACAATACCAAACAACGCATTGCCCATATCCCCGCTGTTGCGCCAGGCCTCTTTACAGCGTTTGGCCCACCGCGTTGTACGCTCCAGGGCGTCTTTGGCTTGGGCGTATTCAGCCGGATAAGCAATACATTGATCGAAACACATGGCGATATCAGAGCCTAAAGCCTGTTGGATGGCGATGGCTTTTTCCGGGGTCAGCACATGGCGGGAGCCATCAATATGAGATTGAAAAACCGCGCCCTCATCGTCGATCTTGAAACGCTTGGCCAACGAAAAAACTTGAAAACCGCCGCTGTCGGTCAGTATGGGGCCTTGCCAGTGCATGAAATCATGCAATCCGCCAAAAAGGTCAATTACCTCCATGGTCGGTCTCAAATAAAGATGATAGGTGTTGCCCAAAATAATCTGCGCCCCGCAATCGGCAAGGTCCTCGGGGGTTAAGGCCTTGACCGTGCCCAGAGTGCCCACCGGCATAAAGACCGGGGTTTCAACCTGCCCGTGGGCGGTTTCAAAAATGCCGCTGCGAGCGTGGCCTTGAGTGCTTTTATGCTTGAGATGAAATTTAAACATTTTTGGTGTTGTTAATCCGAGCTTTTTTTCAAATTTTTAATGGATAAACATCGCATCGCCATAACTGAAAAAGCGATACTTTTGGGCCACGGCTTCGGCATAGGCCCTCAAGACGGCCTCGCGGCCGGCAAAGGCTGATACCAGCATCAATAGGGTCGACTGCGGCAGGTGAAAATTGGTGATCAGGGCATCAACCGCCTTAAATTGAAACCCGGGATAGATATAAAGATCGCACCGGCCCTGGCCGGGTCTCACAAGCCCATCGGATTTGGCAGCATACTCAAGAGTACGTACAGCGGTAGTGCCCACCGCCACCACCCGCCCGCCGGCGTCCCTGGCAGAAGCTACGGCATTGGCCGCGCTTGTTGAAATGGTATAGTGCTCCGAATGAATCTGATGATCACGGA
>Ga0233431_1005881_pt1 | contig 11460 bp, 11 predicted proteins | sample SI_118_April2016_FD_179867 | JGI IMG/M metagenome (GOLD analysis project Ga0233431, IMG submission 179867) | Seawater microbial communities from Saanich Inlet, British Columbia, Canada - SI_118_April2016_200_MG | ecosystem: Environmental > Aquatic > Marine > Inlet | place: Canada: British...
TCGCTCGCTTCAGATCGAAGAAAGGCCGCCTCTTGCCGGGATTTTATTTTTCCCCAAATATCTATTTCATAACCGGCTACCAGATTTCCCTGATATACAGAATCGGTGATGGATCCTGAAAAGCCAGGCTGTCTGCTTCTACCACCGCTGCCTTCAAGGTTAAGCCAGGGAAGGCTCCCTGCTCGACTTTGCTGATAGAGGGCTTGGGCCTGTTTCAGTTTAGCTACCAACTGTTTGATGTCCAGATTCCCCGCGAAGGTCTCTTCCATGAACTGGTTAAGCTGGGGGTTATTAAAATTTTCCCACCAATTATCAAGCAAGTAATCCGCATTAATCTTTTGCGAATATTGATACATATCCGGCATATCTGACGGTGATTCAATTGATTGAGGTTTATGTAGCATACTGCAGCTGCTAAGAAGCAGGCAAAGCAGTATGGAAACTATGTTTCTCAATGGGATTCCTCCATGCCTTTGGTGATAAAATCGAGAAGAAGTTCTTCGATCTGTTGAGTTGTATGATTTGTATCAATATGGGGAAAGAGTGCGCGGCTGGGGTTGGCTCCTATGAGTACCTGTCCCATAGAGCTGAGAGCAAATCGAAGCTGCCAGCAGACATGGCTCGGATCTTTAGCAGGTAGCGCTTCACACATCATGTCAAACAGGAGTTCGAACATGGGCCGCATATTTGTGAAAAAGATATTACGGGGAGTTTCATCTGCCTCAGACAGGGAGCGCCCGACAAGGCTCAGGAAATTACGGGTGGAAGGCCCGGCATCGCGCAGTTTCATGGTCGGGGAGACAAAAGCACAGAGTACCTCCCGCACGTTTAATTTTTTATTGTTTTTCCTGGATTCTTCCCTCACCGCTTCCAGCCGTCTTCGCCGTTCTTTGTTTAGTGGCAGGATATGTTTTTCAAAGACTTCCTGCAGCAAAGATTCTTTGGAACCGAAATGATAATTGACTGCGGCAAGATTAACATCTGCCATGCTGGTGATTGCCCGCATGGTAGTATTATTGAATCCTTTTTCTGCGAAAAGCTGCTCTGCTGCATCAATAATGCGTTGTCTGGTGCCGTTTTGAGTCATGAAAATAAGTAGGTCTATTAGTTACTTTTTTATATCGAAAAAGGGTCAAACAATTATTTAATACGTTTGATTAAAACACATGTTTGAATTTAGGGCAAGGATAATAAGTTAGAGTGTTTTAATAGGGTGTTTGAGGAAGGGGAGATAAGCTAGAAGCTAATCGGTAGAAAGTATTCGGTGAATCGCGTCTGAAAATTTCTGGAGAGTGTAGGGCTTCATGATGAATTCCTGGATACCGAATTCGGCTGCATTTTCCGCAGAAACAACAGTGCTATGCCCGGTGCAGAGAATAATCGGAAGATCAGGAAGAATTGACAGCAGGTTTTGGGTAAGTTGGATTCCACTCATTTCGGGCATGGTCTGGTCGGTAATGACAAGATCATAATTATCTGGTTTGGCCTCAAAAAGTTCAAAGGCTTCTACACTTGAAGTGCATGTGGTTACGTCGTAACCTAGGAATTCGAGCATCTTCTTGCCCATTTTGCTTATTTCTTCCTCGTCATCAACAAACAGGATGTGGCCGTTTCCTTTTTTCAATGAGGGGAAAAGATGGGAGGCATCCTCTCCATAACTTGTTTCTAAAACAGAGAAGTAAAGATGAAAGCAGGTTCCTTTGCCGACTTCACTGTCAACCGCGATGCATCCACCATTTTCTTTCATGATGCCGTGGACAAGAGATAAGCCCATCCCTGTGCCTTTTCCCCGTTCTTTGGTTGTAAAGAATGGATCAAACATTCTAGCAAGAATTTTCTGCTCTATACCGCAGCCATTATCTTTAATTGAAAGATGGAGATAGTCGCCGGGAGTTAAGTCAGGTACACAAGCCGCCTGTTCCTCGTCTATCTTCTCATGGGCGAGATTTACCTCAAGGATACCACCTTCATCTTCCATGGCATGATAACTGTTTGTACAGAGATTCATGATGATTTGATGTATACGAGTAGGATCCGTCAGGATCGTATCCCCACCTGTTTTGATGGAGCTCTTGATATCTATATTGGAAGGAAGGGAGGCTCGTAAAAGTTTCAAAACCTCTTTTGTAATAGGTTCAATATCTGTAGGTACCTGGTGCGGCAGGGATTGTCTGCTGAATGTGAGTATCTGGGCAACAAGATCTTTGGCACGGTCACCTGCTTTGAGGATGTGCCTTAAATACTCATATTCTTTAGAATCCTCACGAAGCCGTTTTTGTGTCAGTTCGCCATATCCCATTATTGCGCTGAGAATGTTATTAAAATCATGGGCAATGCCACCGGCAAGTGTTCCTATTGCCTCAAGTTTCTGGGATTGTTGAAGCTCGCTCATGAGCTGTTCCCGATCTTTTAAGGCCTCCTGCATTTGATTGAAATTTTGTATGAGTTCGGCAAGTTCTCCTTTGGCGTTGGATGATAATTTTTCCTCAAATTTCCCTTCACTGATCCGTTTAGCTCCTTCAGTAAGTTCATGAACAGGTTTAGAAAGCCTTCTAGCCAGCCAGAAGGCGGCAATGGCTGCGAAAAATGCGGCAATGCTAATGGAGCCAAGATCTAGAAGGCGGCCTTTTTGTATGAGAGAACCATAATATTTTTGAGAAATAGAGAGATGGACAAGACCGATTACTTCTTCATTTTCCACTATGTCAGAGGGGAATTCAGCAAGATTTGTCAGTTTCACCGGCATGACAAAACTAATATTGTCCCCCTGCATATATGGCTTTGGTGGAATTTGATCTAGTTCTATGAAACGTTTTACTTCATCAGCTGATAGTTTTGGAAGTGTGTAACTGTCTTTCTTTTTTGTCATCCAGAGGCTGCCGTCAGATCGGTAAAGGGATACGCTTGTCACTATCGGGCGTTTAAAAATAGCCTCAAGTTGAGGATCTACGAGAAAACTGCTTTCAGTATACAGGCCAGTAGTCGATATTTTTGCCAGTATAGTGATCATATTGCGGCCTTTCTCATTTTCCAGGTCTTTAAAAAAATGGGATTCGAAATAACCATGGGTGGAAAGAAGGGCAAAGGTAAAAACTATAAGCACAAGGCTGAAACCGGAAAGAATTTGTCCCAGCATGGTTTTGGGGATAAGGGAAGATGGTCGTATCATGTTTGGTCTCCCGTATCCTGTGGAATAAATTCAATATGTGTTTCGGTGTTGGTTGGAATCTTAATTCTCAACTGATCAGCAGCCTTGGGATTGATATGCACAACAAGACAGCAGTTTAGGAATGGGGGATCACTTTCTTCGGATGGGGAGTGTGTAATTATTTTGGTAATTTCTGCAATCAGTTCTTTCAGCTTATAGTCAACGCTCATGAAGGCGCCAGCATTAACAAACCGTTTTGAGACCGCTATGAGAGGGGTGCGATGTTTCTTCTGCAGGCGAAGCATTTCTGTAAGAACGACATTGTTGAGTATGCCTGGGTCAGGCAGCATGAAGATCGCATCGTTTTGTCTGAATATTTTAGAGAGTGAAGGAAGAACCTGTCTTCTGTTTTTTATAGTGATCAAATTTAGAGTAAGGCCGAATTCACTTGCGGTGTTTTTCAAGAGAGTTTTGTCAGCCTGACATTTGGGACTGATGAGCACTCCTAAACTCTTGGTGTCGGGCAAAAATTCTTTGATTTTGGAAAATTGTTCAGCCATGGGTGTCCAGATACGGACACCCTGCCAATGCAAAGATTCTGCTTTTTTGGCAAGATCAGTGCTTGAGACAAGGAGAAATATTCCTTGGGTGTCATGGTAGTTTTCCATACAGTAAGAAAGGGCAAGGTCGCCAATGGCTATAAGCTGAGAGAACTGTTCATCCCTGAAAAACTGTTGGTCTTCTTCTGTTCCGTCAGGTTCCAGGTTCCATAAAACGGTAGTGTGGGCATTGTCTCCTTTGATTGAAGTATATAGCTCGTCAGCAATGTGTTGGTGAAGCTCAAAGTCTCCTCGATAGATTACTCCGATTTTTTCCGTAGCATGGGCAGGAGTGGCGAAAAATGAGAAAAAAGCTGCCAGAAAAAAGAGTATATGAAGACGAGAGAAGATTTTAGTCATTATTAACCCTGTCAAACAGGAAATAAGGATTAGGATAAGTGCCTTGGAGGTAGAGCCAAGTATTTAATTTTAAAAGATACTTCTCAGTTCCTTGTTTTTTACACCCCTCAAGGGGGTGCTGAAAAGAGTGACAGTCTTTCATGGGTAAGGCACTAAAAACTATATTTCAGCCAGACTTCTGCAGTTATTCCCGGTCGTTCGAAATTGTCGGGCAGTTTCTCTGTAAATTCCGGATAGGCGTAGTGGACATCGAAAAGGTTATAAATTGAAATGCCGGCATCAAGCCCGAGAAATTTGCCCAGACCATCCTCAATTGTTAGAGCAGCACTTGTGAGAAGATAATCATCGATGTCATCGCGGGCATCATCTTTTTCAAGGGGAGCCTCACCGACATATTGGCAGTTCATATTCAGTGTGCAGAATTGGGCGAACCTTAAGTTGAAACCGGCTGTGGCGAGCCAGGATGCTATTCCTGGGCTTTCGTCTCTGTTATCCTGTTCCGCGTCTATATAAGAGAGGGAGCCAATGAGTGTAATATCAGGCAGTTCTGGCGGCAGGCGAAATTTCCCCACAAGGTTAATGCCCCTTGAGCGACTGTCGTCACCGTTTACAAATGTTTTCAAAGATGTGCCTTCTTCTGTGAAGATAATATTTTCATATTCGTTCCAGTACACAGAGGCAGAGAGAGAAAGATCTGGGTCGTGGTGCCACTCAAGAGCAGCCTGCCATGTTTGAACATCTTCGGCATTCAGATTCGGATCACCAAGCAAAGGGGTTCCTACGGATTGTTTATATAGTTCCCTGAAGCTTGGAGCACGAAAAGCCTCGCCATACATCAGCTTTAAATACCACTCCTGATGGAATTGCCAGTTCAGACCTAGTGATGGAGAAAAAGAACTGCCAAAATCGTCGTAATGGTCGTAGCGGCCACCAAAGGTGGCTAGAAGATTATTGCGGATATGCCACTGATCCTGGCCGTAAAAACTATAAAAGGTTCGATCTGCTTGATTCATCCAGTTGAAGGTGTCACTGACGTCCTGAATGTCTGGCAAGGGGCCGGTGGAGTTGTAATTGGCATCATGGGTGACATCAAAGAGCCGGGTCTTTTTAGCCTCACCTCCCAGTGTGACAATATGATCTTCAGTAAAGTAGAAATCAGCCTGGGCTTCAGCTCCTAAATCCTCAAGTTCTGCTTTGGTAATAGAACGCATGCCACTCGATAAGGATGTCAGGCCAGTCGGAGGAGGAAATTGTTTCAAAAATCCAGGAGGCTGCAGCAGGATATCATAATCATGACTATAGCGGTTATATATGAGTTTTGTTTGGAGGGTGAGCTGGTCATCAAAAAAATCATCTTTCCATCTCAGGTCAGACCAGAAGTAGTTTCGACCGATAACAGTCTCGTCAGTAAGGGAAAATCCAGGATTATAGAAGCCGCCGTCATTGTGGTTGAGGTATTGGGCCTGGAAGTGCCAGTTGCCAAGACCCGCACCGAAAGAGAGGTCGGTTCGCTCCACCCACTCGTTAGTGTTAGAAGGGGCACTAGAAATGTCTGCATTAAGAGAGTTGCCCGACAGACCGTCTTCGTCAATTGAAACATCAGCACCATTAGTGTTGTAGTAATTCAGATTGGACCAGAAGTGAACAGTGCCATAGGAACGACCTAATTCCATGTTATAGCGCTGGCTGTCATAGGAGCCGAAGCGGGTAGTGACGGAAGCTGTGTCCTGGTTTCGTTCCTTTCGGGTAACAATATTGATGACACCAAGCAGGGCATCACTGCCATAAAGAGCGGATCCCGGGCCGTGCAGGACTTCAACTTTTTCAATATAATCCACGGCCAGGTCACTAAAGAAAAGTGTAGCGCCTCCAGTCACACTGATATCGACATCATGGCCGTCAATCATATATTTAATTTTTTCGGAACCATGTGATGCCATACCCCTGAAGATTATCTGGGAATATCCAACCGCACTTATACCGATCTGCATTCCGGGAACATTGGCGAGAACGTCCCTCATGTCACGCGCACCCATCTGTTTGATTTCTTCAGCAGTAATGACGGTCATGATAGCTGGAACTTCGGTGACCATCTGAGGTGTCCGGGTGGGGAGACTGCTCATTTCATAAAAGAGGTCAATCATCTCCTCTTCTTCACGGGCAAGTTCCTGTTCTTGAGGGGTATGGGCACTGATCGGGAGTGATATGAGTAGAAAAAAAAGTATGAAATATATTACAGAGAATTGTTTCACTGTTTTCTCTCAAGGATTTTTTGAACTATTTTATTATACTTCCTCTTACTATTATGCACAGAAAAAACGATTGAAAACAAGAGAGATTTGGGGAATTACGCATTACGAATTTGCTTGAGATGAATTTAAAAAGGGGCTAACTGAACAAAAGTTAAAGTGGGCGACTATTATTAGTATCTTTTAATATCGCCCTTTATTGTTGGCTTAAAACTTCCCTCACGGCATTGATCAATTCATTACCTTGAATAGGTTTATAAACATATTGTTTTACTCCAAACGAAAGAGCTTTTTCTTTAGGAGTACTTTCACTATGCCCAGTACACATAATAATTGGCATAGACGGTTTAATTTCCATCACAGCTTTTGCCAATTCTATTCCTGTGAGTCCTGGCATTGTCTGGTCGGTGATGATTAAATCAAACTTACCTGGGGTCTTTTGAAATTTTCCTAAAGCATCCTGGCTGTCTGTGGTGATAGTAATTTGATACCCGCTTTTTTCCAATCTCCTTTTATTAATTTGAAGCAGAAGAGGCTCATCATCAACCATTAATATATGTCCACTACAATTATTTTTTGGTTCAGCATTCATTCAAGCACCTTGTTCCCCAACCCCTGTTTTAAAATTCAAAGAGCCCCCGGATAAAAATCCGCCAATGTTTTGGGATCAGAGGTATGCCCTTGTTCGGTTTACTTTTCATCGGGACACCAAGATTTGGTCATTTCTGGGTCTTGGGTTACTATCAATTGCTTAATTTCTTCCTGTGTAAACCGTGGGGTTATGTGCTGCTGGCAATTCCAATCGTAGGCCTGAACTTTAAAAAGAATGAGACGTTCAATGACTTCTTCATAATCGGGCGACCTTAATCTTACTAATAACTCCGGATATTCATTTGTTTCCAACACTTCAGCCTCTGCCCAGATTTTTAGTCGTCGCTTCGATGGATAATCAATTAAAAACAGGGAAGATTTCTTGCTGGAATTAATATTGCCAACACTGATATACTGTTTATTTCCTCGGAAATCAGCGATCCCTAAGGTCGTGTTGTCGAGAATTTTGAGAAACCCTTTAGGGCCTCCTCTAAACTGGACGTAAGGCCAGCCGTTCTCCCCCACAGTGGCCATATAAAAACTATCTCTGGATTCAATGAAAGGAATTTCTTTCTCTGTCAAGACATAGCGGTCGCCTGATTCTTCCATGCGGGCATAGGCTTTTCGGGAACCATATTGCGCTTGTGCTTCTTTAACGCTTTTCGTAAAAGCAAATTTTGTGAAGTTCTGGCTCATAATCCTCTCTATTTAAGTTTCTATCTGCCGAGTTTTTGCTCCTCGCAGAGTATCGTATATAAATCGAGAGAAAGCCGCGTTAAATCATTTTTCTCAATCAAGATTTTCTTTCCCAACTGAACTTTCGCTCTGACTCTTTGATTTGTAGTACGATTGTTCCTCTGGCTATGAAGTAGGCTAAATTGCCTTCTCGATAAACGGGAAGTTGTAATATCTGTCATGGTTTTAGTGGTCATTGGCCAGGGTGCCTAAAATATACTCAAACACCCTGCCCCATAGTACATAATGTCTTTTACTGTGACCTTATAACTTGCTTATCTAAAAATTTCCGTATGGTATCGGCGATGATTTGTCCGTCTTCTTCCAGCGCAAAGTGTCCAGTATCCAGCAAGTGAAATTCAAGATTCTTAAGATCGCGCTTGTAAGGATAGGCACCCTCTGCAGGGAAAATATAGTCGTTTTTACCCCATACAATGAGAGTCGGTGGCTGATACTTGCGGAAATATGTTTGCCATTCGGGATAGTGCGGTATGTTGTTCTGGTAATCATAGAACAGTGCCAATTGAATGGCCGGATTCCCTTCACGGGTCAGGTGCCGCAGATCCACATTCCAGTTATCCGGACTAATTGTTTTATCATTTCTTACACCATGGGTATATTGCCATTTCACACCGTCCGGCGAAATAAAACCGACTAGCGCTTCAGCATTTTTTGGTGTTCGCTCCTTCCAATAAGTACGAATTGGATCCCAGAATTCGCGTAGGCCTTCCGTATAGGCATTACCATTCTGCACAACCAGCGATGTAACCTGATCCGGATGTTTGATTGCCAGACGGAAACCGATAGGAGCACCGTAATCCATCAGATACATGCTGTATTTTTTAATCCCAAGCTCTGCAATAAAACGATCCATGACATTAGCCAGACTGTCAAAGGTATAGTCAAACGCATCCATCTTTGGTTGTGCACTGTTCCCGAATCCAGGATAATCTGGTGCCACCAAATGATACCGGTCAGACAAGGCCGGGATTAGATTACGAAACATGTGCGATGAGGTCGGAAATCCGTGCAACAACAGGATTGTTGGGGCCTCCACTGATCCTGCTTCCCTGTAAAAAATTTCCACACCATCGATGTTTATTGTCTTGTGGAGCGTTTGTGTAACTGTAACCGTTGATTTGTGCTCCGCAGCAAAAACAGGCTTGATCAAGTAGGTGGTCACTAAATTCACGGTCAGGAAAATAACTAATGCCGTTTCAGCAAATATACGTGTTTTAATATCTATTTGATTTATAAACATGACAATCCTCCTTATGGTTAATGCACACTTTTGAGCTTGTCGTTGATGTAATATCAGTGGTTCAATCTTTTGTTATGTTAACTATCTGCATCATGATGACATTTAGCAAGGTTAAAAGTTGCTAGTCGAGTGGCAGGTTTAAATGTATCGTATCTTTTAAGTTAGCAAACAAACTTGCATTAAGAGAGGGGCGGCAAGTAGTCAAATAGGATTGGTAAGTGTAAGGTTAGTTCTTCGACAGGCACACGAAAACTTAACTGAGTGTCCACAATTCCGGGGCAGCTAGAGCGCAATGTTTGGACTACTGTTATCCATTACTGCGCTCTTTAAAGTCTGAATAGTAAAATTATTAACAAAAGAGATGTTAGGCTCGCAAGGGCTGTCCTGATTGAGTTCCATAGGTTCCAACGCGGTTCGAAGTCTTTACGAGCTGTATTTTGCGTTGTATCATTCATAGTGTCAACATTCAGAGGTTGTAGTTTATTATTCAGCGGTAAATTAATAGTGATGGTCGGCAATTGGACACCGAAAAAATAGGCGAGTGCGGCGAAAATTATGAGTAGACGTCCAGTTCCATCCAATTGCCCGATGCCAAGCACAGCTGAAGTCATCAAAGCCACAACTGAACCAACCCAGACCAGCAAAAAAAATGGCTGATTGTGCTGGATAACGCGATCCATCACCTGAAAAGCTCGGATGTACTCCCTGTCATTTAAACTTCTTATACCCGGCATCACCACTAAGGCAAAAGCAAACAGGAAGCCGGCCACCAAGGAACACAAAAATGTGGCCAAGATCAATGCAATTTGAAAAATTCCCATGATTCACTCCCTTGAGAAATTCATAGGGTTATTATTTTTTATCAATGTTTCATAATGCATAACTAAGTAATGACCAAACCATCAATGTATAGCAGAAAGTAAAGATCGGGATTTGAACTACCCAATATTGAAGAGATGGTAGATATCAGTTCCCAGCATACGTTGGCACTTTAAACAGTTAACACGGATCAATCCCATTCAAGATGTCCACATTTAAAGACGCCTCCGTCCGAGTTGTATAGATTTCATCGTTATAGTAGTATGGCCCGCTTTTTTTCTGCGCTCTGAATGCCCTATCCGACTCTGGCCAGTTCTCCAAAGCGTGCTCCAGTATTTCAGCATTAAAACCTACATGCATTACAAGAGCACTTGCAAGAACAGGTGGGCATCGATACTGATCCATAAACCGCTTGCCATTAAGATTCACGGCAATTATTGGCATTTCTCGTTTTATTGCCTGTTCAACCTCCCAGCCAACAAACGAATACAACTTACGGGTGCTTTCACTAATCAAAATAATAAAGGACTCAGATTCTTTCATACGCTCGGCCAATTGGGCCTTGATGGATTCTTCGGCCCTGGAATCAAAAGCACTGTAAAGATCCTGAGCGTTATACAAATTGAAGGGGAGATGGTCGCTTTGCTCCCAATCCGTCATCAAATCATAGTAAAAGCCGACAGAGTCTCCATCAAATGAGACAAATGTTTTATGCTTATATGGCATGGTCAATCCTCCTGAAAGAATCCACAACATTTTACGGGTAAATTTACATTGCACGTGCCCAACGAACTCCCTTCCAGAATATTTCATGGGGCATTCGGTATCCGAGGCACTTCACGTTAGCTGCCGTAACGGGTTATGTCTTTTTATTCATCATCTCTATGCACTATGCTTAGTGAAAATGCCGGCAAACAGATCGCTATATCTCTACTGCCTTCACAGTTATTGGAAACAGTAGAAACCTAAACTTTCACTGAACGAATTTTATGAAGAGCTTCGAGTTGCCAATCTTATCCTAATAGATCGGGAGATTTTTAATTAAAAAAGCCAGGGCAAAATGAAACCCTGGCTTGAACTTCTACAAATTACTTATTAACCAAAATTCGATCAACAGGTTTCACCCTGAGGTAACTGGCTAAGTATGTCAGCTATAACATTATTTGTATATTTGATAATAATAGCTCCTGATCCAGGAGAGATTTTCTTGTTTTTCCCTGTCTGAGCTTCAACCTGATTCTTGAATGCTTCAAGCTTATTAATTGCTGCACAGATATTGCCTTTTGAAACTGATTTGCTGGCATTTTTCACTTTTGCGTCAAGGCTTTTTGCAAGCTTTTCGTTAATGTCATCACTATCGACATAGGAGCGAATAAGCTCGTGCAGTCCATCGACTGTATCAATGCAGCCATTTTCGTCTGCGTCAAGTCCGGTGGCGTCTTCGAATGGGCATTCATCATTGGGGTCTACAACAATTACCTCGATGCTGACATCTGCCTCACCCTGAGAACCATTGCTATCAGTAACCTGCAGAGTAATGGTCTGTTGTGCTGGAGGAAGAGTGGCCTCTATACATCGTCCTTCACCTATAGCTTCGCCTTCGAGGAACCAGAGGAATGCTTCTTCGGCAAGATTTTCATCTTCATGGTCGGTGAGAGTCATCACAATAAATGATGGAGAAAATGCTTAAAATGTGCA
>Ga0233431_1005887_pt1 | contig 11448 bp, 9 predicted proteins | sample SI_118_April2016_FD_179867 | JGI IMG/M metagenome (GOLD analysis project Ga0233431, IMG submission 179867) | Seawater microbial communities from Saanich Inlet, British Columbia, Canada - SI_118_April2016_200_MG | ecosystem: Environmental > Aquatic > Marine > Inlet | place: Canada: British...
TTTCTGACTTTTTCTTCATGCCTTATTGCCAGCCAAACTGGCAATGTCTGTGATATTCATTAAGTATTACAGTGTTTTATTGTAAACAGGTCCCTGGGTATATTGTCAAGATATCAAATCCTATCGTGCTATGAACCGTGTCCGTCAGATGCTTTTCAGAATGAGTCTGTTCTGGAAAAATGAAATTTATCAGCATCATTGAGTGTCCCAAAATCATAAAAAAAGATACTCCGGCATCTTGGGCTTTGGGAGAAAAAGGCAAGGCCGCCTAAAATGGGGGACTTAAAAACCGTTATAGATACATCTGGTTCTCAGCTGCCTTCCTGCGAGGATTACCTTTACCGTGACCCCGAATATCCGATAGAGACATACGCTTCATAATTTTCAAAAAAGGCATCTGGATTTGAGGAACAGATATGTCTGGATCAGGACGTAATCTTGGCGTATTGCAAGATCTGAATCTTCACCTCAAACTTTGTAGCGATCACCTCCACCCTTCGCTTGCTTCAATCGGAACCAAAACCACACATCTGGTGGTTTGTTTTCTATTGACCCACAAGCTTATTTTTTCTATGCTCGTCGCTGAAAAAAGTAATGTCTTATCATCTTTCCAGGAAAAGAATGAGAATGGGAACCAGTGTGGGCGTGGGATTCAGCAGGCTTCGCAATCCGGAAGCGGCCGGCCGGGAAGCCGTCTCCGCAGCCCTTGCGCAGGCAGGGGTGGACAAACCGGATTTTGTCTTTTTGTTTGCCACGGTTGGCTATGACCAGGAGCGGCTGGTCAGGGCCGTACGCCAAACCGCCCAAGGCGCACCGTTGTGCGGCTGTTCGGCCGAGGGTACCATTGTTGGTGACAACATCAATGAGACCAACTTCGCCGTGGCCGTAATGACCGTTTGCTCGGATGCGTTTTATTTCATGAACGGCCTGACAAAGGGTTTCGAAAAAACATCTCGCAGCGCTGACCATGACCCTGGAAACAACTGGTTATGGCGCCGGAAACGCCGATATTTCCATCCCAAACTTATTACGGATCGCCATCGGAGAATCTGTAGAAGAGATCAAAGGCAAAGGGCTTGAGAGCGAACGTGTGGCCCTTGTGGAAACCAGCATTGATGACATGAACCCCCAGATTTATGACTATCTCATGGAAAAGATGCTTCACATGGGCGTTATGGGTGTCTTCTTAGTGCCACTTCACATTAAGAAAAACCGACCGGGCATGTTGCTTACGGTGCTCTGCAAAATGGAGATGATGGATAAAATTTCAGCTTTCCTCCTTGCCGAAACCACTACTATTGGCGTAAGATTGAGAATAGATCACCGAATGAAGGCCCGAAGGGAACTCTGGATGGGAAAAACCACCCATGGAGACATCGGATTTAAGGTAGCGAAGATCGGAGACCGAACCGTCAATGTGTCACCGGAATATGAGGATTGTAAACGTGTGGCCATGAAAAAAAATATACCCCTGAAAAATGTTCTGTATGACGCTAGATCGGTAGCGGAAAAATTGATTTGAAACGATTGGTGGCGCATAAACTAAAACCCGTTTTTAAATAGAAGGAGGGAAAGGTTATGGATAAAATTGTTCGAATCGACATGGGTGCGGAGGGAGGACCCAAGGTGAGCACCGGGCCTCTGGGAGACTATACCGGCTTTGGCGGCCGTGGGATGACATCGGCCATCGTTTCAAAGGAGGTTCCCCCGCTGTGTCATCCGCTGGGCGCCAAAAACAAATTGGTCATTGCCCCCGGATTGCTGAGCGGTTCTGTTGCGGCCATGTCCGGACGTATTTCCGTGGGGTGCAAAAGCCCGCTGACAGGCGGTATCAAGGAAGCCAATTCGGGAGGGCAGCCCTCACAGATGCTGGGCCGGTTGGGTTATGCCGCCATCGTGCTCGAAGGAAAACCAGAGGACGACACACTTTACAAAGTTTTCATCAATTCGGAGGGTGTTCAGATCACTCCGGACAATAGCTTGAAGATGCTCGGAAATTACGACCTGGTGGCTAAAATGAATGCGGAATACGGTGACAAGATCGCCTGCATCTCCATCGGCCAGGCCGGTGAACAGAAGCTGTCCGCCGCATCAATTGCCTTTACGGACATGGAACAAAGGCCCACACGTCATGCCGGCCGCGGGGGTGTCGGTGCCGTCATGGGCGCCAAGGGCGTTAAGGTCATCGTTGTGGATGACGCCGGTACGTCAACACGCTCACCAGCAAACCCGGAAAAGTTTAAAGCAGCAAATAAAGCATTTGTGGCAGGACTGAAGAAACATCCGGTGACCGGTGAAGGACTGCCTGCCTACGGAACCAACGTCTTGACCAACGTATTGAACGAAGCCGGCGGATATCCCACCCGAAACTTTTCATCCGGCCAGTTTGAAGGTGCTTCCAAGATCAGTGGCGAAGCCCAGGCCGAAATGGAAAACGCCCGAGGCGGTGAAGGGTCCGCCACCCACGGCTGCCACAAGGGCTGTATTATCCGCTGCTCCGGAACCTTTTACGACAAGAATGGAAATTTTTTGAGCAAACAGGTCGAGTATGAAACCGTCTGGTCCCATGGCGGGAACTGCGGCATCGACGATCTGGACGCCATCGCGCAGTTGGACCGACTGGATGATGACTTCGGAGTGGACACCATTGACATGGGCGTCACCATCGGTGTGGCTATGGAAGGGGGGCTGGCGAACTTCGGTGATGCCGCGGCAGCCATCAACCTGGTCAAGGAAGTGGGGAAAGGAACACCCCTTGGGAAGATATTGGGCAGTGGTGCGGCCGTCACCGGACAGGTTCTCGGCGTGGAACGGGTACCGGTGGTCAAGAAACAGGCGCTTCCGGCCTACGATCCCAGGGCCGTTCAGGGGATGGGTGTGACCTATGCCACCACCCCCATGGGCGCGGATCATACCGCCGGGTATGCCGTGGCCACCAATATCCTCGGAGTGGGCGGCAGTGTGGATGCCTTGAAGCCTGAAGGGCAGGTGGAACTCTCCAGAAATCTTCAAATCGCAACAGCCGCCATTGACGCCACGGGCATGTGCCTGTTCATCGCTTTTGCCATTCTGGACCAGCCGGATACATTCCAGGCCCTGCTCGACCTGCTTGGCGGATTCGGGGGGAGTGATCTGACAGGGGATGACGTCACGGAGCTCGGCAAAAACATTCTCAAGATGGAAAGGGATTTCAACGAGCGCGCCGGTTTTACCAACAAAGACGATCGACTGCCTCAGTTCTTCATTGATGAGGCACTAGCCCCTCACAATGTGACCTTCGCGGTACCGGATGAGGAGTTGGATCAGGTCTTTAACTTCTAATTTTCATCAGCACCATGTTAGGATGGGGGGAAGCTCCGAACGGTTCCCCCCATTTTTTCCTAAAACAACATTTTTAAAATAAGCATGATGTAAACACACCCCATGCCAACCACTATCGACATAAGATTCTTTGCTTCTTTAAAAAAGTACCTGCCCGCTGACTCAGCATGCCGTTACCCCGTTGAACCGGGAACGCCTCTATCCGTCGTGTTGGATCGACTGAACATCCCTGAAAAGGAGGTTAAACTGATTTTTGTCGATGGTGTGAAAGAAGATACAAGCTTCCTTCTTAAAGGCGGCGAAAGGGTTGGCGTTTTCCCGCCCATAGGTGGTGGTTAAACCGAAAACAGCCAGATGTATTCATCCTCAATAGGATTGGATTCCGGTTCGCCGGGTTAGGAGTGCTGCCATGATAACAGTCGGTTTGACCGCGGAATGCCTGTTTGACACAATGAATTCGGGTGTCGTGGCGTTTTCATCCATTTTGCAGGCAGGTTTCAAAGTCAATGCCCACACCGGTGTCAGCATCAAAGATCTGCTCTGTAACCAGTTTGATGTGGATCCTGACTATGTGAAAGACCGAATCCGCACCGCCTTCCTCAACGGAAGGCCCGTTGACGACTTTTCCACGGCCATGGTGGAAAACAACGCCACGCTGGCGCTTTCAGCTGCCATGCCGGGACTGGTGGGTGCGACCTTTCGGAAAGGTGGATACCTGGCCGCCTTTCGCGGCACGATCACGCATCAGCGTTCCGATACGATCGTCGAGGATCGTGTGGGAGTGGTGTCCATCAAATTGTTCAATGTCCTGGCCAAAGAAATTGGCTCAACCTTTCTCACACGGGGCGTGATGGTCGATTCGAATACTGCGCGGTGGTTTTTTTCCGATCCGTCGGACGCTTTCCAAAGGGACTGCAAAGGCATCCTGACAGATGGACAGGATATTCATGCAGACCGTCTATCTCAAAAGATTGCATCGGGCGCGGAGGGTTTGGTCGCGCTTCGGCTGATAACATCGTAAATCATCTCAGGCCCAGATATCTTTCAATAATATCCTCTACCGGGATCGGGGTACTGGTTCAGTTGAATAGGCGATTCAATTATATCAATAGGTTACGGTGTCTTTCGGGAAGGCATGGCAATTGACGCAAATAATGGTTTTAACTGGTATAATTGTGGACTCCACGTTTTTTTGCCTATTCAACTGAACCAGCGCCCCACTTGCTCCACCTGAGAAAATCTTCCTGGCCATGGTGATTTTCTCCACTTCTTTTGCGCCTTCATATATCTCTAATATTTGTCCAGTCCCATGTGGTGGTGAAGCTGAAGAAAATCATTTCTACCTTTCTTCAGGAGCATTGTGAGATACGTGAATCCTTCATAGGGGAGGGCATAACGCTCCAGTCCCGGCTCCGTGCAGTCCCTGCATTCCGGGTAGTCCCCGATATTTCGCCGAAAAGAGCGTGCTTTTTGGGAGAAAAGAAGTTCGTTGACGGAATGGTCTCTCATGTTTCCCACAGACCTGTCAATCAGCGGACACGGGAAAACTTCCCCGGTGCTGCGGACAAAAAAATAGTTGAACCCGCAGGAGCATGGTTTTTTAATGGCGCCGGTTTTGAAATAATGGGCCAGGGCCTCGGCATGGCAACTCCATGGGAAAAGATCGCTTTCATAGAACTTCACCATTTCTTCCCTGTCCCCCGGGCTGAATTCAAGGGATTCCGCCCGGTCGGGATTCAGGTAACGGCCTTCGGTTATGATGCAGGGGGAAATGATAGTGAACAGCCCATGTGAGTCCGCATAAAGGGCAATTTTTTCTAATTCGCCAATATTGACGGGAAGTACCGTTGTTTTCAAACCGATAATAAGGTTTGGATATCTTTCCCTGAGGTCTTTCAGCCCCAGTATGGTTCCCTGTAATTTTGACCACGCATTTTTGTAGTTTCTTATTTGATCATGAAGAGGGCCGGCGGCATCCATGGCGCAAACCACCACCATACCCAGTTTTTCGCGGTGCAACATTGGAAGAATTTTTTCACAGGAGCCCAGGACCTGTTCGGTCAGCAGGCCGTTGGTGGTGACGGCAATGGAGCGCAGGGCTTTGAGGTTTCTGTTCTTGAGAGTGCAGATGCCGGAAAAAAGCTCGGGCAGGTCTTTTCGAAGGAAAGGCTCGCCTCCGGTAATATCCAGTTCCCTGACATCACTCAATACGTCCGATGAAAGAAAACGGAGCCATTCCGACACGGACAGGTCCTGCACTTCAGCAGGGATTTTCCAGATATTGCACATGATACATTTCGCGACGCAGCGGTGTGTGATCTCAAGGCTTATGGCTTGAGGCCGACCGGGGTTTCCGCTCCATTTCAGGTACTGGAAATGGAGACCGTTGAGAAAAAGTCTACAGACCAGTTTGAGCAGGGAGTCGTTCATAACATCTTCCTTGTAGGTAAATCACAAACTATCATCCGGGGCTTTCCATCGGTAAACCGTTTTCCTTAACGCACACCGGTCTTCCACTGTCATGGGATCACCGTTGGCGGTATAGGCCCTTCCCATGCAGCCTCCAGCACAATGCTTGCTGCCCGGACAGCTCTTGCACTCCTTGAGAGACTCAGCACGGCGTTCGTTCGTCTTCGGCAGTTCCGCCCAAAGGGACAGCGCTTGGGAAAAGATTTCTTCCGCAGGACGGTTGTACACATCCATGATCGCGAATTTTTCCACAGGCAGCATCGTGCAGGGGTACATCGTACCGTTTTCCTTGATATAGGGGGCGTCAATGCATCTGCAGTTTTCCACAGATGGGGTTGTTTTTCCTTTCAGCCATTCGAGGCAGGCAATATTTCCGATCCTTTCGTATCTCTCTCTGAAGGTCTTGTCCCCGTGAAACCGTTCCAGGAGTCCTTCCACCTGCAAGGGCGCAGGAAGGGACAGCAGGTCGTTTTGAGCGGCGCGCCCCGCCCGGACGAGTGTGCCGCTTGCGATACGACCGACTCCGAGATCATCCAGAACCTTCAGCAGTTGTGGAAGTTCCTGGAAATTATCCTTCGTTTCCGTGAATGCGATGACGGTCTGCCCTCCCAGGCCTGCCTCTGTGAGGAGCTTGATGCCCCCCCATGCCCGTTCAAAAGACCCTCGTCCCCTCAACCGGTCGTGGGTTTGGGCGGTGGCGCCCTCAAGGCTGACCTGGATGGCCAGGTTCTTGAAACCTGATGAGGCCAGGGTGTTGACGATTTTGTTGGAAAGCAATGTACCGTTTGTCTGGAGGCAGACTTTGTTCAAACCAGGGATTGTGCAGGAAAAGATGAGGATGTCCAGCCAGCGAGGGTGGGTCAGTGGTTCTCCCCCTGTCAGACAGATTTCTTTCGCTCCGAGCTGCACGAAATTTAGGATCATTTCCTGCAGTTTTTTTAAGGGGACCGGTGGTGTTTTTATGGGGCCACCGCTCCCTGGCCAGCAGTGATCACAGTAAAGGTTGCAGTCGTTGGTGATCATGAGAGTGGGTGCCCGGGGTGGTTTTAGACCCGTATCCATGATTAGAGATTGTATCTGCTCTGCTGTGGCGTTGTCCATGGCATAGTCCCGGAATCGGTTGTTGTTGTTTCAGGTGGCCTTTGAAGGCATTTTCAATCCGAGTTGAGGGTTGACGGCTTGAAAGGAACCATGCCGCATACACCCCCACCATACTCCCAGTTGATAGAACAGTTGCTCCAGGGAGAAGTAAAAGAAAAATGAAAAAAGATTCATTCGAGGTTTCTTGATCACGTATTCTGTTATTCCCACCAGAAAATGGGCGCACCAGACAACCCCGAAAGCCAGCCAGGAAAAAGACAGGGCCGGAATAGACCAGATCAGGTAATAGCGGGATAGAAAGGCGCAAGAGTGATAAAAGTGGGCAAAATAGCCGCGGAGAACCGAAAGCAGGAGGACCGGAATTTTAACGGGGATGTTCTTTCGCCTGACAAGAAATCCCTTGTTCAGGGTATCTGCAATGACAATGACGGCGCACAGGGAAAGCACGATGGGAGATTTGAAGACCAGGGCAAGAATCCCCATGCTCCAGAAAAGCGATGAGCCCAATGGGAAAATCATTTTTTTGCCTCTGCTCTTGTGAAGTCGTTGGAGCAGGGGTTCCGATGTACCGTAGTCAAACCGTCTCAAGCAGAACGGTTTAAGCCGGTTTCGGTGTTTGTGGAAAACGGTTCCCACCGGTCTGAATTCCACGAGATGCCCTGCATCCTGCATCCTCCAGCAAAGATCCACGTCTTCCCCCACGAAAAGCGCTTCTTTGAATCCGTCCAATTCCAGGAACAGATTTCTCCTTACCAGGAGATTGCAGGACGGAACGTAGAAAAACGTTTCATTTTCTTGTGATCTTGCGAACCGCTTTCCCATGATGAGGGAAGATTTTACCTCTTCGTAGCGATCAAGGGGGCTTTCCTGGAACCAGGAGGCGACCTTTCCGCCCACGCCGCCCACGCGGGAGTCCTTGAATGCGGATATCAGTTCCTTCAGCCAGAGGGAATCGGCCAGACAATCGGAATCAATAAATGCCAGGATCTCCCCTGTGGCCTGTTTTGCCGCGAGGTTACGACAGTAAGAGGCTTGTCTGTTGCTTTTAAGTGTGATGAGCCTGGCGGGAAAACCCGAAACAACCTGTGGGGTGTGATCAGTAGAGGCGTCATCCACCACGATGATCTCGAGCTTATGATCAGGGTAGTCCAACTTACCAAGGGACAGAAGACAGCTTTCGATCTCATGGGGCCTGTTTCTCACGGGGATAATAACGGAAACAGATGGGTAATCCGGAAGTACGGAGAATCCCTCCTGCTCCAGGAACCCCTTACGGACCAGATCGTTGAGCAGAAATTCGATCTTTTCCGAATCAGGACCTTTCATGATTGCGAGGATTTCTTCAAGGGGAATGAAGTCTCCCTCGGAAAGAAGATTGATAACGGGTATCCACAATGTATGAAGAAAAATGGTTTTCAGTGGGAAGTGGCGTACGAGTTGAAAGGATTCTTCTGATTCATGGGAAACAACCCCCTTTGGTAAACGAAAAGAGAGGTCTGTGGATCTATAAAGCCTTTTTTCTTTCAAGCGATCTACCCTTTCTCTTTTTCATTCTCCAGATGCAGAAGTTTGTTTTTTTTCATGAATCCTATAATTCCCTCAACCTGTGACTGAAGATCCCCGACGAACATATCCCCTTTTTTTTCCACCAGGCTTCCCGTAAGAAGCTGTTGGACACGTTCGAAGGCGTGAAGCTGATTGTCCGGCGGTGTCACGGATTTTGGTCTTGGGCGGGGTGAAAAGGCTTTCGCAACAGCTACCTTTGGGACAACCGAGTCTTTGTCGTACAGATACTTCCGCACCGGGAGAGAACGGACCCGCTGTTTCTCTTTCCAGGTGGGCATGGGAGAAAATTTGGCGCCGGGATCCACACTGAAAACGGCTGGAAGGGGGCATTCAACGATTTCACGGGTGCCACGTCCGGCCGTTCTTTCCACCCGGGAAGTTCCGTCCTTTTCCAGACGGGTCATGTTCCTGACGGAGGAGATAAAAGGAAAATTCAGATGATGGGCCAGGAAAGCCCCCACCTGTCCGTTTCGGGTATCCAGCGACTCCTTGCCGCAAAGGACGAGATCCGCTCTCAGGTTCCGGATGGTCCGGGAAAGAAACACGGATTTCTGCCAGGGATCCATCTTGTCTTCCATATCCACCTGGCAGAGGTGATCCGGTCCGAGGGCCATACACCGCAAAAGCACTTCTTCTGCAACGATCGGTCCCAGGGTGAGCAGAAAGATTTTTCCTTCTCCTGCGATCTTTTTTGCGTGCAGGGCCATCCCGATGGCCAGTTCATCACAGGGATTTACCCTGAATACCTGGTCTTCCGGAGCCAGATAGTATTGATCTGGATCCATCCCTGTCCTCGCATAGGTATGGGCGATCTGTTTTACGCAGACAACGATGCGCATGGTTTCCTCGCTTTATTCAATAGGTTCTCCCGAGAGAGGAATCAACGATTTCAATGATATCCATGACTCCGGGCGGATTCTCCAGTTCAAGGGAACTCACGCCGTCTTCAAGCATGGTCAGGCAGTAGGGACATGCAGTCCCCACCAGTTGGACACCGGCAAGGGATACCTCTTCAGCGCGGATCTGATTGATGTTTTTCCCCATGTTTTCATGGAGCCACATCCTTCCTCCTCCACCTCCGCAGCAGAATGCGTCTTCCCGGTTCCGTTCGAGTTCCTTTACCCGGATACCGGGGACAGACCCGGCAACGCTTCTCAGGGGTTCGTAGATCCGGTTTCCGCGCCCGAGATAGCAGGCGTCATGGATGGCCATGGACTTTTCCACGGGATATTTCAAGGTGATTTTCTTCTGATCAATCAAATCCATGACCAGCTCCACAGCATGAACGACCTGGAAGCCTGTCCCCGATCCCGATGGGGGATTTCCTCCCACGACAGGATATTCGTTCTTGAGGGTGTTAAAACAGTGGGGGCATAGGGTCACAATTTTTTTAAACCCGTATTTGTCCAGGGTGTGTATATTCTTTTTTGCAAGGGTCAGGAACTGTTCTTCGTCTCCCAGCCTTCTTGCGGGATCGCCGCAACACAGCTCCTCATGGCCGAGGATGGAAAAAGGAACCTTCCCCGCCTGAAGAATCCTGACCATGCAGCGTGTGATCCCCTGATACCTGGGATGAAAGGCGCCGGAACACCCCACCCATAGAAGGATCTCATCCTGTAATTGGGCAGGAGGCGTGTGGGGTATCCCTGTGTTCAAAGCCCAGTCTGCTTTGTGGGAGGGGCCTTTGCCGTAAGTATCGCCGAATATTTCCAGGTCGCGGATCATTCCCCTGGCCTCTTCCGGCAGGGACCCTCGTCCCATGACGCGGTATTTCCGCATATCCAGCAGTTTGTCCACGGGTGGGATAAAAACGGGGCATTTCTCCACGCAGGCCATGCATGTGGTGCAGGCCCAGATTTCTTCCGGGGATACGGTGTCTTCAAACAGGGCAGGGGATGGGGCCTCCATCTGTTCCCGAATGGTTCGAATGATTTTCCGGGGAGAAAGTGCCTTGCCCGAGATCAGGGCCGGGCAGTGGTCGTCGCACCTGCCGCAGGAAACACAGCTCTGAGCATCCAGGAGTTGCTTCCACGTGAAATCCGCTATCTCGTTTACACCCATATGTCCCTGCAATAACCGCTTTTCCGGATCCGCCTGCCCCAATGTCTCTCCCAAAGCGCCCCGGTTTCGGTAAAAGACATTCAAAGAACCGGCTATCAGGTGACGCATGAACGTAAAGGGAAGGATGGCTATAAACAGCAGGACGGCAAAGAAATGGATGCGGATCATCACCTGCATGAACAGGGGGGAAGAAGGCGAAATCTCCGTGAGGAGAGATCCCACGGGTGTGTACCACCGGATGGGGGAATCCAGGATCTGGAGACGTGCGCCTTCCGCAAGAAATCCGCCCAGGACAATGACGAGGAGGACTCCGAGGGGGAACAATACCCTTTTCGGTGCTTCGGGGCCACGGGATCTCGCGCGCTTGATAAGAAAGACAAGTATTCCCGCGAGCAGGATGATTCCCAGGACATCGCCCAGGAAGGAAAAAAGTCGGGCCAGTGTGACGGGGACGGAGAACCCCAATTGGGTCAGGATGGCGATGAAAAGGGGAAAGGCAACCCCCCAGAAGAGTGCCAGGTGGGCCACCCCTGCAAGGCGGTTTCTTAAGATTCTTTTGTGCCCTAAGAGATACGAGAATAGTCCCTTCCAGTCACCGGAACAATCGGCTTCACGCCCCATGTGCCAGGTAGACCGGAGTTTTGCAATCCCCGTAAAGAAGACGGCGATGGAAATTCCTGCGAGCAACAGATCAAAAGAGGTCAACAGCATCCTATCTCCTCTTCCTGTCCGGTGTTTTGTGGGTTATTTTTCGGATATAAAACCTGAATCCGCCCCCTATCAGCAGGACGGCGGCCAATCCATAGAGTACTTTGGCGAAACCAATCCAGGGATGTGATCCGGATCCTGCCGATGGATGAATGGCGCCCAGCATGGGAGCCCGGCCATTGGCAGGGAAATGGCATGTGGCGCACGATCTGTCATTCAGGA
>Ga0233431_1005889_pt1 | contig 11445 bp, 11 predicted proteins | sample SI_118_April2016_FD_179867 | JGI IMG/M metagenome (GOLD analysis project Ga0233431, IMG submission 179867) | Seawater microbial communities from Saanich Inlet, British Columbia, Canada - SI_118_April2016_200_MG | ecosystem: Environmental > Aquatic > Marine > Inlet | place: Canada: British...
AAACGGATGAGCCCGGAAGAGTGCATGGGCGCAATAGAAGAATGCGGCGCTCCCGTGGTGTGCATCGCGGGCGGGGAACCGCTCCTGCACCCGCAGATTGATGAAATCACTAAAGGCTTTGTGTCCCGGAAAAAATTTGTGTATCTGTGTACCAATGCCCTTCTGGTGCAAAAACGGATTCATGAATTTACACCCAGCCCTTATCTCACATTCAATGTTCACTTGGACGCGCTCGATGATCACCATGACGCAAGGGTGGGCCGCAAAGGGGTATTTGAAAATGCCGTAGAGACCATTAGGCTCTTGGTCTCCCAGGGGTTTCGGGTCACAACCAACACCACCCTGTTTAAGGGAGAAACTGCCGAGAGCGCGGGACAATTGTTTGATTTGCTGATGTCTCTTCAGGTGGAAGGCATGACCATCGCTTCTGCTTTTAAGTATGAAGATGCGCCGGATCAGGAACATTTTTTTAACCGGGATGAAGCCGTCGAATTATTTCGATCCATTTTTCTGCTGGGAAAAAACAAGCCCTGGCGCTTTAACCACAGCAGTCTCTATCTGGACTTTCTGGAAGGGAACCAGGATTACGCCTGTGTCCCCTGGGGGAATCCCACACGCAATATTTTCGGTTGGCAGAAACCCTGTTACCTCATTGACGACGGCTATGAACCCACCTACCGGGACTTGATGAAAAACACCGACTGGTCGGAATACGGGGTGGGCCGGGATCCCCGATGCACCCATTGCATGCTCCACAGCGGGTTTGAACCCACGGCAGTCATAGATTCCGCCAAGAACCCCCTGAAAGCCCTGAAAGTCTATCTGCGCCGCAACCGATAAACAATCCCCGTAGGGGCAGGTCTTGTGCCTGCCCAACACAGGAGAAAAAGAAAATGGAAGATGGTATGCATTACGACGGCAACTGCATCAGGCCTCCCAGCGAAGCCTACAGTATCCTGCTCCAGGTAACTTTGGGATGCTCCCATAATAAATGCACCTTTTGCGGGACCTATAACGACAAACGATTCACCATCAAAGACGATAAAATTATCCTGTCGGATATTTTGTTTGCGTCAAAGGTCATGAAACGACAGGACCGGGTGTTCTTGATGGACGGCGATGCGCTGATTATTCCCCAGAAACGGCTCATGTGGATCCTGGACCGCATCCGCGAACACCTCCCCTGGGTGAAACGCGTCGGTGCCTACGCCAATGCCAAGGGCATCAAAATGAAAAGTACGGATGAACTGAAGGCCCTCCGGGAAAACGGTCTGAAGATCCTCTACCTGGGTGTGGAAACGGGGGATGACCCCCTGCTCAAAAAGATCCGAAAGGGGGCAACAGCCCAGCATCTCATCAACATGGGCCGGAAGGTTCGGGAGGCGGGCATCAAGCTCTCTGCCACGGTGCTTTTGGGCATTGCGGGAAATGATCCGGAACTTTCCCTTCAGCATGCCAGGGCCACCGGCCAAGTCTTAAGCGCCATGGATCCCAATTATGTGGGGGCTCTCACCGTCATGCTCATTCCGGGGACGTCACTTCATGATGAATACAAGAAGGGTGAATTTGCGCTCCTCAACGAACGGGAAACCCTGCTTGAACTGCGTGAGATGATTGCTCACACAAACCTTTCAAGAGGCATGTTTTTTTCAAACCACGCCTCCAATTACCTGCCCATCAAGGCGCGCCTGCCCAGGGGTAAAGACGATGCGCTGGCCCAGATCGACAGCGCCCTGGCGGGAAACATCGACCTTCGGCCCGAGTGGTCCAGGGCCCTTTAGGCTTTCGTCAGTGTTGGGGTGTGAACCGCCATTTCGTGTTTCCCATGGACGATATGCTGACGCCGTCCAGGATCGGCGCATGCATATCCGCCAGCAGGGAGTAGTCGCGGCGGGCATCTTTTATAAAAGTCAGCTCGATTTCCCGTTCCGCAACCCGGTTTGCCAGTTTTTGGGCGGCTGCCCTGAGCTTCCGGTTGATGGACTGATTGTGCAGTGCGATTTCAATGGCTGCACCGATCTCCCTCACATCAAAAGGTTTCAGCACATAGGCCAGGGGTGAAACCTGCTTTGCCCGGCAAACTGCATCAAAATTACTGCAAACAGTCATGAACACAATGCCCGCATCCACTTCTCTTTTGATGCATTTGGCAATGTCGATGCCGTCCGTTTCTCCCGGAAGATCGATCTCCGTCAAAATGATATCCGGCAGTGTTTCTTTTGCCAGAAAAACCCCTTCTTCTTTGGTTTCAACGATTCCCACCAGATGGTGACGGGATTGTTCGAAATACTCCTCCAGGTCCATCTGAACGGTAATATCGTTGTCAACAATCATGATTTTGCCCATGGGTACGCTCCATTTTCCAAAAATGACGAAAATAATGAGGACCGTACCGTTGTTGACGACATGTTGACGGTTCGAACCGTGAACATTTGTATTTTTTTGAATAATATGTCAGATAATTGAAGCCTAGAAGATCGGATGGGTCATCATTCAAAGAGTTCTCCCGGATCGCAATCGTTCCGAATGCCGAGCCGGGTAAGCACGAAATCGTATTTGACGGGATCTTCCGGCGCCAGTTTTCGGAATGCCCGGGTGATTTCCATGGCCGTTTTTAAATCCCCCTGTTTTCTGCCGGTCATGCCCAGCTGTGAACAGATGCGGTGCATGTGGGTATCCAGGGGCACAATGAGCTTGCTCGGGCTCACATGATCCCAACCGCCCGGATCCACATCATCTTGCCGCACCATCCAGCGCAGAAAAAGATGCAGTCTCTTGCAGGCGCTCCCTCTTGCCGGCAACGGTAGAAGGCTGTTGGAAGTCCGGCTGTTTGCCCTTCCCAGTTCGCCCGCCAGAAAACAGAGTGCTTCATAAACCGTGTCATGCTGGTCCCGGTGGGCCGCCACAAAACAGCCGTGAATGGAGCCAAATCGTTTGCAGACCGTTCTGGCGCCACACAGAAGATCGATCAGGTCCTGTGCCGTGGTGAATCGGTGTTTGAACCCAGAAAAAATCTTTTCAAGCCCGGCATCAGTGGATGAAAGGAGAAAGTTTGCGGGAGAGGGTCCCATTTTTTCAAGTACCGCGGAGACACTCTTGAGAATCTGTGCAACGCGGCCGTAAGCCAGGGCGGAAGCGATGAGCCCCACTATTTCCCGATCCCTGTCATCACTGTAAAGGTACAGGAATTCAAGGGGATCCGGATGGACCCACTGACGACCCTGGTACAGGGAAAAGAGCTGTTCCAGCTTCTCTTTGCTTACGGAGATGGGTTGACAATCGGGAGGAGGCAATTTTCACAAACCTTAATTTTCTGATTTCCATATGGACTCACACCGCACTGAAAGTGTATACTTTCCCGGTATCGGCGTCAACGAAACAGTCCACGCAAACCCTGCCCATGGATCGCAGGAGAAATAGACATGAAACTAACCGAGCGGTTGCGATTAGACTACAGGCGTTTGTTTGACACCTGCATCGTCAGGGATAACCGGGCGGCGGAAGTGGAATCGGCCATAGGGACCATGATTTCGAATCTGGCACGTTACCAACGGGTGGCCGATGTCATTGAGATGCCATGGTTTGTCATTGCGGTCATTCACCTGATGGAGTCATCGCTTCAGTTTGACCGCCACCTGCATAATGGCGACCCCTTAACTGAAAGAACCACACATGTGCCTTCGGGCCGTCCCCTCACCGGTTCCCCGCCTTTTACCTGGGAGGAGAGCGCCATGGATGCCCTCCGGTTGGAGCGGATGGACCGCTGGTCCGACTGGAGCGTTCCGGGGACCCTTTACAAGCTGGAAGGATACAATGGCTGGGGGTACCGGAAATACCACCCCGAGGTCCTTTCCCCCTACCTGTGGAGCTATTCCAACCACTACGCCCGGGGAAAATATGTGGCGGACGGCACCTTTTCCAACACAGCGGTGTCCCGCCAGATGGGGGCAGCGGTTGTTTTAAGGAGAATGGCCGAAAAGAATCTGGCGGTTTTTGATCCGGAGCAGGACCTTTCGTCCACCGAGGACCGGATTCCGCTTTTGAGGTATGACCCCACGGAAAAAAGTGGGCAAGCCGGAGCCTTTCAGGAATTCCTGAACACCCTTCCAGGCATTTATGTAAAGGTGGATGGTTACGCGGGGGACAAAACCTCGGACGCATTCAAAAGGGCAACCGTTTATTACCTACATGGAGATGCGAGGTCTGATTGAATGAAATTTCTTCCACCTGAATCGGAAATCGGAGCCTTCATCAATTTCCTTCCGGAAGAACTCCCTTCCCCTGTCCTCAAAGAGCGGGTCAAGAGCTGGATGGAGGAGCGGGAATTTATTATCCGGGATCGGGATGAATCCCTGGTTTTCCAGATGGGCCTCACCTTCGTGGCGGTCTTCTTCTACCGAATCCCTTTGTCCATGGGACCCATCGACTGTTTCAGTCTTCAGGCCTACGCCCTGGGACGATTCGGGGCGCAGTTCCTGGACGATGACGATCTGGAAATACTCAATGAAAAACTGAAGGTGGGGTGTCTGGTCAGGGGGCATAAACGGCAGATCCTGTTTACCTATAACGTGTTGGCCGAAGGGATTAACGCCAGGGTTTTCTACCGGACCCTGGACATTTTTAAGCACGGATTGGACATGACGGATCAGCAAATCAATCTTCTCATGTCGACCACGTAAAAGAAAAGAGGCTTTCGGTAGACGAGAACAGGGTGCAGTTGTCAGGGGGCAGGATGAACGGTAGCGGTCTCGACAGCGTCCGCCTTGGAAACCACCACAGGAATCCCGTTCAACACCGCATTGTTGGACAATGGATCAAAGCACGCGTCATCGCTCAGCACGTTGCTGTTCAATCCCCCGTGGGCTCTGGCCACATCCATCCTGACACCATCCAGATCGTGCCCCCAGCCATGGGGCAGGCTGACCACGCCCGGCCGGATGTCCGGTGTAATTTCAACCGGGGCCGTTACCCGTCCCACGCGGCTTTTGATGACTGCCGAGGCCCCGTCTTCAAGTCCAAGGCGGACGGCATCCTTCGGATGAACATGCAGAACGCACCGGGGGGGACCGGATACAAGGGACGAAATGTTGGCCATCCATGAGTTGTTGGTGCGAAGATGCCGGCGTCCCACAAGTACCAGCGCATCAGACTCTGGACGATTTATGGCCTCAGTCAGCCGCTGAACGTCTCGGACCAGGGGTTCCGGCGCCAGATCAATTTTGCCTGAGGGGGTGCGCAGGATGCCCGGGATTCGTTCCTCAAGGGGCCCTAAATCCATGCCGTGGGGGTGCTCTTCTAGCCTGGACAGCGACAGTCCGCCGGGGTTCAGGCCGAAACCGTCACCGTAGGCGCCGGTCCGAAGCATGAAATCGAGCATCCGGTCCGGGCCACGGAGATCTTTCATGGCCTGCAATATTTCCCTCTGCCTGCCGAACAACAGCGACGTCTCCTTCCCAGCAGCGCCACCCACCATCATGCTGATGATGGCGTCATCCATCTGTGTAATGTCGGCGGAAGCCCCGTGACCGCTGAAAATCATGGCCAGGCCATAGAGGATCTCCCACTTGTCCATCTCGTCATGGGGTTTTGGGAGAACGGGGGGTGAGTAGTTGGCAATGTTTCGTATGGAAAGGTTGTAGAATGCAAAATCGTACTGCGCCGTGGATAAGGGTCCGGTGGGGGGCAGAATCACATGGGCATGCCGTGTGGAGGCGTTCAAATAAAAATCCACCGACACCATGAAATCCAGCCCGGCCAGCGCCCGGTCCACTCGATTTGAATTGGGCAGTGCGATCACGGGGTTGGAAGCCACGGTGATCAAAGCCCGCACCTGCCCCTTTCCCGGGGACTCAATTTCGTCGCACAGTGTACAGACCGGTAATTCGCCCATAACCTCGCGCAGGCCTTTGACGCGGCTTTTCCATCGTCCCAGAATCCAGCCTTTTCCGCCGGGGCGGGAGCGGCGCGGCATGTGGGCCGGGGTGGGGAACATGGCCCCTCCGGCGCGGTCCAGATTCCCGGTCAGGATGTTGAGCACGTCAACGAGCCAGTTGGCAAGGGTTCCGAATTCCACGGTGCTGGTGCCCATTCGGCCGTAGACCGCCGCGGATGGTGCAGCGGCAAGCGCCCTTGCGGTTCGGTACACCAATGCAGGATCAATGCCGGTGCGCTTTTCCACAGCCTCAGGTGAAAAGGGCTTGCAAAGTTCGCGCACCGCATCCACTCCGGTCATATGATCGGAGAGCCGCCCGGGATTGGCCCGATCTTCGTCAAACAGAACCCGGATCAGGCTCATGAGCAGGAACGGGTCCCCGCCGGGTTTCATGGGCAGGTGTTCGTGGGCCAGTTTCGCGGTTTCACTGGTACGGGGGTCCACCACCACGAGCCTGGCCCCCCGCTGCTTGAGGGCCCGCAACCGTCCGGGCCAGTCGGGCGCCGTAGCGAGCGAACCGTTCGATACCAGCGGGTCCGCACCGAGTATCAACAGAAAATGGGTGCGGTCTATGTCAGGCACCGGTATGGTGCCCGGGTTACCGAACATGAGGCCACTGGACACGTGTTTGGGGATCTGGTCCACTGTGCTGGCGCTGAAGATGTTCCGGCTCCCCAAGGCCTTGAAGAAAGGCCTCAGGCACAGGGCGCCCGCCATGGTGTGGGCGCAGGGGTTGCCCACGTACGCAGCCACCGCGTCACGACCGTACTTCTCCATCAAGGGGGCCAGGCCCGATTCCACTGCGGCGAATGCCTCATCCCAGCCCACTTCCACAAAGCGGCCATTCTTCTTTATAAGCGGGCGGCGCAAGCGGTCCGGATCGTAATGGAGGCCGGCAAGGGCGGCCCCTTTCGGGCAGAGATACCCTTTGCTGAACACGTCGTCTTTGTCGCCTTTGACCGACACGGCGCGGCCGCCCTGGAGGGTGATCTCCAGACCACAGGTGGATTCGCAAAAAGGGCATGTGCGATAAGCAGTCTGCAGATCTTGGATTTCATTTCGTTGGGGGTTCATATGGATTACACCTCGGCGTATTAAAAGGGGCAATGATTTAGAAAAGGACTATTTGTATTTTTTTAGATCATATTTTTCAGCTAATGTAGCTCTTTCATCATCAGGAACAGATCTCATATACCCTTTCCATCCGGGACACCAACTAATGTGCCATTTCCATAACCGGCCTAAAATAGATTTTGAATTATTGTCATATCTTGCCCTAAAATTACATTCTTCGCAGCCGTGTGTAGACATTAGGAAATCTCCTTAATGAACCCCCTGGACAGAGGTTGGATGGTTTGTTGAACATCAATGGTTCAACGCCAAAAAATGCCTTGTGTCAAGAAAAATCGGCTTCGGGAGAGAAAGCTTGGACGGGGGAGGAAATTACAAGGGAACAAGAAGTGATGACAGGGCGTAAGTGATTGTTATTTTTGGAGCCACCGTGCGGAGTCGAACCGCAGACATCCTCATTACGAGTGAGGTGCTCTACCAACTGAGCTACGGTGGCCCAAAGGTTCCCAAAATTGAATTTACGCAATATGGTTGTTTTTTTTGAACGTGTCAACTATTTATTTTCTACCATAAGCAGAATCCATTTTAAACCCCTTTAATGTGTTGATGAGGAAAATCATGAAAACCCCAAAGGACTATATTGTATTTCCCCTGGACCTTCCCGACTATGATCGGGCCATGGGCTATGTGGAAACCCTGAAAGAATCGGTGGGCCTTTTTAAGGTGGGCCTGGAACTGTTCATCTCCCAGGGGCCGAAGATCATCGACGCCATCCGGGACGTGAGCAGCGCAGGGATATTCCTGGACCTCAAATTACACGACATCCCTGCTACCGTACAGCGGGCTTTCAGGGCGGCCAGCGTTCATAGGCCTGCGTTTGTGACGGTTCACTGCGACGAGGGGGGCGAAATTCTCAAAAGCATTGCTGAAAACAACCCCGGAAACACCAAAATCCTGGCCATTACCGTTCTCACCAGTCTCAATCAGGAAAAACTGAAGGCGCTGGGTTACCGGGATAAATATGCAAACGATATTTCAGCCCTGGTCCTTCAAAAGGCGCGGTTGGCAAAAGATGCGGGGTGCCACGGGGTGGTCTGTTCCGGTCTGGAGGTGGGGACGGTCAAGCAAACCCTCGGGCCGGATCTCATCGCGGTCACCCCAGGCATCCGACCGGCCTGGACCCTTGTGGACGGAGACGACCAGCAGCGCATCGTCACCCCGGCGGACGCTGTCAGAAATGGTTCCGATTATGTGGTCATCGGGCGCCCCATCCGGGACGCGAAGGATCCCGGGGATGCGGCCAAACGGGTGGCGGATGAGATTGCATCAGGGATTGGCGCTTAGCTTTTTTTAAGCTTTTCCCGGTGAACGGCCATGAGCGTCACCATGGCCTTGGCGCTCATGGTCTCCGTCCCTTCCCGAATATCAAAGACTTCCGATTCGGCGATGATGATCTGTTTTCCCTCTCGGATGACTTTTGAGCGGCACACCAACGCTTCCCCGTGGGCGGGCCTGAGAAAATTGATCTTGAATTCAATGGTCAGAATCTGGAATTCCTCCGGGACCGTTGTAAATGTCGCATATCCGGCCGTATGGTCCGCCATGGTGGCCATCACACCCGCATGAATAAAGCCGTCCTGCTGCCGGTGGTGTTCCAGAATGGTGACCCGGGATTGGAAAAAGCCATATTCCACAACCTCTGATTCAAACTGGCAGTAATGAATAAATCCACGCGCGTAATCTTTTGCCAGAAACGCAGCCCTTGCTTTTGAAATTTCCCCTTTCATTGTTTCCCCTTGTTTTGGTCTTCAGCCTTATGCGTTCCCACGCAGGAGCGTGGGGCGAGAGGGAAATAGTTTAATACGGAAAACCGCCAACCGGCAACTGGAAACCGTAAACCGCCCTCAGATTTTTTCCTTGACACCCTTTAGGCCACCGCCTATTAATTGTATACAATAAACAATAAATATCAGGTGAATCAACCATGAAAGTGGATTCCATTGTGGATCGCGCCTGCCAGAACATCCAGGAATGGATTGTGACGGGGCGATTTAAACCCGGGGAACAGATTAAGGAAGAAAACATCTCCCAACGGCTGGAAATCAGCCGTCCACCCGTTCGGGAGGCGTTGAAGATGCTGGAGGCCACGGGCCTGGTGGTGAGAAAGCCGCGGCGGGGTGTTTTTGTTCCGCTCCTGACCCGGAAAGATGTATGGGAAATCTATACACTGAAAGCGGCGCTTTATGAACTGGTCACGGAATTGGCCATGGACATGATGACCGACGCGCAGGTTCGTGAACTGGAGTCCCTGGTGGCGGAAATGGAACGGATCGTATCTGAAGATCCTGTGGATATCCTTCTGTATCAGAAACACCATAAGGGTTTCCACAGCCGCCTGATGGGGATTGCCGGTAATGGCCGTCTGAATGCCTTTGCCGCCAACCTGCACAATCAGGTAACGCCTTTCAGTTATAAGTCGCTTCAGCAGAAAGAACACCTGCTCGCTTCGGTTCGTTATCACCGGGAAATCATAGAAGCCATTAAAAAGGGTGACCGGGCTTCGGCCTGCCGCCTGATGAAACGCCATGTACTGGATGCCCTGCTGGTGTTTCGGGATATGCAGGATGCTGTTTGGGATGAAGTCTTGCCTTCTTCCATGGTCATGGAGGGGTGAGGAATTATGGGATATTTTGGTCCCTATTGAACGTCAACCAAATTGATTGAGGAGGTATGGGGTATGAAAAAAGGAAAAGGGTTGTTTCTGGGATTCTTGCTGGCGAGTCTTCTGGCCATGTTTCTTCTGCCCGCAGGGGTAATGGCGGATTCGGGAAAGAAAATTCACCTGAAATTCAGCACATGGCACCCGCCCGCAAGCCGTGAAGTGAAGACCGTTTGGAAACCCATGCTGGCTGAACTGGAAAAGCGCAGCAACGGCCGCATCACCACCACGCTCTATGCGGGGGGTGCTCTGGGCAAAGGCCCGGAACATTTTGATATCGTGCGGAATGGCATGTCCGACATGGGCTATTTCACCGCCACCTGGACTCCAGGCAGATTCCCATTGACCGATGTGCTCTCTCTTGCCGCCATGGTGGATGGCAAGGATGTGGCGGTTGACATCGGAAACAAGGTGTACAAAGGGGTCCTGGAAGAAGAGTTCAAAGATGTGAAAGTGATTGAATTGAACGGTTGCATCCAGGCTTTTCTGTGGACCCGAAAACCGGTCAAAACCCTTGCCGACCTGAAAGGCTTGAAAATCCGAGCCCCCGGCGGCCTGCAGACCCAGTACATCAAGGCCCTGGGCGCGGAACCGGTGTTTATGCCCTTGGGCGATGTGTACCTGGCCCTTGAAACGGGCACCATCGACGGCCTGGTGACCTGCCCGCCGCTGGTTCTGGCTTTCAAACTCTACGAAGTGGCCAAATTCGGTGTGGTGGCCACCTTCGGGTGCGTGTCCGAAGGGGTGGTCATGAACAAGAAAGTATGGGAAAGAACCCCGGATGACCTGAAAGTCATCATCGAAGAAGTGGCCGGCAATCCGTTCCGCACCACGGGCGGTCTTAACCAGGCGGTCTATAAGACCATGATGAAGGAAATCGCGGCCAAGGGTGTGAAACTCTACAAACTGCCGCCGGATCAGGAAAAGCAATGGTTTGCCCGATTCCAGGACGTTACCCGAAAATGGGTTGCAGACCTTGAAGCCAAGGGCCTTCCCGCCAAAAAGGCGGTCCTCGTGTATGACCAGGCGGCAACGGATGCCGGGGTCGTCTGCGTCGCCATGCCGCCCGAATGGAAAAAGTAGGCGCTTTTCACCTGATTAACCCCGTCATGGGGGAGTTGTGAGATCATGCGCAAGTTCATACAAAAAATAACGTTTTCGCTAAGCTATGTGGGGATGCTTTTCCTGATCCCCATGATGCTGCTGACCACCGGAGAAGTGGTGGGCCGGGCCATCTGGTCCCGGCCCATCCCCGGTTCCATGGAATTGTCCAGCTACATGCTGTCCATATTTGTCCTGCTTGGCATTGCCTATACCCACCAGGTGGGGGGGCATGTGCGCGTCACCATGCTGGTGTCCAGGATTCCCGAGAAAGCGGCGCTGGTTTTGCGGGTCTTCACGACACTTCTGAGTCTTTTTATTATCGGTGTCATGGCCTGGCAGGGCTGGGTGGTGGGTATGGAGGAACGTACGGTTTCGGATATGCTCCGGGTACCCCAGTTCCCCTTCAGATTGCTGGTGTCGGTGGCCGGGTTTTTTCTCTGTCTGGAGCTGTTGCTGGACCTGGCGGATTCCGTCCAAAAACTGGTAAGGAGATAATTGTGGATCCTGTAACCGTCGGCATCATCGGCACGGCTTGCGTGTTTCTTCTGCTTTTCCTGGGCATGCATATCGCTTATGCGATGATGTTCGTGGGATTTGCGGGGGTGGCCTATCTTGCCAG
>Ga0233431_1005898_pt1 | contig 11425 bp, 6 predicted proteins | sample SI_118_April2016_FD_179867 | JGI IMG/M metagenome (GOLD analysis project Ga0233431, IMG submission 179867) | Seawater microbial communities from Saanich Inlet, British Columbia, Canada - SI_118_April2016_200_MG | ecosystem: Environmental > Aquatic > Marine > Inlet | place: Canada: British...
GGTAATTGTTTGATGAGCAGACCACTGCCCAGCAGGAGTAAGATTATTAGCTGCATCAATCCCAACCTCATAGGTTCCAATTTGGGTAGGAGTTCCGGAAATAATAATTTTATCTTGATCCTCAGAACCACCATTTTGATGTTGAATTTGTAATCCAGAAGGAACTGAGTCAAATTGCACCCTTAACTCCTGGTGATACCAGCGCGGATCTTGAAACATTCCATTTGGATTTTTGCCATTTGGATAATCATGATTATCTTTCGCCATAACAGCATAAAACCAAGTTTGATTTTCTTGTGAAGGAACAGCGGTTTCATTTGTTAATACTATAGGATTAGAATTAGGAGCAAAAGTAGAATTAACATCCACATTATCGCCAACTGTTACAATTTTAACAATCAACTTAACCGAATCACCACCATTTGCAGCACGCACGGTTTTTCCATTAATTGTTTCTTTAACTGTTATTTTATAAACATCGCCAACCTTATAAGTTTTATTTAGATCTGAATTTTTAAATTGGCCTTTATATTCTTCCTTAACTTTACTGTCTGTTGGCTGCAATTGTTCTGGCATTCCTTCTGCTACATAAGCAATATCACCGATTTTCGCTCCAGCCAATAAAGGAAAATATTGAGATAAATGAAGATCCACAGGCTCTCCCGGAACAACATAAACCACATGGCCATTCATCACCTTAACCACCGGCTTATTCTTTTGCACCACTGTTGCCGCCCGTGAAGTTTGATCTTTGATTGCCAAGACCTGTTCCATATGGACTGCAGGTTCAGAGGTCCAGCTTGCAAGATCAGCAAAACTATTATCACTCTGCATGGTATAACCAGCATTTGTTTCGCTCTTATCTAAGCCCCAATTATAAGCAAAGTTTAAGCCTACGCTGACATCATTTGGATTGCCTTGTTTACCTATAATACGTTTACCAAGTAAACCAACTTCTAATTGTGATCCTGGTATGTTTGTTAATAACCAAGAGAAGTTTACTTCGTAGTCATCGTAAATTTTTCGATTACTTGCAAGTAATCCTAGTTTGGCGTTTTTTGTGATGAGTTGATCGAGACTAACTGTGGCTCCTAAGCCTGAAGAGTCTTTTTCGCTAATGTATTTGGTGTCGTAATTTACATTGTCATAATTAGCTTGTAATCCAATTAGGGTATTTTTAGTTGGGGTTAGGTCAACTCCTAAACTCGCACTTTTATCGGTAGCTCCAGCTATGTTGCGATAGTTTATCCATGGAGTATTGTTTTGTGTAAATCCTCTGTTACTTAAGCTTTGACTTAAAGCTTTACTGTAGAATGCGTTTAGGTTTATGTCTTTTATGAAATTATGATTTAATAAATATTGATAGGTTCCTCCAGCTGCATTTTGATAAACCCATTTTGTGGTATCACCTGAGTCAAAATCAAAATCCATGTACTGGCCTAATCTTTCGGCAGTTAATTTGATGCGTTGATTAGAGGTGAATGCATGTCCCCAGGTAAATCCTAAGCGATTTTGACCGCCACCAACTTCTAAGCCGGCTGAAAATGCGTTGTTTTTACTAAATGCCTGGGTGTATTTGCCTTGAATTGAGAAACCGTAGTTTTTACTCCATTGTGCTCCAATTGATAATGGGCCGTTAAAACCAAAATCACTGTTAGTGAAGCTTAGCGACTGATCACTGTCAGGAGCTAGATTAGGATTGTCGTTGGTAGTTTGTGAAGATATTTGTGAATTAACAGTCTGGGTTTTATCTGAAGCATAAGAATGCATCGCCCCTACCATTATTGGGCATAACAACATTAACAATAAGACTCTAACTATCTTTTTCACGAATACTCCATATGTTTTCTGAAAAGATAGCATACGAACCTTAAGGTTTTCTTAAGAGAGCCTATAAAAATTGATTTTTTTCCTACTGTCGTCGTTGCGAGGAACGCAGTGACGAAGCAATCCAGAACCAACAGCCAAATCTTCCTCGTCATCCCGCTACTTGATCGCGGGATCCAGAACCAGCAGCCGTATTAGCCACAGATGGACACAGATAATTAACAGCCAGCAGCCAACTATCAATTTACACCACGACACCAACAACCCGTCATCCCGCTACTTGATCGCGGGATCCAGATTAAACAGCCAGGATGTAGGAGCAGCCAATAACAGCCAGATCGAAGATGATCATTTTATTTCAGTGATTAAAATAAAACTCTCTGGAATATGGATTTCCGCTTTCGCGGAAATGACGGGAAACTACGACACCACTTTATGCTGTGGGACACGCTCTTTTTAAGTCTCGACCTACTACACCATCAATTTTCTGAACAGGTTTTGGTGCAAAAATTCCTTTCTTACCTAATGCCGCTACTACACCACCACTTACTACACCACCACCTGCAACACCTGCAACCACCATGTTTGTTGCGGCTAACAACGCTGCACCTACTGCACCTACTCCTGTAAGCGCCAGCAAAATGATAACAGCTATCGCCACATAACCTTTGTTTTTTCTAAGAGGTGAATTTTTCAATAAATCTTTCACTCCCTCTTGAAACTTCTCAAAATTATCCATTTTATCTTTAATAGGCTTTTCTGAAAATTCTTTTGTTTTATTGCGCAATTTACCAACCAACTCTTCCCCTACTTTTTTATCTTTTTCCGGCAATGTCTTTACATAAACTTCTAATACATCAATAGCTTCATTTAATGCCTTAATAGCACTATTCATTTGCTCTTTAGCTCTTATAGATGCAATAGTTCTGTTAATTATACCTTTCACTGTTTGTCGTCTTTCCTTATCTATCCTTTTAAAAACTTTCTTTTTAAGCAGATTTCCAAACCTTTTTTCAACACTAGCCTCTGAAAGCAGCGCCACCCACGCTTTCTCTTCATGCTGGCTTCGCTTTTTATCCACATAATTAGAAAATGCACTATGAAGTTTCTCGGTTTCATCTTCTATCAAACTACCCTTTTTTCCTGCTTGATGATCTGTGGGTTTACACGCACTAAGTAAACTTTCAATGTGTTTAGTAACCATTTTATTTGCTTCTTTAATCTCTTCAAGCGCCTTGTCTTTTTTGTCTTTTTTGTCTTTTTCTTCTTTCAGCGCATTAGTTAGTTGTTTTCGTTCCTCCTCCTGCTTTTCATTGTAAGCTTCTACAAGTCTGTCGAATGAGACCAAACTCTTCAGTGGTATTTTACTCACAACTAAACTTAACCATAAAAGCCTTGCAAAACCTTCATCCCTATATGTTTTTTCAGAACCTTTGGGGCAATTAGTCCTAATATATTCATCAAATGCAATGTAAACTTCTTCTAAACTTTTTGTTTTTTCTCTGCCTTCTTTTAAACCGTTGACTAAATTAATTACAGCTGCTGATAATGCTTTTTCATCAACAATCTCTGATCGCTCTTTTTGTTTAGCAGCCTCTGGAATTGACATTACCTTTTACCTTCTAAATTAAACTTTCTCATTCAATACCATATAGCATAATAATGGCATAAACGCTAAATATTTTTTAAATGCTCATAAATAGCTCATCAAGCTCGCATAAAAATACAATAAATACAAAGTAATATAATAGCAGACTTAACCAATTTTGGTGCAAAAATCGAATATTTCTTACGTGTTTGTAGGTGATTAGCGGCTTTCTGCATAGAAATGTAGTAAATACAAGTGGTTATTAGTGTCGTAGTTATTGGTGTCGTAGTGTCGTGGTTATTAGTATCGTAGTGTCGTGGTTAGCAGCCGTTTGTTATCCGTGTGGTTCCGTGGCCATTGGCTGTTTGCTCTTCTGGATTGCTTCGTCGCAGGCTCCTCGCAACGACGGGTAATGTATTGGTTATTGGCCGTTAATTCCGGCTGCCAACCTGAAAACTTGTAAACTTGAAAACCTGCAAACCCGTATATCTGTGTCCATCTGTGGCTTATTTGGCTGCTGGTTCTGGATCCCGCGGTCAAGCCGCGGGATGACGGGAAAAGAGTTGGCTGTTTACAGCTGTTTCTCAATCTTAACCGCGCAAACTTTGGTTTCTGGGATCTTAGCAACTGGATCAATAGCACAGTTGGTCAACGTATTAGTTGGGCTTTCAAAGAAATGAAAAGTCATAGCAACAACCCCAGGAGGTGAAACATCGGTTATTTTAGCTTTAACCTTAACTTTCCCGCGCCGTGAAATAACATAAACTTCTTCACCATCTTTTATATTTAGATTTTCCGCATCAATCGGATTCATCTCTACCAACTCACAGGGTCTTAACACATTAAGTCCGGCAACTTCTCGCGACATTGTTCCAGTATGGAAATGAAATAAGCTACGATCAGTCGTAAGAATTAATGGATATTCATCATCTGGTAATTCGGCAGATGGCTTATAAACCAAAGGCATAAACTTACCCTTACCACTTTCGGTTGCAAAACGTTCGGCATGTAAAAATTTCGTGCCAGGATGTTTTTTATCAGGGCAAGGCCATTGCAACCCAGCCTTTTCTATTCTTTCATGAGAAATTCCACCATAACTTGGTGAAAGAGAAGCAATCTCATCCATTATTTGCGTGGTATTTTCATATTCAAACCCTTTAGCTTGCATCCTTTTTGCAAGCTCACAAACAATTTCCCAATCAGCTTTTGAATCACCAACGTTTTCAATTGCACGTCTTACTCGTTGAATTCGACGCTCTGTGTTAGTGAACGAGCCATCTTTTTCTGCAAACGTTGTTGCAGGAAGTACAACATCAGCCAACTTTGCTGTTTCAGTCATAAAGATATCTTGCACCACAAAAAAGTCGACTTTTTTGATGGCTTCTATGACATGATTAGCATCTGCTTCACTTTGAACTGGATTTTCTCCGGCAACATAAAGTGTTTTGATCTGTCCTTTATCAATTGCATCAAACACTTCTGTATGAGTCAAGCCAACTTTGTCGCTTAACTTAACCCCCCAAGCTTTTTCAAATTTTTCCTGCATTTTGGAATCATTAACTTTCTGATAACCAGGATAAACGTTCGGCAAAGCTCCCATATCACAAGCCCCTTGAACATTGTTCTGGCCTCTTAGCGGATTTACTCCTGATGATGGTTTACCAACATTTCCGGTTAACATTGCCAAATTACTAGTTGCTAAAACATTATCCGTGCCGTGTGAATGTTGGGTTATACCCATGGCATAAAGAATAGAAGCCGGGCTTGTTTCTGCATACATTCGCGCTGCTGCAACTATTTTTTCACGCGGAACTTTTGTTGTTTCTTCAACAAAATCTAAAGTAAATGCTTCAAGTGATTTTTTAAATGCTTCAAAGTTTTCACATCGCGCTTTAATAAACTCTTTGTCATGCAAATTTTCATCTACAATAACTTTCATCATTCCCATCATAAGGGCAACATCCGTCCCTGGACGATGCCGCAAAAAGATAGTCGCATGACGACATAAATCAATTTCTCTTGGATTTGCAACAATTAATTTCGCTCCACGTTCTGCTACAGCCTTTTTAACTTGCAATGCAATAATAGGATGTGCTTCGGTCGTGTTAGTTCCAATCGCAAAAATACATTTTGCATCACCTATCTCTTGAATAGAATTAGTCATGGCGCCACTACCAAAACTCTGTGCAAGCCCAGCAACAGATGGGGCATGACATAATCGCGCACAATGATCGATATTATTTGTTTCCATAACTGCGCGCGCAAACTTCTGCACAACATAGTTATCTTCATTGGTAAATTTTGCTGATGAAAATATTGCGAATTTCTCACCCTTGGATTTAGATAGTTTGTCAGCAACTAAATCTAATGCTTCATCCCAAGAAGCTTCGGCAAATTTTCCATCGCGTTTGATAAGTGGTTTAGTTAAACGATCTGGGCTATTAACATACTCATACCCAAAACGACCTTTAACGCAAAGGCTACCTTGATTGGCAGCACATTCTCGATCGCCCCTTGAATTTACGACTGCATTTCCTCTAACTCCCAAATAGAAATTACAACCACAGCCGCAATAAGGACAAGTTGTTTTTATTTCTCTTGAGGGCTGATTACATTTTTTAAGCGCTAACGCACCCGTTGGACAACGAACAACACATTCGCCACAAGATTCACAACGTGATTCTAACAAGGGCTCATCATCAAAAGCCGCCACGACTGTTGCATAACCTCGATTAGCAAAATCAATGGCATTAATATTTTGTAATTCATCACAAGTGCGAATACAGATTCCACACAAAACACACTTATTAGGATCATAATCAAAAAATGGATTTGAAGCATCAATCGGTAATTCTCTTTCGGATTTAAGCATCGCTTTTAAATCTTTATCTTCAATGCCCATATAATTAGCTAACTTCTGCAATTCACAGTGGGTGCTTTTAGCACACTCTAAACAATCCCCGGCATGATAATTAAGTAATAATTTAACTGCGGTACGACGAATTTTGTTAACCTCTTCCGTATCAGTTTTAACATTCATTCCCTCAGCAACGGGTGTACTACACGCAGTTACCGGCCCTCGTGGACTTCCAATATCAACCATACACAAACGACATACACCTACTGGTTTTAAATCAGCGTTATAACAAATATTAGGAATATAAATATCATTGGCTAATGCTGCTTCTAAAACTGTATCGCCTTGGTTGGCTTTTATTTTTATTCCATCAACTATCAAATTAATTTTATTCATTAGCCTTCCTCTTTTTCAACAAAATTTCCCGGCACTTTTTTGACCGCTTGAATTTTCGTCGGACATGATTCAAAACACATGCCACACTTAACACATTTTGCTTGATCAATAACCTGTGGCTGTCTCTTCTCTCCAGTAATCACATTAACCGGACATGCCTTAACGCAAAGCTGACAACCTATACATTTGTCGGGCTGAATTTCAAAATGCATTAGCGCTTTACATGAAGCAGCAAGACATTTTTTATCATTAATGTGCGCTTCATATTCATCACGAAAATAACGAATTGTAGTTAACACTGGATTTGGTGCTGTTTGACCGAGACCACACAAAGAACCTTTTGTTACTGCCTCACATAATTCATCAAGCAACTCAATATCTTGTGGCTCACCTTTGCCCTCAGTAATCTTATCCAAAACCTCTAACATCTGTTTGGTACCTAAACGACATGGAACACACTTTCCACAAGATTCTTTCTGGGTGAAATCAAGAAAAAATCGCGCCACATCAACCATACAGTTGTCTTCATCCATAACAACCATACCACCGGAACCCATGATAGTTCCAACTTGATTTAATGAGTCATAATCAACTTCAATATCAATCATATTTGCTGGGATACTTCCTCCCGAAGGTCCACCAGTTTGAACTGCTTTTAGTTTTTTATCATCTAAAACTCCACCGCCAATATCATAAATCATTTCTTTTAAAGTAATCCCCAAAGGAACCTCAACTAAACCAGCTCGTTTTACTTTACCCACCAAAGCAAATGTTTTTGTTCCTTTACTTTTTTCAGAGCCGTATTCTGTAAACCAACTTGCGCTGTTTTGTAAAATATGAGAAACAGAAGAAAGAGTTTCAACATTATTAATAATAGTAGGTTTTTGCCATAACCCCGAAATAGCTGGAAATGGTGGCCTAGGGCGCGGCATTCCACGCTCGCCCTCAATAGATGCAATAAGCGCCGTTTCTTCACCGCAAACAAAAGCCCCAGCTCCTTCTTTAATTTTCATTTGAAAATTAAAATCGGAATTTAAAACTTTATTTCCAATTATTCCATATTCTTTAGCCTGCTTAATTGCGAGATGCAATCTTTCTAACGCTAGTGGATATTCAGCTCGACAATAAATATAACCTCTGGTTGCACCTATAGCATAACCAGCAATAATCATACCTTCTAAAATAGAATGCGGATCACTTTCAAGAAGTGATCGATTCATATAAGCACCAGGATCACCCTCATCAGCATTACAAACAATATACTTTTGTTCACCTTTAGCATCACGACAAAATTGCCATTTTCGCCAAGCTGGAAAACCAGCTCCACCACGACCTCTTAGTCCAGAATCTTTCATTTCCTCAATGATTTGCTCTGGCTTCAATTTCAAAGCTTTTTCCAAACCACTGTAACCAGAATTTGCAATATAATGATCAATATCTGTAGGATCTATAAAACCGCATCTTTTAAGCACTCTTCTAACTTGCGGCTTCATTACCGGAGTTTCAAAAAGCTTAGGGATACCATCCAAAACTTTATCACCCACAGTTCCAAGAGCATAATCACACAAAGGTTTATTATTTAAGATATCACCTTTAACTAATTCTTCTACTTTTCCTGCGGTAATTTCACCATAAAGGATACTTGGACTTTCGGGCTTGCTAATATATACAAGCGGCTCGGCATAACACATCCCAATACAGCCAACTTCAATAATATCACAATCAACATTATGATTTTTTATCACTTTTCTTAAAGCATCGAGAACTTCCATTGCTCCTGCTGAACGACCACATGTTGCAGTACCAACAAGAATCAAAGGTTTTTTCCCTTGTTGCAAATCTTCCCATTTTTTTATAGCTCGTTGTCTGATTTCATTAAAACTCATCATTTTTCCTTTTTAAAAAGTTCTGCCGCTTTTTTGGGGGTTAACTTGGCCTCTACTTTATTATTGACCATAATACAAGGGGCTAACCCACAACATCCGATACACGCCACCGTTTCAAGCGAGTATTTACCATCTTTAGTAGTTTCACCTTCTTTAATATCTAACTGATTTTCAATTTCCTCTAATAACCTTGGCGCACCTCTTACATGACATGCTGTACCACGACATACCATGACGTGATTTTCTCCAATTGGTGTGAATCTAAATTGAGCGTAAAATGTTGCAACACCATAAACTCTACTTTCTGGAACTCGAGTAAACTTAGCTATTGCAAACATGGTTTCTTTAGAAAGATAACCATGTGCATGCTGTACACTTTGTAAAACAGGAATAAGCTCTTCTTCTTTTCCTTCAAATTTGGAAAAAATTTCATCTAAACTGGCTGTCATAACATTATCCTTTCGAAGAAATTAAACAATTTTGCTCATGTATTAGAGCGCCACAAGGGTAGTATTTTAACTTAAAAACGTCAACTTTTATTGTTTGTTCTGGCTGCTCCATTTGTAATTCTTCGTTTTCTTCGTGAACCTCGTGGTTAATGGTGTCGTAGTTATTGGGTCAACGTCATACCGTGGTTTAACCACGGTATCCAGGGCTGTTTGTACATTATCTCTGGATTGCTTCGTCACTGCGTTCCTCGCAACGACGGGTAGTTTGGTGTCGTGGTTGAGGCTGCTAACCTGAAAACTTGCAAACTTGAAAACCTGCAAACGCGTATACATCCTACATCATTCCCCTCTACCGTCATTTCCGCTTCTTCTACCGTCATTCCCGCGAAGGCGGGAATCCATATCCCAGAGAGCTTTATTTTAATCACTGAAATAAAATGATTATCTTCGATCTGGCTGTTAGTAATCTGTGTTTATCAGTGGCTTATTTGGCTGTTTAATCTGGATCCCGCGGTCAAGCCGCGGGATGACGACGGTGGTGTTTTCCCAAATTTCGGCTGCGCCATTTGTAATTCTTCGTGGCCTTCGCGTTCTTCGTGGTGATAATTGATAGCTGGCTGCTGGTGTTAAGTCCGTGTGATTCCGTGGTTATTGGCGGTTAATTCTCTTGCCCTCTGGAAAAAACAGGGGTAAATTTAAAAAGTCCAAACCTAAATCAAGTAGATCTAGGTTCAACTAAAAAGGGAATTCTAGTTATGAAAAAAAATTTTATCAAAAGATCCATTATATTTACCTTTATTACCTTAATGTCACTTGTTTTCCTTGGTCAAGATGTAATGGCCAAACCATCATTCTCTGGCCACTCTGCTAAAACACTACCCTCTAGCAGCCAAGTTAAACAGCGCACCACTCAACAGGCAAAAACAAATGTTACACAGCAAGCTAAGCAAGCAAAAACAAAAGCTGCACAACAAACAAAGCAAGCAGCACAAGCAAAACAAAAACAATTAAAACAAAATGTTCATAATCGAGTAAAAAGATAGTCCAAACCTAAATCAAGCAAATTTAGGTTCAACTAAGAACGGAGTTTTAGTTATGAATAAACAATCTATCAGAAGATCTATTATCTTTGCCTTTATTGCCTTAATAACCTTTGCATTTATTGGTCAAGATGTAATAGCCACACCATCCCGTTCTAGCAGTTCATATGCTGCCACAAGAGCAAAATGGCGTGCATATCAAAGACGAAGAACACAAGCTGCTCGAGCCCGCTCTAGAGCTAGAGTTAGAGCTAGAAATAGTTCCTATAGCCGCCGAGCTAGACAACGTGCCGCTCAACGAGCAAGAGCAAGATCTGCTCAACGCCGTAGGTCCACTTACTACAGCAGTCGAGCTAGACGTCGTACCGCTCAACGACGAGCGAGAATAAGAGCCGCTCAACGCCGTAGATCAGCAGGAGCAAGAGCTGCTCAACGTCGATCTTCTCAACGAGTTAGACGCTCCTCTCAACGAGCGAGAGCACGCGCCGCCCAACGCCGCAGATCAGCAGGAGCAAGAGCTGCTCAACGTCGATCTTCTCAACGAGTTAGACGCGCCACTCAGCGAGCAAGAATAAGGTCTGCTCAACGGGCAAGAGCTGCTCAGAGAGCAAGAGCACGAGCTGCTCAACGGGCAAGAGCAAGGGCTGCTCAACGGGCAAGATAACCTTAAATTAAATCACCCACGGAATATAAATTTCGTGGGTGATATGGTGTCGTGGTTATTGGTGTCGTGGTTAATCCAGCTGCTCCATTTGTAATTCTTCGTGTTCTTCGCGTTCTTCGTGGTGATAATTGTAGTTTGGCCGCTGGCTGTTAGTTATCTGTGTGCATCTGTGGCTTATTTGGCTGTTAGTTCTGGATTGCTTCGTCACTGCGTTCCTCGCAACGACGGGTAGTTTGGTGTCGTGGTTATTGGTTGCAAACCCGTATATACATCCTACATTATTCCCCTCTACCGTCATCTCCGCGAAGGCGGAGATCCATATTCCAGAGAACGTTACTTTAATCACTGAAATAAAATGAGCATCTTCGATCTGGCTGTTTTAATGGTGTCGTAGTTGTTGGTGTCGTGGTTATTGGCTGCTCCCACATCCTACATCCCACATCCTGGCTGTTTGTTCCGGCTGTTAATTATCTGTGTCCATCTGTGGCTTATTTGGCTGTTAGTTCTAGATCCCGCGATCAAGTAGCGGGATGACGGTGAAAAATTCGGCTGCTTCCTGGATTGCTTCACAGCCAATACCACTCACCATTTTTACTAAAGAATTAAAAAAATTATACCGACCCTATGGTTGCCACCATTACAGCTTTAATTGTATGCAATCGATTTTCAGCTTGATCAAATACCACTGAGTATCTACTACGAAATACTTCATCAGTTA
>Ga0233431_1005906_pt1 | contig 11421 bp, 17 predicted proteins | sample SI_118_April2016_FD_179867 | JGI IMG/M metagenome (GOLD analysis project Ga0233431, IMG submission 179867) | Seawater microbial communities from Saanich Inlet, British Columbia, Canada - SI_118_April2016_200_MG | ecosystem: Environmental > Aquatic > Marine > Inlet | place: Canada: British...
ACTCTTATCGTTTGAAGTTTCTCCACAGTTACTAATTACTATCCAAGCTTGCGGGCCTGACTAAGGGTTTAACACCAATAGAACTTTCGCCATAAAACACCGTCGCCTTGTGAGTTTCGATGTGCTCGGTTCATCCGAAGATGCCAAGCATTAGGGAATTGTGTCCTCAAACGCATTCGGTCTTTTTACTTGGTTCTTAAAGCCGGAATCTAACCGACATCAGTTGCTTTAGATGCAATCGCCTTAACATTAGGCAATTTAAGAGTATTGTGGACATTGGAATCTGCGCCGAAATGCTGTAGCGATATCCCTTTTGAGGACACCATACTACTCAGACTCATACCATTCCTTGGATAAAGGATTTTAGCGGTTTTTACTTGTCTCCGTGACATATGCCTTTTGACACATGCCTATCAGTTATACGCATCCCGTCAGTGTTACCCTCAGAATACGCTTTCCTTAGAAAACATACATAATCACTGAATGCAAGCTCTTAGTGTCCCCACCTCGAACAAACATCCCTGGCTCTTCCTGTTGGATTTCTCCTCACCGACTGTTCCACAACAACCGGATGAAAGCCTCTCCTCCCCATTACAGGGTTGAGGCTCGCATGTAAAACCATTGTATAGATGTCTCCCTTGCGAGAGCGACTTTCTACAGTCCTTTAGTCCCTCTTACGAGGGGTTATCTAATGACGCCATACCGCCATGTGCCCCGAGGGGCAAACTTTTCAAAAAACATACGTTGCTTTTCTAACGTACTACCAATATAACATTAAAATCGCCTATTGCAAGGCTTTTTTTATATTATTTATATTTTTTATTTCTTATACCTATATAAATAGTAGGCTAATTCCCCAAATGCAATTTTATTTTCAATTATTTTGCATTTTTTTTGTTTTTGATATTTATAATAAACCAATAGGAGAATAGAAATGCCAAAATCAGGTAAACCACAATTCACAACATATGAAAACTATCAAACAGGAATGAATGGTTTTGATGAACTATCAGCAGTATCCAATACATCGGGTAGTTGGCATTCGGTACAGACCATTAGTGGAAGCTGTACGTTCGCCGCATCTACTGCAAGTGGAAGCAATTTTACATCCACTGTTGTTCCAGAAGGAACCACCATCAAAGGTTGGTTCACCATTCTAAATATCACCGCCGGAAGCCTTTTAGCTCATAGACAATAATTTATTTATCTTGTCTTAACCGGTGCCGATTAGCACCAACGTGAAATCCACCACAATAAATACATCTATACACTGCAAAGTGTAAGCCGTTCAAATTCTGCAATCTTTCAGCGGATTTTAATGCGGTCTTTTCCGTGTTATATCTAACCTTCGGAACCCCATGTCCTCTAAAATGACTTCGCTTTGACAGTAAACCTTTAATGGTCCCTGTAAAGATTCTTCTTAATAACCGTTTCCAAGGCAGTTGATATTGTAGTGCCAAGTATAAATTTCTCAGTTTTATCATATCATTCTCCCTTCTTAATTTGAGCCTCATATAGGACTTGAACCCATATCCTCGGTATACGACACCGATGTTCTACCGTTGAACTAATGAGGCACGTTGCCACGTAGTTGTCCTGCCATGAGGATTCGAACCTCAGTCCCATCCATACCAAAGATGTATTCTCACCGTCTAAACTATAGCAGGTTTTAAGTAGTCCTGGATGGATTTGAACCATCGTGTACCTATTCGGCCTCAACCTTATCAGGATTGCGCTCTAACCCCTGAGCTACAGGACTATATGTTCGGTAGAGCTACCCGAACAGCTTTGATACAATCGCAGGCTCTATCTCTGCTTATCTCCGCCAAATTAGTTGGTTGTTTATGTAAATATCAGCATTAATCATCCATGCTATCATTTTCATAGTTTCTCATTTGGTCTTTTCATCCATAGAATCTAAAAAATCCATTTTAATCTCGTGATTGTATATCATTTTTAATTCCTATCTTTACATTGGTATTTGCGGTATTTCTTCCAACACCGGCGGTCTTGCGAATGCCACTTGGAATTTTCCCATTTGTGCCACCCACATATTGGACAGCTTATTGCACCTTCTTGGGCACGGTGTAATTTGTACGCTTTGTTGTACAATGGACTATTATCTGTCCATTCAAAATCTTCTCTTGTTGCGTTTTTCATTGTAGTTTCTCCTTGTTAGGTTTACTACAATGCGTTTCCTTTCTTCATATGTACTCCTTTATTTTGTGGGCACGGTTGGATTCGAACCAACGACTCACCCTTTATGAGAGGGGCACTCTGACCGCTGAGTTACACGCCCAATAAGTAGACTCGGTAGGATTCGAACCTACATCTCGACTTTATCAGAATCTGACCAGTTTATAAAACTGGGGCTTTACCGTTAAGCTACGAGTCCATATAAGATTTGATAATAGGATGATTGTTTTTATTGCGGGTCGCCCACCTTAGATATCATTATGTCATCCCCTGTCCCGCTATCGTTAAAATCAAATCTTGTAGCACTGGAGAGATTCGAACTCTCATAGTCATGTGACCGCCGCCTTCTTAGGACGGTGTGTATTCCGTTCCACCACAGTGCCAAATATAATTATAATATGAGAAGTCAAAAGCTCCTACGTTTCCCTGCACATTTCTACGCCACTGGATGAGTTACCTTACATCCTTCTATGGTGGGGGCATACTATAATTATGTACTCACGGCAGGAATCGAACCCGCTCCAAGGGGGTAGAAACCCCGTATGCCTCCTTTACACCACATGAGCTTTTTGCACTCTATATATAAATAGAGTGCTTTTTGCATTTTGTTCCTTGGCGTATTCTTTTGCTTCTACTTTTTTAGAATATGCCGAGTCGATTGTGGTATCTCTGTTCCCGAACTTTAATTTGCTGAGAACTACATATACCTCTTTCATTAATCTATGAACTTGTAATATAATCTACGTGCAATTTCAATCACTGCGCCTATTCCAACACAAATCCCTGCAACTTGGAAATTTTCCAAGTACATTGCAATCCCTGCAGTGACATATAACGGAAATCTTGTTGCACCGAAGAAGCTAAATTCCCTGTTCTTTGCAGTTCTTATTTCTTGTGATTCTGTCATATTGTAATCCTTTATTTTAATTCAACCGTTGCACCGGCATCAGTAAGCTTTCTCTGAAGCTCTGAAGCTTGGCCTTCTGACAGTTCTTTCATTACAGTTGCCGGTAAGTTGTCAATTAAACCTTTAGCAGATTTCAAATCCAAACTTGTTTCTGCTCGGATTATCTTGATAACATTGATTCTCTTTAATCCAGCATCAGTAACAACAACATCAAATTCCGATTGTTCCTCAACCTCTTCAACGACTGTCTGTTGCTGAACCTGTTGCTGATATGGCGGCTTGATATTGAATTTAGCATAGAACATTTCGATTGTGTCAAACAATTCTATAACTGAAGCCTGTTCCAAGTACTCCAAGAATTGGTCTTTTGTAATAGTCATTTCTATAACCCTTTATTTTTGTTTAGTACGTCCACAAGGAATCGAACCTTGTTCTCAGGCTTAAGAGGCCCGTGCTTCACGCAATTAAGCTTTGGACGCAGTTAATTTGTCTATAATATTTTCAACAAATAGTTCTCGCTGTGTTCTATTCAATTTAGAATATGAACTTCATCGTACACGTATAATTTCCCAACCCAAATTTTCTAAATGTGGAGTCCGCCGTGCGTCGGTATCCATCGTTGGTTGGTAATTGTAGTGTTGTTCCCCGTCAACTTCAAAATCAATCATTTTATCAGGTAGTGCAAAATCTAATGAATATATTCCAACTCCATATTCTGCCTCATATGAAATATTGTGGTTATCAAGGATAGTTTTCCAATATATTTCTGGGTATGATGGCCCCTTCGCATGGTGATTTCGTTTCCACCCTACGTCATCGGGATGAGCTTCCATGTGAGCAAGTTGTCCAATTCGTATTTTATTTTTGGTCTCCTCGGTTAGCGTGCGACCAATTCCTGCTTCTTTCATTTTTGCTCTGGAGGAGTCTTGTAATACATATTCAGTTCCATTTTCCCGAGCTTTTGTTCATTGATTTCTTGAAGCTCCACTTTTTGCCATATTTGCCATAGCAAGTCTTCAGGCATCCGAAGGATTTGAATTAAACATTGATTTATTGGGATTATATGCACAATATTTTTCATGATATGCAACCCCACGTGGTGTATATTCCTTGTTACAAAATTGACAATTTTTCATAATAACCCTTTTACTGTACAGGAATTTTATCGAAATCCACTTTATGTTCCTCACACAATTCAATACATTTTGAATATGCGCTGAACGCTTCATTCTTATTACCACTTTTGGACAGTGCCTTCAATTTTTTCAATTTTGCAAACACGCCCATGGTGATATTCCCATATAAATATTCGAACAGTTCAGGAGTGTTCTCCATAACATCAACTTCTGCATGGGTCATGTGTCCAACCTGTTCGTTTAATTGTTTACGATTGTCTTCTTTTTGAACATCCACAGATTCACCCATGAACCAAAATAGCCAATTCAATACCGGAGTATAGACTGATGGAATAAAAGAATTTCCAGCCAACACCTGACCCTCAGATAGACCTTGACGTTTGCCGTCCTCAAGCAACACTTGGCGTCGCTTTGTGCCGTCCAAAATCTCAGCTTTATGTGATTGGAAATGTTGTTCAGCCAAATTGGTAAGCTTGCGCTTATCTTCCTTGACTTTTCTTGTTTGTTCTTTAATTCTGTCGGTATTAAAACCTGAATTGTTCAGTAATGTTGTGAGCTTATCCATTTTTTTATCCTTTATTTATATATAAATATTGGAAACTTAAAAAAAGTACTCCGACAAGGAATCGAACCTTGTTCAACGGGTTAAAGGCCCGTTGCTTCGCCAGCAAAGCTTCCGGAGCAGTATATTGGTACAAACTTAACAAATGATACAAAATTTCGACTTTTGTTACATAAGTACCAATGTATTGGTATTTGTAACCCTACCCGAAGTCGAATCGAGATTTTTACCTTGAGAGGGTAACGACATACCATTAGTCCATAGGGTCATACTCAACTGTAATACCATTACTATTTTTTTCATAATATACAAGTGCAACATCAATAATTTCATTTAAAGCGTTTTGCTTGTATGACATTGGTTTAACAGATATTGGCGTCTTGCCAACGTATCCATCAATGCCCAAAGATTCTTCTTCCGGTCTCGCAAGCCTTCACGATGTATCGTAAAGGGTAGCTAATCGAGTCAGTATACTTGCTTGAACTTTCAGTCCAACATATGTTTTGGCAAGCACCAAATCTTCTACTCAGATTTTTACAGAATGGTGTGGAATCCAAGTGATTCCCATTTCTATCAATTTTAAGTGTGTTCGGTCTGTTGCAATATCAATTGCATCTGGCATTTTAGCGGTGTACCAAGCTACTCATTCCGAATATGAATTACCATTAAATTCCTGAATTAGGTCAGACATTTGCCCAACATGTTTAGCTCGGGTTCCCTGAGAATATTGATTTGCCATATTCCCTGTCCAGTATTTTGGAAACTCGGGCTGTGATATTCCAAGGTCGCAGTTTAAATCTGCCTTTTTAATTTTTAGTGTTTCCACGTAACCTCCCATTATTGCATTGTTTGCATAACATATCGTTTTTGTATGCTATTACATATGGTGTTTCTTTGTGACAACCATCGCACAGCTTAGTCAACTTGTGCTGTCGGTCATACAAAAATTTAGAAAATGAACGATAGCGGCTATCATGTTTCCACGCAGACCACCTTTCCCAAGTACGTCGGTGTTCATCTTCTAATTCGAAATACATAACTAATCTCCTGTAAGCGGGGTTCTGTCATTTAAACTTGCCATTGACCTATTTGCATCAACCTTGCTATTATAGAATTGCTCACCTTCTAAGCTGTTTTGAATTACATCCTCACCAGTACGAACGACTGTTTAGGTCTCCTGAGTTAAGCAATGATGACCCGACTTTCCTCTCCGTAGAGCGACAAGTCAGAGATTAATTAAAGCGGAGACTATAGGAATTGAACCTATAACTCCCGAAGGAGCCACGCCTTTCCAAGACGCTTGACGTACCAATGTCGAAGTCTCCCATTATACAACATTTTCCTGCGATAGAACTATTTTGAGCGGAAGCAGAAGGAATTGAACCTTCAGACCGAGTTAACGGCCCACAGTTTAGCAAACTGCTTGACGTACCAATGTCGATACTTCCAAGTTTGAGCGGAAAATAGATGAATCGAACACCCGTCCGTGAGGACGCCCACGGGTTCGAGCCGTGTTGCCGACCGTTTAGCGGTATTTTCCATGAGGAAGGAGTGGGATTCGAACCCACGGGTGCCCATAAGGACACCTCCGGCTTTCAAGGCCGGTGCGATTAACCACTCTGCCACCCTTCCGTGGCCACAACTTAGACTCATGTTCGTTGCGACAAATCCAGTTTGCACTTAATGTGAGTCTGGACATGAGCTATGGGTGGGACTCGAACCCACAAGAACCAGTTTTGCAGACTGGCGGTTGACCATTTACCGTCCATAGCATATGGGGTGAATATTGGAATTCGAATCCAACCTAAGAGGGTCACGACCTCTCGTGCTAACCGCTAACACTATATCCACCATGTATAGTACTCTCGACAGGACTTGAACCTGCAACCTTTCGGGTCGAAACCGAAGGCTCATCCAGTTGAGCTTCGAGAGCATTTGTATCGGATGAGGGAGTTGAACCCCCGCCGTCTCCATGTAAAAGAGACATTCTACCATTAAAATAATCCGACATAGACATAGGGAATAGATGACCTTATCAAACTATTCTTCGTTTCACACTCAGTACTTTAAGTGCGGCAACCCTATTGTTTGTAGACCCGAGCAGACTTGAACTGCCACCTTTGGTATATCAGACCAAGATTCTTCCGTTAAACTACGGGTCGATGTACGCAGTGATGGAGTTGCACCAACATCCCTCAGCTATCAACCGAGATTCTGTTTGAACTAACTGCGTGTTTGTGTGGATACTAACGGAATTAAACCGTCCTTATATATGATTTGTGCACAACCATAATACGTTTTCTCAGACTAAGTACCCATGTAATCCGATGCGCATGGCACCTTTTCATAGACATGCCTCATTACTCGGATAAACATAATGACGTGGAGCCTATCGGACTCGAACCGATAATACCGCCTTGCAAGGGCGGCGTGTTCCCAATTATACCAAGGCCCCAATTGTAATTTCCAAAGTTTTTTAGTTGCCATACGTGTCAGAGAGCATTGTTGGTTAAATGCGGGTCTGAGTTGCCCCTAAGTCATATCAAATTACTAAAGTTGGACTGGCGTGGAACACATGGGAATCGAACCCACCACAGTCTGGTTGCAAACCAGTCTCGCCCCCTTGGTACATGGTGCCCCAAAGTTATACATAGTTATACGCCCTTGACCGTATAAGTTGTTATAAGTCGCACAGGAGAGAATTGAACTCTCAAGCATACGGATATGAGCCGTAGCGTACCCTGGCTCTGTGCGTTGTACAGGAGATTGGACTTGCACCAACATACCACCAGCCTCATGGCCAGTCGCTCACCCTTATCAGGCTTTGGCGTACTCCCGTGTACGAAAGGAAGGATTCGAACCTTCGGTCTTCGGTATGTCGAACCGATGATTTACCGCTAATCTACTCTCGCAAGTGTTCTACCAAACCACCAATCTTCAGGTAATGTGGCATCTTTGTTAATTTTTTTATTGTCCGTTCCATTGGTAATTCATTTTGAACCATATTGAGAATTTTTTGTTCCTTGATTTTTAGGCTTTCTCATTTTTTCTTTGGTTTCTTCTGAATGTGTTCTACCTGTTCATGGATGACCATTTATTTCATAACTTTCTTTCATCGCAGAAACAACTTTCTTTCTGAATTCGGGGTCTGATTTCATCCGTTCAGCGTTTATTTTATTATACATCTGTCGGACTTTTCTACCACCTGCCGCATGGAATTTGTATGCGTGTTCCTTACCAAAAAGCCCTCCAGGACCTCCCTCACCACCAACGACAATGTTCATACACATTTTGCTCTTTATCAAATTCTCGTTTACAATTTCACGTTCTCTATTTGAAAGAGCTTTTCTATTCGGTAGATATTCCAAAATTTTGGTTATGTGTTTATCTTTCCCAAATCGTTTAAATGAATATCCTAACTTTCTACCACTTCCCATATATCCATCATCCAAATTATCAGTTGAATGCATTCCTATGTAAAATTTCCCATTTACAAGACATGTTGTTTTATAAATGATGTGGTATTTTTTCTGTCGTCTTGGCATTTTTTATTCTCCTACTTTATTATAAATAGCAGAAACTTTAAAAAAGGAACAAAACGTAAAATGTAGCGGGAATCGGATTCGAACCGACGACCTCTTGGATATGAACCAAGTGAACAACCACCGCTCTCCCCCGCAAGTCACTCTACGGGGAATTGAACCCCGCTCTCCGCCTTGAAAGGGCGACGACATAAACCGATAGTCCATAGAGTGTGGTTTTGTTTTTTACAGAAACATCGGGAAAACTGGCAGAATTTCTGTCTATAGAATATCTGCTAAAAAGTGCCACTGGGTGGACTCGAACCACCATCGCCAGGTACTTCACACCTGCGCTCTACCAATTGGAGCTACAGTGACATGGGACGATTTTTTAATTTACCGTAACTACTCGGTGGGATACAAAAATCTTCAGAAAAAATCCCAGTTGTCCCGCCCGATGGAATTGAACCACCACAGCCGAAAGGCGTCGGATTTACAGTCCGGTGAACTCAACCAATGTTCAGGAGCGGGATTGGCTATGATTTTTTATTAGAATCACAGCTATAAACTAATTTGACGGCGTTGCCAAAGTGCCCCAATGAAGATTTGAACTTCAGGTGTCAATTAGCTTTCCTATAATTCGCCATTTGACCAGTACGCCAGTGTACCTTTGGGACTTGTGGGTTGTGAAGAAGTCGAATCTCCATCCGTCGGTTTACAGCCGAGTATACTACCGTTGTACGAACAACCCATATGGCAGATTTTGTTTATCTCAGTTCTACCAAAACTGCGTGGTAGTGTTTTGATATCTCAGTTCTACCAAACTGACCAATATTGCGGGACTGATGGGAGTTGAACCCACTTAAATGGATTGACAGTCCACCGTCCATAACCGACCGACCCCAGCCCCGTGTATTTAAAAATGTAGCACCGAGTGGATTCGAACCACCACTGAACAGGGTTTAAGCCTGATGCCTCTGCCGTTGGGCTACGATGCCTTCTTTTTTTGATATGATTTTCTTACTGACTCTGCGATTTTTTGCTTGTGAGCCTCGCTTTTTGGTTTACCTTTTCCGGCTTTACCGCCCGCTGATTTATCACCCCTTGATTGCATTTTACATGCTTCTTCATATCCATATTTATCAACCGTGCGCTCTCACACCGTTCTTTGCCCTCCCGCTTCTATTGCATCTTGGGTATTATCCCTTGGCGACCCAAAATATAAATGGTTTGGATTGCAACATTGAGAATTATTACAAGCGTGACATACATGAATTTTGTAACCACTAACGGGAATGGTTGTATCCAAGTGATGTGCCAACAATCCAATTAAATATGCCGAATTTTTAATATGGCCTCGGATTGTGCATGGTTCATCTAATTTCAAAAACCGTCGTCTGGTTTCTCTTGTCTCTAATAGCGTATGTTCAATTGTTTTCATTTCAGTCTCCTATTTATTATAAATAGCAGACACTTTAAAAAACGATTGCACGGTGTGTAGTAGCCAAGGAGAGATTCGAACTCTCACACCAATTACGATAACAGGTTTTGAACCTGCCGTGTCTACCGTTCCACCACTTGGCCATATAGGGAGTCTTATTTGATTTACGGATATACTATAGTTTTCCGATGAAAGCTTTGTCCTCCCAGTCATCTTTCAAATGTGTCTTTGCAGGACTCGAACCCGTATCTCGCTTATTTGCACGTATTATTCCAATTATTACGACCGCCCCTTTGACAGGGCAGGGTGGACTCGAACCACCATTTTGCTTGAGTGCGATGTTTTGCCGATTAAACTATCAGACATTTTGAACTCAGTGAGGGAATCGAACCACCTCAAATCTCCTGCGTTATTTATAAAACAATACCATGGACATATTTTATAAACACAGACACTTGACCGATTAATTGATTTTGCACCCGTCGATGCATCATCATGAATCTAACCACCGCCCTCAGCGGTGTGCTCTACCAATGAGCTAACCGAGTATGAATTGTTTAGCAGATTTTGAAAGTCGAGTTGTGAATCTCTTTAACGTACCACTTTCGTTTTCTTGTCACATTTACACCCTTGCGGGACCAAACAATGTGCGACATAAGGGATTCGAACCCTTACCAACTGGGTGGAAGCCAGTTATGCTAAGACGTTTATAGTCAAACCGTTAAACACCAATGTCGCAGGTAACCGCAATAGGATTTGATACCTATATCTCCGCTCCCATGAGCGGTGTATTATCAATATTGATACTATGCAATTGTCGAAAGGGTGGAACTCGAATCCACTATTCCAGGTTTCCAAAACCCAGACGCTTATACCTTAGTCACCTCTCGTTTTATTCTTTTTTGTACACCCGATTGGATTCGAACCAATGTCTCACGGCTTAAAAGGCCGGTGCATAAACCAACTCAGCTACGGGTGCATTTTGAGCGGATATAAGGTTTCGAACCTCTTTCTCCATGTTTGAAATCATGCATAACTTCAAACTGGCGCATTAGACACATATGCTACACCCGCATGTAAAGTAGCACCACGGGGCATCGAACCTGTTCTCCGAGTCAGAACCAACAAGCGACTAAGTTACTTCTCCAAGGGTGGATTACCACCATCAGTTTTTAAATAAATGTGCAAGTGGGGTCTCGAATACCCACTTCTCCAACCAAAACAGTTGGCGACATCTAATAGTCCATTGCACAAAATTAGCCTTGGGTGGATTCGAACCCCCATCCCGACTGTCCATTCCACCATGTGTACATCATGTGTTGCGGAACTACTAAGACGGTGCCTTACCGATTAGACGATTGGCCATCGTGGGTAGAAAAGGTTTTGCACCAATAATTCCCGAGTGTTTACTGTAAGCAAGCTCGGAGTTTTTCTACTTATCTGATGAAATAATGGACAAGCTGGCCGGAATCAAACTCTTCTGGTTCCCGTGTTGGTTCTTCTCTTTCGTTGGGGTCGCCAAAGCTAAATCTATTCATATTACCTCCATATCCAAAACAGTCTATCTTCAAAATCCAGATACAGCCATATAATTAGACTACGCATTAAACATACCGCGTACTTTTGAAAGTACACTTGCTACATTTAATGTCACATTG
>Ga0233431_1005907_pt1 | contig 11419 bp, 10 predicted proteins | sample SI_118_April2016_FD_179867 | JGI IMG/M metagenome (GOLD analysis project Ga0233431, IMG submission 179867) | Seawater microbial communities from Saanich Inlet, British Columbia, Canada - SI_118_April2016_200_MG | ecosystem: Environmental > Aquatic > Marine > Inlet | place: Canada: British...
CAGAACCTCCAGGCCAGATCCACCCGCTACCAGGTTCAAAAATCTTCAGGCGGCCGTTCACCTGGATCCCGAACTATGCCCTATACAGGACTTATCATCCTCATTTTCATTATAGTTCATCTTGGGAATTTTCATTTCATTGAAAAAACAACAACAATTGGCGTACTCGTCAAAGATACATTAAGCCAGCCTGTGACCACTCTCTTTTATATTGTCGCCATGGCTGCACTCATTCTTCATATCAGCCACGGGTTCTGGAGCCTTTTCCAGACACTTGGCATAAATCATCCAAAATATAACTGTACTATCCGCACAGGCGGCCTTGGTGTCACTTTTATCCTAGGTGCTATTTTTGTCCTCATACCCATACTGGCATTGGTATGGACTGGCTTTTTGTCTTAAAGGTGGCAATATTCGGCATTGTCCCATATTCTTACGATCAGGCCGCTTCACATAGCCAGCTATCGCTTCAACGGCTGGCTCGAAGTCTGCGCTTATCTGCACGAATATGAAACAATGCCAAACATTCACCGTTTCACTGCTACATTTCGGTGCTTTTAGAAGTAATTCGACACCAAGCCAACTATTTACTCAAAGGTTATTCTATGACCCTGAATGCTTGCATACCCGATGGTCCTCTAGCTGAAAAATGGGACAAACATCGATTCTCCACAAAACTTGTAAACCCTGCCAACAAACGAAAATATAAAATTATCATTGTTGGTTCAGGTCTTGCCGGTGCCTCTGCTGCAGCCACCCTTGGAGAACTAGGATACAACGTTGATGTTTTCACCATCCATGACAGCCCCCGCCGAGCCCACAGTATTGCGGCCCAAGGCGGCATAAATGCTGCCAAAAATTATCAGAATGATGGTGATTCCATATTCCGTCTTTTCTATGACACCATTAAAGGCGGAGATTTTCGTGCCCGCGAGGCCAATGTCTATCGCCTGGCCCAGGTAAGTAACAATATTATAGATCAATGCGTTGCCCAGGGAATTCCTTTTGCAAGGGAATACGGTGGAACTCTTGCCAACCGATCATTTGGCGGGGCCCAGGTTTCAAGAACGTTTTATGCCAGAGGTCAGACCGGTCAGCAGCTTCTTCTTGGCGCCTATAGTGCGCTTATGCGTCAAGTCAATCTCGGCAAAGTTACAATACATCCAAGACGTGAGATGCTTGATCTGGTAGTTGAAGATGGCAAAGCCAACGGTATTATTGTCCGAGACATGATTACAGGCAACATTGAATCCCATGCTGCCCATGCGGTACTTCTTGCAACCGGCGGTTACGGTAATGCCTATTTCCTTTCTACCAATGCCATGGCCTCTAATGTAACAGCAGCCTGGCGGGCTCACAAGAAAGGAGCTTTTTTCGCCAATCCCAGTTTTGTCCAGATCCATCCAACATGCATCCCTGTCCATGGTGATTACCAGTCCAAACTTACTCTGATGAGTGAGAGTTTACGTAATGATGGTCGCGTCTGGGTACCTAGAAATACCGGGGACAAACGTCCCCCCCACGAAATTCCTGAAAGCGAACGTGATTACTATCTGGAAAACAAGTATCCAAGTTTCGGCAACCTTGTCCCAAGAGATGTAGCTTCCCGAAATGCCAAAGAGCAGTGTGATCAAGACAAGGGGATCGGAGATACTGGTTTGGCTGTTTATCTTGACTTTGCCGATGCCATCAAGCGCGACGGCATTGATACCATCATGAAAAAATACGGCAATCTTTTTCACATGTACGAAAAGATTACCGCCCAAAACCCTGTAAAGACACCTATGATGATATACCCTGCTGTCCATTACACCATGGGCGGTCTCTGGGTAGATTATAACCTGATGAGTAACATCCCCGGTCTTTTTGTTCTTGGCGAGGCTAACTTTTCCGATCATGGTGCGAATAGACTGGGTGCGAGTGCCTTGATGCAGGGGTTGGCTGATGGTTATTTTGTTATTCCTTATACTATAGGTGGTTATCTCGCCGATATTACACCCGGACCGGTCAGCGCTGAGAGTTCTGAATTCACAGAATGCAAACAACAGGTATTATCAAAAACAGACAGGCTTCTTTCCTGCAAAGGAAAAAGAACAACTGATGATTTTCACAAAGAGATCGGCAAGCTTCTTTGGGATCATTGCGGTATGGCCCGCAACAAAGACGGTCTTGAAAAAGCTCTTAAAAGAATTCCTGATATTAGAGACGAATTCTGGCAGAATGTATTCGTTCCTGGCGCCGGTGAAGAATTGAATCAGTCCCTCGAAAGAGCTGGACGTGTTGCCGACTATATGGAGTTTGCAGAGTTGATGGTTGAAGATGCCCTCAACCGTGAAGAGTCCTGTGGCTGCCACCTCCGGGAAGAGAGCCAGACAGCTGATCACGAAGCAAAAAGAAATGATGAAGAGTATTCATATGTTGCGGCGTGGGAATACCAGGGGGAAAACCAAAAACCCAATCTGCACAAAGAAGAGCTTCATTTTGAGAATGTAACCCCATCACAACGGAGCTATAAATAAGAAAAGCTATCCCGTTTAATCAGATATATATTAGATTGAGTTAGCGAATTGTTCATATTTACTGATGGGTTGCGCTGACCTTGTTCCTCGCTCAGAACATTAGCAAATCGCCATTAATGAGCGTAACCCAACAAATCATAAGGTATTGCCCGCGAACCCAACCTACAAAATTCAGCAGCTAAAAATATCATGGAAAAGGCAAAGAAAATCGATCTCACCCTAAAAGTATGGCGCCAAAAAACCCCTTCTGCTTCTGGCAATCTGGAAACGTATACTTTAAATGATATATCTACTGACATGTCATTCCTTGAGATGATAGATGTGCTTAATGAGCAACTAACCATTAAGGGTGAAGACCCTGTTGCCTTTGACCATGACTGCAGGGAAGGAATCTGCGGAATGTGCGGTGCTGTGGTTAACGGTCAACCCCATGGCCCGGAAAAAGAAACCACACTCTGCCAGCTTCATATGCGCCATTTTAATACCGGTGACACCATCGTTATAGAACCTTTCAGGTCGCGAGCCTTTCCAATTTTAAAGGACCTGGTTGTCGACCGTTCCAACTATGACCAGTTGATTCAGGCCGGCGGCTATGTTTCAACCAACACTGGTGGAGCACCCGACGGCAACGCTATTCCCATTGCCCAGGAAACAGCTGAACAGGCTATGGATGCCGCTGCCTGTATTGGCTGCGGTGCATGTGTTGCCGCGTGTCCTAATGCTTCAGCCATGCTGTTTGTCAGTGCTAAAGTATCACAACTCGCCCTCCTGCCCCAGGGAGATCATGAACGTAAAGAGCGTGCCCTCAATATGGTTGCCAAAATGGATGAACTTGGATTTGGCAACTGCTCAAATGAACGGGAATGTGAAGCTGCCTGCCCAAAAGGTATTTCCATTCGTCATATCGCCCGTCTCAATCGGGAATTTTTCAAAGCGGCATTGCTCGCTGATTAAATCCTCCTGTTCACTCCATTTCTCTCTGGATTAGGGAACTATTCAGATAAATGCAAAAAACTTTTAGAAACTTGGAATGTAACTTTTCAGCAGTGCTCCAGGTAAGCATAGACTCCGGATGTGTTCGCCCTGGAAGAAGTGCACTTGTGGTGCAAGCAGGATTGCGAGGTATAGCTTTTCTATCTAAGTTAGTCTGATCGGGCACAGACGTGGTGCTGCTGAAAAGTTACTAGCTTTGTAAGAAAATTTCTGATACTAAAATCAGAATTATCCCTATTGGTCTCATCCTATATATATGCTAATTTTTCTAGCTATTAATTAGTGGTCAGAGATAGGAGTATCTTTTTGGCCTTAACTCACCTAAATAGGAGGAAAAAATGTTAAAAAACAAGATGTTGACTACAGCTTTTTGTCTGTGCGCCGCTGTCTTCATGACAATTACATCAGCCACTGATTCCGAAGCAAGAAAAGACAGAATTGTCTTTGGTGGCGGTCCTGCCGGCGGTACCTTCCAGGTAGTTGCCAATGCTATTCAGGTCTATAAGCCTGTTAAAGAAATTGCAGATTTCTCTGTAAAGGCGCAGTCTTCTGCTGGTTCTGTTGAAAATTTACGAAAAGTAAACAGCGGCAAATCTGACTTTGGCGTTGTCTATTCAGGTCATGTATATCTGGGTCGCAATGGCCTCATGAAAAATGATACCAAAAAATATGAAGACGTCATGGCAGTTGCATACCTTTATGGTGCTCCTGCACAGTTGGTTGTCAAATCTAATTCAGGCATTAAAAGCGTGAAAGATCTGGTAGGCAAAAAAGTTGGTGTTGGTAATGCCGGTTCCGGTGCCTTTGCAAACTGTGAGCTGTTCTTCTCCCATATGGGTGTTTGGGATAAGGTAGAAAGAAATGCAATGGGCTACAATGATGCTGCTGCTGCTTTTGGCAACAATCAGCTTGATGCTTTCTGGCTGTTTACTGCATTCCCAAGTGGAGCAGTCATCATGGCCGCTCAGACCAATGATATTTCCATGATTGACCTTGATGCCGATGCCACAGCAACAGGCTTCTATGAAAAATACCCCTACTTTGCAAAACTGGCTGTTCCTGCAGGAACCTACAAAGGTGTTGACACCGAGACCGGTTCCTTCCAGGATTCTGCTCTGTGGGTAGCCAACAAAAACGTTTCTGATGACGTTGTCTACAAGCTTCTCTCCACAATATATACTGATGAAGGCTTGAAACACATGGTCAGCCAGAAAAAGACCTTTAAGGAAATGAAAATTGCAACAGGTGCCAACGGGATCGTAACTCCGCTGCATCCTGGTGCAATCAAATTCTGGAAAGAAAAAGGAATCCTGTAATCCTTTAATAAAAAAAGCGGCATGCTTCAGCATGTCGCTTTTTTTTTGTAACAATTCGGTGTATTGCTACATGTTAATTAGATCTAACGGAATAGTTATTTTTTAAATAGAAAAAAACCAGGTGATACTGTGTATAAAAACCTCCACAAGATTGAAAAAATCATCTTTGATACTCTTTCGGTACTTCTTGTTGTTTTTTATTCTTACTCTGCAGTATTCCAACCTGCAGCTACCCAGTACCATCGCGGGGTATACGTCATCATCACGTATGCCCTTGTTTTCCTGCTCTACAAGTCAAAAAATAAAATTTTACGTATTGTTGATTACTTGTTGATATTTCTTTCCATCGGCTCTATCGGTTACTGGATATACAACTTTGAAGCAATCAATTATCGAACTGGTGCAGAAACGCAACTTGACACAACCATTGCGGTTGTTGGTGTTCTGATCGGCGTTGAACTTGCGAGAAGGGTTGTCGGTAATGTCTTTGTTATTATTGGCGCCTTAATGCTTGGTTATGGCGTCTATGGCGATTTAATGCCCGATCTGATTTCCCATGCCGGTGACACCTTTCCTTATCTCTGCACATCCATTTTCTACAAAAGTGACGGCGTCTTCGGTATCATGGCAAACGTCCTCGCCACATATGTTCTTCTCTTTGTCTTGTTTGGCGCTTTCCTTGAAAAATGTGGAGCCCATAAATTTTTCATCGACTTTCCCCTTGCTGCAGTGGGTCATAAAATTGGTGGCCCTGCTAAAGTTTCGGTTATTGCCAGTGGCCTTTTTGGTTCTATTTCCGGTTCAGCCATCGCCAATACTGTTTCCACAGGAGCTTTCACCATTCCCATGATGAAAAAAGCCGGTTTCAGACCCCATGTTGCCGGAGGTATTGAACCCGCTGCTTCTATCGGAGGAATGTTTATGCCTCCCATTATGGGTGCTGGTGGATTTATCATGGCTGAGCTTACCGGCCTGCCCTATTCAAGAATTATGCTTGTTGCCCTTTTTCCTGCTCTTATGTACTTTTTCAGCGTCTTTGTCATGGTTCATTACGAAGCCAAAAAATCAAACGTTGTCGGGGAAAAACATCCGGTCAGTGCCAAGGAGATTCTTAAAAAGGAATGGTTTTATATTCTTCCCTTAATCGTGATTACAATCTTTATGCTCTCAGGATACTCTCCAGCGTATTCAGCAATTCTTGGCACCGTTACCTGCATTGCAATAAGTTGGGTACGCAAAGACACCAGAATTGATTTAAAAGGCTTTATTGAGGCCTCCAGGGCAGGAACGGAAAACAGTCTCAAAATTGGTGCTACCGTCGGAGTAATTGGGATTATTATCGGCGTTCTTACATTCAGCGGGTTGGTCCTCACCTTTGCCGACATAGTGATCGAACTTGCCGGCGGATCACTTCCCATGACAATCCTGCTGATTGCCCTTGCGTCATTGGTCCTTGGTATGGGTGTACCGGTAACAGCAGCATACCTCATTACCGCTGTTGTTGCTGTTCCGGCATTAACACATCTGGGGGTCAATGTGCTCGCTGCCCACATGATCGTTTACTGGCTGTCCCAGGACTCAAATATCACTCCGCCAGTCTGTATTGCTGCTTTTGCAGGCGCCACCATTGCCAAGGCAAATATGTGGAAGACGGCCTTTACCTCTTTTAAATTTGCTAAATTTCTCTATCTTGGCCCATTTCTCTTTGGCTATGTTCCCGGTTTCTCCCTTAATGGATCATATATGGATATAGTAACAGCTTTTGTTCTTATTATTATCGGTACATATGCTTACTCATGGTTCTTAAGCGGTATCTGGCTGAAACCAGTGATGACCCGTTTTCGCGGTACTCCAGCGAATTAATGCCTTATCAATTGCCTAAAGAGGTAGAAAAATGGATGTTCCGAAAATAGAATTCAAGAAAATCCTCTATCCTACTGATTTATCTGAGAGCAGCAGATACTGCTTCAACTATGTGGCAAGTCTTGCCAATGCATATAGTGCTGAACTTACGGTTATCCATGTTGTTGACGACAGCATAGACGTTCCTAAAAATCTTTCCGGTTATATGACTGAAGAGCTTTGGGAGGATATCAAGAACAGGGATCTCGAAGAAGCCCGTAAACTGATGATCGAACGTAAAAGAGACAATGCAGCCATCCGTGAATGTGTTGGCCAATATTGTGAAGAGATTCAGTCCGCAACCGGCAAACCCTATGTGACATACACCATTGAAATAAAAGCTGGAAACCCGGTTGAAGTAATTGTTGCACAAGCTGAAGCCGGAGACTTCGATCTTCTGGTAATTGGACGACATGGTCATGGCACATTAAAAGACTCCATGCTTGGCAGCACTGCACGAAGGGTTTTACGACGCATTAACATTCCGGCCCTGCTTATTCCTCTGCCCGACAAATAATAACCTGTGATATTGTCTGAGTGAGCAAATAGGGCCATGCCTTTTCTGGGCTTGGTCCTTGTCCATTCCCGCTTATAGCAATACATTCCCATACAGTCGCATATGTGGGCATAGCTACGATAGCAATCCTGCAACTGTATCGCACCCATATAGTCTCCCACCGTACACATCCGCCTATCTTGCTTTTTCCATTTTCTACTCAATTCGTTACCTTCTACACCTCATCCCACAGTCTCTCAAAAGCGACCATACAGGGTCACCTGCGACCCCACCAACAACACAACATACTGATATTACGTAATAAATTTTATTTATTATGTATGGTCCATAACTTGCTACTACAGTGAACTATAGACCGCTATCTGAGACACTGGATAACAAGTGACCTATTCTGAACTCTGCACTGGAAAATTGATACTGGAGAGGGAAAAATGAGAAATAAAGCATTCATCCGTTGTTTATTCATTTCTATCATGTGCTGGGTGTGGCCATTAAATCTGCAGGCTACAGAGAATTCGGAATGCATGGAATGTCATAGTGATGAGAGTCTCACCCGGGAAGGGGGAGATGAAATCATAATGAGTCGCATAAGCGAGTTACTTTTCCTTGATGAGGACAAGTTTCATCTTTCTGTTCACCATATAAATGAAATAACCTGTGTCGATTGTCACGCCGACATCGAAGAACTCAACTACGATGAAGATATTCCCCATAAGACACGACTGGAGCCTGTTAACTGCACGACATGTCACGAGGAAGAAGGGGAAGCCTTCACCCAAAGTGTGCATATGGAGATCAGGGGAAAAGGCATTACCATGCAATGTTATGCCTGTCATGGCTATCATTATGTAACAAGGTTGGCATCGGCTTCAGTCGCCGAAAGGGAAAACCTTTTTTGCCTCAAATGCCATAATCCCTACAATTACCATGACTGGCTGCCCCAGAAGAAAGCACATTTTGCGTTTGTCGAATGTACGGTGTGCCACGCTCCAACTGTTCCCCACCATATTCATCTCACTTTTTTCGATCTTGTTACCAAAGAATTTTTCACCGGCAATGAGATCATTGAAACCCTCGACATTGATTACCATGAATTTATGCCCCTCATCGATGTAAACAAAGATAACATCATTAATACAGATGAGTTTGAAAATCTTATTCTTATCCTTAGGCAAAAAAACATCTGGACTGAAGTTCACGCTGAACTTGTGGTAGAGCTGGAACCGATCGTCCATGACGTCATCAAGACTGATGCTGTAAATAAATGTGAGCAATGCCACTCAGCAGATTCACCTCTGTTCAATGCCGTTAATATTGTTCTTTCATTGGAGGACGGATCCGCTGAGCATTATGAGGTGGACAGAGGCGTTCTTGACAGTTTTATCATGAGCCATTTTTCAGCACTTGGCGGCACCCGAGTCAAATTTTTGGATAAGTTAGGTATTGCTATTATTCTTGGCGGCATAGCTGGAGCATCAGGGCATTGGTTTATCAGACTGGTAACCAGCCCCTTGCGACGCCGAAAAGATGATGAAAACAACGATTAATATAAACAACAGGGAGAGTGCCAAATGACTAATGAAAAACTGATTTACATTCATCCAGCCCCTGTTCGGGTGTGGCATTGGATCAATGCTGCATGTTTTGTCTTTCTGGTGCTCACCGGATTTCAAATTCGGTTTGCAGGTACCCTGAACCTGATGCCTCTCAAAAATGCCATCGACATTCATAATTATGTCGGCTTTGTTACCATCGCCAATTATATGATTTGGCTTTGCTACTATTTCAAAACTGGCAAAATAAAAATATACTTTCCCAATTTCCGCACCTTCTTACCAAGGGCCATCAAACAGGCACAATACTATGGCTATGGCATTTTTCTTGGCAAGCCGAACCCACACACCATGACCCCTGAAAACAAATTTAACCCTCTCCAGCAAAAAGCCTATGCTGTTATCATGTTCATACTCATCCCTGCACAGATGATAACAGGTGTTTTCTTATGGCAGGTAAAAACATATTCAAATTATATTCATCAGTTGGGCGGGATCAAGATGATTGATACTATCCACATTATCATCTTTTTCTTCTTTGCCACTTTTATGATTGTGCATTGTTATCTTGCAACATTAGGCCATACGCCATTAGCCCATTTTAAGGCTATGTTTACCGGATACGAGGAGCATCACGAACCTTAACAGAAAACTTCAAGGAGGGTATCTATTAAGCTGCACCTCACCTGTGAACGATCAGGCCTTCTCGCATAGCAAACTATAGCTTGGCGGCCTGCTTATCCACATCTAAGGCACATCAGAATAGATACGATTAGCGGTTTAGCCAACTTTTTAAGCTTTTACTAAATAGTTACCAAGGAGGGACTGATCCTGCTATGAAATAGTGGACACTCGGTTAAGTCATTGATAAAAATAATGGCAGGAGGAAATCAATGAGTGTTCAACAACGTAGAAAATATGATTCTGACTTCAAGCGTAATGCTGTCCAGTTGTCTGAGGATCCAGGTAGGACAGTCGCTGAAGTGGCAGAAAATCTTGGCATAGGAAAAGATGTTCTATATAGATGGCGTCGGGAGCAGCGTGCCAATGAGGGTCTTGCTTTTCCTGGAAATGGAAGAGAAGCCTTGACCTCTCAACAGCAGAAAATTCGAGATCTTGAGAAACGGCTCAAGGATACCGAGATGGAGCGAGATATCTTAAAAAAAGCAATGGCCATCTTCAGCAGATCACCGAAATGAAATACAAGTTCATAGAGGAAAACCGCTCGTCATTTCCGGTGAAGAAGATGTGCCCTGTGTTAAATGTTTCACAGAGTGGATATTACCGTTGGAGAAAAGCCCCGTTGTCATCTCGGACGATTGAGAATGAAAAGCTCAGAGCACGAATAAAGGAATTGTTTGCAAAGCACAAAGGCATGGTTGGCAGTCCGATAATAACCGCAGACCTCCATGATTTCCCTGAGTTTTCAAAGGTGAGCAGGCCTAGAGTTGCTCGTCATATGAAAGAAATGGGATTGAAATGCCGGACTGTTAAAAAGTTTGTCGTTACCACTGACTCGAAACACAGTGCACCTGTTGCCCCCAATTTACTTGATCGTCAATTTGCGGTTCCTACTCCAGACACAGTTTATGTTACAGATATCACATATTTAAAGGTTGGTAGGAAATGGCATTATCTAACGGTATTTATCGATCTGTTTTCTCGGATAGTTGTAGGCTGGGATCTCAGTGCGTCTCTTGAAAGACATTCGGCGATACGAGCTCTTAATAAAGCTATTTTGAGACGCAGACCAAGCCAGGGGTTGATGGTGCACAGTGATCGAGGAATTCAGTATGCCAGTAGTGATTTTAGAGCAGTTTTACAAAAGAATCGTTTTATTCAAAGTATGAGCAGGAAGGGTAACTGTTGGGACAACGCGGTGGCAGAGTCATTTTTCCATTCGATAAAAACACAAATGATCCATCATTGTAAATTTCGGAATGTGGTCGAGGCGGAACGGGCTCTATTCAACTACATTGAAGTCTACTACAATCGTCAAAGAAAGCATTCTACGAACGGATATAAAACGCCCGCTCAATACGAGATGGAATGGTGCGATGAAAGAAAAGCGGCTTAACCTCGACTCCACTTTATTGTGGCAAGATCAACCTTCAGGATCAAAGGCTTGAGCGGTAACGGCGAATAAGCCAATAAGAGCGATTACACCCACGTTTCGTACGATTTTTTTCATTGCATCCTCCTCGCAATTTATTAAAACTGCCTAAAATCATTTAAAATGACGATCTAAAAGAAACAAAAAGCCTTCAATTATCTTTTAACTCTAAATTTTTCCTATTTTGCATAGGATACCACTACGAAGTACTATGTTATAAAATATTATATGCAGATTTGTATTCAAAAGTACAACTAAATTATTCGGTATAAACATACTTTGATCTTGAGTTCCCTTTTGGTCTGCCATGGCAGACCAAAAGGGAACCCTAAGCGTAAAACTTCACTGCAGTGAAGTAGAATCCACCGAAATTAATGCCCTGCCTGAAGTGGCCCTATTTCGCCACCAAGAAACCGGCCTGGGAACCGGACTAAACCTGTCAGTTATTCATGGGATCGTAAAGAACTACAAAGGATTTATCAGGCTGGAGAGTGCTCCGGAAGCTG
>Ga0233431_1005908_pt1 | contig 11419 bp, 8 predicted proteins | sample SI_118_April2016_FD_179867 | JGI IMG/M metagenome (GOLD analysis project Ga0233431, IMG submission 179867) | Seawater microbial communities from Saanich Inlet, British Columbia, Canada - SI_118_April2016_200_MG | ecosystem: Environmental > Aquatic > Marine > Inlet | place: Canada: British...
TTCATGCCCTATATGCAGCCAAGGAACTCTTTGTTTTACAAGATAAAAAACGATTCTGTGTGACAGACAGTGAACAATTTATTTTTGACGAATCATGTAAGACAGGCCAGAGTTACTCATTCGACTATTTCATTACTTATCTGGCAGAAGAAGCAGAGTTTAGAATTAAAGAACAATCAGACGGAACCAGTACATTCTGGTTGAATATGAACTACCGGCAAAATGGTATACTGGTAAGCGTCTATAGTAGATTAAGTTCAAAAAATGTCAGCCTGAAATCCAAAGCGCCTCCCCAACTGAACCCAAGCGATCTGACACTACTCGGCCATATCACCCCTCATAATTTTGATCTCTTCGGCAAATACCTGTCATTCTTCTCCAAATTTAGCGAGGTGATTATCCATCAAGGTAAGACCTATGCTGAGCTGAACAGTAAGTTGATTGCTTATTGCGATTCATCTGACTTTTTTTCGGCAAAGATTGATTTTAGGATCAAAGATCCGGGAAAGTTTAAAAAGGAATATGCCAGACTTGATGATAATGCTGGTAGTACATTGCCATTTGATCTGAAAGCAAGAAACAAAATATTAATCGCCAGACATAAAAACGGTAATGTGATCTTTATTAAAATCCCGCCAAACATCCAAGTGCCCCAAACATTGAAGGATTATCTTTCCGGCGATTACGCATTTGCTGAATTTGACCCGAGTAGCCAACCAAACGTCTTTGCAAACATCAATCTCAATATTGGAAATGGAACCTATATAGATCCTAAAAAAGTAGAAACGATTTGTTCTCCGGTCTATTATGAACTGACTGCTGCTAAGATAGAGAAGATCAAAAAGGATGTAATACTTGAAAAATTCCCTGACGACGGGCTTATAAAACCGGATAAACAGAAGTTCTTTGATGAACTCGTAGATGCGGTTGACAGCATCGCCGGTAATTATTATGAAACCCCTGATCAATTTTCAGAGGCCTACGATAACGCAACCAGAGACATGATAACGGCCATAGTCGGAGATGAGTATGGGGAACCTATTCACGCCAGAAAGAAAGATTTCGAATCAAGACAGAAGCATGAACCAAGATTTGAGGTAATCACCCAAAATGACATCAATTTATATCGCCAGAAAATCGCAGATAAAGCAAAAGAAGAGGCGAAACCGTCTGGATTCCAGCTATATTCGGAAAAAGACCGACTGAAGTTCTGTGTCGGTAAAGGAAGAGGCGACCGTACTCACTTTTTAGCAGAGGATAATTCATGGGACTGCCTGTATGAGTCAAAGCATTTTTTGGCATTTGAAGCTTCTTCATATGAATGTTCAATTAGTCATCAAAATAATGATTTCTGGCTGGTGACAAAGCACCGTTTTTTTCAAAAGGATATTTTAACATTTGAGAAGGTGGATAAAAAAGCTGAGCAGAAGGGTATCCAGATTACTAAAATCGATCCGAACTGCAACATTTCAACAATCCCTCCGCTTGATTCAATCACAGTCATAGAAAAGAGAATCATCTCAAACTATAAGCAGTACCTCGATTATCGGTTTGAGATGCTGAAGGATTTTTGCCATATCCTAAAGTACAAACAGTACTATTTTAAAGATTCGAATGAACAGACGGCTTTTTTTGAACAGCTGAGAGATAAACTTCAAATTGCCCAATCAACTCTGTTTGCTGATAGGAGAATTGCAGAAATGTTAATCTCCTTAGATAAAGAAGACTTACTCGACAATTACGAGAAAGGCAGAAGCTATAAGCTGATGAGAATCGCTTCGGCCTATGACGATAAAACAAAAAAGACTTTGTTGAAAGGAATTGATAAGTACTCCAGGGATGACATCGATACATACATCGCACAATCAAAGCCGCAATCAAACAGGGCTAAAGACAATGAAAGTAAAATTCGCGGAATGAAAATCAAAAAGCAAAGACACCGGATTGTCCTTTCGTTTGATAGGAAGTGGAACGAAAATAAAACACAGTTTGATGAAAAAGTTGAAAAAATTTACAAAGTTATTGCAAATTTAGAAAAAGCCGATCTAGATAAAGCGTAACTGATATCACTGCAATAAAAAAACTATGAACCATGTTCACGTAGTTACCACTAATTCGCATTTTGAGTATGACAGGCTGAGATTGACCAAAAATGCCTTAATCAGCCTAGAAAAGACGTTGCAATATTCATTGAATACACCAAAAGGAGCCGGAATTCACAAGAATGCGGACCTTATCAGAGAATATAAGGAAAGGGTAATTGGAACTGTACCGGGCTCTAAGCTCTACCTGGACAGCGGAGGCTATTCGATCATCAAAGGTGACGTCCCTTTCGACCGGATCTTATCATTCATAGACGAATACCACGATTTTGTTTCAAAGAACGTCGATCTTTTCGATTATGTTTTTTCATTGGACATCCCCATTGGGTTTTATAAGGAAAACGAAAAGGAAAAAAAGCTGCATGAATATGACACGATCTACAACCTGAATAAGATCTCAATGCAGAAAACACTGGAAATGATCAAAAGAAGACCGGAGATAAAAGAAAAATTCTACTTTATCCAGCATTTTAAAATGCTTGACCAATTTGAGATCTGGAACCAGTTAGAAGAAGAACTCAACATCAATGATCACATCATCCACAGATCAATTGGTGGCTTGGTTGGCTTGAAAAAAATGGTGAGGCATTTCCAGAGGACAACCTTTTTGCCAATGATATTCAAGTCATTCTTTAATTTCATTGAGGTGTATAAAAAAGACCACGAAGAACCGTATCTGGGAGGATTCGAACAGGTCTTCGATAAATTTTCATGGCGACAACCCTTAAAAGATTTGTTTAACGCGGTAGACAAACTGACTTCGTACTCGGATTTAAAATTATTGAAACGATTTGCAGAATGCGAAGGATTGATTAATGGCAGCGGACTGAAAAGCCTAGTTAAAGATTCTTCGCTGGATCACCTGACGGAAAAACTGAAGGAAATACTTGATATCTATTTTGATCAGCTTCAGAGTTCTCCTCAAACAAATAAGAACCAACTCTTTGAACACATAATAGACAAAGTCCTGGGTGAAGATTCAAGTGACAGAAAAAAAGATCAGATTGATGCATTTGCCAGTGAAAAACGAGAATTCAGGTTGCATGTGCTGGGTGTTTCAAATATGCAGGATCGCTATATGATCACTTTAGTTGAAAAGTTGCTGAATAATCACTGTTTGAATGAAGGACTTAAAGTTGAGATTAACATCACTTACGATTCGATCTTTTATACCACCCAGGCTCAGAAGAATTTTAGAAACCTGAATTATTTTCGGCGAGATGGAACTAAAAGGACATTAACTGAAATTGATGAAGAAGATCTAAAACTGGTATATCCGGACAAGTATGAATTGGTAAAACAGGAGATTAAATCAGATCGGTTACTTGATGCGGATACGTTTACTCCTTTAAATATCAATTCAAATATTCTTATTGATCAATATTTTAAGGAGATGATGGATGAACGTAGTTTGCCCAGCTCTTTGGTAAAGACGCTGGATAAATACTATGAAGGTAGGAAGGTAGTCGAAGAACTTGGAGAAATTCTTGATGGAGAGGCCCAATTTCTTTTGAGCCTGGCAGAAAATCCAGCCGAAGTGGTGATGAATAAGAAAAGACTGGCTGAAAAATTGAATGATGACTTATGTACCATCGTCCATTTCTACTTGTTGATAAAGAGAAAGGAAGGACTAAACGCCATTAATGCCGCAGTTAAAGACCATATTAATGCGATTGATTATCCATTTCAGCTTAAATAAATTTAAAACGGTGTAAATTGCATACTCAGTGGGTGAACCTTAAACCTACAGATATCATCAGGCCAGCAGCAGGCATTTAAGCATGTCTGTTCCCCTGCCAAACATATCCTACCAAATACCCTTTCAAATAAATCCCCAGAGAAACATAAAAACTTAAAACCGGTGCGGAATTAAGTCAAATATGACTGAAAAGTCGCCGCTTTTAATAAGAAAAATGTCAAAATCAATGTATTTCGTTCAAAAGAGATTTTTCCAAAATTAGTGCGGTTTCACATTCGGTATCCTCTAAAAAGCACTGTTTTGAAATATACCAGTTTTGTATATAATATAATATCAGATAGATACGTCACTATTACAGTAATAGTAGAAGACACAATAAATATTGTTCAATAACCTTATATTTTTGAATAATTATAAATATAGGCTATTTTACATATCATTAACATTTGTTGATACTAGATATGGCTTTCTTAAAATAGCTTCTTTTTGACAAGCACTGACATATTACGGACATGTCATTAATGCCAGTATTAATACGTCATATCACAATCTAATATGCTGGTTCTCCTTTGGCTGATAATGAAATATAGGGATATTTACTAATGATAGTTTTTAAGATCTATAATGTAGTTATGGCTAAAAACAACAGATATTAAGGATCATATAATAGATATTTGGGAAAAATAGCAATATGTCCAAACCGGAATAATGCTTAAATTTTTATTTTGAGAAATATATGACCTGACGATTCTAATGCGGAATTCTTACAGAATATTTTTGAGAAATATATTTAAGACGAAGAGCAATAAATCATATTTAATTGAAAGTCTATTTTAGTGACAAAAACTCGCTTCGGTGACAAAACGATGTCAGTGGTGACAAAAACATTTTGTCACCTAAATCTGTTGGTATTAACGGTGTTGAGCTACCGGTGACAAAAACTCATGCGATTTTGACTAACCTTTTATTTTCCCTATTTCTTATATCTATATTTCCTATTTATATATATCTTCTTCTCTGTCAAAATTAGAATAAATATATAAGGAAAGTATAAATAAGATATAATAGAAATATTATGGTAAAAAAAAGGTATAGCAAATCATGCGAAGTTTTTGTCACCAGCGATGTATGCGTTACTATTATTGCTTCTTTGGTGACAAAAACATTTTGTCACCGGCATTTCAATTTTGTCACCAACGGACTTTTTGTCACCTATGAAAATGTCACATAATGGTTTCCGCTGTTATCTCTATCATCATTTCCATTTTTATGATCATTATAAGCATATCCTTTCGCTTCGCAATAAGCCTTCAAAGCTTTGTGGAATTTCTTCTTTCCAAATGATTTCTTGTTATTATACTTCGGAAATTGATTCTTTAAGCCCTCAAATAGAGCCTTTCTATCAAATTTTGTGTGAAGTTTCAATCTATCTGCCCATAAAGTAAATTCATCCAGATAACTACCCAGTTTATTGAGAGCATAGTTTCTGACCTTAGGTGCTTTCAGTTCCCCTGCCTCAAGATAAGCCTGGATGCATCTGGCCATGAATGAATAAAAGCGGTTCCACTCTTTGTCCTGCCAATCTTCAAATAAGTTCATACCGTGTACAATCTCAGGAGACCTCTCTTCATTGTAGAAGTTAGAGAACTCAATGATATGTTGTCTGCCTGAAAAACTGCTTCCATCACCATACAAAGGTTGATTGGTTGTGATGGCAATCTTTGGTGAGTCTTTATAAGCTATAGATACCCTGCCTGCATACTTATTTTCAAAATTCATGTCCCCAGATACCATATGAAACAGTTGCTCAAAGTTAAAATCCTTTCCAACATCATCAATATTGATAAGTTGGTGTTGATGAGTTAATCCTTGCAGTGAAAACCTGTCTTTGATATTTATTCTTTTGCCATCGAATGATTTCAGAGATCTGACATATCCCAATGCTTTGATGAATAATGATTTACCTGTCCTGCCATTGATCTCCTGGTCATTCAAAGTCGCATCAGTCGCAATGATGCATTTGGGTTGGCTGGGATCTTTATAGCGGCTGCATAAATAGCCAAGGGTTAATATCTTTGACTGAAGATCTGACTGTCTGAGAAAATAGTCTTGTTCATTTGGTACTGTGTTTGAATCTTCCGGCGTTGTATAGGAACTGGTATTACCGACAAATTCTTCATACATGCCGGTTGATTGGTCATATTCAAAATCATGATTTAAAATATGCTCTTTATGGACAAATAGGTTCCTGTTTGTAAAATCAGTATACGGAACAAGGTTCATTTCATTTTCATTGATCACCAGTGCGCCGTTTTTAAAGAACAGATGAACTTTCCTCTTTTCATCCCTGATGTAAGATACTTTTCTGCTGCGAATGGTTGTCAGTTTCTTTTTGGCGAACAGAGAATCAGATTGTTTATGGACTAATGCCAGGACTTTTGGTTCGTCGTGTTGTCTGAGATAATCCATAACCAGATCCTTGATCTGAATATCATCGATGTCTTCAATGAATCCTTTTTGAATCCTGGCATACTTCGATCCATCCACTCTGATAATGCCTTGACCCTCTAGAAACTCCATCAGTTTAATTTCATTGATTCCCGGTCGGTCATTGTTAAAATTCCAGAATGGGAGATCTGGGCTTGAAACTGGTTCAGTTTTAATTGGTTCTACTGTTGAGGCCGGATTATCAGATCCCTTTTTCTCTGCTTGTTCAGACCATTCGTCAACTAAATCGTCGACTGCTGAATTCAAGGTTGCCATCATGTGCTGGTCTATACCTTGGTCTGCGGTATCCGGGTTTGATTCGTTATTGACTGGAATTGTGTCTGCAGTGACCGGACTAGATTCAATTGGGTTCAGGTTAGATTCGTCTATGACAGGGTTGAGTTCATTTACTGATTGGTTATCTACAATTCCATGCCTGATTAAATCCGTTAACCAGACAGGTACAGGGACTGCCTCTTTCCGAATATCAACATTGAATAGATTCATGACACTATAGCCGCCTTCCCCGATAAATTTTACTCCGGTCAACAAATCAACGCATTTCAAATGTTCTTCAGATTTGAAATAGTACTGAATGGTTCCATTTCCTTCTTCGTAGCTGAGTGTATCTGGTATCTCTCCGAACTTAGATAAAAGGCTGCGTCCTTTTTCATCTGCTTCTAAGACATAAAATGAATAATAGTGAGTTGGTATTCCAATGGAAAGATCCGGGTCTTTAACCCATTTCTCTGTGATTGTCTCTTTATCAGAACTTGAATTTAATAATTGGTAGCTCAATTCTTCTGCATCTACGATTATATCGGGTACTGGAAACACATAATAGTCCATCTCAGCAAATTGAAGGGCATGTTTAAGATTTTTGTATTTGGGGTCTTCTAAGTCTATTTCCGGTTTAATTTCCCATGGTTCCAAAGATTCTTCATTTGACAATAAATCACAATCATAGAGGTTTGGGTTATCAATTTGATTGTCTTCATGACTAAAACTAAGCATAACTGTTCCTTGTAGGTTAATTTGGGCAGAGATAGAGCTCTGCCAATAAATTTACAAAATGATTTTAAGGATCGGCAAAAATGCCGCTAAAAGATAGAAAGGAAGGATCGGCAAGAATTCAACTGACTCTTGCCGAAGATGTTAATGGATTCGATTCAGATAAAACTTTTCAAGACATCGGGCTGCCTCATCTCTCTTTTTAAAATCTTGCCCTCTTTCCAGTTTATAAAGCAGAGTCTCTTCAATGTCAGATTCTTCAGATAGTTCTGAGAATGTTTTATTGAATTGATGCCTCATCTTTTTGAACCACCATCCTTCTCGATTCCAGGCTTTCAAATATGCTTTCCTGATATGACTGATATCCTCTTCAGTCACTTCCAAAAAAACTTTAGTGATGTCATTTATGGATCTTTCGAAGGTCTGATTGTTATGATTATCTGATTTTTCTTTCATATTAATTCCTTTGTTAGTGGCACTTTCGTGCCAGATTATTTAAAATAGATTTACTACATTGTCTGTCTTTATTGATTTCGGCAACTCAATCTGAATGGTGTCAGTTGCGTTGGCAATGTCGACGCCAGATATTAAAATATACGGAATCATCGATTGAACTGATGCGTGTCCGAGCAAACTCTGCACAGTGATAAGGGAACTTCCTGAAAGAAGCATCTGGACAGCGAAGCAGGCCCTCAATGAGTGGAATTTTACTGATGTGATGCCAATACTCTGACAGAAATCCCTCAATACGCGGCTCTGGTCACCCTTTTTCCACTGATACGGTCTCGGCAGCAATGGTTCACTAATTGGCCCTTGCAACATCAGTTCTTTTACCAACGGCAAAATCTTTTCTGAAATACTGATACGCCTGTTGCGCCCTGACTTTGTAGATTTAATTCCCACTCGTTTGTTGAAACTCTTCGTCACTGATATGAGTTTGTTTTCCAGATCAATATCCTGTCGGAGCAGGGCATACATCTCTCCTGATCTCATGCCAGTGAACAATGCAAAGGCCCAAATTTTATACCATTCAGGTCGATGCTTCTTTGCCTCTGTTAATAAGATCTGGATTTCTTTTCGAGTTAAAATTTGCGGTTCTGTTTCCCTGCATCTTTTTTTGTCCACTTTGACTGCTGCAACAGGATTATTTGCAAGCCCACCCTGAACAGCAAATTCAAATGACCGGTGTAAGAATGACCGTATCTTTTTGACAGTAGATGATGCCAATGATTCACCGGCATGGTCTAATATTTCCTTTATGTCGGTAGGGTTCACCGATTCCAATTTGAGATGTTTTACTGGCTGCACCCACTTATTCAGGGTTGCTTTCAGGCTGTCATATTCTGTCGGGAAATGTTCATCGACATGAGGATAGAACTCCTTTTGCAGAAATTCATCATAGGTCATCCCGGCGAATGTCATTCCCTGTTTGAGTTGTTGAAGTTCAAAATTCAACTCTCTTTCCAGTTTCACTGCACTAGCACGAGTACAGTTCCTTAATATCCGGCGCCGTCTCACCTGCTGACCTGTGCGCCGAGTTCCATAAGCCTGGACTTCATAGCACTGTTGATTATTCTTCATGAATGATTTTATCATCTCGCTCTCTCTCGTTGATGTTTAAGGAAGTATCGAAGGTCGAGCCTTCGATAGCGAATAAGATTCCCAAATAATTTATAAGGTTTTATAAAATTTTTCACGGAAATCTTTTCTAGCTCTTTGCCGCTGTAACCTAAATAGCTGGCAGCATCAGCCTTATTGAACCACTGTTTATCCATATTCATATTGTTGTTTATGCTTCCCGAGGGAAGCGTTTTTTTACCTGACCGGTTCAAATAGATTGTCCAGGTCCGATACTTTGTACCGGGTGAATTTGCAGTGTTTGAATCTATATGCCGGGATCTCTCCCTTTGATACTTTATTATAGAGCGTGCCTGGATTCAGTCCTAAATACTCGGCTGCTTCAGTGTGTGATAAATATTTTTGTCTCTGCTTATCTATTGCTTCATGCATAATGACCTCTTTATGATTTGTTAAAATTGGGTTTGAAAATGAAACAAAATATCCTTTGTTCCGATTCAGGTATATCTGTACTTTTCGAGTATGAAGGAGGACGCACGGATAAAGAAGTCAAGCAGAAGAAGACTTAGCTTGAAATAAGTCCTGAATAAGGAGAGATAATTGAAAAGGATTTACTATTGGAGATTTTGAGACAAATATAAATAGACAGGCGTTGCACCTGTCTAACGACTATATTAACTTTGCAGCCGGAGAATCTATGACAGAAACTCCGATTGCATAATCTTCGAGAGATTTGAAACTTGCATGATTGGTCAATTTCTTAATCTCATGCAGTCCAATTCCCTGATTAATGGATTCAGTCACGAATCCAGAGCGCAGACTTCTGCTGCTTAATGCTTCTTCATCAAGTCCAGCCATTTGGCAACGCTTTTTGAATATTTGCTGGATACCGATTGAGGACAGTCCATCATGGATGGTTCCGTGTTTTGATATGTTTCTAAACAATGGACCAGTTTGAATACCAGTCGCCTCAAGATATTCCATCAAGGCAATACCCGCTCGACCGATGACCGGGAATGTTTTTGGTTTGCCAGAATAGTCACTCTTGCTCTGAAACATATTGATTGTAAATCCGCCATGCACAACTGTTAAATCAGTGACACGAAAAGCGGCCAATTCAGAACGTCTTCTCCCACCACTGGAAAAAGCCACAAGGATAATGGCTCGGTCTCTTTTTCCAACCAACGAATCGTCACAGGTAGCAATTAGTTTTTCAATCACCGATTTAACAGCTGGAGCTTTCTTATCAACCTCGACTCCACTTAGAATCATTGCCTTTCTGGCTTTTGACATCACTTCCACAACCATTCTGTGTTTGCAGGGATTTGGTAACCCTTGCTTCGTATGAAACGCTGAAATGGTAAACAACCGTCTTTTGATGGTCGCATATTTCAGTGGTCCTTTCTTTTTCTTCACTCCGAGTTCTATCAATTCTTCTTCGACATGATCCGGCATCTTAGTGAAATGTTCAGTTAAGAACATCAGTACAAGAGCTGGTTCAATTGGATAGGATTCTTCCTTGCCCAATCTGAGTTTGATATAGGTCCAGAAATATTTAAGATCCTTATGATAGGACTTCAGCGTGTTCTTCGAAATGCCACTCATGATGATAGATTTCATCTGCTCCTGAGTCTCCTCCGGTAGCATGATTTCCAATTCTGGGTTAACCAGTTGTAATTCTTTCATAAAATTTCTCCTATAAAATTGTTCAACCGCTATAGAAAAACTCTACTAGCGATATCTAAAGATTCTCGCTATTGGACCGCAAGTGATTAAGAAAGTGCAACCAGGCTAAACAGCCCACATTCAATGATATCTCTATTCACACCACCGAAAATACTCCGTGCCATCTTCTGAAAATCTCTGATATAATCAATAGAGTTACGTCCCGCTGATGGTAGTACTTCACAGCGTTTTTATAAATTATTCCAAGGAGGTCATTTGAATAAATCAAACAGAGAATTGTTATCGGAGCTGTTGCAGATATCAGAAATGCACGGAGAGTCGATACAGGATCTGCTGGAATCTATTCCAGATGAAAGAGCAATGCTGGTGAAGGAGATTGCTTTCAGATACGGAGAGAAAAGAATCCTGGGTCAGTCATTCAAGAGTGCCAAGCAGGTATATGATCATTTCAAAATCCGGCTCGGTACAGCGAGGCAAGAAGAATTTCATGTCCTGATTCTGGATACCAAACACCGGGTCATCCATGAGAAGATGATTACTCTCGGTACTCTGAACCAGAGCCTTATTCATCCCCGTGAGATCTTCGCTCCGGCGATTGAATTGCGAGCTGCGTCGGTGATACTGATCCATTCTCATCCATCAGGCGACACCAAGCCTTCCCAGCAAGACATTGAGATTACGAAACGGCTCTCTGAAGTTGGTGAGATCATGGGAATCAAAGTGATGGATCATGTGATCATTGGAGATGATTACTTCTCATTTATGGATCAGAACATGATGCCGGTATAGCCGGTTTCATAGAGATATACCAAAACACGGCGCTTTTGCCGCTTAAACCTTATAAGGAGAGAATAAT
>Ga0233431_1005910_pt1 | contig 11417 bp, 8 predicted proteins | sample SI_118_April2016_FD_179867 | JGI IMG/M metagenome (GOLD analysis project Ga0233431, IMG submission 179867) | Seawater microbial communities from Saanich Inlet, British Columbia, Canada - SI_118_April2016_200_MG | ecosystem: Environmental > Aquatic > Marine > Inlet | place: Canada: British...
CAAAAGCCTGTTGAGCAGCTTTTTAGCGTCAACGGGCTTTTTTTTATTTTCCTGTGTAATAGAGCAAACAGTACTGTTCAGTAGTAAAATGGGATGAATTGTATCTGGATACTTATCCTTCTTTTCGATTATATTCAGTAAAAGAACTCGCTAAAAAACAGAGGTGATTATGGCAAAGCAAAAATTTAAATGGGACGACCCTTTTTTGTTCAACGACCAACTCGATGACGAAGAACGCATGGTCCGCGATATGGCGCACCGATTCTGCCAGGAGAAGTTGATGCCCGGCATTATCGAAGCGAATCGCAACGAGCATTTCGATCGCAATATCATGAACCAAATGGGTGAAATGGGCTTCCTTGGAATCACCATCCCTGAAGAATATGGCGGCGCAGAGATGAGCTACGTTGCCTACGGCTTGGTCGCCCGCGAAGTCGAACGCGTGGACAGCGGCTATCGCAGCGCAATGAGCGTCCAAAGCTCGTTGGTCATGCACCCCATCAATGCTTATGGCACCGAAGAACAAAAACAGAAATATTTACCCAAACTCGCAACAGGTGAATGGATCGGCTGTTTCGGTCTGACCGAGCCTAATCACGGCAGTGATCCGGGCAGCATGGAAACCCGCGCCAAGAAAGTCGACGGTGGCTGGATATTGCACGGCAGCAAAGCCTGGATCACGAATTCCCCTATTGCAGATGTCTTCATCGTTTGGGCAAAAGACAGCGCAACAGAGAAAATTCGCGGATTCATCCTTGAAAAAGGCATGAAAGGCTTGAGTGCCCCGAAGATCGAAGGGAAATTCAGCCTGCGCGCCAGCATCACCGGCGAGATCGTGATGGACGAAGTCTTTGTCCCCGATGAAAACCTGATGCCCAATGTGCAAGGTTTAAAAGGTCCCTTCGGGTGTTTGAACAAAGCTCGTTTTGGCATCGCCTGGGGGGCTTTGGGTGCAGCGGAATTCTGTTGGCACGCATCCCGCCAATACACTTTAGATCGTCCGCAGTTTGGGCGCCCGCTAGCGGCAAATCAGCTGATTCAACTAAAACTGGCAAATATGATGACGGAAATCACGCTCGGATTGCAGAGCGTTTTACGCGTGGGACGTTTGATGGATGAAGAAAAATCTACACCTGATATGATTTCATTGATCAAACGCAATTCCACCGGCAAAGCACTGGAGATCGCTCGCCACGCCCGTGACATGCATGGCGGTAATGGTGTTTCAGACGAGTATCACGTCATCCGCCATGTGATGAACCTTGAAGCGGTTAACACCTATGAGGGAACACATGATATCCATGCGCTGATACTTGGCCGAGCACAAACGGGCATTCAGGCTTTTTCGGCGTAAAGAAATCTACAAGACCGCTACCTATAAAAAAATGGTTGGCGGTCTTTTTTTTATCAAATGATTTTGCGAGGAGCACGTCTTTGCGACGAAGCAATCTCAGTTCCCTACCGAACGGTTGGTAGATTTTCCTTTTTTACGATATAATGGCGCTACTCAAAAACTAAGTCGATTCTCTAAAAAAACTTTCAACTTTCAAACATTCAACCTTAAAACCAAAGGAGGAACACCTTGAAAATCGTAGTCTGTATCAAAGAAGTACCCGATACTGCCGCTGCCCTCGTCGCAGAAGACGGGCAAGCCACCTGGGGAGATGCACCGCTGGTTATCAACCCCTGGGATGAATATGCGGTAGAAGCGGCCCTTAATGTGGGCGGCGATGTTACTGCTATCAGCATGGGCGGCGATAAAACCGCACTCAAACACGCCCTCGCCATGGGTTGTAAAGAATCCATTTTGGTCTCAGACGATGCCCTCGCCAATATTGACACGCAAGGAACAGCTAAAGTCCTCGCAGCCGCCATCCAAAAGGTTGGCGATGTAAGCATGACATTCTTTGGCAAACAAGCCATCGACGGCGATGCGGGCATCACTCCTGCTCAAACCGCACGCGTCCTTGGCTGGCCTGCCCTAACCCTCGCCGCATCCATAGAAGTCGATGGCGACAACATCAAAGTCGAACGCTCCATCGAAGAAGGTATGCAAAGCGTCAATGCCGCTCTCCCCGCCGTCTTGAGCCTCGTCAAAGAATATGGCGAACCCCGCTACCCCTCCTTCATGGGCATCCGCAAAGCCTCCCGTGCTGAAATCCCCGAATGGGATTTGGCAGAACTCGGCATCGAAACCCCCACGCCCCTCGTTGAGTACACCGACACCCTTAATCCACCCACCCGCGATGTCAGCGTCGAAATGATCGAAGGCGGCAGCCCCGCCGAAATCGCCGAAGCACTCGCAGAAAGAATCATGGCGGAGAAAATCTTATGAAAACCTGGGTATATATTGACCACTTCAAAGGCGAAGCAGTCGCCGCTTCTTGGGAAGCTATCGGCGCAGCCAAAGCGCTTGGCGGTGATGTCACCGCCGTCGTACTCGGCGCTGGCGTAGAAAATCTTGCCAATGCTGCTTTTGAATATGGCGCGGATGAAGTCTTACTGGGAGAGAATCCTGCCCTCGAAGATTTCCGCGTCGAGAACTACGCTACCGCTCTATCCGCGCTCGTATCGGACGTGGACTTGGGCTTGCTCCTCTTTCCCACTACATCTCGGGGGCGTGAACTGGCAGGTATGGTTGCCATTGATCTGAACACAGGCGTTTTGGTAGATGTTGTTGCAATGGAATTAGATGGCGAAAAAGTTGTGGCTACACGCCCTATCTACGCCGGAAAATTGCTTCAAAAGACCGTTTGCAATGGAGTGCCACAAATCATCACCCTGCGCGGACGCGCTTTCGCAAAACCCGAAGCCGAAGCCGGACACTCGGGAACCATCACCCAAGCCGAAATCACGGTCGGTGACGAAAAATCCACTGTAGAAGGTTATGCAGAAGCCGGGGGCGGAGTCAGCCTAAACGATGCCGCCGTGATCGTATCCGGTGGACGCGGCACATCCAACAATCCCAATCTCACTGCCCCCGATGGCATGAGCGACGAAGAAGCCGAAGTCTGGCGCGCGCAACAAGGCTTTGTAATGATCGGCGACCTTGCCAAAACCCTCGGCGCAGCAGTCGGTGCCTCCCGCGCCGCCGTGGATGCAAATTACATCCCCTACGCTAATCAGGTTGGGCAAACGGGCAAAGTTGTCAGCCCCGATTTATATATCGCCAACGGCATCTCTGGCGCGATTCAACACATCGCTGGGATGCGAAACTCAAAAGTCATCGTGGCGATCAACAAAGATGCCGATGCCCCCATTTTCAAGAGAGCGCGCTATGGCGTGGTTGGGGATATGCACGAGATCGTCCCCGCGCTGAATGAAGCGATGAAGGCGAAGTTGGGGAAGTAAGATTTAGAAAGTTAGCATAAGGGGAAGAGAGTAACTAAACAGAGGAACTTCCGAAATCTATTTGTAGCGCTTCGGAAGTTTTTTTGTTGAGCAAAACAAGAACTTAGGGTGAGTAGGCGCAGCGGAAACCATCAAAGCCACCGCGCGTAACCGCCGAAGAGTACCTGCTGCGGTTGGCGGAACGAAAGTCGTAGTCATAGCCGATGGTGACGGATGGATAGTACCTGCTGCGATTAGCAGAGCGGAGACTGGGTTCGTTCATGTCGTACCACGAACCGCCACGCAACACTTTATAGGCTGTGCCATAATTCGAATCTTCTAAGGTATTTCCCGGGTAGGCATCATACCAATCATCCACCCACTCCCAGACATTTCCTGCCATATCATACGCACCATAAAAACTCTGCCCACTCTCATAACTACCTACAGGTGAAGTTTCTGCATAACCATCATCATAGCTCTCATTCCTACCTAAAAAACGACAGTTGATGTCGCAAAAATTCGATTTGCCATCTTCAAAATCATCCCCCCAAGGATAGATTCGTTGGCTTTGGGTATCATCGTCCCAACCTGCCACCTTCTCCCATTCCGCTTCACTCGGCAGGCGACGTCCAGCCCATTCGCAATAAGCACTAGAATCGTACCAAGAGACATAAATCACTGGATAATCATTAAAATCAACATTGCCATAGTAACTTTCACGAAACATTGAATTAGTCGATCTAGGTTCGTCACATACACCCGCAGCTACGCACTTTGCATACATAGCATTAGTCACTTCTGTCTGGTCGAACCAGTAGGCATCTAGATACACCATGTGAATGGGTTTTTCATCATCATCGCCATCTTCGCTTCCCATCTGGAATTCACCTGCAGGGACGTAGACTAAAGTCATACTATCTTTTTCAGAGATCATCGTGCTGCCTACGCCAAGAGCAGGCATTGGTGTTGGCGGCGGCACAAGCACTGTCAATCCATCACTGTCTCCCATGAGTGTTGCATATTGTCCCCACAACCAGCAGTTACCTGCTGCATTTGGATTTTCAATAATCCAGTATTCTCCATCGTTATATTTACCAATAACAACTGCCTCTTCTCCAACTCGCAGCGGGCCTAAAAAATCATACACAACACCTGGGCCAGAGCGACAGTTTGTATCAACACTTACACTAACTGTAATATTATTCATTTGAATTGGTGAAGGAGTTAGCATAGGAGTTGACGTGGATGAGATTGGAATTGAGACCCCACCAGCGCGCACTGTTTCCTCAACTTTTGTGGCAACCCCATCATTGATAACTGTTGCACTAGATGTTGGTACTGGAGCAAGCGTACTAGCAAGATTTTTTAAAATGTAAGTACCACCAAAAATCAGGCAAACAAAAACTAACATCCCAACAGTGAATAAACTTCCCTTGCCTTGGATGAATTTCTTTAGTAATGTAGTAAGTTCCTGCTGACGTTCTTCGCGCAAAACGGCTTGACGATCTTTTTCTTCGGCTGCTCGTTTTTCGCGAGCAATTTTATCTTGGCGTGCTTTTTCAGCCTGCTCTTTACGTGCTTTCTCGGCTGCTTCCTTTTTTCTCTTTTCTTCTTGCTCTAAAGCTTCCAAAGCTCGCTCAATATGACCAATCAAGCGATTTGCATCAGCATTGAATGAGCGGTGAATGACCTGCAAAGCATTCCGACGTGCGAGGACTTTCAGATTTTCAGGCAGCTCAGTCAAACGGGGCATATTTGCACCTTCAACCAAAACCGGAATCACACGAATATCACGGTTTAGCGCTGTGGCAACTTCAACACGCACAAAATCTTCGGGGTTATCTAAACGGCGTTCGCCGCGTTCGTCTTTAATATTCAGCCAGCTTTTGCCAATAATGACCAAAACCACATCGCAAGACTGAACAGCCTTTTCAAGAACTTTGACAAAGTCTACCCCCCCGTCAATCGCTTCCACATCCATAAAGATCGCTTCTTCCCCAAAATTCGCCGCCAAGCGGTCATAGATCCGCCCGGCGGCGAATTGCGAATCGGCTCTGCGATAAGAGATAAAAATGCGACCTTTTTGCGGTAAAGTCAAAACGAAAGCCCTCTAAGTCAGAAAAGATACCCGTTGATGTATAAAGATTATACAAAAAATAAAACGCCTTACAAATCTAAAATTGATTTCAATATTTTTCATTTATTCGCAGAAATCAGCTAAAATAACTCCATGATAACAAAATGCCAACTCGCTCTCCTCCTTGTTCTGGCAAGCTTCCTGCTTTTTGCCTGCGGTTTTTTCGAAGATGAATATGACGATTATTACGATGATGAACCTTACGATTCGGAATACTACGAAGAAGAAGCTGCTGCTGAAGAAATCGAAAAAGAAAAACAGGAGGAACTCGCTGAACTCGGTGATGCCAATCTGAGCATTGAATCGATCCCCGAATATGCCGACCCTGCTTTTGAAGTTTTTAGCCAATATGTCGATGTTTTCGGCATCGGAATCTATGCCACCAACGACATTCCTGAAACTAAAGTCTTCCACGCCGCAGGTGTAATGGCGCAATATCTTGACAACGATGAAGATGGGCTGCCTGACGACCCCGCCGTCATTCACGCCCTGCAAGCTAAACAAGCATCAATCTATATTTTTCCTCGCCCCGACAGTCGCGCTGAAGAAGAATTTTTCGATGCGATTGAAGGCCTACTTGATAGCGGTAAACTCGCCCTTCAACCTTGCTACGGTGAAGAGATCGTTCCCAATGGCGCAGCGCGCGGTGAATTTGATGCTTCACTGGAAGAAATTTTGCATCTTATCACTAATACAGGCTATGCTCACGCCTACCCTGAGATTTTTGGCGAAGAACGAGGGACAGCCATCGCCGACGCAATGGATGAAGCGCGTGGCGGATATTTTGAAGATGTACCCAACTCATATCCAGACGGCGCGTGGTACACCTACGACGACCAGACTTGCGATTACGCCTGTATGATCTCAGAATATCATTATTGGGCACTCACTTCTCTCCTCGGCGGACAAGACTTCGCCGGTCGCGGTGAAGAGATAGCGCACGAGTGGCGCTTGAACACGTCCGAAAAACTCCGTGATGGAGACCCTGCCATCTACGAATTGCTCACCGACCCGCAATATTATTTCCCCACTATTTTGCCGGACGGGAATTACTCCCCGTAACAAAAAGGGTCATCCATCACCCAAGAGGATGACCTTTTTTATTCTATGCTAAAGAATTTGATATTCTCTTAGTGCTATCTCCAATATCTCAGGAGATTCAAAGTGATGGCCATAAAACCCTAAAGATCGAGCTGTTTCTATATTTGGCAAAGAGTCGTCAATAAAAAGACACTCTGAAGCTGAATATTCGATCCTGTTCAAAAGGAAATGATAAATCTCCGGCTCAGGTTTAATTAACTTTATTTCCCCAGAGAAAACAATATCATCAAATTTATCAAAAAAAGAATACTCTTTCAGCATTAGCGGAAAAGTTTCTGGCGACCAGTTGCTTAGACCATAAAGAGGATAAGATTTCTTCTTCAATCTACGCAAAATATCTACCGTTCCCTCAATTGCTCCCGCAATTGAATCTTCCCAATTTTCAGCGTAAGTCTTGATCAGTGAAGCATGGTGAGGGAACTTTGCCGAATGCACAGCAACCCCCTCTGCAAAACTGCGCCCTCTATCTTGCTCCGCATTCCAGGCATAAAAATCAATTTCACGCAAAAATTCTTCTAAAGCTTCAGGGTCTTCAGGGAAATAACGCCGATACAAATTATGCGGATTCCAGTCAAGAAGAACGCCGCCAAAGTCAAATACAATCGCTTTAATAGGATTTTTCATAGGCAGTATTTTACTCGACAAAAAACCAATTCGGACTATCCCCTGGCGCGGCAATTAAAATTTCTTCGCCTGTTTCCAAATCAAAAATGCGGATTTGGGAGGGTGCCTCAGTGTCCTTAACGGAATAAGCACGGTACAGGAGATAGCGTCCATCTGCCGACCAAGCCACGGATCCATGCGTGGTTTCGGCGTGCTCGGTCAGTGGATGCTGATTCTCGCCCCTGGCATCCATCAGCCAAAGCTGATCCCCAGCGGATGCGGAATCCAGTGTCCACTCCCCACGCGCGAAAGCGATCTGCTTCCCATCCACAGACCAGGCAGGGTTGTTATCGTCAAAATTTTCTTCAGAAGGCAAAGGCGTGAGCGTACCATCCGCCACATCATAAAGCGAGATTTTGCTCAGATACATATCGTCAATAGATTGAAGATCTGCCAATAAAAATTCTTCGGCAATTGGCGACCAAACCGCCGCAGAACCGATCTCGGTCGGGAGCGTTTGCCGCTCACCGCTTTGAAGATTATAGACTTGAATTTCCTGCGGGCTGGCAGAAGTATAACTAAGCCAACGCCCATGAAAAGACCAGCGCGGGTTATAGCCAGGAAGCTGAGAATCTTGAAAAAGGGGCTGCGTTTCGCCACTCTCAAGATCGAGCCACCAAAGTGAAGGGATGCCGAGATAGGCTTGCTCATCACCAAATTCAAGCCGGCTATAGAGAATTTGGCTACTCTGTGGCGACCAAAGCGCATCAGAACAAGAGATTTCGGGGCAGTGCAAAATCTGTTCTGGCTCATCCATTTCTGCGTTCCAAAGCCAAAGCTCGGAACCCGTTTTGCCATCAGGAACAGAATATATCAAACTGCGCCCATCAGGGGAAACGTTGTAATTCCATACGCCTGTATCCCCGTTGGTAATTTGCTGCACTTCGCCACCTGTAGCGGAGACAAGATAAAGCTGTTTATGATAGGCATCATCAATTGCCAGATAGGTAACGTAGGCTTCGCCAAGCTCAAAACTGGACGTAGATTCTTTTTGCAAAAAGCCATCCGGAAACTTTTTAAAGGCACTAATGCTCAAGGCTGTGCCTAATCCTAATACAACCAGCGCACTAAGCACAGGGACAATGAAAGAAACGCGACTAAACCATTGCAAACGAGCAAAAATCTGCTTACTTTGCACCATCACGATGCCGATGACGATCAACACAACCGCCAAGCCCAAGCTAAAAGAAATAATTAACCCCAGCCCAAAAGCGATTTTATTGATCGTGACCGCTATCAGCAAAATCGCAATCGCATCGGGGCAGGGCACAAGTCCGCCGCTGATGCCAAGTGCAATTAACGATTTCCAGCTAATCCCTGAAAGCGGATTTTCTGCTACCGTTGTCATACCTTTTGGGATGGGCACATAGCCAAATTGCGAAGGGTCGTGATTATGCTCAGGTCCCGGCTCGCGAATTTCTTCATCTAATACAAGGCGAGTACTTTTTTCTTTCTTTTCAATTTTTTTTGCAACAGGAAGAGCTTTCGCACGCCTTCGCTCTGTAAGCCATGTTCGTAAACGTGGTAAGAGCAGCCCTATACCCAAAACCAAGATCAGCACCCCAGAGACCAACTCTAATGCAGGGAAGAGTTGATTAGGCATAATATATTGAGAAAGTGAAAGTGTCGCTAATCCCAACGCAAAAACCGATCCTGTATGCGTAAGCGTGACCAATAAACCCAACGCAATCGCATGGTAGGCTTTCCCCTGCGAGCCAACCAAATAAGCAGCGACAATCGTTTTTCCATGTCCAGGGCTAAGGGCATGCAACGCGCCCAATATCAGCGAGATCGCGAAAGCTGCCAAGAAAAGCAGGGGTGAGATATTTGGCGTGCGCAAAAAGCCTTCCAAAATCGCCAAAATTCCTTGCTGATTTTCAGCCTGCGCCATCGCATCTTCGGCAGTTTCGCCCAAGCCCAACGCCTCCACAACAGGCGGAATGGATGGCATCCCGCTCTCCCACACATCTGCGCCTTCGTCGCTCGCGCCAAAACGCAATTTTAAAAGTCCATTATCTTGCTCAGGGGCAGAAAAACGAATCCCACCTTCGGCGTTGACCGTGAACCAATTTAGGCTATTTGCACTGTTATATTCATTCAACAAAATCAACTCATGCTGAGCAGAAGCCGAGTCAAATTCGGCGCGCAACTCGATGATGATGGGGCTTTCACCGGTACGCAATTCGGGCAGAGAATTTGCCCATTCTACGGAAGCAAATTCAAATTTCAGGGGCGTTCCGTCTAGTTTTGCAGAGAAAGCACTCAAAAGCGGTGCAATCCAGATCTCGGCTTCGGCATCCGAGATTTCCTCATCTCCGCTCGTATCTGCATCGTGCCAAACGACGTGCGTGACCATCGGTCCCGGCACTAACTCCCAAAAAACTTGTACACCTTCAGCATCAAGATTGACTCTGAAAGAATGAAAATACATATCCGCCGGATGTGCCTGTGCGGATTGCGGAATCAAAAAAATCAAAAGAAGAATGAGCGTTAGTTTTATTTTTTGCATATTTTTTTATGGAGGACGGCGTAGCGCGATGCGACTCTGGCGTGGACACCCGTCCTGCGAATTTGCGGAATCCCCTGGCGGATCACTGCCCGCAACTCGCTCCCGGATTTGAACTGGGGTAGCGCTAAAGTGGCGCGTCCCAGCTCAAAAAGCGTATGCGCGTCTGACCCTACCGTAGACGCGACACCGTGCAAACGGGCAAATTCCTGCGCTTGCCTGTTCATGCGCGGCAATAAGCAGCGCGCGTTGAAAGTCTCGATTGCATCGATTTCAGGCAAAATTTTGATCAAATCTGCTTTCTGCCAATGCCCGCTGCGCGTAAAATCAAAAGGGTGAGAAACACTAATGAACGCTCCCTGCTCTTTCAATCGCCCGATGGTCTCTTGCGGAGACAACATCGCAGGGATTTCTTCGACCACAAAAGCAGCAAGAATTTCTCCTCTTGTAGTCATGATCTCCTCGCCAACAATGACCAAGTCTGGAGCAATTTTCTGCGCTTCAATAGCCCCTGATATGGAATTATGATCGGTGATAATGACGCGGTCAATCCCCTTGCGGCGGCAGGTTTCGACAAGGCGCAAGGGAGACACAAGGGAGTCTTTTGAGTGGAGGGTGTGGCAATGGAATTCGGTTTTTAGCATTTTTGTGACATAGCTCTTCTTGACAGGCTGAATCGCTGATTATATACTTACCTTGCATTTAGCGTGTTACATGATAGGCGGCGTTTTGGATAAATAGTGACACATATGATTGGTTATATAGATTTTTCAGGTACCCTTTTCGATATCATCAATAATATTATCAGCGCGATAGTTACAATTTTATCGTTAATTGGTATTATTGCCTTCTTCATTTATACCCTCATCCAAAATCATAAAAAGTATGGGCTAGGAAAGGGAGGGTATTTTAGCGTAATTACTTTTATTCTTTTACAATTTCCTCTCTGGGGAATTATCCTGCTACCCCAGTATTTGGTCTTTGTAGCTGTTAGCAGAGAGGTAGCCTTTCTATTATCTCACTCTGTAGAGATTACCCAGACCACCCCTATAGATGCGCTAGATTCCCTGGCAACTCTGCGGTGGTTTTCAGTATATGCTGTTCTCCCAATATTGGTTTTCTCTGTGACACAAAAATATAGTGGGGTCAAGAGCACTGTCGCTATATTTGTGCATCTAAGTGTTTTTCTTTTAGGGTGGTTAGAAGGGAAATGGTTTGGGGTTGTCTTCATATCGCTCCCCATAGTAGCAACCTTTTATCTTCTCCTATACCATCTAGCACTAGTTATTTTTCCATCGTCAGCCCCAGAAAACAAGGATGAAAAACGCAATAAATTCCTAGCTCTATTTTGGTATATTTGGGGGGCGCAATATCCATTTTGGGTTGCTGACAGCAGTGCTACTAGAAAAATCGAAAAACATGTTGATGGAAATTACTTCAAAGGCTTTGGACGCCCTGGCATTGTCTGGACACATTCCCATCAAGTAGTAGGGCAATCTCTTGGTATTGAATTCAATAGCGCCAAGGGGCCAGGGACAGTTTTTTCTGAGCAATATGAACGCCCCGTCGCTATTATCGACCTAAGAACTCAACTCAGAACGGCTGTCTTTGAAGCTGTTACAAAAGATGGGATTACCATCAAGGCTGTGGTATTTACATCCTTTAAGATCGACCCGG
>Ga0233431_1005913_pt1 | contig 11412 bp, 12 predicted proteins | sample SI_118_April2016_FD_179867 | JGI IMG/M metagenome (GOLD analysis project Ga0233431, IMG submission 179867) | Seawater microbial communities from Saanich Inlet, British Columbia, Canada - SI_118_April2016_200_MG | ecosystem: Environmental > Aquatic > Marine > Inlet | place: Canada: British...
TATAGGAAGTTTTTTTCTTGCTGGTAAAATAAATGTGTATTTGCCTGGTAATATTTTTTTAGAGCCTTTAACGTATTTACTAGCCATGTTTTTGCTAGAACAGAGAATTGATAGTGGTTTGTTTTTTGGGCGCTTTTTTATTTTATAAATTTTGTTGACAGCGCGTTTATTGGTAGCGTCGCAAGCGATGCCGTAAATTGTGTCAGTTGGGTAGACGATTAGTCCTCCGGAGCGGAGAATTTTAATAGCTTCGTTAATAATTTCTTTTTCGTTTTTTTCCGAATAATGTATAATCATTTTCTATAGCTCCTTTGTGAAGTTTGTGGGAGTAGTGTTATCCGAACATTAGCATCTCAGGTGCGAAGATCATTAAAACACCGATGATCAACATTATCAATCCACCGATTAGGTGTGAATACTGAGTGTACTTTTGTGAGATTCCACCTATTTGCATTGTTTTCATTGCTACAAAGAATACAAACATATCATCAAGCATGAAAATAAAGATGTATAATGCTAAATAAGAATAGTATTGTAAATCTGATAGATTGCTTAATGTTAATATGTTTGTGTAAACAGCAGGTAAACCAGCTGAACAAATTAATTCTACTAAATTGACAGCGAAAGCTAAAATTATTATTCCACCTAAAGCAATTAAGAAATGTTTTTCTTGGACAGTTTTCTTTAGTTTGTCGAAAATTTTCTGATGTCCTTCGTTGTCAGTTATTTTACATACACCTGCTTTGTTAGTTAGGTATTCTTTTAGATTGTGGTAACCTGCATAGAGTGCTAATAATCCAATTCCGACTCTTACCCAGAAAATAAATCCTAGGAATAAGAAAATGTTAAGCCATGCTGTCATGAATAAAAAGTAAACGAAAGCGGATGCTGCTATGAAGATGGTTCCAAATATCCACATTCTTTTTTTGTCGTCCATTCCGAGTAGTAAGGAAATTAAAAATAATAGGACCCACATTGCGCATGGGTTGAAACCGTCAATTGCTGCGATCATTATTGTTAATGCTGGTAATGAAACATCTTTTGTATTAATTTCTCCAAATATTGGGAGATTTATTGTAGATGGTAATTCACCTTTAATTACACCGGGTGTGTATGGAGTTACTAAGTTGGCCACTACGTCTTTACAATGTGTTTCTATGTTGCATTGGATGTGATCTTCGATTAATGGTCCGGTTGTTTCTTTGCTGTGGAAACCAACTACATAATTTTCCCCAATAACTGTGAATGGAACACCACCGATTTGTACTCCTAATTTTTCCCCAACTTTTTGTAGTAATTCTATGTTTTCAGGGTTTCTAGTTGTTTCTAAACTATGTACTATATAATTGTCGTTTTCAATCACAAGCTCGTCTAGATATATTTGTTCTTTGTGACAGTGTGGGCATCCTTCTGCCCAGAAAAAATAAATATGAACCTTTCCGTCATTTTCTATTGTGTTATTTAATCTGTTGTCCATTGTGTGGTCAATAATGTCGTTTGTGGTGTTGTCTGTAGTATTATCTACAATATCTTCAGCTATTACTATCGAAGAAAAACTTGATAGTAAAAATATTGCTAAAATGAAAATACCTATATTTTTTATTACACTTTTTTTCATCATATCACTTGTTTTTATTTGCTGTTATGACTTTTATAGGTTCCTTTTTTGAGATTTCACCGCTTAGACGTAGAAATTCTTTGTTTATAATCAAGTTCTCCCCTTCCTTCTATCCATTTTATTTCAGATGATTTTATTATTTCCATTTAATTACCACGTTTATAGTATATCTTTAATTAATCCTGTCTTTTCTTTATATTTAATGTTTCTTTCTTTTAGTGCAGATTCCATATTTGGTCCAAATTTACTTGCAATTACTAAATCAACTTTTTTATCAGCAAGCATTTTTGCTACACCAAATCCTGCTCCACCTCCACCTAATGTAAATGGATTTTTGATTGTTTCTATAATTTTTTTATTTTTTAGAATTATATAGAATGGGGCTCTTCCTGCTTGTGTGCTTATTGTTGCATTTTCATCTTTTCCTTCTGAAGCTATAGCTATTATCATTTTTTATCACCTACTATTTTTTCGATTAATAATCCATTGATTATTGAAAATAAAATCATAAAGAATGTTAATAAAATTGTGAATTTTAAACCAAAGTAATATATCATTATTGGTAGTAGTGGTATTTTGATAGCCCTATTGTATAGAAATGCTGTTATTAATCCATTTTTCATTCCCTTTTCTTTTAGATCTGATAGTAATGGATACCACATATAAATTGGACCATGTGATAGTATCCCAGCAAATATTGATATTGTCCAGCCTCTTTTTTTATTTAAATGACCTAACCATTTTACTATATTTTTTGTATCTAACATTAAATTAAATGCGAATATTAAAGAAAATATTATAATTAATATTGGCATAACTTGATAAAGTGTTGTTGTAAAAAATGATATGCTTGAATTGAATATAGTAGGATTTGTCATTGATAGTATAATATAAATTATAGTCATGATTAAAAGAAATAACCAATTATTTTCTATTTTTAAATTTTTAATTTTCATATGATCCCCATTGTAAAATTTATTAAAATTGCTATAGTTATTGCTGATAAGAAACTTAGTATGTTTCTCCAGAATGCAAATTTTTTACCTAACATTAAACTTTCTGCTGGAAATTGTACTAGACCGACTGTTACCCATGTTAGAATGAAAGCAGTTATTGTTATCATGTTTATTCCATATTTGGTAAGTTCTCCACTTATGATATAACTAGTTAGTGGGTTTCCAGCTGAGATACTTCCTATGATCGCTCCTATTAGTGGATCTAATATTGTTCCTGTAAAAATTTTTGATATGATTTCTTTTGTTAATAATGAATTTATTAAACTTATTAGAAGTAGTACTGCGATTAATGTTGGAAATGTTTGTTTTATGTTATTGAAAGTTTTTTTAGTTGTGATGCGAATGTTATTCATAAAAATCATCTTTAGACCATTTTGTAATTTCCACCTTCTACGCGAATAGCTTGACCTTTTATGATGGCGGTTGATATTTTTTTTCTTGCTAGGTGAAGTAATCGATTGAATGTTGGTTGAGAAATTCCCATTTTTTTAGCAGCTTTTATTTGTTCTAGTCCTTCTAGGTCTTTTAGGCGGATAGCTTCTAATTCTGAGTAACTAAGAATAGATTCTTTTAATTTTCTCATAGGTATTCCTGCTGGTTTGAAGTATGTTACTTTAGGATTGAAACTTATTTTTCGACATATACGTGGTCTTGACAATAAATCACCTTCTTTTAATTGGGTTTGTGAACCCGCCCTAATAAATAAATTTAATAAATAGCAATTGGGCGAGTTTTTTCACTTTAGATTTTTCAATTCTTTTTCGATTGCTGTTTTTTCTTCTGTTATTTGTTTTAATTCAGCTTTTAGGATTTCTGCTTTTTCTTTCTTAGTCAATTCGACTGGAGCAGAAAGTTGGAATGCTCGTTGAGTATCTATTTGATTACATCCTGGTCCGAAATTTCTATCGAATCCTCTTCCAAATCCACGGCCTCTATTAAAGCCTCTTCCTTGTCTGAAACCTCTTCCAATTCCACTTTGTTCTCTTGGGCAGCAATCTCCTAATCCTCGTCCTGTTAGCGGACCGCGACCTAAAGGGCCTGTTCCATCTTTGTTTGGCATATTTTTCACCTCATTATATTTTTTAGCTATTGCCTATACTTGCTTTGTGGCAAATATTGTTTATAGCTCGCTACTATTGTAGCTCGAATATTATGAATACATATTCATAATACTATAATGAATATATATTCGTTTAGAGTATTTAAAGCTTTTTCTATAGCTGTTTCGCAGTAAATATTATTATTTATATGTATAACTTATTCAATAGTAGCCATGGACATTTCACAGATATGGGTTCCATTGTTGTTGACATTGTTAGCAGGACTTGCCACAGGGTTGGGTAGTTGTATTGCTTTTGGTATAAAAAAATTTAAGAAGTCGTATCTTTGTTTTTCGTTAGGGCTTTCTGCTGGGGTTATGATTTATATTTCATTTATTGAGCTTCTCCCAGAGGCAATAGCAGCTGGTGGATTCTTTATGGGCAATGTTATGTTTTTCGGGGGGGTTTTATTTATAATGGCTATTGACTTTTTGATTCCTCATGAGTATATAGCTGAACATATGAGAGTTAAGAAAAATCATAGAAAGGTATTGTCTGCTGGGGTGTTTACTGCTATTGGAATAGCTATTCATAATTTCCCAGAAGGTATTGCTGTTTTCATGAGTTCTCTTAGTGATGTTTCTTTGGGTATTCCGTTAGCTATTGCAATAGCTTTACATAATATACCTGAAGGGATTTCAATTTCAATTCCTATATATTATTCAACAAAAAGTAAGAAAAAGGCTTTTTTGTATTCTTTTGCTTCTGGTCTTGCAGAGCCGTTGGGTGCGTTGATTTGTGTTTTGTTTTTGATGCCGTATTTGACGCATGAGTTTGTTTCACTTTCGTTGGGATTTGTTGCTGGTATAATGGTTTTCATTAGTTTTGATGAACTTCTTCCTATTGCATACACAAAAGAGAATGCACATTTGGCGGTGGCTGGTGTGTTTTTGGGTATGGTTACAATGGGGTTAAGTTTGTTGATTTTGTAATAGTGAAATGGTGCTCGCGGTGCGATTCGAACGCACGACCCTTTCCTGTCTTCCGAATTGATAGGAGGGAAATGCTCTAATCCACTTCAGAACTTCTTACTGGGTTTTATTAATTTTTGATTAAGCTTCCAATAAAAAACTTAGCTGAGCTACGCGAGCATGATTATTTTTTGTTGTAATGCCTTATATTATACACTATAATGAGCTTTATAAACTGGGAAAATAAAAAAGTAGATAGGTGGTGTTGTTAATGAAAAAAATACTTATTGTTGATGATAGTTTTGATGATTTAGATTTTATGAAGGATACGTTAAGTAAGGCTGGATATAATGTTGTGGCTGCTACAAATGGTGCAAAAGCACTTGATCTTCTTGTTGATGATGGATTTGCTTTGATTTTGATTGACATTAAGATGCCTACTCTTTCAGGTTATGATTTGTTGAGGCTTTTGAGAGAGAGAGTCAATCACAGTGCTAAAATGGTATATATTTCTGTTGTTAGAAAAAAAGATGTTGATATGAACGATATTGATGGATTTATTCAGAAACCTGTTAATGCTGAACATTTGATTAAATCTGTTAAGAAAGTGATTGGTGTTTAAATGGTAAAAAAAATATTAATTGTTGATGACTGCGTCGTTGATACTCCTAGTTATCAACAAATGGAGTTGTTGTAATGTCAAAAAAAATATTAATTGTTGATGATAACAAATCTGATTTGGATAGTATGAAGAAGATTCTTGAAAAAGCGAAATATGATGTGGTAGCAACAGCTAGTGAAAAAACAGCGTTGGTACATGTTAATAAACAAAAATTTGATTTGATTTTATTGGATATCAATATGCCTAAGCTTTCTGGTTATGAGTTGTTAAAATTGATGAAAAGAGATTCAAAGAGCGATAAACCTGTTATTATGTTTGTTTCTATTGTTCCGTATACAAAAGTGGATATGTCTGGGGCAGATGGATTTATACAAAAGCCATTTGATGAGAAATCATTCTTGGGTGGTGTGAAAAAAGCGTTGAATTGAGGTGTTAATATGGCAAAAACTATTATGATCGTAGACGACGAAGCTGATATTAGATCAACAGTTAAAACTATACTCGAAAAAAATGGGTATAAAGTTGTTACAGCTGTGAATGCAGATGACTGTTTGAAGAAATTGAAAAAGGTTAAACCTGCTTTGGTTCTGATGGATATAATGATGCCCGGTACTCCTGTTAGAGAAGTTGTACCAAAAATAAAACAAAAGGTTGCATACATTAGTGTTGTTCGAACAAGTGAAGCTGAAAAAGAAGAATTAATGAAATCTAAAAATATTGTAGGGTTTATACAGAAACCATTTAGTATAGATGGTCTTTTGAAAGAAGTAAAGAAGTTGGTGAAATAATGGATATTACTAAAGAATTGAATAGCAATCAGACAGTACTTTTGTTGATGCCTAGTGCTTCGTATAATAAACAACTTGTCGGTGTTGTTAAAAAGTTGGCTAAAAAAAGCGTGTGTTATGTTACTTTGAATAAAACAGCAAATTCATTAAAGGAAATGTTTAAGAAGGGAAAAGTTAATGTTGAGAATATTGTTTTTATAGATGCTATTTCTGCTACAGTTATGAAAGTTCCTAAGCAGGATAATGCTTGTTATTATTGTAGTTCTCCTGGATCGTTGACAGAAATTTCTTTGATGGTTTCTAAGTTCCTGAGACATAAGTTTGATTATCTTATTTTTGATTCGCTTACAAATTTGTTAATTTATCAAAAGAAGGCTCCTGTTGGTAAGTTTGTTTCTAGTTTGATCAATAAGATAAAGGCTAGTGATACTAGAGCGGTGTTTTATGCTTTGAGTGCGAAGGAACAACAAGATTTGATACAACAGTCTGGAATGTTTGTTGACAAGGTTGTTAGTGTTAAGTAAAAGAGGTTATTTTTATCGAAGAAGATTTTAGTTTAAAGAATGTTTTGTTTGGGAATTTTAAAAAGAAGATGATGTTCATCAGTGTGTTTATTGTAATTGCTGCTGTTATTGCTGGTTTTTCTGTTTTGTATGTCCAGAATTTGATAAGTGATGAAGAACACAATGAAGTTTCTGTTGAGATTGAACGGGATTTTAATATGTTTGTTCAGTCCGATGTTGAAAAACTTTCTTCTGTCCTTGATGTACTTTTACAAGACGATCAACTTATGGAATATTATCTTCGTGGGGATAGAGAGGAATTGTATGAATATACTCAATCGTTATTTCAAAATATGAGAGACGATCACGACATTACTCATTTTTATTTTATAGAGCCTGATGGAAATTGTTTTGTTAGAATACACAATAAAGATAAATATGATGATCAAATAAACCGTTTTACATTTTTGGAAGCACAAAAAACTAAAGAGATTGGTGTTGGGTTGGAATTGGGAAAGACGGCTTATGCTCTTCGGGTTGTTAAGCCATATTATAATAATGGAAAACTTATTGGTTATCTTGAATTGGGTCAGGAGATAGATAGTTTTTTAGATCAATTAATATCTGGTGAAAATAATTATCATTATTTAATGGTTGATAAGGTCTTTTTGAATGAAGATGATTGGGAATCTGTTGAAGGTGTGCGAGGTGAGAGAAATTCTTGGGACGATATGGAAAAATATGTTGTTATTGGTTCTAATGAAGAAATTGATGCTTCTGAATGTTTTAATTCTGAAAATGCTGATAGGGTCATGTCAGGCGAAACATTTTTAGGTGAATTGTATATTAATGAAGATATATTTTTGTGTACGGGTTTTCTTTTTGTTGATGCTAGTGGGGTGGAAAGTGGTGTTGTGATTTCACTGATTGATCACACAGAAGGTTTTGTTTTTATTGGTGTTATGAAAAATGTTGTTTTTGGCGCTGTGTTAGGATTTGTTATTATTGCTTTTGTTTTTTGGTCTTTCATAACTAAAAAGATTACAGGTGCGGTTGGTCAATTGTATGGTGCTGTTCAGAATCTTAATAGAGGGGATTTTAGTAAACAAGTTAATATTAAAACTGGTGACGAATTTGAGGAGTTAGGAGATGCTTTTAATCGAGCTATGTTTGCTTTAGGTAGGGTGCAGGAAGATAGGAAGGAGATAGATGCAGCTAAAACCCGTTTCTTAAGTATAACTTCTCATGAACTTAGAAGTCCTATGACTCCTATGAAGGCTCAATTGGAAATGTTGATGGGTGGGTATTTTGGGAATCTTAATAAAAAACAAAAAGAATCTATGGATATTGTTTTGAGAAATACAACTAGGTTGGATAGGATAATTGTTGATTTTTTGGAAATTTCCAGAATAGAGGCTGCTCGATTGAAATTTGAGTTTGAGAAAACTAGTCTTGCTCCACATGTTAAGAGATTATTGGATGAAATGAAAGGCTTTATGCCTGAGAAAAATATTAAATTGGAATTGCGATTGGGTAATTTGCCTGTTATGGAAGTTGATCCTAATAGAGTTGGTCAGATTTTAAGAAATTTGATTAATAATGCAATAAAATTTTCTGATCCTAATGGTAAAGTTGTGATTAGTGGTGGGTTATCTAAAGGACGAATCGTGTTTAGTGTTAAAGATCAAGGAATTGGTATGTCACAAGAAGATCAAATACGGGTGTTTGAACCATTTTACCAAGCTGAGCAAACGATTTATAGGGAGCATCAAGGAACAGGATTAGGATTGGCTATATGCAGGGGAATAGTCGAGTCGCAGGATGGGAAGATATGGGTTGATAGTGAAAAAGGAAAAGGATCTACGTTTTACTTTACTGTACCACTTGCACCGGTGAAAGAAATTAAGGCAATTAAATTATTATTTTCTTCTCAAACAGCGAATGAGAAAAAGATAAAGGAACTATTACAGGAAACTTTGGGTCCTATGTTTGAAAAAGAATTTGATGGATTAAAAATGAGAAGTGAGTTGAGTAAAGGGAAGCTATATAATTACATAAATTCATTAAAAAAGCAGGGAATAGTTACAAAAGAAGTTACTAATGAGTTTAAACGTGGTTTGGATAAAATTTTTGGGACTGGTGATAAAAAATGAAAATTAATACAATAATTACTTTGGCGTTTGTTTTGGTAATAATTTTTGGAGTTTTTTTAGTAACTTATAATAATTATTTAAAAACAAACGACTCTTTGAAACATCAGACTTTTTCTCATCTAGAAACAGCTGCACAGTCAAGGGCGCATAATATTGATACGTTGTTGAGTGGGTATGAAAATTCGATTGTAATAGCTTCAGCAGGTATTGGGGAAACAGGGTTCTTTTCTTTACAAAAAGATAGTCCAGAATATATACAACTTGGTCAGCGCATACGAATTAGGTTGGAAAAAAGCCTGAGTGGTGGTTTTAATGATGTGTTTTTGTTAGATACTAATGGTGTTGTTGTTGTGTCTACGGATAAAACACATGAGGGTGTGGATAAATCAAATGATGAATATTTTATACATGGAAAAGATGGTGTGTATATTAAAGATGCTTATTATTCTGAAACTTCACACGAACCTTCAATAGCATTATCAATGCCAATGAATGATATGAATGGGAATTTTGTTGGGGTAATTGTTATGAGAATAAATATGGATGTATTAAATGATATTGTTGGTGATAGAACTGGGTTAGGGGAAAGTGGTGAGGTTTATTTGTTGAATGAAGATGGATATGCAATTACTCCACTACGTTATGAGGAAAATGCTTTTTTAAAATTTAAGGTTGAGACAGAGAATTCAAAAAATTGTTTATCTATGTTTGAACATACTGATGACGATGGACATATAGATCATATCGAAGATGAAACTCATGATGCTGATGGGAATACTGTACATTTAGATCATGATGCTACAGTGTTGTTTTTAGATTATAGAGGTGATAATGTTGTTGGTTCTCATCACCCTTCACATGAAATGAATTGGTGTTTATTGGCTGAGATTGATGAAATAGAAGCATTAGGTATTCAACGAGATGAATTAATAATGTCTTCACTGGTATTTGCGGTTCTGTTAATTATTTTTGTTAGTGTTGTTGGATATTTTGTTGGTCGTAAAATTTCAGATCCTATTAGTGAATTAACTAAGCGCGTTAATGAGGTAACACGAGGGAAATTGGATGTTCGGCTTGGTAGGAGTGGTATTTCAGAAGTTCAGGATTTGAGTAATTCGTTGGATAGGATATTGGCTAGTATGAAATTGGCTATTCTTAGAAGCGGGATAACTAAAGAGGACATTGGAATCGGTACTAAAGAGGAATTGCTTAAAGCTAAGCATGTTGCAGAAGATAGATATAAAATTTTGTTCGATACTTCTAGAGATGCTATTATGACTCTTGCTCCACCAACATGGGGATTTACATCGGGTAATCCAGCTGTTTTAGAGTTGTTTGGTGTTAAGGATTTGAAAGATTTTGTTGCGTTGGGTCCTGGGAATGTATCTCCTAAGTATCAGCCAAATGGAAAACTTTCTAGTGTGATGGCTAAGAATAACATACAACAGGCAATGAAAGAAGGTTCTGTTGCTTTTGATTGGACACATAAAAAAATTGATGGTACTGAATTCTTTGCTTCAGTGTTGCTTACAAGAGTAACTGTTGGTGATGAAACATTTTTGCAGGCTACTGTTAGGGATATCAGTGACAGTAAAAAAGATGAGCAAGAACTGAGAGTGTTTTTGAAAGGGTTTGAAAGTTCTGGAAATTCAATGGTAATGGCTGATTACAAGGACACAAAACCACATATAGTGAAAGTTAATAAAAGCTTTACTAAGTTTTATGGATATACAGAAAAAGAGGCGTTGGGAAAGAATCCTAAAGTTTTGAAATCTGGAAGTTTTAATAAAAATTTGTATAGGAAGATGTGGAAAGATATTCTTAATCCAAAAATAGGATTTTGGAAGGGTGAGATAACTAATAGAAGGAAGGGTGGGACATTTATTGATGTGGTTTTGTCTATAAGTACGATATTTGATAAGAATGGAAAACCGTTGTATTTTATAGCAAATCATACTGATGTTGGAAAAGTAAATGAAATTCAGGATGTTCACAAAAATCTTTTTGATGATGCGAATGTTATGATACAGCGGTGTGATAAATCTGGAAAGATTATGGATGTTAATAAGAAGTGGTTGAAAACTTTAGGATATTCTGATAAAGGTGTTGGAAAGTTAAATTTGATGCGAATTATTCATCCTTCTCATAGGAGAGAATGTATGAAAGCTTTCAAGAAGGTTATGGGTGGGAGAAATGTTTCTGGTATAAAAACAGTGTTTGTTGCAAAGGGTGGTAAACGAATCCCTGTTATTGTGAATGCTTCTCCGATTAAGGAGGGTGGAAAAGTTGTTTCAACTCTGGGAATAGTTCAGATTGATTATGACAGAAAGATTAAAAAGTCGGTGAAACGAAATATTAAGAGAGCAGTAATGGTAAAGAGGACTGTAAAAAAGAAAATAGCGCGAAAAAAGGTAATTCGGAAAATAATAAAAAAGAAGATTAAAAAGAAAATAACTATGAAAAAAGCAGTTAAGAAAAAGACTAAGAGGCGGAAATGATATGGTTAAGAAAGTTACTAAAAATGTAAAATCTAAAAAGAGGGTAGTAAAAAAGGTTGGTAGTGTTAAGATAGTTAAGAAGAAAAATGTTAAGAAAAAAACTAAGAATGTTATAATTAAAGATAAGAAAAATAAAGTAGTTAAGAAAATAAAGAAAGTTAAAATGATTTTAAAGAAAAATTTAAAGAATGTTAAGATAACAA
>Ga0233431_1005915_pt1 | contig 11409 bp, 10 predicted proteins | sample SI_118_April2016_FD_179867 | JGI IMG/M metagenome (GOLD analysis project Ga0233431, IMG submission 179867) | Seawater microbial communities from Saanich Inlet, British Columbia, Canada - SI_118_April2016_200_MG | ecosystem: Environmental > Aquatic > Marine > Inlet | place: Canada: British...
GGTCCGTTTCATTCGGGGGCTGGGTTACAGTGCCAACCAGATGAACGGGACCGGGGCAGTCATCCCTCATTCTATATCCGCTGGACTTGGCGAGTTGGGTCGTATGAACCGCATGATCAACCCGATCTTCGGAGGGAATGTGCGGATTGAGTGTATCCTCACGGATTTGCCGCTGGCGTTTGATAAGCCAATCGATTTCGGACTCCAGGAGTTCTGCCGGCACTGTAAGAAATGTGCGACGGAATGTCCTGCGGGGGCGTTGAGCCTGGCTGATGCCCCCTACTGGGTTCCGGCAAACGGCTATCAGGCTCCGGGGAAGAAAACCTATTTTGAAAATAACGATGCCTGTGCATCTTACTTTGGCGAGCGCGGTAACTACTGCTCCACCTGTATGTCGGTCTGTCCCTGGAGCAAGCAGGATTTTGCCGCACTGCATGAAATGACCAAGGTCTTTGCAGCTAAAACGCCGAAAGTCGGCACTTTGTTCACGGAACTGGATGATGCCTTCGGCTACGGACTGATCAAACCGGAGAGCGAGGAAGCCGCTGAGTGGTGGGATCTGGACATCCCCGAACTGGGCATCGATTCATATCAGGGTAAACGATAAAGGAGAAAATGATGATGACATTATTTACAGGTATGGTGCTGGGTGCCGCCGGCATTTGGCTGTATGGTCAAGTGAAAGCTTTGGGAACCATTAACTGGCTGGGTCGGACCCTCTATCTCTCCGGTATTGTATCGCTGGTATTCGGGATTGAAACCTTCACGGGCTCCATGATTGAACATGAAATGCAGGCGGGCTGGATGGGACTCGGAACATTCGGTTTCACGACTGCCATTCTTTTTATTATCGGCTGGCGTTTTGGCATTAGTGAAAAAACAGGATAACTACAGGGAAACGACATGAAAATTCTAAAAACACTTTCAATTTTGATGCTTATCGTATTCGGGCTCACCCTGCCGGTGTCGCTGCTTGTCACCGATGTCAGCCGACAGGTTTTCTCTGAGAAGGGGCTGGCCGAACTAACCATGGCGTCCACTCTCTCAAATGAGGCGCTGCCCCAGAGAATCAGGGAAACCATCTGGTTTCACCACTGGTACGGGGAAAAACTTGATTATGGACCGCGACTCCTGGCCACCGGTATCCGGGCAGACCAGTGGGTGGATCTGTTCAGTATCCTCCTTCCGGAAAAGGAGCGGGAAAAAGTAGTCAGCTCTGTGACCGGCGGGCTTTTCACCTGGCTGGAAAACGATGAAGCCTACCCGCAAATCAAGGTCGATCTGGCACCGGCGCTGGCAAATGTTCGCAGCAATGCAGATGAAGCTGCCCTCTGGGCAATCAACTCCTTGAAGATTCCGGCATGCAGGGAGAACAGGGTTAAAGAACTACAGGCGGGCAATTACGGGAACGATATGAAGGCTTTGATCTCCTGCAGACCGCCAGTAGTGGAAAGAAAGGGGATTGCCAATCACCTGGCACCCATTGTGTTAAAAATGCTGGACCAGGCCAATCTCCCGCAGAGTGTTGATGTGACACAGCAACTCAAGTCACGCGTCGAAGAGGGAAAAGTGGTTGCGATGAAATCAAAAGTGAATCAGGCCAGACAAGCGCTTTCGCTGATCTGGATCCTGCCCTTTGTGGTCTCTATCTTGGCTCTGGCCCTGGTCGTCCGCTCGCGGGAACAGCTGATGCAGTGGGCTGGCTGTTCACTGCTGGCATCCGGAGCGACCGGTGGAATCCTGGCCTGGTATATTTCCAGTCCGCTTCCAACGCTGGATAGCGTTCTGATGCCGCCACCGGCAGCAATGCCACCCCAGGCGGTGCCGGTTGTCAAGGGGGTCATAGCTGAGCTTTTGACAGGTGCTGCGAGGATGATGACCTGGCAGTTGGGGATTGTCTTCCTGGCCGGGGCAGGGTTGCTGATCAAGTCCTACCTGGACCGTTTTACTGAGCAAGCGGATTAGCATGCAATTCACCGCACCGGCAACATGGGAAAGAAAAAGGATTGAGCGCTATCTGGCGCTGGCTGCAATACTGGTTATGGCCGTCACGGCTTTCCTGGGCCTCAAAAGAAACAATGCCGACCTGGAGCAGGTCTTTTCAGATGTGCTGCCTGCGGCCGTCCGTTTTGAGCCGTTAGGGAACCAGTCCTTTGCCGGATATTCAGCCAACACCGCCACGTCATTGATTGGTTATATCAAAATCAGCGAGGCAGACGGTTACGGCGGTCCCCTGAAAGTAGCTGTCGTCATTGATCCCAAGGGTGTGATCAGCGCTGTGCGAGTCATCGAACAACGGGAAACCGCGGATTATTTTAAGCGGGTCCGCAGCAGTGAGTTGCTTCATTCCCTGGTCGGCAAGGGCTATCAGGATGAGCTCAGGCTCGGCGATGATGTGGATGGCGTCAGCAGTGCGACCTTTACTTCTCGCGCCATCGTCTCGGCTTCGCGGTTGGGGCTGAGGTCCATAGCGTCCGGGGAACTCGACCTGGATGTACCCCGTGAGATACTGCCGAAAGTATTGTTCGGTGTCCCGGAACTGGTACTGATCCTGCTGATCGCAGTCTGGTACGTGGGGGATCGGAAAGGGTTTCAGCTGAAGCGGCAGGCCCGCTGGTTCACACTGTTGACCAGCATGGTCTTCCTTGGGTTTCTCTATACCAGCCTGCTAACACTGCCCTTCATAACAAAAATGCTGATGGGGTTCTGGCCGCAGTGGCAAAACAGCCTCTACTGGTACACACTGTTCGGATTTTTCCTGCTGGTGTTTCTGATTAAGGGAAAAAATCCCTACTGCCAGTGGATCTGCCCCTTCGGTGCGGTCCAGGAGACCCTGGGCATGATCGGCGGTGCCAAATCCCGCAGCCCCAAACGGTTTGCGGAGTTTTTCCGCTGGCTGCCCCGGGGACTGGCCTTCACTGCCGTCCTGGCAGCACTGCTCTTCAGAAATCCGGGGATTTCCAGTTATGAAGTTTTCGGAACACTATTTGACCTTGAGGGCAGCCCCTTTCAATTCGGCTTGTTGGGAGCGGTGCTGATCAGCTCCTTTCTGATCAAACGACCCTGGTGCCGCTTTCTCTGCCCCATCGGTGCAATCTATGATTTCCTGCGAACCCTTCGTGGATTGGCAAAGAAGAGATGGCGGAGAACAGCCTGAGTTTGCAGCACGGCTGGTGCGCCATGCCACCGGCGAATCGATAGTGTTTGATTTGTCAAAGAGCACGTAAAATATTCTCAATGAAAGCTACGAAAAGATTACAGAAAACACTAAATAGCGGAGTCAAAATGAAGTTGAAGAGAACCGTCCAAGGCTTGTTTCCAGTTCGGATCGATAATGAATTCCCCGGGATCAGGCTGGCCTTGTGGCTGTTTTTCCCTTTTACACTGCTGACCCTTTGGCGGAGTCAGCACCATCTCTTTGCAGTCGATGGAGGAGCCCAGTCCATTGCCACCATTCCTTTGAACACATATCCAGAAGGGGCTGCTGATACGGTTATTGGCATTTTTGCGCTCTGGGGATTGTCCCAGCTGGTTATCGGACTGATCTATCTCGTCGCTGCGATCCGGTACCGGTCGCTGATCCCGATGTTGTACATGCTGGCTGCTGTTGAATATTTGATAAGAATGACCTATATCCCGGCCTCTAAACAGATTGAAACAGCGGGAACCGCCCCTGGAGCCGCCGGTAATATATGGTTTTTTTTGTTCGCCTGCCTGATGCTGATACTGTCCCTGTGGCAGAATAATACCCCGGTTTCCGGAATCTAAGATCCCAAGTGTTTCCCATTAATGAAAAGGAAACACGTCGTCCAACAGCTCCATGGATGGATTTATGCGTGTTTTGAATCGGAATCCCCTCGGCGAGCCGAAGCACGGACTTTGCTCATAATAGTCAGTATGTTTGAGACAGTACACTAGTTCTTGGGTTCGAGCTCAAATCTGGCTCGATCCTGGCCCAGGATGATCTCCCCGTCAAAGGCGTCGTCGGTGCCCCTTAGGTATATCCGTTTGGCGATGAAGTTCTCAACCGGCGGCACCACATGGGCCAGAATCAGTTTTTTGACACCGGCTTCCTGGGCGATCTCCGCTGCGTCAACCGGTGACATGTGGTAATCGGTCACATCATGCATCTGTCTTGACAGTCTGGGGTTGTCCAGCTCCCCGGCGACTCTGGAGATCATCATCACCATCTCCTTATTCAGTGCTTCACAGAGAAACAGGTCGGCACCCCTGGCGAATTTGGGAAGGGTTTCGGTTTTAACGGTGTCACCTGAGATGACCACCACATTGCCCCGGTATTCAAAGCGATAACCCACAGCGGGTTTGACCGGTGAGTGATCCACCTGGAAGACCGACGCCTTCAATCCGTTGCGATCGAAAAAGAGAACAGCCTCTTCCGGATCAGGAATGGTCAGGGTGCTGGCAACCATTCCGGAGTTTTTGGAGGGCATCCACTCTTCGGTGTGATGGGCCGTGCGATAGCTGGAATCAAAGGCATAGGCTGTATTGAAGCCTGCCACAACCTGCTCAACCCCTTCTGGTCCGTATACCTGCAGTTTCTTGTCCCTTCCCTGGGCCCAGGTCATGAAATCCAGCTCCCCCATTTCGGTGATGTGGTCCGAATGAAAATGGGTCAGAAACAGCGCACTGATCTTACCGGCCGGCAATCCCGACAGGTTCATATTCTTCACAATACCAGGACCCACATCCACCATGACAAATTCTCCGCCCGCAATAATCGCAACCCCGGAACTGTCCCGTGTCTCATTGCTCAGCGGACCACCGGTACCCAGCAGGATCACCTGCATGTTTTCGCTGGACAGCATGGCGGCCTGATTGGCCTGGCTTTCTGTCAATCTGTCTTTTATTTGAGACTCCATCAGCGAGTCGCAGGAAGCCAGAGACGTGCCCACTATAGCACAAAGCAGCGCTTTAAATATTTTAATCATCATTTTTCTCCTGAATGGGTTTGTTTTGGTTTAAATCCTGCCAAACGCTGTTTGACATCGGCATCCTCAGTACACTAAGCCGCTTTTGGATTATACCGGTGTTGATAACCAGCCTGTCCTTATCTACTCATAATTTATCGCTTGTCAAAGAGAATGAGAAGTGGCCAAAATGACAAAAAACACTCCATTTGAGCCAATACCGAATCCAAAAAGAAAGAGCCCACATCATGCCTCGAATAACCCTGATTGCTGAAACCAATAGCCTCCTTTCCATCGTTATGGGAGCTGCAGATACGTTTATGACCGCCAATTTCAGCGGCAGTCCCGGCGATGAAAAGCCTCCCTGGTTTGAGACCCAGATCGTGTCTATCGATGGAAAACCGTTGACGGGCTTCGGCAATGTCTCTGTAACCCCTCACACATCCATAGGAGCCGTCGATGAGACAGATATTATCCTCATCCCCGGATTCATGCCTCTTTTCGACCCGAAAGCGAACCGGTCTCAAGAGCTTGTTGAGTGGCTTGCTTACCAGTATGGAAAAGGCACCTTGATGTGCTCAGTTTGCACAGGCGCGTTTCTATTAGCGGAAACCGGCTTGTTGGACGGTAAAACAGCAACGACCAACTGGCAGTTTGCGGATTTGTTTCAACAGACCTATCCTGACGTTAACCTGGATATCAACCAACTGATTGTGGAAGACAGTGGAATGATCAGCGCTGGTGCCGTCACCTCCTATCTCAATCTTTGCCTTTATATTATTGAAAAATACGGATCCGGAAACGTTGCCGCCTCATGCTCTAAAACCATGCTTATCGATCCCAATCGTCACGCCCAGACCCCATACCTCACGTACAGGTCTCGGAAGAATCATGAGGATGCCCCCATTCTTGAGGCTCAGGAATGGATGGAGACGAACTATTCAAAGAGCATCCTGATCGACGATATCGCACAACAGATGGGTATGAGTTCCCGTAATTTCAAACGACGTTTTAAGAGCGCAACGGGCGAGGTTCCCATCCTTTACCGCCAGCGTATTCGCATTGAAGGTGCCAAACGACTGCTGGAAACGACCCGAAAAACCGTTGACGAAATTGCCTTCATGGCAGGGTACGAAAACAGTAACTCCTTGAGAAAGCTGTTTAAAAAATACACCTCCTTATCCCCGAATTCTTATCGTGAAAAGTTTTCCAGACAGAAAATGGTTATCGCAGAGGTTCCATCATAAGGTCATCGGTTTTCCCTTTTAACTTGCAGCAGCCGGTGCTTATCTCATCGGGTGGAAGCATTTGCACCGGCGCACTCTCATCCTCCTGACAGAGGGCCGACAAAGCTCACAATATCCCCATCGACCAGCTTTCTGCTGGCCTTGGAGCGCTCGTAATTCACCTGGCAGACGATGGAATTTCTGAGCAGGAGGGGGATTTTGAGTGTTTTATAAAGATCGCGCAGAAGGGCTCCCTCGGGCAGTTTCAGGTACCCGTTTTTGTCCAGCAGCCCTGTGTCTCCAAACAGCGGAGCATACACCTTGATTTTCATGGTGTTTCATTGAAGCAATGGAAACCGTGTCCTTTGGGCACGGTTAAGTATAAACGGCTTTGCCGAGGACTTAATGTCCGTCACTCCCGCGAAGGCGGGAGTCTAGGTGTGTGAACGATGAAATACATCTGGACCCCGGCCTTCGAGGCTGTTGCAAAAATAGAGCTTATTCAGGTGCGTTATTCATGTTGAGTCGATATAGTGGAATCATATTCACAGCCATCATACCTCTGTATCAGGAACCTTATGAAGTTTATTGACGGTCAAGATCGCCATCAATTGATGATTCCCAATTCCTTGGATCAACACATATCAGAGAATAACCCCATTTGGTTCATCGACGCTTTTGTTGAGAACCTTGATATTGGGTCTCTCGGCTTTAAGACCGAGAGGAAAAATCCGAAAGGTCGCGCCGCTTATCATCCCACTTCGATGTTGAAACTTTATATCTACGGGTACCTGAACAAGATCAGGTCCAGTAGAGATCTGGAGCGCGAAACCTTTCGGAATATTGAGCTGTACTGGTTGATCAATCATCTTCATCCCGATCATTCCAGCATCGCTCGTTATTCACTCCTTTTTTCAATGCCGGAATAAAACATGCCTGAAAAGTAATTGTTTTCAAAGCCAATGAAACAGGCGTGATGATTTTGGCTTGTCTGTAATCATTTTTAGTTGAATAGTTGCAAAAATAATAATTTTAATGGTAATAGAGTAAAATATAATCAAATTATGAAAAAGATACCGATTTTCTAATATCTACTTCAGAAGGGAAACATATGGATGATCGTCCTGCCGGGTATGCATATTTACTGGAAAAGTTTGGGATATCAGGCATGCCCAATTGGCATTCCTCGTTTGTTTTATCAACAGGAACTCATCGGTCTCGGGTTCAGGAAAGATTGATTGAGGAAGTATATCCGGCAGCTTATTGGCCCGGTGATAGTGTTGGAGATCATCTGGAATTTGCATTGAAATACGATGGTGTTAGTTTAAGTCTACTGAAACAAATATTTGATACTGTACTACAGGATGAAATATCAAATTACATCAAATCTAAGCCCACTGGAAAGTATGCTCGTAGGATCTGGTTCTTCTATGAATATTTGACCGATCAGCTCCTTCCCATTGCCGATATGACTCAAGGGAATTACGTGGAAGCATTAGATCCAAAGCATTATTACACGGTAGAATCCGGGCAAAAATCGAAACGTCACAGAATCGTTGACAATCTTCTTGGGAACAAGCAGTTCTGTCCCATCGTTCGTAAGACAGATCAACTCAAAAAGATGGAAGCAGTGGACTTACGGAAAAAGTGCGAGGATCTTGTTGCTTCCTACCCTTCTGAAATACTTCGACGGGCATTGGCCTATTTATATAAGAAAGAAACGAAATCCTCCTTCGAAATAGAGCATGTTAAGCCCAGTGCTTCCCGTATTGAAAAATTCATTTCTTTGCTGGAATTGGCCGAGAAAGAGGACTTTTGTCAAAAGGATTTGTTAATCAATATCCATAACCGGACGATTGATCCACGATTCAAAGAAAGTGATTATCGAGCAAATCAGAATTATGTTGGCCAAACCGTTTCCTATCAGAATGAAGTGATTCATTTCATCTGTCCAAAGCCTGAAGATCTGCCTGATCTAATGGAGGGAATCACTAATTCTAACAGGAGAATGAAAAAGGGAAAAGTTGATGCCGTGATCCACGCAGCCGTGATCGCATACGGATTTGTATTCATGCATCCGTTTGAAGATGGCAATGGCCGAATCCATCGGTTTTTAATACACAACATTCTATCAACACGGGGCTTGGTACCAAAAGGACTGATGTTTCCAATTTCAGCTACAATGCTTAAAAATCCAGTCGACTATGATGCTTCTTTAGAATCCTTCTCCAAACCTTTGTTGAAACTGATAGAGTATCGGCTTAATGACACTGGATTGATGACAGTGGAAAACGATACAGCCGCTTGGTACCGTTATATGGATATGACGATTCAAACCGAAGCTATGTTCAGTTTTGTGAGTAGGACTATCGAGGAGGAGCTTGTTGAAGAACTCAGTTTCCTTGCCAATTATAACAAGACGAAAAATGGGATTCAAGACATCGTTGATATGCCTGATCGTCTTGTCGATCTGTTTATCCAGCTTTGTTTACAGAGTAATGGAAAACTATCAGACAGGAAAAGAACGTCTCACTTTGATTTTCTAACTGATGATGAACTCTTGGCAATGGAGCAAGTTTTCAGAAATGGATATAACAATATTAAATAGAATAACACAGTAATTCCAAGATCATTTAAACACTAATGACCGCTTTTTTTCAGGTGACCCTTTTTATTCTGCTTGATAACGGTTGTTCATGTGAACTGCAGAGGAAGGCTGCGTCTGCAGTCTAATTTAACGGGATTTAAAATCCTGTTTTTGACCCACAGGCAAAAGCCTGTCGACATCTAAAGACTCAACGATAACCAAAAAATATAAAACCATTCAGTTTTATGCTATTGTTTCAATTGAACCTCCGGCCCATGCCTCCCGAATTAGACAGATGGGAAAGTGGAATAAGGTCAGATTGAAGTGAAATGTAATATTTTATCAGCTAGTTAAATTTGATATCTTAACCAGAAGTTAAAGGGATTTGTCTTTCATATGGCACTCAACAGGTACCTAAATGGCAAACTCTCGTCAGTATTTCGTCAGTCAGTTTAACCCGAGTTCAGTGGGAAATTTAAATATATTCATTCAGCTTCGGGCAGACAAACGACTTGATTTTTCATTGAACCCCGACTGGTGATGTTGGGTTAACTGTTTTTTTCATTTAGAATAATTTCAATCGTTTTTCTGGCACTATTCCCAACCACCTTCGAGCAATGGGCCATCATGCCCAGTTTCCCGGCTTCCTTCATATCATTTTTATCATAAAGGTTAAAGGTACGACCCATCAGTTTTGTCTGGATATCATGACAACGGCAGGTCCCATATTTCTGAATAAAATCATGATGAAGCTCTTTAGAGAGCAGATAGGATTTCATTGCAGCCATTGGGTTCTTGAAGTCCTTTCGTTCTCTTCCAAAAACCAGTCCCAACGCCATCGCTCCACCAACCAGAGCGCCACAGGATCCATCTCCCGTAAGCCCAATGCCGTCAGCCAACCCACTGGCAGCCTTAAATGCATCATCACTTTCTATCTCAAGAACATCGAGAATTGCAGCGATAGTGGTCTGAGCACAACCAGTGCAATTGATTTCATTTTCTTCTGCCATTTTGTATGCATTTTCCAATTGTTTTTCTCTAATATCATGGCTATTTGTTTTATCTGACATTAAATTCTCCTATTTTTTATCATTCAACCAAGTTTTTTTGGTCTTTGTCCGATTTCCAATGTTTAACTCTCCGTATTAGACAATGCCTGCGTGAACCTTATCTTCCGGCGATTTCTTCGGCAAGAGAGTAGGGGTCTGAAGCCTTACTGATTAGTTGATCCACCATACGTTCAAATTTGCCACTCTCAATCAATTCATTTAATACAGGGTTAAGTATCGCCTCTTTAAGCGCACAGATCATTTCATGTTTTGCATTATGACGAACTCGGTCACTTAGACTGTCTTTGTCCACCAGATAGTGATAGTGAGCATCCATATTCTCTGCCACATTTTCTACTTCACTTGAAAATTTTGCTAAATTTTGTACGCTCTCCAACATCAAGACTGGTGGACGCCATTCCCCATCCTTAAAATTGGCCATATCCAGCATATTCTTTATGCCATTGTAGAGTTTCTGGGATCCATCCCTATCCGCCTTATTGATGACAAAGATATCACCAATCTCCATTATCCCGGCTTTAATCACCTGAATATCATCTCCCATACCTGGAACTAAGACTACGATAACGGTATGAGCATAGTTCATGATCTCCACTTCCTGTTGACCTGTTCCAACCGTTTCGATGACTATTTTGTCTTTGCCCATGGCATCCATAATATGAACCGCATCTCCCACCGCTGTTGATAACCCTCCAAGTGCCCCTCGTGTCGCAAGACTTCTCAAAAAGACATTTGGATCTTCAGCATGTCGTTGCATGCGTATTCTATCTCCTAAGATTGCACCTCCCGTATAGGGGCTGGTTGGATCGACCGCCATCACGCCGATGCTTTTGTCTTCCCGGCCACGATAATGCGCAATCAGCTCATCGATAATCGTACTTTTTCCTGCACCAGGTGATCCGGTGAAACCTGCAATATGGGCATTTCCAGTATGAGGAAAAATATGTTTAATGAGTTGTTTTTTTGAAGCAACGCCATCCTCTATATTTCGAATCGCTCGTGATGCAGAACGAATATCTCCTTCCAAAATTTTTTTTGACAATTCACTCACATTCATATTGTACCCTCTTATCGGTAATTCTTCCGGGTTCCTTCATTGTACTACTACCAGAAGTATGATACACCTCCTTTGAAATTACGGCCGTATAAAGGAAAAATCAATTTAATCCATTTGCCCGCGTCTATAGCAGATGGCTGTCTTACGCTCAATGGTTCCTTCACCTATAGTCCGGCCAATGAAAAAAGAGGAGGAAGTGACGTTGAAATCGAAATAGTATCAAGCGGTGTATCTTTGTAAAGCTTCAGGTAGTCATCCCTGCAGCAGGCAAAGACACCTTGAATACAGACGGAATGGACACCAAGCGGGTGGTCCGGGTCCATCCATCCCTACGTCGTAGCGTTCCTAATAATATCAATTCCTTTCTGGCCTTGATCAATCAAGTATTTAGTTTTTCCATTTACAAATCTTTTTTCTCTCTATTCTCATTGCTGCTACCCAGTGAAATCGAATTCAAACGCCCCCCCCATCTATGCTCAATTCAACACCGTTGATATATCCGGATTTGTCTGATGCAAGAAACGCAATTAAGTGTCCCACA
>Ga0233431_1005921_pt1 | contig 11397 bp, 8 predicted proteins | sample SI_118_April2016_FD_179867 | JGI IMG/M metagenome (GOLD analysis project Ga0233431, IMG submission 179867) | Seawater microbial communities from Saanich Inlet, British Columbia, Canada - SI_118_April2016_200_MG | ecosystem: Environmental > Aquatic > Marine > Inlet | place: Canada: British...
GTCTGCCAATGATAGGGCTTTTTGTAATTTCATACTACAAATATACAATCTATCGCGCTGATTAACAGGTTCTTGGATTCGTTTTTTGCTCGTGTTTATCCACATTTACCATGCAACGGTCTTGTATTGAGAGACTTATTGCAAATAGTGCAATTATAATCTTCAATTTATTATTTTTTGGATTTTAAATAAATGATTAATTATTTACATATCATCAATATGGACAATAAAGAGCTTGAGTAGTCATATTTGCAAATACTTAATATGTGATGTGTGGATATGATTTGCGAGGGATATGCCTAAAAAGAGTATACATACAGCCTGATAAAACTTCCTGATATTAGAATTAATAAAAGACGTATAAAGAAAATAATAAAAGCAATCTCAATTTATAGGATAGCTTTTGTTTTTGGGGCTGAGAACCAGTGACCTATTTCCATTTGCTATTCAGTTTAAAAAAGTCTTCTGATTTGTACCTTGCCTGTTGAAAAACAGATTTATTTCGAAAGACACAACAAGTATGAGACATATTGAGTGAAATCGAATCTTGATGTTTAAATCAGATAATTGGAATGTTATGTCTATTTAAGGCAACACTGACATTATAAGAAAAGACTCTAAACCTCAAATTTCAACCTCAATTCTTCAATGCTTTCAGGTGATCCAACAACTGTGATAATATCACCTAATCTAAGTCGGGTATAACCATGGGTTACTACGATATGTCCGTTATGGTTTACTGAAAGTATTAGAACATCAACCGGCAATTTTAAATCGCGTAATGAAATACCATGATAGTCTTTATCAAGTATTTCAATATCTTCAGTATCATGTTTCTCATCCATCCCCAGAATCATAGAAGTCGCAAGAGGTGCACGTACAAAATGATCTAGTAAACCAACCATTGCTGTTGCAGGTTCAACAATTAAAGCTCCCATTTCATGAAATTGATTAAAGAATGATCTGTCATTTAACTTCACAACTATTTCTTTTGTTCCAATATTCTCATACACTAGTTCGCAAATTTTAAAATTTTCTTCATCAGAAAGCATCAACACTATCGCTTCTGCTTTATCGGTTTCCAGTGTTTTTATTGCATTCAGATTTAATTCATTAATAAACTCAACATAAACATCTGAAATATTATTAACATCATCACTTTTTCTTAATGAGGCTATTTTAACCCCCCAATTATGACTTTTGAGTTGTCTTGCCAGTGCAAGAGATTGGTCATCCAGTCCAAATATTATTACATCTCGTTCACCATCAAATACGGGTGTTTCAGCCCTTATATGGGCTTCGCCAATATAAGAAATTACCCATTTAAATAGAGGGGGGCCAACAAACTGGTTCAATACAATTACTGCCATAATTATTGTAGCAAATTCGGCTCCCCAACCATTAAATTCACCAGCAATTTCTGTAGCAAGACCCAGCCCAATTCCTGCCTGTGTTACATAGGGCATCCAGCCAATGCGTTTATAAATTGGAGGATCACCTGCCATGATTCCACCGATGTAAGCACCTATTATTAAGGTAATTAACCTTACAGCAAATAACACTAAAGCAATTATCCAAACCTTCGCTAAGATATCAAGTGACAACATGGCTCCAACAAGCGTAAAAAAAGCTACATAGATCATGGGGCCTGAATCATGTAAAATTTTCTGAAATTCATGTCGGTACTTACTGTAATTAGTTACTAAAAAGCTTGCAACAATACATATAAGCAAAGGTTCAATGTGTAATTCAAATTGTAAGTAGGTGGGACTAATATCTCTTATTAAATGCGTAAAAATGAATGTTCCGTATCCTGTAACCAGAATAATTACGGTTCTTAGGATAAGGCTTAAAGATAAAGAAAGGATTCCTGAAATTAATTTGCCAAGTACATATCCTAAACACAAAGCAAGCAGTAGTTCTAATAATAAAATTACAATTGAACTTAGGTTAAAATCAACTCCGGATACTATTTGAACGGCTATGGAAAAACATATTGTAAATAGTACAATAACTAATACATCTATTACCACTGTTACTCCCATTGCTGTTTGGGTAAACGGACCTTTAGCACGCATTTCACTTATAACAGCAATAGCGGATGATGGAGATCGTGCGATAAAAATAGTGGCACCTAATATAGCAACCGCAATTTTGTATCCTGTTGTCATATTTTGCATAAACGGAATGAATTCAGCCAGGAAGTAAATAGCTGTGGAGGCGGCAAAAAAAGTGACAAAAAGCTGCCCAATTGTATTCCAAACTATGCTTTTAAATCGGCTTCGTAATTCCTTTAAATATAACTCAGCACCCGCTGCAAATGCAATGAATGCAAGTGCGATATCATTAATAAAACCGAGCTTATTAATTGCATCTTCCTCAATCAGGTTCAATACATGTGGTCCACTGATAATTCCTGTAACCAAAAAACCGGTAATTAGTGGTAAACGAATTTTTTGAAAGAATTTTGCAAAGTAATCGGATGCAAATAATACCCAGACAAAACCGAGGACATATATCAATATTTACTTATAATGATCCATCGTCTATAAAGGTAGTTGTTTTTTTGTATTTGTTAACTATTTCTGTATGATATCACTTTAATTGACTTTAATAGGCACTGAATGGAAGGCAGTCTTCTTAGCAAAATCACCCTTTTTACTTATTTTAATATCAAAATGTGTTTAATAATAGTAACTTAGCTGTATCATCTTGATAGAATTATTCAGTTAATATGCATGCTGTCAAATTATGTATTGCTCAATTTTCTATCTTATTAATTTACACTAGTAAAAAAAATACGTAGATATTTTAGATTTCAGCTCGTTATGAATCCATTCTTTCAACATATAATAATTCAGACAGTAAACCGAAAACATAAACAGAGTAAGCTGCCGATAAAACAGTATGATAAAGAGGTTTTAAGTTTACAAGTTGAAATTATACATTTATTTCGTGATGGTTTCTTTATTGTAATAGGGGTATTATCTGCCTTCATTTCAAAGGGAGGGAAAAAGAGACCAATGAAGTAAATATGATTTTACCCCAAATTTTTCTTCTGTTAATTTCATTGCTCATAACGAGTGTATAAATGCATTGCTTTTATACATGCTTTATTTATAAGCTAATTCTTCTTCACAATTTAAATGACCACTTCACTGATTTGAATAGTAGGCTCAATATTTGTAAAATTCGGCAAATCTGCCATTATTTTATCAGCATTTGTGCCAAAGGAACTTTCAAATTCCTCGATTGATTTAAAATATAGATTTCCCATTGCAATTAATGTTGGTGGTGAATCAGGGGTTTCATCAAATACACCTTTCTCAACAGTTGCAGCCTTTACATTATCGCCTAATAATTCCCAAACCATTAGTACATGTTTGTTACAATAATATTCCATTCTTAATAACTATTCGGTATAGATTATTGTTTAGGCTTACGCTAGCAATTATATACTATTGTGTAGTGTATTTTTATTATTCATTTCTACTACCCATATTCCTCTCAATTCATTAGTTTTATAATCTATGGCTTTGTCATTTGGATACAATTTTTTAATTTGTACAAGGGTTTCTGATAAAACTTCTGTATCCTGATTTCCATGACATTGCATACACATTTTATTTGTCAGTATTGGATAATATCCCACCATTTTCTTATTTGTTTCAGTCATTTCCGGTTTTATTATTTCTCCTTTTGCAAGGAGCCTTTTTGATTTGGTTATGTAGGCCGCCTCATGTTTGTTTGCCTTATTGTTTGGATTTCTGGTTCTATCTGAAACTCTTTTAATTTGTATATCTAATGACTGCGCCATACTGTCGGTTAAGGGATATGCTTTAGCAGAACAAAAAGTCAAAGCATGTTCTGTTCCTTTTGTATTGATTTCATTCATTAGATTCTTAGCCAATTCATTTTGTGTTTGCATAACAAAATTTTGGCCTTGCTCTATGGGCATTAAATCTTTTATGGTGCCAGAATAATCTTTCACTTTTTCTTGATCTGATTTTACAAGGCTATCTTTTGTTTCTTCAACTTCTTTTGAGTTGTTACAACTCATTAGAATCAGCAAACTTAAAAACACACTATTCAATATTACTTTTTTCATTTTTGATAATTATTATTATTTTCATTTTAAAAATACACCTTTTCTTCAATTTTTTAGGTCAATTCCCAACATTTAAATATTATTGTTTAATTCATAAGTTGTTTTCCTAAGAAATACATAATTCATTTTCGAAACTGATTTTAAATCCAAGAAATTGAGATGTCCTTAAAAATTCTTCTGATGGTTGAGCAATAATATTAATTTTCTCATTAGTAATAGGATGAGAAAATGTTATCGAGCTTGCATGCAGCATCATGCTCATCATATTCCACTTTTCTTTGAATAGTTTATTCTGTTTATTGCAGCCATGTGGCCTGTCGCCTATGATGGGGTGAAAAATATGAGCCAAATGTTTTCTGATTTGATGCATCCGTCCACTTAAGGGCTCTACTTCCAGCAGCGAATAACGAGATGTTGTATGCCCTGCAAAAGGAATTTTCATTTCGGCACGATCCACTGTTTTATATTTTGTAATGGCATCTTGTGGTTTGCCATTATCTTTTTTTAGTGGGTAATCTATCAGTCCCTCAGTTGGGGCAAAGCCTCGAACGATGGCCAAATACCTTTTGTTTATTTTGCCTTCTGAAAATTGTAGTTGCATAAGGCTGTTGGTGCTTTCATTCAAGGCAAATAATAACAGACCACTTGTTTTACGATCAAGGCGGTGACAAGGGTAAACTTGTTTGTCCAATTGATCACGTAATTTTTGTAGTGCAAACTCAGTAGCATCAGAGGCCATTTTTGTACGGTGAACCAGTAAGCCATTCGGTTTGTTGATCGCGACCAGGTAATCGTCTTGATATAAGATTTCTAGTTTCAAGGGCAGATATTTGATGGTGTAGTTTTTCTTAACACTATGAATCTGTCTGTTAAAATATCTATTTCAAGTTTCATTTCATTCGCAATATATTCGATCGTTTCTTTTCTATATATAAAAACATGTGTTGAGTCGTTTCGATAATTCCAGCCTTTGAAATCAATCTGGTCATTATATAGCATTGTCATGATTAGCAACACCCCATTAGCGTTTAATAAGGATGTAAGGCTATCAATTTCTATTTTAGGCTTATGAAAATGTTCAACTACCTCACAACAAACAATATAATCATACATATTATTCAATAAGTTTTGATTAGGAGTAAAGAATGGATCGTATTGAACAATGTCATAACCTTTCTTCATTAGCATACTAGAAATAACGGGGCCAGTACCGCTTCCAAAATCTAATCCTTTATGCTCTGGTAAAAATTTCTCTTTTACATAATTGGTAATTGGCATTGTAAAGTTTTGATAACCAATATTGTTTACGTCATTGTTGTGGGTTTCATATCTTGCTTTTTCTTTGTCAGCTGTTATGTAATATATTTCATCTTTTACAATTGCTTTACAATTGTCACAATCATAATAATACTCATCCTTTTTATTTGTAAGAGGCGAACTGCAAAGTGTACATATCATTTTAGTATTGGGTTTTATCTTCTCTTCTTAATGAAATCTATTCTGCCAAGACAAGGTACATTTTTAAATCGGAATAATTGCTTTTCTTTGTTACAGAACAGCCTCATAGCATGGCTGTATCAGAAAATTATTTGAATATTCTTCTCTTTGTTTTTTTCGTCCTTGAATATTAAAATGTCAAGAGGTTTGTTCAGAAATTCATTTATTGAGTATATCCATAAATGTTTGTAAATGGTTTGCAAATGCCAAAGAGAATGTTGTTCCTTTGTTTACGCTATCAAAAGAAAAAGGATTTTCAATTCCTTGAAAACCCTTTGTTTGTTGGTGGGGCATGGCAGATTCGAACTGCCGACCTCTTGCCTGTCAAGCAAGCGCTCTAAACCAACTGAGCTAATGTCCCAAACTGTAGCTCCTTATTGTGGAACTACGAAATTATATTTTGTTTTGAGATCAGCTTTTGTTAAACTTAAAACCTTTACTTCTTTCATGACAATATTCTTGGTTGGCATATCACGCTGGCCTTTTGGTTGTACCGAAATCGTTTCAACCGCATTCATTCCTGAAATTACTTTTCCAAAAACGGTATAAGCACCATTTAAATGGGGTGTACCTTGTTTGTTGTCAACAATATAAAACTGAGAACCACTGGAACGTCTCTCGGGGTTCATTTGGTCGCCCATACGAGCCGCAGCAACTGTTCCATAAGTATGTGTCAGACTTGGCATTATCTCGGCTTTCAGGGTGTAGCCAGGGCCTCCACCACCTATTTTGCTCGGATCACTCCCTTTTGAGTTCGGATCGCCTCCCTGTACCATGAAATTATTAATGATACGGTGGAAAGTAGTTCCATTGTAAAATCCTTCTTTAGCTAATTTTAGAAAATTTGACTTGTGTATAGGTGTTTGATCATATAACCAAATAACGATATCTCCAAAATCAGTACTAATTTGAACAAGCTCAAACTGTTTTGCCGTTTGTGCCTTAGAAACGTTTATTTGTATAGCAAAGGTTATAAAAACTAATAATGCTAATGCAAACTGTCTTTTCATGATTCTTTATTTTTATCCCTGATTTTCTTTTCATCTTTCTTCGAAAATTCAACCAGAATTGGTGTGGAAACGAATATCGATGAATAAGTACCAACAATAATACCAAGGAGTAATGAGAATGAGAAACCACGTATGACCTCACCACCAAATACAAATAGAATAAATACAACAAATAAGGTAGTCAGCGATGTGATCAATGTTCTACTTAAAGTTTCATTCAAGGCCATGTTAACTGTTGCAAAATATGGCCTGTTTTTAATGAGGCTCAATTTTTCACGTATACGGTCAAAAACAACCACGGTATCGTTAATCGAATAACCAATAATGGTTAACAAGGCAGCAATAAATGCCTGATCAATTTCTAAGGAAAATGGGAGAATATCCTGGAAAATAGAAAATACAGCCAAGATAACCAACACATCGTGCAAAGGTGTTAAGGTTGCTGCAACAGCATATTGCCATTTCCTGAATCGAATAAATATGTATAAGAAAATAACGACCATGGAAAAGATAATAGACCATAAACCAGAAATTTTAATGTCATCAGCAATGGTTGGTCCTACTTTTTGTGTACTTAAAATCTCCATTGGATTATCTGGAAAGGCTTTTTCCATTGTTGTTCTGATAATCGTTTCAATGGAGTCAGACACATTAGGAGCCGTATTATTAATCAAAAATGAGGTGGTTAGTTTTACCTGATTCTTGGGTCCGAATACTTTTACTTCAGGCTTATTATCCTGAAAAGGTGCTGTTAACAATCCGGTAATTTCAAGCGGTTTCACATCCTCTTTGAACTTTATTACATAGGAAAAACCTCCTTTAAAGTCAACACCATATTTTAATCCTTGTGATGACATGGATGCGATACCTGCGATAATGATGATACCTGAAATGATATAAGCTATCTTACGTTTACCTAAAAAGTCAATATTAACCTTCTTCAAAACGTTTTCAGTAATTGAATTTGAAAACTTTAGTACCTTTTCTTTGTTCAACTGTGTGTCAAAAATTATCCGTGTAATCAGGATAGCACTAAACAGTGATGAAAGAATACCAATTATCAATATAATGGCAAAACCGTGAATAGGACCTGAACCGAAAGTGTAAAGAATAATACCTACCAGTAAAGTAGTAACGTTCGCATCTATAATGGATGAATAGGCTTTCAAATAACCTTCTTTAATCGCCATTCGAATTCCTTTTCCACTGGCAATCTCTTCTCGAATCCTTTCAAATATCAGTACGTTGGCATCAACCGACATACCAATAGTTAACACAATTCCAGCAATACCGGGAAGTGTGAGGGCGGCTCCTAAAGAAGCTAGTACACCAAGGATAAAGAACAAGTTGGCAAAAAGTGCCAGGTTGGCAATCCAACCACTTCGGTTGTAATATAAAACCATAAATATCAACACAAGCAACAAGCCTATCAAAATAGAAGCTAAACCTGATCTAATGGATTCTTTACCCAATGAAGGACCTACGATGGCTTCTTCAATAATATTAACACCTACATCCAGTTTACCTGAATTCAGAATATTGGCTAAATCTTGTGCTTCATTGCTTGTAAAACCTCCAGTAATGGAAGACCTTCCTCCTGAAATTTTACCACTAACATTTGGGAAGGAATACACTAATCCGTCAAGAACAATGGCAATACTTTTATCAATATTGTCTTCTGTCATTCTTTCCCAGATTTTTGCTCCTTCATTATTCATGTTTAGGGTTACTTCACGTTCACCTAAAGGAGATACATCAACACGGGCATTTGTCACATAAGTTCCATCCAAACGTGCTTTGTTGTCCAGAGTGGTAATTTTTAAGGCAATCAGTTGGTAAATTTCTAATTTATCTTCTGTTGGAATTGGATTGGCTGTCCATGCAAAAAACATATCAGGAGGCAAAACTTGTCTGACTTCCGGCATGTTCAAATACTTATTAATTTTGACAGTGTCGTAAAACATAGCTGTTCCAACAACAGGTCCGTCAGTATAATAAGCTCCTTGATCTGTTCTTCGTACGGATGGAGCTAAATATTTGTTTAATGGAAACTTCTTGTCAATTTCATCCTGGCTTAAATTTGCTAAATCAGATGTATCATCAATAGCAGTATTGGTGTCGTTTACCGAAGCTGATATGCTACTGGTATCAGAAATGCTAACTCCATTAGTGTCATTGACTGATGCACTGGATTTTTTCGTAAAATGAGCAACATCCTCTTCTTTTTTTACGTCAGCTTTTGTGGTATCAGTTGGCGATCCATCATCCTCTAAACTAAGCAATTCGCTGAGGACTTTGTTAGCTTCTAAAATATATGGGCCAGCTTCACCATTATCATATGTTTCCCAAAATTCTAATTTGGCAGCACCTTGTAAATATTTCCTGATTCTTTCAGGATCATCGATACCTGGTAATTCAATTAGTATCCTTTCGGTTCCTTCCAGTAATTGAATATTTGGTTGTGTCACACCAAATTTGTCAATTCTCTTTTTCAGTACTTCGTGTGTACTTTCGAGTGCTCCAGTAGCTTTTCTTCTTAAAAAGCTGATTACTTTATCATGAGGTGCACCCAATTTAATTTCATCCTTATTATCAATGGTCGCAAAAAACACAGAAAGATCAGCCCCTGGATCAATTTCCTGAACAGCTTCATCAAAAAGGGTAATGAAATCCTTCTGACTTGATGATTGGTTCTTTTTTGCTAACTCAATTGCTTTTTTGAATGTTTTCTCCTGATTATCACCTGACAATTCAATAACCAAATCTTCAAGTGCTACTTCCAGCATTACATGCATACCACCCTGAAGGTCAAGACCCAAATTGATCTCTCTTTCTTTACACTCTGAATAAGTGTATTTTCTTAGTAGGATGTTATAGACATCTTTGTGGGAGATGGAATCGATATAATGCTTCTCCAGACTATTTTCTAAAGAATCGACATATTTCTTTTCAATATCAACTGATTCAAATTCAGGTCTGATTTTTTCCCAATGAACCTCTTCGCTTGCATATTTCTTAGCCTTGTTTTCAACAAGATATGTCTTTAACGTAAATGAGAGGTGGAAGATTGAAACTAATGCTAAGGCAATAGCAAAAAACTTGATCGTGCCTTTGTTTTTCATGTTTGTACGTTTTGATGATTAAAGTCAAATGAAAATAATAGATAATTAAACTGAAACTATCATTTGGTTAAATTCATATGGTCTATATACTTTGTTAAATTTATCTAACTAATTAAAAAAGTCACTTTTAATAGAGTCGCAAATTTACACCAAGATTATTAATTAACAACCACTTACACTGATTTGATTTTTATATGAAAAAAGAGGTTTTGAGAGATTTATTGGTCTGTTTAGATTTAAAGAATTGCAGCAACTTTTTTGAGATTATATTTTATTCCTAAATATTTTTTTTAGTTATCAAAACGATGGCGCCAAGTGTTGATTAAACATGTGCTTTAATCTACTATAATTCATAAATTTGTGGCATGACAAAACTGGCAATAATTCCTCAATAAGCTCCTATTAATGGTTATAAATTCAGAGAAAGAAAACCGTCAATTGGCTAATATGTATCGCACTTTATTAAATGCGTGCAACAGTTATGTTAGCGTTGAGGAGAAAAAAATTATCAGAAAAGCTTTCAATTTTGCCTTAAATGCACATGCTGGTGTTCGAAGGAAATCTGGTGAGCTTTATATTTTCCACCCTTTGTCGGTTGCTATAATTGTGGTTAAGGAAATGGGATTAAGTACCACATCTATTGTGTGCAGTCTTCTTCATGATGTGGTGGAAGACACTGATGTAAGTCTGGAAGAAATAGAAGGAATATTTGGTAAAAAGGTTACCAAAATAATTGATGGTTTAACCAAAATTAGTGGAGTAATTGGTCATACGAGGTCAATGCAAGCAGAAAATTTCCGAAAAATTTTGCTGACCATGTCGGAAGATATTCGAGTAATTTTAGTAAAAATTGCTGACAGGCTTCACAACATGCGCACATTGGATGCCGTCTCTAAAAAAAATCAACTGAAAATTGCTTCTGAAACGCTGGAGCTTTTTGCACCGCTGTCGCATCGCCTGGGTCTTTTTACGATCAAAAGCGAATTGGAAGATTTAAGTATTAAATATACCGAACCACAAATTTACCAAACCTTAAGTGCGAAAATAAAGCTTCAGCAAACACGCCTGAATACTTATTTGAAAACATTTATGCGACCCATTCATGAGTCGATGCAGAAGCAGGGCTTTCATTATGAAACCAAAGCCCGGTTTAAATCGGTTTATTCCATTTATAAAAAAATGAAATCCCGTAATATCGACTACAATCAAATCTATGATTTGTTTGCTATTCGGATAATTCTGGAAAATGCAGTGGATGAAAAGGCTGATTGTTGGCGAGTGTACTCAACAGTTACTGATTTCTACAAACCTAATCGAGAGCGATTAAGAGATTGGCTTTCCACGCCTAAAGTAAATGGATATGAGTCGTTGCATACAACCGTAATGGGGCCTAATGGCCGATGGGTTGAAGTGCAAATTCGTACCCAACGAATGGATGATATTGCGGAAAAGGGATACGCTGCTCATTGGAAGTATAAGGATACTAATGAACAAGCTGATACAACATTGGACGACTGGATAAAACAAGTGGGTGAGCTATTGAGGTCTCAAGACGGCTCTGCTATTGAGTTTTTTGATGAGTTTAAAATGAATCTTTTTACGCACGAGCTGTATGTTTTTACGCCAAAAGGAGATATGCGGATTCTTCCATCTAAATCTA